>VFQO010002750.1_pt1 | contig 10170 bp, 9 predicted proteins | sample 3512331 | NCBI WGS metagenome assembly VFQO01 (sample SAMN10412371, study PRJNA504923) | tailings metagenome | isolation source: Replicate 3 from Balatoc abandoned mine | place: Philippines: Itogon, Benguet | collected 2017-08-28 | reverse complement strand
AATAAGGCAGAAAGAACGGATAGTATATTTAGTATTTTACTTTTCATAAAAGGAATTCCCGTAAATATACCCAAGCCAAATGAATTTGTCAAGTATGCTGAACAACATAAAAATACAATGGCATCCCTATTGTAATATTTACAGGGAAAGTCACCGCCAATGCCATTGGTAAAAACAAACCAGGATTTGCTTTTGGAACGGAAATTTTCATGGCTGCTGGCACTGCAATATAAGAAGCACTTGCAGCTAATATGGCAATTACAAAACGATTACTGACATCTGAGGTAATCATAGAACTTATATAAGCAAATATCACTCCGTTAATCAGCGGTATGAAAAAGGCAAACAAAAAAGGAAACAATCCAAATGAAAAGAATGCTTTTAATTTTTTACCACTTGTTATTCCCATATCCAATAGAAAAATGGCAAGAAATCCTTTAAATAAGTCATTGGTAAAAGGCTTAATACCCTCAGCCTGCTTTGCATCAGCAACCAACCCAATAAATAAACTACCCAATATGAGTAAGACAGATCCGTTCGTAAAAGAATGTTTAAATACTTCTCTTTTTTTAATTGTGTTGGCCTCTTCCGTATTAAAAAAATTAATTAATAAAAGCCCCACAATAATAGCCGGAGATTCCATCAATGCCATAATGGCCACCATATGACCATGTAGGTTTAATTGATGCGCTTCTAAATAAGAAACTGCCGTTACAAAAGTAACAGCACTTACAGAACCGTAAGACGCAGCAATGGCACCAGCATTATAAATACCTAAACGCTTTTTTAAAATAAAAAAAGTATAAGCAGGAATAACCACAGAAATAGCTATTCCCATTATCATAGTTCCCAAAATTTCAAGATTGAATTGCTCATGAGACAATTCCTGACCACCTTTAAATCCAATGGCAAACAATAAATAAAGAGAAATGAATTTGGAAGAATTGTTTGGAATTTCAAGATCACTTTTAACACAAACTGCCAATATTCCCAAAATAAAAAATAACAAGGCCGGATTGGTCAGATTTTCAAGCAATAAATTAAAGTCCATAAGCAATTTTATAGCGATTCATTTTCTTCAGCTCTTTTATAAATCCAGCTTCTTTAGATAATACAATACCTCTAACTCTTTTAGACTGTGCCTGTTCTACTTGAATGGAAAGAAGAAAAGACTGAAGTGATTCCACGGATTGTTCAACCACAAGCTCGGTCATTTTAAGCGCTTGCTGTTTTGGAGTTAAACCTGCAAATTTTTCCAACCAAAATTCCTCTTTCAAATCAGCAATTGGGTTTAAAATTGCAATATCCCGCTCATATGTTTCATTCAGAACAGAAAGAATAAGACTATTAGATACCTCGTTGGCTATATAAATTTCACCAACATTATTTGTAGTAATAATCCTCTTCAGATCTTCCAGAAAATAATAATCAGTTACTGAAACCATCCCAGCGGGCACTGATAGGAAAAGTGAGTCATGCCCAAATTGTTTCTTAAGCAAGTATTCGATGTTAGAAAATGGGCAAACAATAAACAAGCGATTATTCATTCGTAGTTTCTTTTTTAGGCGATCTTACCTGGTGATGAATGGTAAAAACTGCAGTAATTACCGAAAGAGAGGACCATAATTGGCTGTTGATGGGATTATCCGATTTAAATGCTACAAGAATTGTACATAAAAAAACAAACAATCCAACCAGTATTTGCCAATCCGTCTTTTTCATATATAGTTCATTGTTTTATGCCGCAAATATGAGGATAACCAATTTATATTTTTTATTTATCTTTATAATGCTTAACATAAATTATTTTTATGAATTATACATTAAACCAGCTACAGATATTTTTGAAGATTGTGGAAACCGAAAGTATTACTAAAGCTGCGGAAGAACTCCATTTAACACAACCAGCTGTTTCTATTCAACTAAAAAACTTCCAAGATCAATTTGATATTGCTTTAACTGAAAATGTGGGAAGAAAAATTTACATCACTGATTTTGGAAGAGAAATAGCTATTTCAGCAGAAAACATAATATATCAGGTAAATGCTATAAACAACAAAACACTAGCTTATAAAGGGCAAATGACCGGAAAATTAAAAATTGCAGTTGTGTCAACAGGCAAGTATGTAATGCCCTATTTTCTGTCAGAATTCATGCTTATGAATAGCGGCGTTCAGTTGAATATGGATGTAACCAATAAATCGAAAGTAATTGAAAGTCTGGAAAAGAACGAAATAGATTTTGCATTGGTCTCGATTCTACCAGCAGCTATCAATATTGAAAAAATAGATTTACTTCCCAACAAATTATTTTTGATTGGAAATGAAAAGACAAATAGCAACATTCAAGATCTCCCTTTAATTTTCAGGGAAAAAGGCTCTGGCACAAGACAAGCAATGGAACAGTTTATCCAGAAAAAAAAGCTTACCGTATTAAAAAAAATGGAACTGAGCACAAATGAAGCAGTAAAACAGGCCATAATTGCTGGACTTGGGTTCTCCATCATGCCGATTATAGGAATAAAAAATGAGTTGATAAACAAACAATTATTCATCATACCAGTAAAAGGTATGCCTGTTAAGACTACCTGGAGTTTAATTTGGCTTAAAGGTAAAAAACACTCCCCTGTTGCAAATGCATATTTACAATTCTTAAAGAAAGAAAAAAACAAAATTGTTACGGATGCTTTTAGCTGGAGTGAACAGTTTTAAATTTCATAAAAATATAGGTATACAAAATACTGATCTTTCTTTTCGTCAAGGGGTTTTATAATAATTCGGACTCTTAAATTATATACATATTTCCCAGCAACTTCTCTATCATAGGCATATTGAGAATCAAAATTAGTAGAATGTGCAAAATAGAGTTGTGAAACGTATTTGCCTACAACAGCCTCTGCACCTTTCAATTCTTTTTCGCCTTCAACTAAAATTTGTGGTTTTCTGGTAACACTAAATCCTTCCATCCCAGCAAAATGATTATGGCCTGAAAAAAGATAATAAAGGTCTCTATAAATATCCATGCATTGTCGATAAGACCATCCTGAGTCCTTATAAGGCGTCATATAAGCCCAATAAGATAGCTTTCCTGTCTTGGCATTCACAAAAAGAGTATCCGTTCCATATTCACCAATTTGATCATACCAGTAAATTTCTCTGATTTTTCCTTCTGGCTTTTCGGAAATAATACCACCTTTTCCAAAGTTTTGAAACTTATTTACATAATCCTGAATCAAGAAAGAGATTTTTCCACTTTTAGAGGGAGGTATCGTAAACTCAGTATGATAGTTCGTAGCTGGTTTTTTCAATTTTGCTATATCAATTTTGTCATACTGTAATGCAGGATCCCCTAATGGATACAATACTTTAAACTTACCAAATAGTCCCTTATAAGGACTTAACGCTACTTTCCCTTTAAGCTGCTTGTTTGTATTCTCTGGGATATAATAAAAAATGGTTTTTTCAATCAGATGTTTATCATTTTTAAGATCATATGAATACCCTGAAATTTCAGAAATCAATTCAATTATTTTAAAGAATTCAAGTCTCCAGTATCTATAAAACTAATACCCATAGGAAAATTTTTATCCATTGAGTAGTCATATAAATAATAAGGATTAATATTAGTTCCTTTAACAATCCTACATGCTTCAAGCAAGCTTAGACTATTTCTTATAAAATCATTTCCGCCAACTGTTTGAGATTTATTATAAGATATCCAATCAGATTTTGCTTTCCATTGTAAGGGTTTTGCAAAAGGATATTTTTTCAATAATACTTCATGCCATTGGGCAATATTATTTTGATTAATGGTAGCTTGATTATCCGTCTTAGGATTAATTTCATCAAAATGATACTTATTATCTACTTTAAAATAAAAAGCCTCTTCAAACTTGTACTTCACAGGTAATTGAAAATTTAATTCTGGATGAAAAGCAATGATCGCATCGCTGCTATAGGAATAATAATTGGAGAGTAAAACACCTACCATTTGATTGAAAATGGGTTCTTCGGATTCATCAACACCATCTTTAATCCAGGAAGGCCAAGTATTTTTAGAAATTTTTTTTGCTATATCTTTCGATAATCCTTTTGATAACTTTTCGTGTACAATTAATTTATCCAGAAATTGCTCATCTTTTTCTAGCTGGTAATTATGCTTCACTAAAAATGATGAAGATGTCATTCTTACCATCCGTAGAGGATTATAACTATTCAGTCGATCCGTAATCTTAGAATATTGGGCAAAAAGATTAGAATTGATCCCAAGAAAAAGAATAAAAAGGAGTCGTTTCATTCATTATAGCTTTACGCTATAAAATTACGAAGAAAGCTTATTTATTTTAATTATCCTATAACCATAATATATTAGTAAAAGTCCAATAAATTCAGTCACATATAATACTTCAACATACCCGGCACGGGTAAAGGAGCCACCGATTCCTGGCAATAAACCGCCGATGGCAATAAAAATATTGCCTTTGAAAGGCGCTTCTTTTATTCCTTGTTGATAATATTTGATGGCAGAATAAATAGCACCTCCAACTAAAAAGACAAATGCATATAGATTAATAAATGGAGAGAAATACCGAACCCATTCCCACACAAAAACTTTACCCGATAGTTTATAATTAAAATTTTCTGGAATTGATATAGGTGTGAGAATCACAAAAATTGATGCGAGAACAATCAAAAAAACATATAAACTCCTTGTTATATCAGCGAACTTTTTTTTCATCAATAAATAAACACTCCCTTGAGCAAGTGGATATCCACCTAATAAAGCCCCTACTATATACCAATACTTAACATTCGGAATACTCCAACCAATTAAAACATTAATACTTTCTGCTAAAGTGCCTAATCCAAATGTTAAAACTCCCAATGACCACCACAAAAGATAAGTTGTTTTCTTTTGCTGGTAATGATTCCAAATTTCTCTAAAAAAATAAATGGAAAACAACGTCGTAAAAATGGGGATGTATTCAATGTAGTTGTTCATGGCATCATATATTGATGCAAAATTGAACTATGAGATTGGATTGAAAGTCAACAGAGTGTAAATTCTATTCTTTTGTAGGCTTTTTCTTGAAAATACCATAAACAGCTCCTGCAATAAGCCCAAGAACAAAGACAATTGGGCCTGTAAAAAATATCCCTAATAAGGGACCCTGATTGGCATCAGGCCTAAAAATGATGAGACCAAAAAATCCAGCGATAAATCCAATCCCACCTAAAAGAAATGCTCCTATAACAGCATAAGTAGCAATACCTACATGCACGGTATTAGTTATTCCCCCAATGACTCTTGCAATTGCAATAGCAACTAAAAGTGATAAAAAAGGATGAATGTAAACCAATCTTTCAGGCAATTTTATTCTGCCGTAGTTGGATCAATCATTGTCTTTACTTCGCTAATAGAATTAGCAGGAAAGCCACCTTGAGATGCATGTTCTCTTACCATTTCCTCATTGGGTGCAATATACACACAATAAATCTTATCATTTGTAACATAACTGTGCACCCATTGAATTTGTGGTCCTAAATTTTTTAGAACTCCACATGAGGTTTGAGAAATGGCTTTTAATTGATCAGAAGGGATATTTCCTGCGCCTGGAATTTCCCTTTCAATTACATACTTTGGCATAATTACTTATTTATGTTGCATTAAGATAATGGTAAATATTCTAAAAAACAACCTTTTTAAATAATTATTCTTCTTCCACAAATTCCAGAATATCTCCTGCCTGACAATCAAGGACTTCCATACTATCTCAAGGGTAATGAATCAAATGGCATTGGCTTTACCCGTTTTAAGAACAGAAAGATTTGACAAGGTCAAACCTACTTTTTCAGATAATTCATTCAATTACAATTTTCGATTTGCCATCATTTCTTCTGAATTCACAACAATTGGCATAAATATACAGTTAATCATATACAGTTTGTTTTTCCACACCACGTTTAACAATAAAAGCAGTTACGAATAAGATGGCGTACATAAATAACCAGACATCACCTCCGACCATTCGTAAACTTTGTATTGAAGGAACAGAAATTTCTTTCCAAGCTAACCAATCACAATAGCGTTTTGCCTATATAGAAAAAAGTCCAATGCCAAAAGACAAATAAGCCAGATTGAAGATAAAATTATTAAGTGTTCTATAAAAGGTTGTGTAAACTGAAAATTTGGATTGTGAAAGATTTTGATAATCAGATAAAACATTAACGATTTCATAAGCATCATAATACTCATTAATGAAATAAAAACACCTCCAACTCATTGAGAAGGAGGTGTTTACCAAAACAAACCCTAATTCCAACCACCACCCAAAGACTTGTATAAATTCACCTTTGCTAATTTTTGCTTTAACTGAATTTCATTTAAATCAATTTTAGACTCAATGGCTTCCTTTTGCGTAAGTAACACTTCTGCATAATCAGCCCTTGCGGCTCTGTATAAATTATTTGAAATGACAATTGAGTTACTTAAAATATTCACTTCCTTCTCTTTGGTCTGAAGGCTTTTTGTATAATTATCAATCCCGTTTAACTGATTAACCACTTCAATATGTGCTTTTAAAATAGCTCTTTCATAATTATAAACTGCCTGAATTTGTTTGGCACCTGCATTTTGATAAGCCGCCTGTATGGCATTCTTATTAATTACTGGCATCACTATGTCACCAGCCAAATTATACAAAACCGAAGCCGGGCTAATTAAATAAACTGGATTAAAAGATTGAAAACCGATTCCAGCAGTTAAGCGAAAAGAAGGATAAAAATTTGCCTTGGCCACAGCTATATTCAGCCTGGATGCTTCTACTTCCAGCGACGCCTGCTTTAAATCTGGACGATTTTGCAATAACTGAGAGGGAATACCAGCAGCGTACTCTTCAGGTAAAACGGGATGAGATGACAATGCCGCTCTTTCAATTTTAGTAGGAAACTTACCAGATAAAAAATGAATCCGATTTTCTGTCTCTAAGGAAACTTACCTGATAAAAAATGAATCCGATTTTCTGTCTCTACTATTTGCTGACGTATATCATAAAGTAGATTTTGTGTATTTAACAACTGGGCCTCAAATCGGTTTACAGCCAATTGAGTCAATTTTGCTGCTTCCTTCTCTTTACGAATTACTGATAGCGTATTGTTTTGAATTTCAATGCTACTATTCAATATGCTAAGTAAATTATCCAATGTTTGCAATTCATAATATGCGCTGGCAATTTCAGCCACCAATTGGGTCACCATGAAATTTCGGCCTTCTACAGATGCCAGATAACTCAAGACAGCAGATTTCTTGGCATTTCGTAATTTTTTCCAGACATCCAGTTCCCAACTAGCATTGGCAGCCAATAAAATATCAGGTAAGGGTTTGGGGAATTTGTGTCCTTCCTTTATTTCCAATGCTTCATCAACTGCACCGTTCCTTGTGTACTGTCCAGTCTTTTCAAACCCAGTAGCAAAGCCGGCATTTACAAAAGGCAAATACTCTCCCCTCCTTGCCTTTATTTCATTTTTGCCCACTTCAATCTCCTGTAAAACAATTTGCAATTCCTGGTTATTTTGTAAAGCAGTATCAATCAAACTTATCAGAAGCGGATCATTAAAATACTTTCTCCAGACTATAGCGCCAGCAGAAGCCGTATCACTAGATGTAATACCTGAAAATGTAGACGGCAAAGATGTTCTTGAGTCTTTGATACTTATAATAGGTAATTTACAAGCACTTAATGAAAGCCATACCGACAATGCTGTCAGTAAGCTCTGAATATTATTTTTCTTCATGCATTTTCTTATTTCTTTTTAATAATTTCTTGAGCTTATGCAAGAGTTTTGACTCATTATAACTATGCACATAATGTTCTGATAGAGGGCTTTCATCTTCATCTCTGGTTAGGTGTTTTCCTTCAGCCATTTTACCAACGATATAATACAATCCAGGAATGATGATGACGCCAAATATGGTTCCGAATAACATACCCCCTAAAGCAGAAGAGCCAATAGTTCTGTTCCCAACCGCTCCCGGACCATGAGCTACTACTAATGGGATTAAACCGGCAACAAATGCAAATGAAGTCATTAGGATTGGACGAAAACGCACTTTTGATCCCTCAATAGCAGCTTCCAAAAGACTGGCACCCTGCTGATGCTTCTGTACAGCAAATTCAACAATCAGGATAGCATTTTTCCCAAGAAGTCCAACCAACATAATTAGGCCCATTTGGGCATATATATCATTCGCCAGCCCCATTACTTTCAATAACATAAATGATCCGAAAACACCTACAGGAAGCGACAATATCACCGCAATTGGAATAATTAAACTTTCATACTGTGCAGCAAGCAACAGATATACGAAAATCAATACTACTATAAGAATATACAGTGCTTCATTACCCCTGTTAGCTTCATCAAATGAAAGACCCTCCCATGCAATATCATAGCCTTGTGGTAAAGTTTCCTTTGCCACTTCACGAATGGCATCAATAGCATCACCACTTGTGTATCCTTTTGCAGGAATCCCTTTGATAGAAGAAGATGTGTACAAATTAAATCTGGTGATTTCATTGGGTCCCTGTGTCTTTTTCATCGTCATGAACGCAGAATAAGGAACCATTTCATCTTTATCGTTTTTGATAAATAAATTCAAAATATCACTGGGCAACTTTCTGTATTCCGGAGCAGACTGGGTATATACTTTAAAGAAGTTTCCAAAACGAATAAAGCCTTGTTCATATGTACTACCTAAAAGTATATCCAGGTTATCCATGGCCTTGCCAATGGAAACACCTTTTTGCATGGCAAGTTCATTATCAATAACCAACTCGTATTGAGGATAATTTGCAGCGAAAAAAGTAAAGAGACCCGTTAGTTCTTTTCGCTTTTGCAATTCAGCCATAAAATTCTTGTTCACTTTATCAAACTCCTGGTAATCAACAGTTGCATTTTTATCCAACATTCTTAAAGAGAACCCGTCAGAAGATCCATAACCGGGAACTGCAGGTGGTTCAAAATACTCAATAACCGCTCCAAGGTCTTTTGTTTTTTCTTCTAACTCTTCCACAATCTCTTTAACAGAATGATGTCGCTGAGACCAATCTTTCAGGTTGATCAAACAGGTTCCTGCATTGGAGCCTCTACCTTCAGTTAGAATTTCATACCCTGCTAAAGAAGATACCGATTGTATCCCATCTACTTCTTCGGCTATTTTCTGAAGCTTCCGTGCAACATCATTGGTTCTTTCTAAAGTTGCACCGGGGGGTGTCTGAATAATCGCGTATATCATACCCTGATCTTCATTGGGTATAAATCCTGAGGGCAAGGTTTTATTTACCCAGAAAATTCCGCCACAAAAAGCTAATAAAATAGCATAGGTTACCAGTTGTCGGTTGGCAATTAATCTTAACAATCCCGTATATCGATTGGTAACAATATCAAATCTTTTATTAAACCAATTGATAAACATTGTTATTGGTGATTTGCTTGGTGGCTTTCCATGTGTATTCTTTAAAATCATGGCACAGAGTACAGGTGTAAGTGTTAATGCCACAATACCAGACAGCACAATAGAACTGGCCATAGTAATAGAGAACTGTCTGTAGAAAATGCCTACAGGACCAGTCATAAATGCCACGGGTACAAAAACCGCGGACATTACTAAAGTAATCGCAATAATGGCTCCACTGATTTCACCCAATACTTTCTTAACTGCAGCAAAAGGTGTCATATGTTCTTCATGCATTTTTGCATGAACAGCTTCTACTACAACAATGGCATTATCCACTACTATACCAATTGCCAGAACGAGTGCAAAAAGCGTAACCAGATTAATCGTTAGCCCAAACATTTGCATGAACAAGAAAGTTCCAACAAGAGATACGGGAACGGCCAGAATCGGAATAAGAGTAGATCGCCAGTCGCCTAAAAAAATAAACACTACCAGTGCCACTAATAAAAAAGCTTCAATTAGTGTATGTAGCACTTTATCAATTGAGGCATTTACAAATTTAGAAACGTCATAATTGATTTCATATTCCATGCCAGGAGGAAAATCCTTCTTCAGCTCTTCCAGTTTAACTTTAACTTGTTCAATCACCTTGCTTGCATTACTACCAAAATTTTGCTTCAGTACAATAGAAGCCGCTGGATATCCATCTTTGTT
>VFQO010002749.1_pt1 | contig 10170 bp, 4 predicted proteins | sample 3512331 | NCBI WGS metagenome assembly VFQO01 (sample SAMN10412371, study PRJNA504923) | tailings metagenome | isolation source: Replicate 3 from Balatoc abandoned mine | place: Philippines: Itogon, Benguet | collected 2017-08-28 | reverse complement strand
GCGGCGAGCCTGCCGCGCACATCGACCAGTTCGCGCTGGGCAGTGAGCAATTCGGTCCGTGGCACAATGCCTTGTGCCGCCAGCGGTTCGAGCATCTTGACCTGCTCCTGCGCCAGTCTGACGCTTTGCTGCAAGGACGCCGCGGTCTCTTCTGCTTCACGCAGGTCGCGTCTGCGCTGTTCGACGGCCGCTGACAGCGCAGCCTGACGACTGCTCGTCGCCGCCATTCGCGCGCGCTGCAGCTTTTGCTCTTCGGCACAAACCGATCCGGCCTCGCATCCGATCACCGACCCCGACGCCTCGCCCTTAAGGCGCGCTGCCCGTGCGGCCAGCCGCTCGTTCTCGGTCTTGAGCTGCCCCAGTTCCGAGGCGGCCATGCTGTCATCGAGGCGGACAAGGAGTTGCCCCTGCTTTACCTGTTCGCCGCTGCGCACGAGGATTTCCGCCACTACCGATGGTTCAGCCGGCTGGACGAGCTGGGCCTGGCTCGAGGGGATCACTTTGCCCATGCCGCGCGTGACCTCATCGACCTGCGCAAGGCTGCTCCAAACGAGCAGCACGAGCATCCCGATCGCCGAGACGACGATTAGCTTGCGGTTCGCGTCAAGCGCTTCGAAACGCCGCATCAATTTCATGGTAGTGGATTTCCTGAGGTCTCGGCTGGCCGCGCCGGCGCTGCATCAAGGCGCTGTTGTTCGAGAGTGGCTTGCAACCCCCTGCTCGCTGCGACCGGGTCGGGAATTGCAAGGCGCCATCCCGAGGCCGGATCCATGCGGCCACCGATATCATTATCGGTCCTTCGTTCAGTCGGGATCCGCTGCAAATGCGCCGGCAAGGTCGCCGCCGATGTATCAGGCAGGTCTGCTGCCGCGTTGGCAAACCGGCCTGGATCGAATTCAGGATGAAACTCACGAGCATTCCAGCGGGCCAAAAAGCGCGACGAATGGCCGGCTCGTCCAGGGAAACGGTAGAAGATATGCCGGCCTTCTACATGAACTTTTTCCAGCCGATAGGCCCAGTAGGGCAGAACATAATCGGCGTGGTAATGGGTGGCCGTGCCAACCGATTTCTCCACATAGCCGGACAGCGCCGCTTTCGCGACCTCCACCGACTGGCGCCAGAGGTGCCTGACCGGCGCGCGCGCCAGCGATCCATCGCAGGTATAGCTGAACTGGCAGACCGGCTGGTCCCAGCCCTGATAGACGACACCGCAGACAGAGGCGGGGTAGGCCGGATGCGCGACCCGGTTGAGGATCACCTGGGCGACACCGCGCTTCCCAGCGACGCTTTCGTTCGCCGCTTCGTAATAGATCGCTTCCGTAAGGCAGTGCAGGGCGGTGTTGTAGCTCGCTGCGCCGCCGCTGCTCGCCCGGAACGGCCTGGCAAGCCCGGCCGACGTATCCACGATCGGAATCAGGGCGTTGCGCTGCTCCGCGCTGTATTTGCCGGTATCGATCAGGGCGGACGGCTGAACGGTGAGCCGGTCGAGCTCGCGTGCAAGGCTTGGCGGCAATGCCGAAGCCGCAGTGTTTGCACCGGAGGCCGCATCGGGCACGATCGGAAACGTCGGCGCTGCCAGCAGCGCAAACAGCGCGCCGCAGCTCGCCAGTCTGACAGCGACTGTGCGACCGGCAAGATGCCGGATGCGGAACAGCACCGACATCATGCGTCCGGCCTCGTGCGCAGGTTCTTGAGGATCTCCGCCTTGGGCCCGTCGGCCACAACCCGTCCCTCATTGAGGACGATGATCCGGTCACAGATGTCAAACAGGGCCGGACGGTGCGTGGCAACCACCAGAGTCTGGTTTTGCGAAAGCGCGGACTTGAGCTTTTCGACCAGCAGGGCCTCTGTATGCGAATCCATCGCCCCGGTTGGCTCATCGAGATAAAGCAGCTCGAACGGGGTCATGAAGGCGCGGGTGAGTGCCAGAAAGGCGCGCTGGCCGCCCGACAGGGTCCGACCCTGCTCACCGACTTCGCGGTCAAACCCCGCAGCATCGCGGGTCAGGTATGCATCGGCACCAGTCTTGACCAAGGCATCGATAATCTCTGCATCGCTTGCCCCGGGCGCGCCAAGCGCAATGTTGTCGCGGATGCTACCGGTAAAGAGGTTGGCATCCTGACCGACGAAGCGAAAACTGCGACGCAATTCGGCCGGATAGAACTGGCGCGTGTCGATCCCTTCCACCCGGATCGCACCACTTGATGGCGGATAGAGGCCGCAAAGCAGCCGTCCGAGGGTAGACTTGCCCGATGCGACGCGGCCGACGATGGCGATGCGTTCACCGGGCTCGATCGTCAGATTGAGATTGCTGATGCTCGCGAGCTCGCTGCCCGGATAGGCGAAAGACACCTCTTCCAGCGCAATGCGATATCCGTCGCGCTGCGAGGGAGGAAGGCTGATACTGCCCTGACGCCGCTCGTCATCAGCTTCAAACAGCGCCTCGATCGAATCCAGCGCTTCCTTCGCCTGACGGCCACGGGTCAGCAGGAATGCAATCTGGCCAGCAGGAGCCAGCGACCGGGAGGCGAGCATCACGATCGCGATGATTGCGCCCATGGTGATCTGTCCGGCCGCAAACAGATAATATCCGCCTATAACCAGAGAGACGCTGGAGACCTGCTGGAAGGTGGTCGCGAGCGCCACCGCCTTCGACGAAATCTGCCGCAACCGCAGTTGCGATTGACCGCCGATCCGCGCGAGCGACTGCCATTTTCCGAGCAGCCGGCGTTCCCCGGCGATGCTCTTAAGGGTCTCCATTCCGGCAACGGATTCGACCAGAACCGTCTGTTGCATCCCGGAGTCAGACTGCGCATCGCGCGCCGCCTGAATGACCTGACGTTGCAGCACCAGTCCGGCGAAGGCCATGAAACCCAGTGCCGTTAGCGGCACCAGCGCCAGCCACCCGCCGATGAACGCAATCACGGCGATGAACAGCACCAGAAACGCCAGATCCACCAGCAGGACTACGGTTGTCGAGGCGAAGAACTCGCGGACGATGGCATATTCGCCCACCCGAGCGGCTAGCGCGCCCGTGCTGCCCTTACGATCGCTCATCGGGATCGATAACACGCGCGAGAACAATTTCTGGGACAAGCTCAGGTCCAGCCGCCGACCGATCTCGTCAACGACATTGGTCCGCGCTGTCCTCAACGCAAACTCGAGGGCAAAGGCAATCGCGACGCCAGACGCTAGGACCCAAAGCGAGGCTTCCGCCCGATTGGGGATCACCCGATCATAGACGTTCATCGAGAAGAGCGGCAGCGATAGCGAAAGCATGTTGATCAGCAACGAAGCGAGCAAGACCGCGCGAAAGGCCTGCCGCTCCTTTCGCAGCTCGGACCAGAACCAGTGGTTGCGTCCTTTGGCGTGCCATGGCGCGTCTTTGGCGCGCAGCGTGTCGGGATTGGCGACAACGCTCACATAGTCTCCGGCGAACTCAGCATCGAAGTCCGACAAGGGAAGCCATGTCGGTTCGCTGGCGCCGTCGGCAAAGGTCAACACATCTGTCGATGACAGCTCCAGCAGGGCGACAACCGATCCTTGCTGCATGCGTGCGATGATCGGATAAGCCTCCGCTTGCCGCGGAAGCTTGCGAGACTGCACGCTTTCGTGGTTGAACCCCGCAACATCCAGCGCAACGCCGGCCTGATGAAACGGCAGACGGCCCGCATCATCGCGCGGAAGTGCATTGAACAGCACTCTCGGGTCTGGGGCGCCGAAATGCGTTGCAACCTGTGCGATCGCAAGGATCAGCGGATCGCGTTCGGTCGCCGCGGTTACAGGCTGTAAGTGATGCACTCTGTTGCTCCGGAGCCGACGCTATTCAGGGTAGCGACGTCTCTCCAATTCCGCCGGCTTCGACGGGCCGTAGTTGAACCGCTCCCGTTCGGTCGTCCCGGAGCCTGTTCCCGGCGCGATTTTAAGCGCATTCAGGAAACTATTGGTTGCCGCCAATACTTGATATTGTGCGAACAGCTCGGAAAATCTCGCCGTCTCCCTGCGAACCTGCGTGTTGAAGCGGGTGTTCTGCGCATCAAGCACATCGAGCAGCGAGCGCCGCCCGATATTGAACTGGCTCCGGTAGGAAAGAAGCAGGTCGTCGCTGACTTGCGATTGCCGCTCCAGTGCGGAGAATACGGTCTTTTGGGTCGTCATGGCGGTCCATGCGTTGCGCACGTCCTCTTCGGCCTCACGCACGCGGTCATGCAGGCGGAAACGGGCCTCGCTCGCACGGCGCGTCATTTCCTGAACCTGTGCAGCGCGGCGGCCACCATCGAACAATTGCCAACGCACATAGACGCGACCTTGAACATCGTTGGTTTCCCCCTGGAAACCGTCGATGTCTTCGCCGATTCTGCCGGTCACATCGATACCGACCCGCGGCGCCAGTTCGCCCTTCGCCGACATGACCATGCCGTGGGTCGCATCGACATCGGCCTGCGCTTCTCGCACCAGCGGATTGGCCGTGCGGGCCTGACCGATGGCGATCTCCTGCGTGGCCGGCAGGTTCTGGGCAAGCGTTGGCGGGAGGCTCGCCCGTGCAATGTCGAGACTGGTCAGGCGCTGAAGCGCGGTGCGTGCGTTGGTGAGGTCTTCCTCAGCCTCCGTCTTCAGAACGATCGCGGCCTGGAGCCGTTCTTCGGCCTGCTGCAAATCTGCGACGCTGATCGACCCTTGCGAAACACCTTCGGTCAGGCTGCCGGTCATCTGCTGATGGAACACCACGTTGTCGGTCGCTGCCGCGACGATTCGTTCCTGGAGCAGAATGTTCAAATACTGCCGCGCGACCTGCAGCGCGATGAACTCTGATCGTTCGAGCACCCGGAGCGACGCACCGTCGACCCGCGCCGCCTGCCGAAGCAACTCGCCCCTCCGCCGACCGAAGTCCAGCACGGTCCAATCGCCTCTCACCTGCGCCTCGACCGGATTGAGCCAGTTGTCAGCAATGCCGAGGACGCGGCGCGTCTGGTTTTCCAGGCGCCGCACACCCGCCGATGCCTCGACATCGATGGTGGGGAAGTAAAGCGACTGCGCCTGTTCCCGCTCGAACTGGATGGCCTCGGTATTCATCTGAGCTTGCGATATCTCAGGGTTGGACGCGATCGCGGTTTCAATTGCTTCCTGCATCGAAACCGTGTCGCCCTGGGTCTGTGCCATCACCATCGACGAACACGTTGCCAGAGCGAGGGCGATGACAAACTTGCCAGTTCCGGTTTTCATCTTAGCCATCCCCCCAGTTACTTCGCTGTAATCTCGACGCGGCGATTTTCGGGGCTCCGGGTCCCGTCTGCCAACGGGACACGCGGATTTTTCTCGCCCTTGGCATCGACGGAGACTTGGACCTCTGCGGAGATCTTCGCCCGTAGTGCCATCGCCACAGCGTCCGCACGCTGCTGCGAAAGACCCAGATTGTACTGGTCACTACCAGCCTGATCGGTGTGACCGACGACAGCCAGAGAACCCCACCCGCATGCGCTAGTGCGTTGCACCACGGTATCGAGGGTCGTCATGGCGTCAGTCTGGATGACGGTCGAATCGAATTCGAAGAACACGGTCGCAGGTCCGGTCTCGCTGCAATAGTCCGGACGGGTCGGAGTCGGGGCCGGCGGTGGAAGCGGCGCCGGTTGCGCGGCAATCGGCGGCGGCATCCGGTTCATCAAAGCTGCTGCGCGGGCGCACTTGGTTATGCTCGGTTCGTCGCGCGTATCCGATTTCATGTATCCGAGCGCGATGGCGCACTGCACCTTTGCTTCGAGCGCCCAGAGGTGGCGGCTATCATTCGCCGCCGTCAGGCTCGGGTCCTGTGAAGCGGCAAGCGCTGCGTCATACCGCTGCGTCAGCTCGCTCACGAGCTCATCACCCTCCAGTCCGAGGAGCGCAGCCGCGTCGGTGCGTTGCGCGCTGGCTGGCGCTGCGGCCAGAAGTCCGGTCGCGATCGCAGATGTGAGAAATAGACTCGCAAGTCGCATGAAAGCGTCCTCCCCCGGTTATCCCTGTACCTTAGCCCTGAATCATCGCAAGCTGCGCGGCTTCTTCTACCGGTGCCGTATCCATGATTTGCGGTGAGGCAAGCGCCGGACCGGCAAGGTCGTGTGACAGCATTCCAAGTACTTGCTCGATATTCACGGAATGTGACTGCCCTTGACCGGCACCTGCCGGAACAAACTGATCGATCAGATTATCGACTAACTGGCCGGCCAGAGCATCGGCCACGGTCTGCAGCGCCAGGCCATCGGCGAAGGGATTCGCCTCAGCTGGAGCGCTGCCATTTGCCATTGCGACAAGGTCGATGACCGACGGATCGGCAGCACCCGGCTGAGGGGCGTTCTCGCTGCCCAGCAGCAGGAGCGCGTCCATCATGCCGTGACTGGCCGGATCGTGGCCTTCAAAGAACCCGGCGGTGAGAGCGGGCATTTGCTCGCCGACCGACGTCTGCGACCATTCCGATTGCGACACCTCGTGCGATTGCTCGAGCGGGTTGGACCTCGTCCACGCAGCGTCATCAAACGTCGGCATCGACTGCGCGAATTCGATGGTCGGATGGGAAGCAGTAGCGGGCCCTGACAGCATTCCGGTGTCGATCGAGAAGGGGCCGGCGTCCGTCGCATGGGTCATGCTGTCGCCCACGAACTGCATCGCAGGGACGCTCGCAAGACGGGTATTGAAGACCTGCCCGAAGCCTTCCGCAACCGTATCCGTCATCGGCAGACCGACCAGAAACCCCGTCAACGCGGCGTAATTCAACGTGCCCATTGCGAAGCGTTGCTCGGCCAGTGCGGACTCGAGGCTGCGTTGTGCCGGGTTCTGAGTGGGGAGAGGCAGGCCTGTCACACCAATCGCGCTCGAGCTTGTGTCGATCGGGCTGGTATCCCGGATCGGATCCACGAGCGTGTTGGCAATGTCGTAGGTTCCTGCCGCAAGCGAGCCTGATCCATTCGCGGTGAACGAAGCCGTGCCTTGTACCACGACCTCTCCGTTTGCAGTCGAATTACGCACATTGTTGTCGCTGACCGAGATCGAGGTGATGCCAAGCGATGCCAGAGTGCGGAGCTCGCCGGTATTGACCACTCCGTTCTGGTTCGCATCCTGCCACACGCGCAGGCTGCTCCAGACTGGGTCGGCAGACGTCAAAGTGCCGGCAGTGCCCGCTGTGTCGAAAGCGGCGAGCGCAGCCAGAGCGTCCCCGATGCTGCTGCCGAACACAATCTCGGCTGCGCCGTCGACCTGATTATTGCCATTGGCATCGTGCACGAGAATACCGTCGTCGGGTCCGGCCCAAGCGGTCGCCTCGGCAACCCCGTTGCCGTCAAGGTCGTACATCACGCCCGCCCAGGTGCCAACGAATTCGGCGCCGTCGCCATCCAGATCGAGCACCACCATCGGTGCAACCGGGTTGACCGTAAGATCGATATTGCCGGAGCTGACAATGTCGCCGTCTCCGTCGACAACCGAAACCGGCACCAGCAGTCTTACCGGGGCGTCGGTCACCACCACTGCGCCAAAGTCGCCGATCTTGAACGTGTCACCACCCCCCCAGCGCCATTCGATGCTGTTGAAGCCATCCGCGGTGAACGCGGCGATCCGGGTATTGTCACCAACACCCGCTACGTCAACGATTCCGCCGCTGAAGGTCACGGTGAAGACCCGCCCGCCGACGGTGTAGGTTCCGCTCGAACTGATCGAAGCAGTCTGCCCGTTGAACGAAATAGCGATGCGGGTGATGGCATCCGGAATGCCGTCGCCGACGTTCCGGACAGTTCCGCTATCGTTGTCGTCAAAAGCGGAAATCTGCACGGTCGAAGAGCGATTGATCGCGGTGAACAATGCCTCGGCACCGTTCACGGTGTAATGCCCGTCGAAATTCTGGGTGTCGTCACCGCCGTAGAAATTGCCGCCCGGTACCGGCGTACCGGTCAGGTCGATGACGTAATCGACGCGCATCGCTTCGCCAGAACCGACCGAGTTGCCAGCTGCAATGCCACCTTCGTTGGCATTCGTGTTTACGGTGCCGCCGCCGACCGGCGTCAGCAGCAGGTCGCGGCTTTCAGTGTCGCCGGGCTGTGCGAAGCCTGCCCAGGATCCATTGCCGCCGACGAAATCCAGACCGGCATCATTAAAGTCGATATTGGTCAATGAATCGAGCGGCTGGCTGATACTAACCACATAAGTATCCTCAAACCCGGTAGGCTCGAGCGTGATGCGGAAGACTTCCGTGCCATCGGTAAATTTGGTCGCGATGAGCGTCCGGCCATCGCTGCTGATGGTATAGGTCAAGGGAGCGAGGCCCGATGTTAGGCTCTGGCCAGTCAGCGCCGCGATTGTGGCCGAAGTGAAGATAACGCCGCCACGGCCGTCCGCACCGAGATTGTCGTCGACATTGCCATTGACGGTGTCGAGGCTGAAGAAGCCCAGTGCCCCACTGGCATCGGCCATGCTGGCGATGGCGGGGGTGACCGCCACCGGCGTATCGTCATCGACAGTGATAGTCACAGTGCCAGTCGCCACCGCGATGTCACCGTCCCCGTCCGTTACGCGGATCAGGCTTCCGAACTGGATCGAGAGTTCATTCTCGTCCCCACCTGCCGGATGGTCGAGCGGTGCGTGCAGGTTGAAGGTCCAGTTGCCCGTGCTGGCATCGAGGGCAAAGGTGAACACTTCCGTCCCCCCTATACCTCTGGTTGCGGTAATGGTGTTGCCTGTCACGGTGTAGGCGAGATCCACGCCTCCCGATGAAAGATCCTGAGCCGTCAGAGCGGCCTGCACCTGTCCGCTGCTGACAAGGCTATAGCTCCCTAGGCCATCGGCGCCGAAGCTGAACAGTCCTGCAACGGATCCGCTCGTCTGGAGCGGCGCGCCTGTGACGTCGCCCGTGCCCCCAAGGATGCCATTGGGAAGACCATCTTCGTCAACGGTCCCGCTGCTTGTTCCGGCAATCGCGCTCGGGACATCGTCGATGATGCGCACGTCGAGGCTGGCGTTGGCGTTGGATCCGTCGGTATCGGTGACGACGACGGCGAAGCTGTCGAAGACGCTGTCCTGTCCGGTGGCGGGGTGAGCGGTGTTGTCTTCGAGCAGGTAGGCGTAGCTGATGGTTCCGCCGATCACGGTGCCGTTGGCATCGGTGAGGGGCGTGAAGCCGGTGATGGTGAGCAGGCCGGCGGGGGTGTTGACGGTCTGTCCGGGGACGAATGCGCCGCCGTTGACGACGGTGACGCCGCCGATGGTGACGGTGTTGAGGCCGTCGGGGGCATCGATGGTGAATGTGCCGGTGCGGGTGAGGGCAGTGGCATCGGGCGAGGAGCCGTCGGCGAGGTCGTCCTCGTCAACGACGGCTTCGCCGCCGTCGACGCCGAGGCCGTTGATGACCACGCCGTCATCGGTGCCATTGATGGTGATGGTGAGGGTGGTGGTCGCGGCGTCGCCGTCGCCGTCGGTGATGGTGTAGGTGAACACCTCGGTGAGGGTCTGTCCGGCGGCGAGGCCCTGGACCAGCGGGTTGGCGTTGTTGAGGGTGTAGCTGTAGCTGCCGTCGGCGTTCAGCGTGAGGGTGCCATAGGCGCCGGCGAGCGGGCTGCCGATGGTGCCGGTGGTCGCGCCGAAGGTGAGGGCGGTGATCTGCGCGCCGTCAGCGCCGCGCACATCGGCGGCACCGTCGGTGGTGTTGGCATCGGTTCCGCCCGTGCCGCTGATGACGTTGCCATCGGCGACCAGCGGGCCGTCTTCGGTGACGCTGTCGGCATCGGCCGCGGCGCTCGGGACATCGTCGATGATGCGCACGTCGAGGCTGGCGTTGGCGTTGGATCCGTCGCGATCTAACGCAGTAACTTCAAGCATCCGCATGATGGCGTCTTGGCCAGGAGCAGTATGCGATAGTGTATTGTCGAGGAGCGATACGCTGTAATTGAACGTGGCGCCGATCACTGTCGAGCCATTGGCCGCGAACACGGGCGTCCACCCGGTGATGGTAACGGAATAGACTCCATCATTGGCAACTTCGACGGAGCCTGCAAACGCGCCATTGGCGACAACATTGATGCCATTGATCTGGACCGTAACCAGTCCGTCTGGCGCGTTGACGCCAAATGTTCCGGCAAATGTCAGCGGGCCGCTGCCATCCGATCCGCCGACCAAGTCATCCTCATCCAGCACCACTTCCGGTGCTTCGCC
>VFQO010002748.1_pt1 | contig 10173 bp, 11 predicted proteins | sample 3512331 | NCBI WGS metagenome assembly VFQO01 (sample SAMN10412371, study PRJNA504923) | tailings metagenome | isolation source: Replicate 3 from Balatoc abandoned mine | place: Philippines: Itogon, Benguet | collected 2017-08-28 | reverse complement strand
AGCGACGAGCCGGGCCGGACGCCCGAGGAATATCCGGCCCCCGACGAAGGCGCGCCGCTGCTGCGCGCCGCGACCGAACCCAACCGGAGGAATGCCGCATGAAGAACATCCTGCTGCTGGTGCATGACGATCCCGGGCAGGAAGCCCGCCTGCAGGCCGCGCTCGACGTGACGCGGGCGGTCGACGGGCATCTCGAATGTCTCGAGGTGCGCGAACTGCCGATGCTGGCGATGGGCAGCTATGCCGGCGGCGCGGAAGCGATGGCGCTGGTCGAGATCGAGCGTGCGCAGCACGAACTGCGCGCCGCTCTCGAACGGCGCCTGCAGGACGAAGACGTGCCCTGGTCGTTCTCCCACAGCTTCGACAAGCCGGCCGATGCGCTCGCCCGCGGGGCCGATCTTGCCGATCTGATCGTGGTTTCGGCCCGGCTCGAGGAGGGGGAAGCGGCGTCCGAGGTCCGTCCGCAGGCCCTGCCGCTGGGGGCCGGGCGGCCGCTGCTGGCGGTGCCCCCGGCGGCGCGCGGGCTGGCGCTCGACAAGCCGGCGCTGGTGGCCTGGGACGGCTCCGGCCCTTCGGTCGAGGCGGTGCGCGCGGCTGTGCCGCTGCTGCACCATGCGGCGGGGGTGGTGGTGCTGGCGGTCGATCCGTCGCCGGCAGCGATGCCGCCCGAGGACATCGCCACCTACCTGTCGCGCCACGGCATCGTGCCCGAACTGGTCGAGCGGCGCAGCGAGGGCACGATTGCCGCGGTGCTGCGCGATCATGTCCGCGCGATCGATGCGGGGCTGCTGGTGATGGGCGCCTACGGCACCGGCCGTCTGGCCCAGGCGATCTTCGGCGGGGTCACGCACACCATGCTCAGGACTTCGCCGGTGCCGCTGCTGCTGGCCCATTGACCGCCGCGCGAAGAAAGGGCCGGCGGCCTCGTGTCGAGACCGCCGGCCCCCGCCCTCCCGTCGGGCTAACCGATCAGCCGATGACGATCCGGTCCTCGACCTGCGTCACGCCGGGCGCGGCCCAGGCGGCCTGTTCGGCCAGCCGGCGTTCGTGCAGCGCCTTGACCTTGCCGCCGAGCGTGACCTTGTGGCCGCTGGTGGCGATCGTCACCGAGGCCGCATCGAGCCCGGCCTGACGCTTGAACGCTTCCTCGATCCGCTTGCGGATGTCGGGGATGCTCGCCTTGCTGGTGATCGCGATGTTGTTGGTGACGCCGGTCACGCCCGAGACCTTGCCCGCCGCCCGCGCGGCCTCGTCGCTCTGGTATTTCCACTCGACCTCGCCCGAGAGGGTCACCCATCCGCGCTCGACCGCGACCTTGATCGCTTCGTCGGGGATCAGCACGTCGTAGGCGAAGATATCGAGGATGCGCTTGGCGATCTCGTGATCGGCGGTCTTGCTGTCCGAGGCGTAGCGCACCTTGATCTCGTCGGCGAGCGCCCGCACGCCCTCGACCCGCATCGCCGCGCGTTGGGCGGCGATCTTCTCGGCGTAGCTTTTCACATAGCCATTGAGCGCCACCACGCCGTCGGTCACCGAGACGCCGATATCGGCGTGGTCGATGCTCGGTTCCCACTCGAGCTCTTCCAGCACGTCGCGCTGGAGCTCGCTGTCGGTCTTTCTCACTGCCTGTCTCCCTATCCTGATGGCCGCGGCACGGTGCAACGCAGGCCTGCCCGGCAGATCTTCCTGCTATGCCGGGGCCTGAGACGGGATGCGGTATTGTCCGGAGCGGGCCGGGGTCATTCCGGCGGGATGTGGTGGGCGATCAGGGTGTGGGTCTCGAGCCAGCGGCGCTCCGATCCGAGTCCGGCGGCGAAGGCGATCCGCAAGGCATCGGCAAAGCTGTGCACCCCCAGCTTGTCCATCACGTTAGCGCGATAGACCTCGACCGTGCGGGCGCTGATGCCGAGGTCATAGGCGATGGTCTTGTTGGGATAGCCGCAGGCGAGACCATCGAGCACTTCCTGCTCGCGCCCCGTGAGCCGGGCCAGCTGGGTCTGCGCCCAGGCGGCGCGGTTGCGCTGCTTTTCGGCATCGCCGATCGTCTCGAATGCGGCCTCCATCGCTTCGAGCACCGCCATGCGATCGGCGGGCTTCTGCAGGAAATCGACCGCGCCCGCCTGCATCGCCTTGACCGCCATGGCGATGTCGCCGTGGCCCGACAGGATGATCACCGGGAAATTGAACCCCTGCAGCTGCATTTCCTTCTGCAGGGCAAGGCCGTCCATTCCCGGCATCCGGATGTCGATCAGCGCGCAGGCGGGCACCATCCTTTCGGCGCCCTTGAGAAAGGCATCTGCGGCGCTCCAGCGCAGCACTTCGTATCCCGCGTTGGAGAGCAGGAAGTCGAGGGATCGTCTCACGCCCTCGTCATCGTCGACGACATGCACAAGCTTGCGCTCAATCGGCATTGTCACTCTCCTCGGCATATTGCGGAAGGGTGAAGACGAAACTTGCCCCACCCTGTGGAGCGGGCTCGTACCAGATGCGCCCGCCATGGGCCTCGATGATGGAACGACAGATGGGCAGACCCAGTCCCATGCCGTCGGTCTTGGTGGTGCTGAAAGGTTCGAACAAACGCTCGACCCGTTCGGGCGCGACGCCCGGCCCGGTATCGCTGACGGTGAAGCGCATTTCGTCCAGCCCCGGCGCGATGCTGACCGTGACCTTGCCGTCCTCGCCGATCGACTGGATCGCGTTCTTGACGAGGTTGAGGATGACCTGCTGGACCTGCACCCGGTCCACCAGGATCGGCTGCATCCCGCTGTTGCAGTAGACCTCGCACGCGATATTGCGGAACCGCGCGCCGGCCGCCTCGAAATAGACGGCCTCCTCGGCCAGCTTGCACGGGTCCTCGAGCGTCTTTTCGAGGTCGCCATGCGACAGGAAGCCGCGCAGCCGGCGCAGGATGTCGCCCGCGCGCAGGGTTTCCCGCCCCGCTTCGGTAAGGGCTTCGGCAACTGTTGCGCGTTTGGCGGGATCGCCGTTCTGGAGGATGTCGGCCGCGGTCTGGACGATGTTCGCGACCGCCATCAACGGCTGGTTGAGTTCGTGCGCGATGGTGCTCGCCAGCGTGCCCATCTCGTAGACGCGCGAGATATGCGCCAGTTCGCGCTGCAATTCCTGGAGCTGCGCCTCGGCGGCTTCCTTGGCGCTCAGATCCCGCATGAAGCCCGCGATCATGCGCTGCCCGCCGCCGAAGGCCTCGGCGATCTGCAGGGAATGGGGAAATTCGGTCCCGTCCTTGCGGCGCCCGATCAGGCGGCGCTTGTTTCCCATGACCCCGCTTTCCCCGGTCCGGCTGTAGCGCCGCATGTGGGCATCGTGCACCTTGCGGTCGGCTTCGGGCATCAGGATCGAGACGTTGCGGCCCACCACCTCGCGCGCTTCGTAGCCGAACAGCGCCTCGGCGGCCTTGCTGAACAGCAGGATGCGCCCTTCGATGTCGATTACCACCAGCGCATCGGGAATGATCTCGAGGATCGAGCGCAGCAGCACCGCGTTGGCTTCGAGCGAGCGGGCCTGGAATTCCTCGCTGGTGACATCGCGCAGGATCTGGCCGAACCCGCTCGGCAGCAGGTCGTCGCCTTCGATCCGCGAGATCATCACGTCGGCGCGAAAACGGGTGCCGTCCTTGCGTACCCGCCAGCCGCGGTCGCGGAACGAGCCGTTCCGGCGCGCGGCGGCAAGCTGGCGTCGCGGCACCCCTTCCGCGATGTCTGCGGCGGCGAAGAGGAATTCGTAATGCCGACCCAACGCCTCGGCCTCGGTCCAGCCCGAAAGCCGCTCGGCCCCGGGGTTCCAGATCGTCACCCGGCCTTCCTCGTCGAGCAGGCACAGGGCAAAGCCTTCGGCATTCTCGACGAACAGCGACAATTCCTTGCCCAGCACCTTGCTGCGCAGGGTCTGTTCCATCTCCGAGGTGACATTCTCGCACACCAGCATCGCGCCGCGCACGTCGCACTTCCTGTCGCGCCACGGTGCGACATGCGGGCGGAACCAGACGATGGATGCATCCGGAGTGACGAAACTGGCGGGTTCGGACGAGATGGTCTCGCCGGCAAGCGCGCGCTCGAGGATGCTGCGCATGAACTGGCAACCCGGTAGCAGCAGGTCCTCGCAAGCCCGGCCGACAGGGTTGCCCTCGACATAGGGAAACTGCGTCATCCAGCGTGCATTGACCATGACGCAGCGCAGGTCCGCGTCGAACAGGGCGATAGCCGCCGGGATCTGATCGATCAGCGGACCGGCCAGCCGTGTGTAGGGCACGCGCCCCAACTGCTGATGGGCATCCCCCTGTCGCATGATCCTCCCGCTCATTTAGCATAGTCGAAAATCCGCGTGTTAGCCAGAGTGACGGGGATGAGGGCAAAAGGCACCCGTAATTATACGGAGGGCGCCCGGACGGCGGCCGCAGAGCGCCAAGCCACTCGTACAAAAACGGATTTCGTTCCTGCCGTCCCGCGTCATCATCGCGCAGCGGGTTGCAGCCATGGCGAGGGGAAGTGTGATGAGCGAGTATCTGAGGCCGGTGCTGCTGGCCTTGCTGGCGGCGCTGCTCGTCAGTTGTTCCCAGGCAACGCCCTACCAGCCCGAGTCCGCCTCGAGCGCGGTGCGCGGGGGCTATTCGCACGAACGGCTCGGCCCGGACATGTACCGCGTACGCTTCCACGGCAATGCGCTGACCTCGCGCGAGACGGTGGAGGCCTACCTGCTCTATCGCGCCGCCGAACTGACGATCGAGCAGGGCGGCGACTGGTTCGCCATCCTCGACCGCGAGACCGAACACACCATCACCCGCGAAATCCGCCGCGATCCGCTCTATCGCCCGTGGTACGGGCCGGATTACGGGCTGTGGCTGCCCTACTGGAGCTATCGCATGCGCGGACGGGGGTGGATCTACTGGGACCCCTGGCATGCCGATCCGTTCTGGGCCGACGGGCTCGACCGCCGCGAGGTCGAGGAATTCGAGGCCAGCGCCGACATCAGGATCGCGCGCGGACGCGTTCCGGCCGATGATCCGCGCGCCTATGATGCGCGGCTGGTGCTGGCGGATATCGGGCCGCGGGTGGTGCGGCCCAAGGGCTGAGGCGGCTGCCCTCAGCCGCCCGTCTCCTCCCGCGCGCGGGCCAGCAGGCGGATCACCTCGGCATCGCCGGTCTGCGAGAAATCGCGGTAGTGCTGGCCGACCGACAGGAAGGGCTCTGGCTGGGCCAGCACCACCATCTCGTCGCACAACAGGCACAGTTGGCGGACCGTATCGCGCGGCGCGACCGGCACGGCGAGCACCAGCCGTGCCGGGCCGGCCTGACGCGCGCCGCGGATGGCGGCGGTGATGGTCGCCCCGGTGGCGATGCCGTCATCGACGATCACCACCGTGCGTCCGGCCAGCTCGGGCGGCTGCCGGTTGCCGCAATAGATGCGGCGGCGCCGCTCGAGCTCGGCCAGCTGGACACGCCTTTCGCGCTCGACATGGGAGCTGCCGGGCGGAAACAGGCCGATGGCCTCGGCATTGAGCACCAGCTGCGGCGTCGCGCCGTCCACCACTGCGCCGATCGCGAATTCCGGGCTGCCGGGCGCCCCGAGCTTGCGCACCAGCAGCAGATCGAGCTGCGCCCCGAGCGCGCGGGCGACCTCGTAGGCCACCGGAACCCCGCCGCGGGGCAGGGCGAGCACCAGCGGATCGCTGCCCGCCAGATGCATCAGCCGCGCGGCGAGCAGCGCGCCGGCCTCGCGGCGGTCGGTGAAAGGGAGGGGCGCATCCGTCATGCGGTAGCCTGCTCCCGCTACACCCCGAAGGGCCAGGTTTCCGGCGCGCCCGTGGGCCGCTCCCCGCCCAGGGGCGTGACAGGCCGGGTCTCCTCGAACCACACATAGGCATCGAACTGCTCGGCCATCACCGCCTCGAAATAGTGGCTCAGCAGCTCGCTTTCGGGGCGATAGACCACCCCGATGGCGCGTTCGAGCAGCGGTCGGCGCAGCCGCTCCGCCAGCATCCGCCGCGCCGGGCTGCGCCAGTCGGTGAGCGAGCGTGCGAAGCCGGCATGGCGGAAGGCGTGTTCCCAGCTGTCGGTGCGGGCCGGGCGGATCACCTTGACCTCCATCGGACCGCCCCAGTCGCTCGCCGCCGCGACCAGCCCGCGGTCGGTGCCGAAGCCGATCAGCACCGCCTCCTCGCCATGCGCCATGCGGCACAGCTCGCCGAGGTTGAACTCGCCGCGCCAGCCCATTGCGGTCGCCGCCGCGTTGCCGATGTGCGAATTGTGCGCCCAGACCACCGCCTTGGTCTGATCGCCGCCATGCGCCAGCAGCGCCTGGAGGGTTGCGAACATGTGCCGGTCGCGCAGGTTCCAGCTTTCCGCCGCGCCGCGATAGAGCGCGCGGTAGTAATGTTCGGCGGCGACCACGATCCGCGCGTTCTGGACGGCATCGAACCAGCCTTCCCCGTTGCGCCCCAGCGTCGCGATCCGCTCGTCGAGCAGCGCGCGCAGCTGGGCCACCACCTCGTTTTCGCAGCTTTGCTGCCCGCCCTTGGTGACGGCGTGTCCGTAGCGCGCCGGCTCGCCGACCCACGGGAACAGGCAGGCATAGCGCGCCCGCGCCGCGTCGGCCGCTGCCGGATCGACCTGCGCAAGATAATCGACCACCGCGTGCATCGACTGGTTGAGCGAATAGAGATCGAGCCCGCGCAGCGCCACGCGCCGTTCCGGCGGCAGGGCCTTGTTGTGACCGCGCAGCCAGTCCGCGAACTCGAGCGTTTCGAGGTTGCGCCACATCCATGCGGGAAACCGCACCGGGCTGTCGGCGAGGCCAGGGCAGGCGGCGTGGTGGCGCACATAGGCGTCGATGCGGGCGGCGTCAGGCCAGTCGGCCTCGATCGCGACGACGGTGAAGCCGTGGCGCTCGATCATGCGACGGGTGATCGCGGCCCGCGCGCGGTAGAATTCGCTGCTGCCGTGGGTCGCCTCGCCCAGCAGCAGGACCCGGGCATCGGCGAAGCGATCGAAATGGGCTGCGAAGCCTGCGGCATCGGATGGATGGGGCAGCGGCTCGGCGTTGTCGTGGAGCACCTGAGACAGTGGCAACAGCGCAAATTCGCCTTTATCGACAACTGTCTGCTGCATGCGGATCCCTCCCTGCATATCGCTATGCGCGAGACACCGAAGGGCCGCACTCGGGGAAGTTACGGAGCGCGAACCTGCAGGCGCGATGCCTGAGGTTCGCGAGGTGATCGGGTTGGTGTCTGCGAAACCCGCGGGGTTCCCTGACCCGTGATGTCTTGCGACATCTCGTTTTGGGAACCCCCGCGAGCCGTGGTCGAACGATCGTCGCGCAGTTCTGGGCCAGAACCGTCTCTCACGATCAGGTTCAAAACGAAGCTGCCGCTCCCGTCCGACGTCTTACCTATAGGCCATCGGGGTCGCGCGAATTATCGGGGATTATCCCTAGGGAGGTTCCACCTGGCCGTGCGGGCGGCCCAACTCCGGTGAATTGCGAAGCGCACACGCCCCTGCGGCGCGGCAGACTGGCACGACAGGAAGGGAAGGCAGCCATGCCGCACGCGCTCATCATCGACGAGAACATCGCCATCAGTCGGGCGATCCAGCACTATCTCGCCGGACTCGGCTTCGGCTCGTTCGACCATACCTGGACCGAACAGCAGGCGCTCGCGGCCGCGCGGGCGCGCAAGCCCGACATCATCGTCATCGGCGACGACATCGAGGTCGGCTGCGCGATGCGCGCGGCGCGGGTGATCTCGGCCGACGGCACGATCCCGGTGCTGTTCGTGAGCGGCGATCCGGCCCGCGCCTCGCGCCAGCTCGCACGGGCCAGCGCCTACGAGGGCCCGTTCCGGATCAACCAGATCGAGGAGGCGGTGGATATCGCCATGCAGCACAGGGACGCCGTGCACTAGTCCTGCGCGGGATAGGGGGCGTCCTGGAGGTGCCGGACGATGGCGTCGACCGGCATGCCGGTGAGGTCCTTGTCGAACTCGGCCAGCAGCCTGCCGGCGGCGCCGGCGGGGTAGTGTTCCCTCAGGTGACCGAGCGAGACCGGATCGGCGGCGACGACGATGCCCGGCGTCTCCGCGTCGATATGATCCGCCAGCGATCCGGCTGCGGCGGCAAGGAAGCCGCGTTCGTGCGCGGCATGGGCATCGCTGTGGTCATAGGCGCTGCGGGTGGGCGAATGGCTTGAGAAAGCGCGCCCCGGGGCATCGGCGAACAGGTCGCGGTTGGCGGGTGCCGGGCAGTCGCGATGCTCGATCACCGTCAGGCGCGGCGCGGTCGCATCGCCGTCGTTGCGCAGCAGCAGCATCCGGCCGCCATCGGCGACCAGCACGAGGAGCTTGTGCGGCAGGATCATCGCGCCCTCCTAGGGATGGTGCGCCGAGACGGCCTTCAGCGTCTCCGCCGCCAGCGAGGGCGGGGCGCTCGCGGCGACATCGCCGAGCGAGAGCATCCCCACCATGCGGCGGTTCTTGTCGATCACCGGCAGGCGGCGGACCTGCTTGCGTTCCATGATCCGCACCGCATCCTCGAGTTCCTCGTTGGCGGTGCAGAAGATGATCGGCTCGCTCATCACGTCGCGGGCGGTGAGCCGGGCGGGGTCGGCGCTGTCGCTGAAGGCGCGCACCGCGATGTCGCGATCGGTGACCATGCCGATCAGGCGATCGTCCTCGCCCACCGGCAGCGCGCCGATATCCTCCTTCGCCATGCGGGCGGCAATATCCGCGAGCGGCGCATCGGGCGCGATCCAGCTCGCTCCGGGGTGCATGACTTCGACGACCTTGACCATGACCGGCTCCTTTTCCTGCCGCGCAGCCGCAGGCCGCGGGATTCGTGTTGCATCGTGCAATCTGGTCCGCGGCGGCGCAGGGCGCCCTTCGTAATTGTCCCGAGCCTTGCACCCGCGGCCGGTCTGCGGCAGTGCCGGGGCCGTCCGTCACGCCGGTCGCCAGCTGCGCCCGCCGCGGCCGGCAATCCGGCGCCTTGCCCAAGTGCCTGCTTGCGGGCCTCTTACTTTTCCCAGCAGACCGCGGGGGGCGCGATGACCGATGGACCTAAGGATCACGCAAACCCCAAGGAGCTTGCCTTGAGTACCACATGGCATGTCGCAGGCACGAGCGATGCTCTTCCTGCCGACGGGAAAATGAGCGCGGTCATCGCCGGATGGCATGTGATCATCGTGCGGGAAGGGGGCGCGCTGTTCGCTTTCAACGACCGCTGTCCACACCAGGCCGCGCCGCTTTCGCCCGGCAAGGTTCGCCGCGGCGCGATCATGTGCCCCTTGCACGGGGCGCGGTTCCGGATCGAGACGGGCGAATGCATCGGCGCAAGCTACCCGCCCCTGCGCAGTTTCGCGGTGCGCGAGGAGGGCGGCAGGATCGAGGTCGAGCTGCCGGACAGCGCGCCCGGCCCCGGCGATCTTCCGGTCGAAAGTCCCGCATGAAAAAAAGGGGCGGGCCAAGGCCCGCCCCGATGTTGCCAGCGGGAAGAGGGGGTGCCGGCGATCAGAAGCGCTTGGTCAACTCCACCGTCACCGTGCGCGGCATGTTGCCGAAGCCGAGCTGGTCGGCGCGCAGCCCGGTGGCCGTCCCCGTGCCCGTTCCGGTCGAAGGCCCGTCGACCACCCCGGTGACGAAGAACCGGTTGGTGAGGTTCTTGCCGATCACCGCGACCTGCCAGTTGCCGTCGTTCGCGCCGATCCGGATGCCGGCATCGAGCGTCACGTAGCTGTCCTGATCGCTCAGCGGATTGCCGAAGCCCGAGGCAAGGTAGCTGCTCGAATAGCGCGCATCGGCGTTGATCCCGAAATCGAGGCTGTTGCCGAGCGGCACGTCGTAGGCCGCGCCCAGGGTCCCGGTCCATTCCGGCGCGACCGAAAGGCGGGCCCCGGTCAGGTCCTGCCGCGCGCTGAGGCCGCCGACCAGCGTGCACCCCTCGGCGATCGTCTGCCCGGCATAGCACGGAGCCTGCGGGAAATCGGTATATTCGGCGTCGGTATAGTTGAGCGAGCCCCGCAGGTTCAGCCCCGCCACCGCATAGGGCGCATATTCGAAGTCGACCTCCACCCCGCGGGTGCGCGCGTCTGCGGTGAGGGTCTGGAAGGCGAATATCGGCGAGTTGAAGAAATCGACCTGCAGATCGCTGTAGTCATAGGTGAACAGCG
>VFQO010002746.1_pt1 | contig 10175 bp, 8 predicted proteins | sample 3512331 | NCBI WGS metagenome assembly VFQO01 (sample SAMN10412371, study PRJNA504923) | tailings metagenome | isolation source: Replicate 3 from Balatoc abandoned mine | place: Philippines: Itogon, Benguet | collected 2017-08-28 | reverse complement strand
GCTCGGTGTCGAGCATGTTGGCGAGCAGCACCTGCTGGAGCACCTGATCGTGCACGGTGCGGTTGTGGATCGGGATCAGCGTCTCGACCCGGCGATCGAGGTTGCGGCTCATCATGTCGGCCGATGCGATGTAGACCGCCGCATGCGCGCTGGGCATCGCGTGGCCGCCCGCAAAGGCATAGATGCGGCTGTGTTCGAGAAAGCGGCCGATCACCGATTTGACACGGATGTTCTCGGAAATACCGGCAAGGCCCGGCTTCAGGCAACAGATGCCGCGCACCACCAGTTCGACCTGCACGCCCGCCTGGCTCGCCGCGTAGAGCCGGTCGATCACGCCTTCGTCGGTCAGCTGGTTGCACTTCATCCAGATGGCGGCAGGCTTGCCCGCCTGCGCATTGGCGATCTCGGCGTCGATCCGGGCGTAGATCTCCTCGCGCAGATCGATCGGCGCGATGTGCATCCGCTCCAGCGCGTGGGGTTCGACATAGCCGGTGACGAAGTTGAACATCTTGGCGACATCGCGTCCCAGCTTGGGGTCGGCAGTGAAGAAGCTGAGGTCGGTATAGACCTTGGCGGTGACAGGGTGGTAATTTCCGGTGCCGAAGTGACAATAGGTGCGGAAGCTTTCGCCCTCGCGCCGCACCACCATCGCCACCTTGGCGTGGGTCTTCCAGTCGGTGAAACCGTAGATCACCTGCACCCCTGCGCGTTCGAGCTTGCTCGCCCACTGGAGGTTCTGCTCCTCGTCGAAACGGGCTTTCAGTTCCACCACCGCCGTCACCGACTTGCCCGCTTCCGCCGCCTCGATCAGCGCGCCGATAACCGCCGACTGGGAACCGGCGCGGTAGAGCGTCTGCTTGATCGCCACCACGTCGGGATCGGCTGCAGCCTGGCGGATGAAGTCGACCACCACCTCGAAGCTTTCGTAGGGATGGTGGACGACGATGTCCTTTTCGCGGATCGCCGAAAAGGCATCGCCGTCATGTTCGCGGATACGTTCCGGAAAGCGCGGGGAATAGGCATCGAACTTGAGGTCGGGCCGGTCCTCGCGGACGATTTCGGCAAGGCCGTCGATGCCGATGATCCCGTCGGTCTTGATGACAGCGGCCTCGTTGATGCCAAGCTGGTCGCGCAGCAGGGCTTCGGCGGCGGGATCGAAATCCTCGTCAAGCTCGAGCTGGATGACCTGGCCCCTGCGGCGGCGCTGGATCGCGGTGCGGAAGGTGCGCACCAGATCCTCGGCTTCCTCGGCGATCTCGATGTCGCTGTCGCGCAGCACCCGGAACAGCCCGTCGCCCTTGATCGTAAAGCCCGGGAACAGCGCCTCGGCATAGCGCTGGATGAGCCGCGCGATCGACATGTAGAGCGTCCCGCCGCCCGAACCGTTCGCGCCCGTCACCGCATCGGGGACGCGTACGAAGCGCGGCAGGGCGCTGGGGATCAGCACCATCTCGATCAGCTGCTCGCGGGTCGCATCGCGGGTCAGGGTGAACAGCAGGCCGAGCCCTTCGTTCTGGACGAAGGGAAAGGGATGCGCGGGGTCGAGAGCCTGCGGCGTGATGATCGGCAGAATCTCGTTGAGGAAGTAGGTCTTGAGCCACTTGTGGGCCGCAGGGCTGACGCGTTCCTCGTCGGCGACGTAGATGTCGGCTGCGGCAAGGCCCGCGCGCAGCGATCGCCAGATCGACTGCTGCTGCTGCGACAGGTCAGCGAGCTTTTCACGAATAGCGGCGAGCTGCTGCGTGGGGCTGCGTCCGTCGATCGAGGGCGTCTCCAGACCACGCTGCACCTGCCCGACGAGGCCGGCGACGCGGATCATCATGAACTCGTCGAGATTGCTGCCCGAGATCGACAGGAACCTGAGGCGTTCGAGCAGCGGGTATGCCTCGTTGCAGGCTTCGGCAAGGACACGCTGGTTGAACTGGAGCCAGGACAGCTCCCGGTTGAAATAGGGAGATTCGTCGAGGCCGAGCTCGGCGGGTTGCGGTGCCGCAACGGCAGCAGCAGTGCGCTTCGGCTTCTTCCCGGTCGGTGACGTGCTCATCGCTTCCCTGTCCGCCTGCGCCCGCGCGGCTGCGGGCAGGGCCTATGTGGCGCACGAAGTGGCGCTTGACGTGCCTGTGTTCGTAAGCCCTCCGAGTGTAAATGCGCTTCAGGCAATTGTCACACAAACGTCAATATGCGCGGGATCACAGCAGCGAACGGCTTTCCGCGATGCTGGTGATGCCGCGCTTGCCATTGGCATCGCGCCCCAGCTGGACGATCACGTCGATCACGCTCGCCGCATAGGCGATGGTGTCCGAGCGTGTGAGGCCGATGCCGGTCTGCATCACCATCAGCGCGAGCTGCTCGAGCGCGCCGCGCAGGGAATTGGCGTGGATGGTGGAAAAGCTGCCCGGGTGGCCGGTGTTGATCGCCCGCAGGAAGCTGACGCTTTCGCTCCCGCGCAATTCGCCGAGCACGATGCGGTCGGGCCTCAGCCGCAGCGCGGCCTGCAGAAGTTCGTTGGCGGAGACCTTCGCCTCGCCGAGTTCCCCCTTGACCGCGACAAGGCCGACCGCGTTCTCGCCCGGGAACTTCAGCTCGGGCGTATCCTCGACCAGCACCACCCGTTCCTCGCCCGGGATTTCGCCGAGCATGGCGTTGAGAAAGGTCGTCTTGCCGGTGCTGGTCCCCCCGGAAATAAGGATCGTGCGCCGCGCGCGAATGGCGGCGCGCAGGAAGGCGATCGGCTGGGCCTGGGGATCGGGCAGGTCGAAGCGCATCTCGCCCGCCAGCGGCCCGGTGTCGTAGGCGTCAAGCGGGAGGTCGAGACGGCGATGGCGGCGGATCGCCATGACCCAATGCCGGCGCGCCGCGGGCGGCCCGCAGAACTGAACGCGCGCGCCGTCCGGCAAGGTCGCGCCGAGCAAAGGGTGTTCGCGGTTGATGCCCTGGTGCGAAACCCGGGCGACCTGTTCGGCCAGCCGCTGCACCAGCCGGTCGTCGATCTCCGGCGTGACGATGCGCTGCATGCCCGGGCTTGCGGCGTCCTCGATCCACACCTCGCCCGGGCGGTTGACCATGATCTCGGTCACCGTGTCGCGGTCCAGCCAGCGGCGGAAGGGCGCAAGATAGGCGTCGAGATAGACGCTGCGCTCAGCGGGCAAGGGCACCGCCGCGGCCTCGGCGGCTGCCTCCAAGCGGTGCACGTCGGCGCTCACCCTCGCCCTCAGCCGACCGTGCTGAAATCGAGATCGCGGGCGGTGAAGACGCGGATCGGCTCACCCATGCGCACGCGGATCGTCGGGCTGATCTGGCCGGTCTGTTGCACGGCGGAATTGGCCGCGCCTTGCGCGCCCCCGGCGACGATCACGCCTCCCACGCCGCCCGTCGCAATCGCGCCGAGGCCGCCCACCACCGACAGCAGCAGGCCCGAGCCGAACCGCTTGAAGAAGTGGTTGTTGACGTCGCCCTCCAGCCCGGTCGCCCCGTCGAAGCCCACCGCGGGCGAAGCGAGGTTGACCGACACGCCGTCGGGCCGGATCAGCCGGGTCCACACGACATAGGCGCGGCGCTGGCCCTGCTCGACGCCGGCCTGGTACTGCCCCACGAGGCGTGAGGAGCGCGGGATCAGCACGCGCCGCCCGTCGAAGCTCTTGACGTCCTGGCTCACCACCGCGCGGACATAGCCGGGCACATCGGTGTTGATCGCGGTCTCGAGGATCGCGGGGATCAGGGTGCCCTCAGTGACGGTGGTCGAGGGGTTGGTCATGGCGCGCGCCTGCGCGGGCGCGCCGCCGACGCCGCCCAGACGGCTGGCGAACTCGCCCGCCCGGCCCGCCGCGACCGCGCCGCCGCCCCCGGGCGTTCCCGGCGGCACCGCTAGCGGCGCCTCGGCGACGCGCAGCCCCCGGGCGCTGCTGGCATCGAAGACCAGCTGCGGACTGCCATAGGGGTTCACCCCTGCCTGAGGCATCATCCCCGGATTGGCGGCGAGCACCGGCGCAGGCGCAGGGTCCTGCTGCGGCACGACCGGCACTGCCGCAGGATCCGCGACCGGCTGTGCCGGCGCTGCGGGCACGGCTGCGGCCTGCGGCGGGGCGACGGCAGGGTTGCCAATCCCCTGCGGCTCTGCCGTGCGCGCGGCGTTCATCGCCCAGAATGTGACCGCGCCAAGCAGCCCGACCACCGCGACCCCGGCGGCAAGGCCGACACCGTCGCCCTTTGCCTTGCGGTCGGTCACCGCCGGGAAGGCGGCGCGGCTCGCAAGGTCGATGATCTCGGCGGATTCGCGGGTGCGCGGATCGACCGCCGCATCGCTGCTATCAGAGGAGCCCTTCTTGGGCGGCAGTCGCATGGCCAGACGCATCAGATGCTCTCCTTGGCGAAAAGATCGGGTTTCACAATCACTTCTTCCGTCCCCGCGGGGCGCTCAGCCCGGCCTGCCGCGCCGAGAGCGGCGTCGGGCCGGTGTTGGTCAGCGTCGCGGTATCGCGGCCCGAACGCAGGATGATCTGCGGCGGCACGCCATCGACAACCACCGTCTCCCCGCGCACCGTGTAATTGACCGGCCCTTCGTCGCCGTCCTCGTTACGGATGAGAATCGCAGGAATTGCAATGCCTTTCGGCCAAGTGAGGAAGACCGCATCGCCATCGTCATAGGCGCGGGCCGGGATCAGTTCCGGGTTGCCGGCACCCGCCCATTCGAAATTGAGCTTGGCCGGATCGGCGGGGACGGCGCCTTCGTCCGCAGCCGCGAAGGCGTTTTCCGGAGCGGCTGCCGCGCGCTGGGCCTGCGCCTCGGCTTCGGCGATGGCGGCAAGGCGCGCTTCCTCGGCCGCCTTTTCGAGCTCGGGATAGCGGAATTGCAGCACATAAAGCGCGGAATTACGGGGAGAAGCCACCAGATCAAAGAGATAGGTCCGCTTGTCGGTGACCACCGTCATGTTGGTCCGCGCCGCCGGTTCCAGCGGCTTGACGAAGAGGATCGTCTGCGCCTTGTTCGGCTGCACCTGCCAGGCGGCCGAATCCCCGATCGCGACGTTCTCGATCACTTCGTCGGGGGCGAACTTGATGGTCGTCTGGACCTTCACCATGCCGTCGATACGGACCACGGCGTCCTCATTGAAAACCAGCGTTTTCAAGCGGTTGTCCTGTGCAGCCACCGGCGCGGACAGGGGCGCGGAAAGGGCCAGGACAAGGCTCGCGAGCAGCGCGGGGCGGATCATTGGTAAGTCTCCGGGGGAGGCGTCGTCTTGGGTGCCGGGCTGCCTGCAGGGGCGGCTCCGGCGGAGCGGAAGCGGTTGCCGATGCCGCGGGTGCGCGCCGGCCCGGCGCCCAGTGGCACCGCCGCCCCGCCTGCCCCGACCGCGCTGGTCACGACCCGCGTTTCACGGGACACACTGCCATCTGCGCCCGTGTCATTGGCGGCCACGACAGTCTGGACGGGGGCCAGATCGACCCTGCGGGGGGTCAAACCCGCGCTGGCGGGGGTCAGCACGCCCCCGCGCGGCACGCTGGCGGCAGGCTGCGGCGCGGGCACCGCGCGCGGGCCATCGACCGTGCGCTCACGTTCGCGCGAAGACGGCACCAGACCGAACACCTGCCAGCCCGACACCATGGTCGAACTCACTTTCAGCGACAGCAGCATCAGCGCCATGTGCACCGCGCCGACGAGGAAGAAGGCCATCGCCGCCTGCTGGTCGATCTGGCCCGGCACCGCCACCAGCGCGGCCAGCACCGGCACCGCCATCTCCAGCATGATCGATCCCCCCAGCACCGCGAACAGCGGTGCCAGCGCCATCATCGTCAGCCCCTTGAGCCAGCCGGTGAAGAGGCCGCGCGTGCCCTCGAACAGCGCCAGCACCACGAAGATCGGACCGACCGCCAGCAGCAGCGCCAGCGCGATCCGCGCCGTCACCAAGAGGCCCACCGTGCCCAGAAGGAGCAGCATCGCCCCGATCCACATCATCCCCGGCGGAGAGAAGGCGCTGATGTCCTTGGCATCCCCGCTCGCCTGCTGCACCGCCAAGAACACCACGTCGAGCTTCTGCGCGAACACCGCGGTCGCGCTTTCGTCCTGCACGCCGGTGAGGATCCCGGCGATCTGGTCGGGTCCGCCGATGAAGATGTTGTAGAACACGCTCGAAAAGGCGACGAAGCTGGTGGCGAAGGTCAGCACCAGACCCAGCGTCATCATCTTGGGCACCAGCGCGCGCACCGACAGGTTCGACCGGCCGAGCATCAGCGACAGGCCGAAGAAGCCCACATAGAGCCCCAGCAGCACGGTCAGCGCGAAGGCGAGCTGGCCGTCATCGCCGAACAGGCGGTTGAAGGCCTGTTCGCTGACGCCGCTGGCGATGCAGTCGACCGCAGTGAGCGCGGCGGAGACCCCGCTGCCCATCGCCTGGCCAGCCATGTCGCAGGCGGCGTTCATTCCGCGGCCTGCCAGAGGGAATCATCCTCGGCATCGCCGATGCCGTCGGGCCACGCTCGCCCGGTGAGCGGCGGATACCATGCGGAGGGTGCATCGCCGACGGCCTCGCGCAGCAGATCGAGGCGGCGCACCGCGCTTTCGCGGCCCGACAGGATCGTCAGCACTTCGGGCGCCCCCGACAGATCGAGCCGCACCACCACGCTCGCGTCGGGCTGGCGCACCAGAAAGGCGCGGCTGTGCGCGGGCAGCGAGCGGATCAGCGCGAATTCGTGGCTCGTCAGGCCGAACCCGTCGCAATAATCCTCCGCCCGCGCGCGGCTGTTGGGCATGAACACCATCGTCGCGGTCTGTTCAACCAGCGCGGTGGAGATCCGGCTGTCGAGCGCATCGCGCGCCGACTGGGTGGCGAAGCCGACCAGCGCGTTCCTTTTGCGCAGCGTCTTCAGCCAATCGCGGATGCGCGCGGCGAAGACCTCGTCGTCCAGCGCCTTCCAGCCTTCATCGATCAGGATCATGGTCGGCTGCCCGTCCAGCCGCTCGTCGATGCGGTGGAACAGATACATCATCGTCGGCGTGCGCAGGCGCGGATTTTCGAGCAGCGCGGTCATGTCGAAGCCGAGCACGCGGGTTTCGAGGTCGAGCAGGTCGCGCGCATTGTCGAACAGCCAGCTATGCTCGCCTTCTGCGATCCACGCCGCCAGCCGATCCGCCAGATCGCCCGGTTGGGGGCGGCGGGTGCCGGACAGCAGCTCCTTGAAATGCCTGAGGCGCCGCAGCGACGGGTCGTTGGCATAGGTTGCATCGACCGCCGCGCTGATTGTGGCGAACTCCTCCGGGCCCTCTGCCTTGAGCAGCACGCTGAGCCAGTCGCGCAGGAAGGCACGGTTTGCGGGCGTGTCGGGCAGGCTGAGCGGGTTGAAGCCGGTGGGCGCGCCCGGGGCGATGCGGTCATAGCGCCCGCCGATCCCGCGAATGAACAGCTCCGCCCCGCGATCCTTGTCGAACAGGATGGTGCGCGGTTTGAACTTCTGCGCCTGCGCGGCGAGGAAGTTCATCACCACGGTCTTGCCCGAGCCCGACGGTCCGATAACGCTGAAATTGCCGAGATCGCCATGGTGGAAGTTGAAGAAGAATGGCGTGGCGCTGGTCGTTTCCAGCAGGGTGACAGCATCGCCCCAGTGGTTGCCGCTGGCCTGCCCCAGCGCGAAACCGTGGAACGAGCCGAAGCCTGCCATATTGGCCGAGGAAATCAGCGCGCGGCGGACGATGTATTCCTCGTTGCCGGGGAACTGCGCCCAGAACGCAGGTTCGAGATTGGTGTCCTCGCGCACCGCGATCGCGCCGGTATCGGCCAGCGCCGCGGCGCAGGCGGCCATGGCATCGTCGAGGCGCGGCAGGGTGCTCTCGCGCACCAGCACCGTGAGGTGATGATCGCCGAAGCCCACCGCCCCGCCGCCCAGTGCATCGCGCGCGGCAAGCATTTCTGCGCGCTCGGCGGCGGCTTCCTCGTCGACCGAGCGCGAGCGGCGCAGCGCAAGGTCGATCCGCTCCTTGGCCGTGGTGCGCTCGTTGGGTGCGTAGCTTTCGGTCACGACCATCTCGAACGGCAGGCGCAGCAGGTTGTCGAGCAGGCCGGGGGAAGTCGCCTCGGGATAGTCCTTGAGGCCGAGAATCGCGGCGAAATCGGGCGCGGCGCTGCCCCGCAGCTCCATCGCGTCAAGCCCGAAGCTGGCGCGGCGATAGGGGAGCATGTGGCCGATGTCGGTGTCTTCGGACGGGCGGCGCACGGGGCGCATCTCGCCATTGTAGAGCGCGCTTAGCAGCTCGAGCATTTCCGAATTGGTGCCGCCATTGTCGCTGCCGGGCGACTGGTAATCGCCGAGCACCGCCGCGCCGTAGCTCTGCAAGCTTGCGACCAGCCCGGTGATCGCCGCCCTGAGGCTGCGGATGTCCTTCGGGTCGGCCTCCAGCTCGTCCTGCCCTGCCCGCGAGAACATCTTGCTGAACCGCTCGGGCAGGCCCGTCTTGCCGCGCGCAGGCCGGCGGATGAGGGTGACGAACTGGTCGTTGATGAACAGCGATCCGCCCGCCAGCCGCTGCTTCCAGCGCGCGTCGATATGGCGCGACAGGGCATCGGGGAATTCGGCGTCGAGCTCCACCTCCACCCGGCGGCGGATGACGTGGTGATACATCACGAAGCGCGCATCGAGCGTGCTGCGCAGCATCACCTCGCGCGTGGCGGCGTGGGCGTTGAGGGCTTCGCTGTCCTCGGTCTCGAACAACAGGCCGGGGACCTGAATCGCGCTCATCACACTGCCATCGCGCAGCAGCACGGTGTTCTCGTCGATCAGGCGGGCATAGGGCAGGCGGTCGCCGACCTTGGCTTCCTTGGCGCTCCACGCGGCGGCGCCGATCCATTTACGGGGCATAGGAGTTGCACCCCCAACGCTTGAAATTGGGCACCCGCGGGCACTTGGAAGCCTTGGTGATCCACAGATCGAAGATGCGCGGTTCGCGCAGCGAGGCGAAGTAGCCGATCACATGCATCACCCCGGGCACCAGCATGAAGGCGACGAGGAACAGCCCGTTGGTGATCAAGAGGTTCCTCAGGATCAGGAAGGCGATCGTCGTCACCATCATGTTGATGATGAAGAAGTTCATCGTCACGCCCGCGAACATCTGCGGGCGGGTGAGCGCGCGGTGGACGGGGTGGCGGGTGAGATCGCTCACGCCGGTCAGCCCGCTGCCGACTGGATGCCGGCGACGATGGTGGTCGCGCCGAACAGGATGAAGACGCCGATGATGACCGTCGCGCCGAAGCGCCAGTTCATGCGGCCGGTGAGCATCATGAAGCCGATCGCCGCCACCGCCATGACCGCAATGGTGGTCGCCACCGTGCCCAGCAATGTGCCCTGCAGCCACAGGAGCGCATTGTTGATCGGGCCCGAGCCCGCCGGATCGGCGGTCTGCGCGAAGGCGGCGGTATGCGCGCCCGCGAGGGCGATCAGGGCGGCGAGACGAGCGGGAAGACGAAACAGCGACATCATTTCTCGGTCAGACTTTCGGCAAGTTTGTGCGCGGCCGGTCATTGCCCCGGCACACGCGAATGGTTGGACAGCCGCCCGATGATGGCGGCGACATAGTGGCGCGTCTCGCGGATGTTGGGAATGCCGCCCGCGCGCTCCACGCGCCCCGGCCCGGCATTGTAGGCGGCGAGCGCCTTTTCGAGATCGCCGCCGAACCGGTCGAGCTGTTCGCGCAGATAGCGCGCCCCGCCCTCCAGGTTGGCGAAAGGATCATGCGGGTCGACGCCAAGATAACGCGCGGTGCCCGGCATCAGCTGGGCAAGGCCGCGCGCGCCGACCGGCGAGACGGCGTTCTCGTTCCAGCGGCTCTCCTGCCACACCACCGCCTCAAGCAGCGCGGGCGAGAGGTCGAAGCGCTGGCTGAGTTCGGCGATCTTGACGGCGTAGCGCGGCGGAATGCCGCGGGCGTGCTGTGCAGGATCGGCGATGGCGATGGCGGGGAGCGACGGAGCCTCGGCCAGATCGGCCGCAGGGCCTGCCGGGACCGAGTCGGCCACGGCGGGTGCACCGGCGAGCGGGCCTGCGACCCAGCGCGCACCATCGGCCCCGAGTTCGAGAACGTCGGCGCGGGCGTCGGCCGCGGGGATGATCGCCAGCCCGGCCCCGATCGCAGCAATCATGACGCGGCAAGCCGCGGCGAGAATCATGTCTCGGCCCTCCAGAATGTCCCC
>VFQO010002745.1_pt1 | contig 10178 bp, 4 predicted proteins | sample 3512331 | NCBI WGS metagenome assembly VFQO01 (sample SAMN10412371, study PRJNA504923) | tailings metagenome | isolation source: Replicate 3 from Balatoc abandoned mine | place: Philippines: Itogon, Benguet | collected 2017-08-28 | reverse complement strand
CTCGCTCCTGTGGGTTTGGGTGGCGGCGATTGTGCAAGCAAGTGGCGCACCCGGCGCGTCCCGCACGCGCCGATCGGTGTGCGATCACCGCGCGTGACGGCGTTCGTCGGCTTTGGTGTCAACCATCGCGGCGCGCAGCCCGCCCACGAGATAGCGCACCAGCGGCTGTGCGGCGGCCGCGTCGTGCGCGCGCACGCGGCCCTGCGAGAGCCGCTCGATGCGCTCGTCTCGCAAGTGCAGGCCAACCGCACCCAGGGTGAACTGGCAGGCCCAGGCCAGATCGGCGTGGCCTGCAGCGGGCAAGGCGGCGTGCAATGCGTCCATGAAACGCTGGACCAGGGGCTCGAAGCCCTCGCGCAAGGCCAGGGCGGACTCCGGCGAGGCCAGCAGCAGTTCGCGCGCCAGCAGCCGCGCATAGGCCGCCGTCGCAGGCTGCTGGCGCAGCTGCAGCAAGGGCAGCGCAAAGGCCTCGACGATGCGTTGCAGGCCCGACGGGTGCTGCGCATGGCGTCTGGCGTCGTCGAGTTCGGCCAGCCAATCGAGGTGCCAGTGCCGCCGGTGGGCAAAGATCGCGTTGAAAAGGTCGTGCTTGCGGCCGAAGTAGTAGCCCACCAGGGCCAGCGGCACCCCGGCGGTCTCGGCGATCTGGCGCAGCGCGACGGCGTGAAAGCCGTGGTCGGCGAACTGGCGTTCGGCCACGTGCAGGATGACTTCCTGCCGGTCGTTGCGCATCGTGGGTGCCTGGGTGTTCATGCTCATGCTGTCGTGGCTTCTCATGACGTGCGAGGCTTGTGGCGGCCGGGATGCTTGCGGGTGACAGACAGCGCGGTCTGCCGCCGCTAACCTGTGCTCCCCCGAACCGCGTCCGCACCCACCCATGCCCCACCAGATCCCGCAGATCCGCCGCTACACCGAATGGCTTGCGACCCACCGGGGCCTGCACTTCGACGACTACCCCGCGTTGTGGCGCTGGTCGGTGACCGACCTGGAGGCCTTCTGGGGCAGCATCGACGCGTACTTTAGTTTGAACATGCTGCCGCAAGGGGGGCGGGTATTGGCCGCCAACACCATGCCGGGCACGCACTGGTTCCCGGGCGGGCGGGCCAACTACGTGCGCCAGGTGTTGCGGCATGTTCGGCCGGCGCATGCCGCGGGCCTGCCGGCGCTCATCGCACGCAACGAAAAAGGCCGCACCACCGAGATCGGCTGGCCCGAGCTGCAGCGCCGCGTGGCCGCGCTGGCGCTGCACCTGCGCGCGCAGGGTGTTCAGCGTGGCGACCGCGTGGCCGCCTACCTGCCCAACATCCCCGAGACCGCGATTGCCTTCCTCGCGGTGGTGAGCATCGGCGCGGTGTGGAGCGTGTGTGCCCCCGACATGGGCACCAACGCCGTGCTCGACCGCTTCCGGCAGATCGAACCGGTGGCGCTGATCGCCTGCGACGGCGTCACCTACGGCCAGCGCGACATCGACCGCCTGGGCGTGGTGGCCGAGCTGCGGGCGGCCCTGCCCAGCGTGCGCCACGTGGTGCTGCACACCAACCTGGCCGAGACGCCCGAAGCGAAGGCTCAGGCCCTGGTGCAGGCGGCCCCGTGCGCGCACTTCGAGGCGGTGACCGCGCGCGACGACGCCGAAGTCATGGCCTTCGAGCCCGACGAGCTGCCCTTCGATCACCCGCTGTGGATCGTCTATTCCAGCGGCACCACCGGCCTGCCCAAGCCCATCGTGCACGGCCACGGCGGCACCGTGCTGGTGGGCATGGCGCTCAAGATCCTGCACAACGACATCGGCTGCAGCTACGACCCCAACAACCTGGGCGAGCGCTACCACTGGTACAGCTCCACCGGCTGGGTGATGTGGAACGCGCAGGTCAGCGGCCTGCTCAACGGCACCACCTGCGTCATCTACGACGGCAACCCCGGCGGCTCGAAAGAGCGCCCCGACTGGACCACGCTGTGGCGCTTCGCCGCCGAGACCGGCGTCACCTTCTTCGGCGCCGGGGCGGCCTTCTACGCCAACTGCCTCAAGGCCGGGGTGGATCTATCCACGTGCGGTGATCTATCGAAGGTCCGCGCGCTCGGCAGCACCGGCTCGCCGCTGTCGGAGGATGCGCAGCGCTGGGGCACGCAGCAGTTCGCCGCCATCGCCGCGAACGCCGCGCAGCAGGACATCTGGTGGTGCAACATCAGCGGCGGCACAGACTTCGCCGGCGCCTTCATCGGCGGCCACCGCGAACTGCCCCAGGTGCCCGGGCGCATGCAATGCCGCCTGCTGGGCTGCGCGGTGGAAGCCTGGAACGAGCAGGGCGAGCCGGTGATCGACGAAGTGGGCGAACTCGTCTGCACGCAACCCATTCCGTCGATGCCGCTGCACTTCGTCGGCGACCAGGACCACCAGCGCCTCATCGGCAGCTACTTCGACGCCTATCCGCCAGGGCACGGCCGCAAGCCCGGCGGCGGCGACCTCGGCCCCGAAGCGGGCGCCGTCTGGCGCCACGGCGACTGGCTGCGCATCCTGCCTGACGGCTCCTGCGTCATCTACGGCCGCTCCGACGCCACCATCAACCGCCACGGCCTGCGCATGGGCACGAGCGAGATCTACAGTGCGGTGGAGGCGCTGCCCGAGGTGCTCGACTCCATGGTGGTCGACCTGGAATACCTTGGCCGCGAAAGCTGGATGCCGCTCTTCGTCGTGCTGCGCGAAGGCCACACGCTGGACGCCGCACTCACCGAACGCATCCGCGCAGCCATCCGCAACGCGCTCTCACCGCGCTTCGTGCCCGACGCCATTTACCAGGTGGCGGAGATTCCGCGCACGCTGTCGGGCAAGAAGCAGGAATTGCCGATCAAGAAGCTGCTGCTGGGCCAGCCGCTTGACAAGATCATCAACCGCGAGGCAATGGCGAACCCGGGGTGTCTGGATTGGTATGTGGAGTTGGCGAAGCAGCGGGCCGTGTGATCAGTCGGCGGTGGCAGCCTTGTCGGCGCGCCACGCCGTTCAATCACAGCGCGCTTCACCCTCGGGCAGATCGATGATCAGTTCGCTCTCGATGGACCTGGGCATGTCCAGGAAGCGCCGGTAGCCTTGCAGCGCGGCTTTGTACTGCGCCAGCGTGCAACACCAGATGGGCCATTCGGGGCATTCGCCGAAGACGTTGTGTTCGAAACGAACGCCCTCCTGGTTGATGTGGTGCCAGAAGCTTTGACCGCCAGTGTCGAAGGAAGCGAGCTCGCCGCGTTCGATTTTCTGGACCGCATCCAGGGCTTCATCAACTTGACCGTGGCGGTTCTCGGAGAAGTCGGTGTCGAGTGCTGAAAGCAGATACTTGTTGTAGTCACAGTGAACATCATCTTCAATTGAGGACGTTCGCCATGGTGATCGATGGAGTCCGTTGCTCGATCGCGTTTCGTAAACAAAAAAGCGCACCTTCATCGTGTCATTCGCTAACCGGGAAAGCCGTTGCTCGGGGTTCAAGATAGCCTCGAATCTTGACGCCACTGTCGCTGGTCCCTGAACACATGTTCGGTTTGTCTGCGACCGACGTTCGCCTCGCCCGAGCCGACCCAACCTCCTCCTACACTCGCTGCGCATCTCAGTCGTTCGGGAATATGGTGCTGTGCCGTGGTGGTAGCACCCACCGCCTTGGTCTTCCACTCACCATCCGTTGCCTGAATCTCCTCAAGAGCCTCAAACACACCACTCGGATTCGGGCCAAAAGAATCTATGTAATGCCCCGCATTTGTCGACGGGGTGCCTGCACCGGCGACTACGGTTGCTATTCGCAGTCTGAGGTTGTGAATAGAGGCTCTGCAACAGCCCAAAAATCGGCTCGAAACACTGACTCCCTGTCCAGTTGAAGTGCGAGGGCTAGGTTTCGCAATTCCTTCTTTGAATCATCCGTCAGGCGAACCTGTTCCTCCAGGACGGATAGCACAAACGACTCACAGGCCATCTCGACTTCAGCCGCCTCAATGAGGTTTTCCACGCTGTCTCGACTATCCTCCGAAAGCCATTGCGCGTAACGCTCAAATATTGCGCGAAGTCGATGGACCAAAGCATTATGTTCATCTTTGTCCATGATCATTGATTTGGTTGCGAGTTGATGGGGTATGCGGTCGAAATTCTTCCGGCGTACGTTGGATGATCGATAGGATAGAAGTCCACGCGGATTGTCACGCCGTCCCGTGTGCCTATGGCATATGGTGAGTTCCATTTTCCTACCCCAGTAGTCGACATGGGATCCGAAGCCACGTCAGATACATAGTGAAGAATTTCTTTGTCGCTCCAACGTGCGGGGAACTCGGTTTTTCCAGGCAACCCAGCCCCAGCTCGATGGCGATTCAGTATGTGAACTGATCGGTGTTCGGTGAGATCCGTTAACCCGCTTGCTGACTCGTTTGTTGAAAAGCCTGACTTTGGCGACGCAGGTACCCACCCTATTGCGCCCGTACTCCTGACGCTGCCCACTACACCGCCCGAAGGCAGGTTGGCCACCTGCGCGCCGGTGATCTGGCCGACGGCCTTGGCGTCGCCGCGCTCGTAGGCCTGGGCCAGCTCCTCGCGCTGTTGCGGCGTCATGGCGCCCAGCAGGTAGGGCCAGTTCTGGGGGTCCTTCACCGTGTCCCAGAACTGGCCGGCGCCCTCGCGCAGGTCGGCCTGTGCCTGTGCATCGCCCAGCAGGGCCTGCACGGCGTTCTTCGCGCTTTGCCACAGCGCGTCCAGCCCTTCCTGTGTGGCCTGGATGTAGCCGCCCGCCACATCCGCCAGGGCGACGCCGCCCATGCTGTGCTGGGCCAGCGCCAGCGTCTCCTCGCGCTCGCGGCCCACGGTCAGGTCCAGGTTCGAATCGATTGCGCGGATGTAGCCGGCCGCAGCGATGCGCACGTCCTGGCGGGCCGACTGGCAGGCCGCCGAGTGGCTGCCCTCGCACGCGGCCAGTTGGCGATTGCGCTGCTCGTCCAGCGATTGCAGCGCGGCCATGTCGCGCTCGCAGGCGGCGTCGCATTGCCCCGATTGCTGACGCGCACGCAAGCTGGCCAGACGCGTCGCTTCGACGTGGCTCAGGTAGTTGTGCTCGGCGGCGTTGGCCCCGGCCGTGGCGGCGATGTTGACCGAGGCCGCGTCGCTGCCGTTGCGCGCGATCAGAGCTCCACCCAGGCCGGCCACCAGGTTGGCGAAGGCGACGGTCTCGGCCGCACTCTTGCTGCCATCGGGGTTGAACCAGCCGGCAGCGAGTTCGCCGAGCACCGCACCAGCGGCACCGGCGGCGCAGCCTTGCGAACCCGTTTGCACGGCGCCCGATGCGCAACCCAGCAGCGCATGCAGTACTTGCTGGCCGGCCGGGTTGAGTGTGAAGCCGCCCCGGCCGTCGGGCACGGTGAGGTCGCCGATGGCATTGGCGCCGAAGGCGGTGCCGGTGCTGAGCAGGGCACTTACCAGCGCGCCTTCAAGCGCTTCGTCCAGCGGCGTTCCCAGCAACGCGGCGTTGGCGCTGGCGCGTGCGCCATGCTCGATGAGCTGCCTGCCCAGGTAGGCGCCGGCGCCTTGGGCCTTGGTGACCTCGCTCAGTGCGGTGCCGTTGAATTCGAGCGTGTTGAGCAGCCCCTGCGCGAGTCCGGCGCCGGCCATGCCCACCAGCAACTGCTTGACGTTGGCGCTCGACCCCAGGTCCTTGAGGACGGCGGACAGGTCGCCGCCGTTGTTGACGAAACTCACGGCGGCGCTGCTGGCCAGGCTGGTGAAGCCGGCATTGAGGGCCGCGCCAGCGGCGCTGTAGGTGGTGACACCGGCGGCGGTGGTGGTGGACAGGGTGGTGCCGGCCAGGGCCGTGGTGGAGCCTCCCGCGGCGGTGGCGGTGGAGCTGCCGGCCAGGGCGCTGCCCATGCCGACGGTGAAGTACGCCACGACCATCGTGAGGATGGCTGCGCCCACGCCGGTGAGGCCCTGCTGCTCGTGGTCCCATTCGCGGCGGGCGAGTTCGATGGCCTGCCAGTCCACGTCCGTGCGCTGGGCGAGGTCTTGCAGGTGGGCCAGGCCGGGTTGCTGCGCCAGCGCTTGGATCTGCTCCCGCAGCGGGCCGGCGGGGATATGAGCGCTGATGCTCAGCGCGGGATCGATCTGCACGTTGCCCTGCAGCTCGGTGGGCTTGAGGGTCTCGTGGTCGTGCCCGCGCGAGACGATCTTCTGCCAGACCCTGGCGGTCTCGCTGTGGCGCTCGATGCTGAGCACGTCGCGCTCGACGGTGGCACCGAGCACGAGTTCGCCGGCAGTCTGGGGCGGCGCCAGCGCGCTGTGCTCGAAGCGGATGTCGGGCGCGGTGATGTGCGCGCCCTGCAACTCGGTGCGCTCGGCCACGCCGACGGTGACCTGCCTGGCTGCCTCAAGGGTGGTGGCGCGGCCCTGGCCGCGGGCCTCGAACACGTCCAGTGTGGATTCACCGCCCAGCACGCCACCCCGACGAGATTCGACATGGCGCTGCAGTTGCCGGCTTTCCGACGCGGCGCGCAGATCGGTGACGCTGGCGCTGTGAACGGCGATGTCCTGTTCGGCACGGATGCTCGCGCCTTCGGTGAGCACGGCGCCGCCCGCGATGACCACGTTGCGGCCCTGCAAGGTGCTGCCCACGGCGCCGACTTGATGCAGCGTCAGGTCCTCGGTGATGGTCTTGCTGGCGAAGTCGCCGCGGTGCTTCACGCGGTGGTGTTCGTCCACGCTCAAGGTCTGGCGCCCGGCTTCGAGCACGATGGCGCCGTTGGACTGGAGGGTCAGATCGCCCTGGGCCTGCAGGGTGGCCGCGCGGGCCTGCAGGTGCTGGCCGGCCTGCAGCGTGAGCGCGCCCTCCGTCTGCATGCTGCTGCCGTGCTCGGCGCTGCGCTCGGTGCGCTGGTGGTGGTCCGCGTTCCAGCGGATGTCGTCGACCTCGCGCGTGGTGAGCGTGCCCAGGTTCAGGTCGCGCCCGGCGATGATCGCGGTGCCACCGTCGCCGCCGTTGCGCACGCTGGCCGCTTGCAGGGTGAGGTCGCGCCCGGCCTGGGCGATGAGCACGCCGGCCTCGCCGCTGACGTGCAGACGTGCCTGACGGTCCAGCGTGGTGCGCTCGAAGCCGCTGTCCTGGGCCTTTGTGCTGGTGCTGCGTGTGGTGCTGACCACGCGGATATCGCCACCGGCCGCCAGCACCAGTGCGTCGCGTGCAGCGACCTCCCCGCCCTGGACGTTGATGTCGTCGCTTGAGCGCATGACGGCGCTGCCCCCACTGGCGATACGCCCGCTGTGCTCGACGCTGCCGGCATCGACGGTCACCAGTGCGCGCCCGGCGATGCTTCCGCCGTTGACGAGCCCACCGTCGAGTTGCAGAAGCACCTCGCGCCCAGCGATCAGGCCACCCCCGGGGGCCAGATCGCCCGCGCGCGGGGCCAGGAACACGCCTGGCACCAGCACGCGCTCGGTGTGCCCGTCGGGCAGGGTTACGTCCTCGGCCACCAGCCACACGATGTCGCTGGTGAGCGCGGCCATCTGTTCTGCGTTGAGGGCGATACCGGGTTGCAGCGCGTGTGCGCGCGCAAAGGTGGCGCCAGCGTTCATGAGGGCCAGGTATTGCGTCTCGTCGTCGGTGTGGTCGCCCAGGTGGCGCTGACCGGTCAGGCGTGCGATCTGCTCGCGGACCAGGCGCTGCTCCACGAAGCCATCGCCCAGGCGCTTGTGTACGCTGGCTGGATCCACCGACAAGGCGTTCAACAGGTGGGCCGAGCTCAGCCATTCGCGCTGGTCGGCAAAGCGCGGATCGGTCTCGATCAGGTAGCCGGCCGTGGGCGAAGTGGCGGGCGCGAACAGGGCGTTGTTCAACTCCCCGATCAAGGCGGTCGGTGCATCGGCCGCGTTCGGTTCGGCGCGCGCCACGCTCAGCGTGACGCTGTGCTCGGTGCTGGCGCGGTAGGGCGCGAAGGTGTAGTGCCGGTCGTCATTGCAGAGCGAGCAGTCTTCCCGGTAGTACGAGTACACGCTCTGGCCGCTCAGTTCGGTGCGCGCGGTGACATTGGCGTCGGTGTTGACGATGCTTGTCCCTTGCACCTGGAGTGCCCCGCCGGCCAGGATGTGGCTTTTGTCGTTGACGATTTCGTCGGCGGCGATGCGCAGGTTCCCGCCGGCCGCGATCTGGCCCGGCGCGCTGCGCAGCACGCGTGGCTCGTGGCGCACTTGCGTGGCGTCGATGACAGTCCAGTCGCGCAGCGTGCGGGCGTTGACGCTCTGGTTGTAGGCCTGGATGCGCGCATCCAGTGCATCGAGCGCGGCGTTGTAGCGCGCCAGTGCTTGCTGGTGGGCGTTGAAGGCGCTTTGCTCCGGCCCGCCACAGCTGCGTTCGGGATCGTTGCAGTCGGTGCCGCCGTAGTGCGGCCTGGGCCCGGGTGAGGCCACGCCGAAGCGCTCCCAAGCCGGGTGAGTGGCACCGTATGGCTCCACAGGTGGCACATCGGGGCATCCGTCGCACACCGGGGACGGCACGCGCGTGGGTGGCAAGGTGAATCCGCTTCCCCACCACAGGGGCGAGACACCGGACAGCCCCCAATCGCTGGCGAGCGCCGGGAAGCGATCGAACGGGTACACCTCGGAGGGCAGCAGCACGCGCCAGTGCGGTGCGTCGTGGTAAGCGTCCAGGCGGCCAAAGTTGGCCCCGATCTGCGCGCGCGTGTAGTCAACGCCCTGGTGACGCAGGCGCACATAGGGCTCGCCCGGCTGCGCCACCAGCTCGGTCTCGAACGCATCGTTGGCGTTGATGAGGCGCGGTGTGGCGATGTCCAGATCGCCCAACGATTCAATCGTGGCCGAGCGGTTCTCGATGCGCTGCGACGCCTGCAGTTGCACGCTGCCCGCACCCAGCAGCAGCGCGCCATCGGTGTTGTAGATCTCCTGGGCCGAGATCGTCAGCCCGTCGCGAGCGGCGATTGCCGCGCCCTGTGTGTTGCGCACGCCCTCGGCCTGGATCGCCACGGCATCGGCAAACATGCGCGCGCCGCCTTCGCTGCCGAGCCAGCCATTGACGTCCAGCGTGAGTACACCGCGCGCGTCGATCAACCCGGTCTGGCGCACGCCCAACCCGGCCTCCGTGCCCACCAGGCGGATCTTGCCCGCGTACATGCCGCCAATGGCCGAGACGTCCAGCGCAAAGGCGGGCGTGTCACCCGCCGCCGGCGTCGACGGTGTGATCGCGGCGGCATCGGCCGAGACGGTGTTCGCGCCCGTCACCATGTCCAGCCGTTGTGCCCACAGCCCTGCGTTCACCTCCACCGCACGCGCCAGGATCTGTGCGTGCTCCGTGCTGCTTGCATCCAACCCTGCGCCCTGCACGCGCACCAGGCCCTGCTGCACCGCAAAGCCCTGCAACGCGCCGCCGTTCATGAGCGGCTGCCCCGTGGTGAGCGTGGCGCGGCTGGCGTTGATGAAGCCCCCGCCATCGACCACGATGCCCGCCGGGTTGGCGATCACCACGTCGGCGCGCTGCCCGCCCACCTCCACGAAACCGCGCAGCTGGCTCGCGTGCGTGCTGTTGACTTCGTTGAGGATCACCCTGGCGCTACCAGCGGCGAGCCACGGGTTGCCCCCCACCCAGCCTCCGAGCTGCGTGGACGCATCCCCGCGGCTGTTGTTGAGCACCACGCCATTGCCGTCCACATCGAACTGGCGCCAGACGTTGCGGCTCACGCCCGCGGCGCTGGGCGTGGTGATGTTGACCACCGGCACCCCGTTGCCTGCGCGCAGCACCGTGGCTTGTTGCGCACCTGGCGCAGTGGGGTCGGCAACCTGCCGGGCCAACGCAGTGCGCGGCAGCAACGGGGCCACCTGTGCCACGCACAGCAGCAGGGCCATCGCACGGCGGGCAGGGTGATGATCACGTTTCATCGAGCGGGCTCCATGTGTTGGGCGTGTCAGAACTGGGCGAAAAGCTGAAAGCCCGCCACGGCGTGGGCCGGGCGCAGCGCGTCGGGGTGGCGCAGTGGCCAGGCCAGGAAGAGATCGGCTGACCACGCGCCGCGGTGGCCGCGCAGGCCCATCGCGGCGCCGGTGAGGCAACGCCCGGGCAGCGTGGCGGTGGCGGGGCCGCTCACGCAGCCGCGGTCCAGTCCGAGGTAGCCCTGCAGCGCGCCGTCGAGCGCGGCGGCACTGAGTTCGTGGCGCCAGACCCAGC
>VFQO010002744.1_pt1 | contig 10187 bp, 7 predicted proteins | sample 3512331 | NCBI WGS metagenome assembly VFQO01 (sample SAMN10412371, study PRJNA504923) | tailings metagenome | isolation source: Replicate 3 from Balatoc abandoned mine | place: Philippines: Itogon, Benguet | collected 2017-08-28 | reverse complement strand
AGCAGCAAGCCCGGGAGAAGATGCAAGCCGAACTGCGGCGCATGGGTTTCAACCCGGATCAAAGTGAGCTTCGGGCCCAGATCGAGAAACTGCCCCTGACCCAGCGCCTGCGGGCGTACCGGGAAGAAGACGTGCAGCGCATGGCGGCCTCGGCGCAGAGCGTGGACTCGGATGCGAAGAAGAGAAATGAGCCTCTGGGCTACCTGCTCAAGGCCCGGGGGCCCTGGCGGCGGATCGGGAGTCCGGCGTCGGTGGAGGCGATCCTGGCGTTGCAGGAGGACCACCCGCACTTCGGTGAAGTCATCCAGTTCGTGGCAAACCACGTGGCGCTGCAGAAGATGTGCTTCGGGGCGGGCGTGGCCGCAACCGGGCAAGTGCCGGTGAAGAGAAAGAAGGCCAGGGCAGGGCAGGGCGCGGGCAAAGGTTCAAGCTCGAACCTTGAGGCGGCAGACCAGGTGAACGCGCCGGTGCCGCCGGTGCGCCTGCCTCCCTTGCTGCTCTACGGCCCACCCGGTGTCGGCAAGACCCACTTCAGCGAATCCCTGGCCAAGGTGCTCGGGGTACCGGTGCGCCGCCACCCGATGGATCAGGCTGAAACCTCCGGGGCGCTGCTTGGCTCGGACGCTGTCTGGGGCAACTCGCGCTACGGGCTGGTCTTCGATCTGCTGGGGCTGGGTGAATACGCCAACCCACTCGTGATCCTGGACGAGTTGGACAAGGCGCAGACCATGGGCAAGACCTCGGGCGGGTTCTCGTCGCCGACCGGGGTGCTGCACTCGCTGCTCGAGCCCGTCTCAGCGGCACAGGTGCGTGACATCAGCTTGGACCTAGAGCTCGATGCGAGCCAGATCGCCTGGATCGCCACTGCCAACTACCCCTGGTGGGTGCCGGCCACATTGCGATCGCGCTTCAGGGAGTTCTTCATCATGCCACCGGATGCGGAGCAGGCGATTCAGCTCGCGAGAAGTGTGGTGAAGCACGCGCTGAAGGTAGCTGGATTCGGAGCTGGGGAGCCCGACCGGCGCATTGTGGTGGCGCTGGCGCACTTGAGTGCGCGTGAGATCTTCCAAGTTGTCGTCGCATCGGTGGGCAAGATGGCGGTGCGGGGCGACACTTCTCTTCGTCTCGAACACCTACCGGCGACGGTGTTAGATGAGTTGGAAAAGGGGAGTACTGACAGCGCTGGGAAAAAGCCGCAGCTTCATTGATCGGTCGGAGAGCTTGCAGGTCATTAAGTGGAAATCAACAGCATGGCTGGTCTCCTGGTGTTGTCGAGGGTGCAGTGGCCGCGGGGGACCGCAGAGACCTGGGTGTCGCTTTTCGGGACCCGCGGGCATCGGGTCTGAGCCGAACATACCGGCCCAGCCGATATGCTTGACACATGAGCCACAAAGACATCAGACGCCTTACCAGCAAGGACATCGCACGAATTGCCGGCGTGTCGCAGGCCACCGTGTCGCGTGTTTTGCAAGGCTTGCCGGGCGTGCGCGACGACACGCGCAAGCTGGTGCTGGAGGTCATCCGCGAGCAAAACTACCACCCCAGTGCGGCGGCACGCTCGATGAAAACCAGCCGCAGCAACAGCATCGCCGTAGTGGTGGCGCGCTTGTCAAACCCGCTGTATCCGCAGCTGCTGCAACTGTTGGCCGACGAATTGCACCGCGCCGACCTTCTCATGAGCGTATGGGAATCGATGCCGCAGTTCGAAGACCGCCTGCTGCGCTCCATCGGCGAGGGTACGGTGGACGGGGTGATCTTCGCCACCGCCACTGCCGAGGATACGCAGCTGCTGTCGCGCCTGCGCGAGCAGCGCCCCGTGGTGCTGCTCAACCGCGTGGTGGACGATGACGCCTTCGACCAGGTGGGCAGCAACAACGAGGCCGGCGGCGCGACGGTTGCGCGTTACTTCCAGTCCAACGGGCGCCGTGCGTTGGGGCTCATCACCGGGCCCGAAGGGCCCAGCACCATCCGCGGCCGTGAGCAGGGCTTTCGCGCGCAGCTGCAGGCAGATGGCGTGGCGCTGCTGCCGTCGCGCGTGATCCGTGCGTCCAACTTCACCTACCAGTGTGGCTACGACGCGGCCCAGGCCTTGCTGTCCATCGACGCCGGCATCGACGCCGTGTTCTGCACCAACGACGTGCTGGCCATCGGCGCCGCCGACGGGCTGCGCGCCATGGGCTGCGTCGTGCCGCAGGACGTGTGGGTGGTGGGCTACGACGACATTCCGATGGCGGGGTGGCGCGCGATCAGCCTGTCCACCATGCGCCAGCCGCTGAAGGTGATGACCGAGGTGGCGGTGTCGCGCCTGTTGGCGAGGCGTGACGGCGAGGGCGGGCCCCCCGAGCGCGTCTTGCTGCACAACGAGCTGGTGGTTCGTCAGACTAGTGGTTAACCCTGTGGTCTGCGGCGATTTCATGCCGCTAAGATGAATACGTATTCAGATGGGATCCGCCAAGTGACGGCGTCTTTTTTTAGTCAATTATGACTACGTATTCATTATTATGACAAGCTATCTCGACGAAGCTCCCCGACGCACCCCCGTGGCGCTGGACGTGGACGTCTGCGTGGTGGGCGGCGGTGCCGCCGGCGTGGCGGCCGCGGTGACAGCCGCCCAGCTGGGCGCGCGCGTGGTGCTGGTGGAGCGTTGTGGATTTCTGGGTGGCACGCTGACCACGGTGAGCCTGGGCAGCCTGTGCGGCCTGTACGCAGTCAAGGACGACGTCACCACCCGTGTGGTCGGTGGATTCGTCGACCAGGTGATCGGCGCCCTGCGCGAGCTCGATGGTTGCGGCCAGGCCGTACGCTGGCTTCGCACAGCGTCGCTACCCTACGACCTGTTCCGCATGAAGGTCGCGCTGGACCGCCTCACCGCGATCGACGGCCTGCAAACCGTACTGCACGCGCTGGTAACCGACGTGGTGAAGGAGGGCGATCACATCACGCACGTGCTGGTGGAGACGCGCGAAGGGCGTTTTGCGATCCGCGCGCAGCAGTTCGTCGACGCCTCGGGTGATGCCGACCTGTGTGCGCGCGCGCAGGTGCCCTTCGAGCTGGACCTGCAGAACCTGCAGCAGCCCACAGCGATGTTTCGCATGCTGGGTGTGGATGCCGAAGCCGTGAGGACGACCGACCGCGCGGCCTTGCACCGGCATCTGGAGGAAGCGGTGCTTGCGGGCCTGGACTTGCCGCGCACCGCGGGTGGCATCTTCATGGAAAGGCCCGGCCTAGCGCATCTGAACATCACCAAGGTGAGCGTGGACGGGCGTGCACCCGACCCGCTGTCGCATCACGAGATGACGCAGGCTGAACAACGGGGCCGCGAGCAGGTACTGCTGTACGAACAGGCATTTCGTGAGCACGTGCCGGGCTACGCACAGGCCCAGGTGCTGGACACTGGCGCGGTCATCGGTGTGCGCGAAAGCCGCCGCGTGCTGGGCTGTTACGTGCTGCGTGGCGAGGACGTGCTGGGCTTGGCCCGTTTCGACGACGCCATCGCCTGCTGCGCCTGGCCGATGGAGGACCACGCCGCCGGGCGCGCGACAAAGTGGGTGTGGCTGGAAGATGGCGCGCACTTCCAGATTCCGTTTCGCAGTCTGCAGCCGCAAGGCGTTCACAACCTACTGGTGGCTGGGCGCTGTGCCTCGGCCGACCATGCGGCGCAAGCCTCCATCCGTGTTACCGCGCAGTGCTTTGCCATGGGCGAGGCGGCCGGCGCGGCCGCTGCTCTGGCCAGCGACCGGGGACTGACCCCGGCGGATCTGTCCATTCCCGAACTACAGGCCACGCTCGAAAAGCGCGGCGCCATCCTCAACACCACGACATGACCCCTGCCAAACCCCTCAGAAGTCACTTCGAACCCGGTACCTCGCGCTGGGCCTTGCGGCGCGCCCAATGGAAGGCGCTGGGTCTGAACGAGGACGACCTGGAAAAACCCAAGATCGCGATCGTCAACTCCTCCTCAGGTCTGTCGAGCTGCTTCAGCCACCTCGATGGCGTCGCACGCGTGGTGCATGAAGCGATCCGCGCCGCTGGCGGCGTGGCGCTGGAAGTGCGCACCGCGGCCCCGTCGGACTTCATCACCAGCGCCGGGCGACAGGGCCGCTACATCCTGCCTTCGCGCGACCTGGTGGTGAACGACATCGAGGTGCAGGTCGATGGGGCACTGCTCGATGGCATGGTCTGCCTGGCTTCGTGCGACAAGACGGCTCCAGCGCAGATGATGGCTGCGGGGCGGTTGAACATCCCGACCCTGCTAGTGGGGTGTGGCTACCAGCCCAGCGGCGTATTCAAGGGCCGCCAGGTCGATATCGAGGAAGTGTTCGAAAGCGTGGGTAAGGTGGCCACGGGCGAGATGAGCCTGGGCGACCTGGCCGGCATGTGCGACCAGGCGGTGCGCGGGCCCGGCGTCTGTGCCGGCATGGGCACAGCCAACTCCATGCACATCGCGGCCGAAGCGCTGGGCATGGCCCTGCCGGGCTCCACGCCGGTGGAAGCGAACTCCGAGCGCATGTTTGACGCAGCTCGGCGCGCAGGCCAACGAATCGTGGAGATGGTGCGTGAAGACCTCAAGCCGCGCGACATCCTCACCCCTGCAGCGTTCGAGAACGCTGTGATGGTGGCGCTGGCGCTCAGTGCGTCCACAAACACCGTACGCCATCTACAGGCCGTGGCCGAGGAGGCGGGCGTCGAGGTGGACATATACGAACTGTTCGACCGCCTGGGGCCACAGGTGCCCTTGCTGGCCGCGGTGCGGCCCAACGGCAAATCGCGCATCGAAGACCTTGAAGACGCAGGCGGCACCGCAGCGGTGATGAAGCGGCTCGAGAGCTTGCTCAACCCCGACGCGATCACCGTGACCGGGCGCAGCGCGCTCGATAATGTGCGGGGCGTGCGGGTAAAGGAAAACGGCCATCTGCACTCGGTGGAAAAGCCGATCTCGTCTACGCCTTCGCTGCTGATCCTCAAGGGCAGCCTCGCGCCCGAAGGCGCCATCTACAAGGTCGGCAATGCGGTCGAGAAGACGCGCCGCTTCGTGGGCAAGGCGCGGGTGTTCACCAGCCAGGAAGACGGGATCGAGGCGCTGAAACGCGGCGAACTCGTTGCTGGCACCGTGGCCGTGCTGCGCGGCATGGGCCCTATCGGAGGGCCCGGCATGGCGCTTGCGTCCTCCTTCGTCGCCGCGGTCGATGGCGCCGGCCTGAGCCAGACGGTGGCAGTCGTCACCGACGGGCAACTCTCGGGCCTCAATCGCGGCATCGCGGTGGGTCAGGTCTGCCCGGAGGCGAAGGCCGGGGGGCCGATCGCGCTGATCGAGGAGGGCGATGAGATCGCCATCGACGTCGGGGCCAAGGCCGTCGACCTGCTGGTGGACGCCGCGGTGCTGGCCGATCGGCGCTCGCGTCTCGCGCCCTGGACCATGCCGGCCGACAACGGCTGGCTCTCGATCTACGCGCGCACCGTGCAACCGCTGGCGCGTGGCGCCGTGCTGTTTCCCAAGCCGCGCTGACGCGGCAAGTTCACTTTCGTTTCCATCCTTTCGACACACGAGGAGACCCCACATGCAACACAAGATCAACCGCCGCGTGGCTTCTGCCGGCATCCTGGCCGCTGCTGCCGCCGCCGTCCTGCCGGCGCACGCGTCAACCTTTCCGCGCGATACCGTGCGCATCGTCGTGCCCTATCCGCCGGGTGGTGCATCGGATGTCACTGCGCGCATCCTGGCCGACAAGCTGCAAGCCGCGCTTAAGGTGGCAGTGGTGGTGGAGAACCGCCCTGGCGCCAACGGCAATATCGCCGCTGACGCTGTGGCGCGCGCCAAGCCCGACGGCTACACCCTGCTGATGGCCAACGTGGGCCCCAACGCCATCAGCCAGAGCATCTACCCACGCCTGCCCTACGACACGGTCAAGAGCTTTGCGGCCATCACGCAGACCACGCTGGTGCCCATCGTGCTGGTGGCTGGCACCTCGCTGCCGGCGAACAACATGAGGGAGTTGCTCGCCGAGCTCAAGGCGCATCCTAAGAAATACACCTATGCATCGGCCGGCAATGGCTCGTCCAACCACCTCACGGGCGCGCTGTTCACCAGCATGGCTGGCGTGAACGCGCTGCACGTGCCTTACCGCGGCGATGCGCCCGCGCTGACCGACGTGATCGCGGGACAGGTTTCGATGATGTTCACCACCGTAGTGGCGGCGATGCCGCATATCCGCTCGGGCCGTGTGAAGGCGCTGGGCATTGCCACCAACCAACGCGTGCCCGCGCTCGAGGGCGTGCCCACCATCGCCGAATCGGGCCTGGCCGGCTTCGACTCGGCCTCGTGGGGTGGCATCGTCGCCCCGGCGGGTACGCCGGCCGCGGTAGTGGACCTGCTCAACAAGCACCTGGTCGACATCCTGGGCCAGGCCGACGTGAAGACTCGCCTGAACGAGTTGGGTGCGGTGGTGGTGGCCAGCTCGCCTAACCAGTTTGCCGACTACATCAAGGCCGAGACCGACAAGTGGGGCCGCGTGGCCAAAGCGAACAACATCATCGCCGACTGAAGCGCATCGCCAGTCGGCCAGCGGCAGGCCATCAACGAAGACCTAGAGCTCGTTCGCTTCGAATGCGGTCCAGGCCTCGTTGTGGTGAGCGGCGTGGTCACGATCACTGCGGCGCGGTCGACGGGCTGGTTCGCGGTCGCGAAGCCCACCGTCCAGTCGCAGTCCTTGAGCGTTGCCTTTGCGAACAGGTGCTGTCGCAACAGGTGCTGTCGCATCAGCCGATGCAGGTTGTTGCTGCAGTGGGCCCACAGCGCCTCGCGGTTGGAGAGTAGGATGTTGACGATCTGGAGTTGACCCGGTCCGGTGGACGGTTTCCGGTTTGATTCTCAAACCATCTGGGGTGTCCCGTCAGCATGCTGCGGGTCATGCTCGGGGGCATTGAAGCGAGTCTGCTGGCTCCTTTCAAAGTTCAGGGGTGAGAGGTAGCCCAGTCCGCTGTGGCGGCGCCTGGGGTTGTACCAACCCTCAATCCAGGTGAAGACGGCCATCCGGACCTGCGCCTTGGACTCGAAGCTGTGGCGCTCGATGAGCTCGGCCTCCAGGCTGGCGAAGAAGTTCTCGGCCATCGCGTTGTCGTAGGCATCGCCCACGGTTCCCATCGAAGGGCGAACGCCCATCTGACGGCAGCGCTCGCCGAAGGCCAGGCAGGTGTACTGGGCGGATTCAACCGGTCGTCGCAACACCTTCAACCAGGAGGTGTTTATGGGGCGACCCGCGGGATGGATGACGTCTTGCGGCTTGCGCTGGGACAGCGCCATGTTGAGTGCCGAGAGCACCAGCCCGGCCGTCATGCGCTCGCCCATGGACCAACCCACCACACGCCGACTCCACACGTCGATGACCACCGCCAGGTACAGGAACCCTGTCCAGGTGGGCACGTAGGTCATATCGGCCACCCAGAGCTGATTGGGGCCGCTGGCCCGGAACCGGCGCTTGACCAGGTCGTGGGCAGGCGAGTCACGTTTGTCTCGCCGCGTGGTCACGGTGAAGCCCCGGCGGCGGCTGATGCCCCGGATGCCCGCTGTGCGCATGAGGCGCGCGACGCGCTGGCGGCTGATGCAAACGCCTTGCTCGATGAGTTCGGCCCGCACACGCGGCATGCCGTAAGACTCGTAGGAGTCCTTGTGAATCTGGCGGATGCGCTCGGTCATCACCGCGTTGGTGATGCTGCGTTGGGAAGGAGCGCGCTCGCGCCAGGCATAGCAGCCGTTAGCGGAGACGCCCAGCACACGGCACATGGTGCGCACAGGGAAGTCGGCCTGGTTCGCCATCACGAGTCCGAAGACTTCGTTGAAGTCGCATCGCTGCGACCGGCAAACCAGGCCGTAGCCTTTGCCAGGATGTCGCGCTCTTGCTGCAGCTGGCGAACCTGGCGGCGCAGCCGGCTGAGCTCCTCGCGCTCAGCCGTGCTCAAGCCTTCCTTGCCGGGCAACGGCTTGCCACTGTCGATGGCGGCCTGGCCGACCCAGTTGGTGATGGACTGCGCGGTGACGTTGAACTCGCACGAGAGTTCGGCCGGCGTGCGCCCGGCACGCACCAGCTCGACCATCTGCTGTCTGAACTCCGCCGGGTACGGCGGTCTGACCTTGGACATTTGCGGCTCCTTGAACACAAAGAATGATGTGTCCACGGAACCGGGTCAACTCCAGTGTTCCTTCTATGCGTCGTTTTGATGTTGGGATATCTCTTCTACGATAAGCCCCGCGAGCTGGGCCGTGAGCAGTTCACAACTGCTCTGGAGAGAGCAGCTCGTTCGTATCAATCTGACGCGGCGACCGAAGGAGACCTGGCAGCGCAGTCGAGTCGTCTACAAGCTATCGAGGAGCTCCAAAAGAGCCACCAACACGTGCGCGTGAGCCTGGGCGGGCCAAGCGGTTCGACGCAGCACTGCGGGTGGCTGGTCCTTCAGAACGGAGAGGACATGCTTCTCCTAACTCGTGTCGGTCCTCTACTCATTAGTGCCGCTGGCGAGGGCTTCTCTTGGTCGACAGCACCGCTAAATGAGTGTTAGAGGCTTAGGTGGGTTCCCTGAGTTCTCTTCGGACGACTTCGTTGGCCTCGCAGACGTTCATTCGCAACTGGGTGCGCCGGGCTTGTTGAGCCTGGAAGTTCGCGACTGGCAGCTAGTGCTCGGACGAGACTGGCATTGAGTTCATCCGAGGTGCTGGCTCCGAAGACTTACGCAAAAGAGATGGAGCGGCGCAAACCAGGTCGCGATGAGCGGAGGCCCAGTCACGAGGAGCAAGGCCGTATGCCTCGCGGAACTTCGTGCTGAAGTGACCGGCGTTAGAGAAGCCCCAAGCGAATGCGATGTCAGTGATTGCCTTCTCTGGCAGGCTCCTGCTCGATAGTTCACGCTTGCAGGCTTCAAGACGCAGATGCCATACGGTCCGCATCACTGAGCGAGGTTGCTGAGAGAAAAGCCTAGCCAAATGCCTGGTTGAAACGCCGGTGGCGTGAGCGATGCGGTCTATCTCCAACGAACTGTCCCGCAGGTTCGCATGGATGTATGCCATCGCCTTGGCCACGTGGTACGCGTCGAGCCGGGACAGACTGGTGCTAGGCGTTGGGGTGACGGTACTCAGCGCCGCAGCTATGCAACTGGTAAGCGCGTCCGAAACTCCTGCGATTGCGCTGGGTGCTAGCGCTTCACCCTCTCCCCACACCTGCCAAAGCAGTTGGCGATAGAGACGAATCTCCGGCAGCTGGCTTGGAATCGCTACGGCTGTTCGGGCAGACAAATCTGGCACTAGAAGCGCGAGCTTGTCCCGGGGAACTCTCATCACCCGGGTGTCACAGAGGTCGTCGAACTGCAGGTTGTACGGCGAGCCGCTCTCATAGATGGTCACGTCGCCTGGACGAAGAGCTGTCTCCCTTCCATGTTGGCGCACAACGGCAGACGCTGCATTGCAAAGATGCACAAAAACGAACTCGCCGCCTGTGCGCGAAATCTCCTTCTTGGTGCGGCGAACCAATGGGACGTTGGAGCGCACTCTGCTGAGGTCGAGAGAGCCACGCTGCAAGCTCCTCAGTTCGCCAAAACACTGTTGGCGAGGACGCTCGCTCTGAAGCTGAACGTACTGCGCGCAAATCATGTCTCCCCAGAATGCAAAGCGGTCGCGCTCAGCTACGCCTTGAGTGCTGAGCACTGAAATCTGTCTATGGGGAACATCGACAGCACAAATGGGAGAGGCACTATTCATAGCGAATCGGCGCAAGATTCATGCCGTTTTTGGGTGAGCGATAGCGATTAGTCCTTCTGGGGAAAGAAGCGCGTCTCGTTCAGAGAGGTGACGGGCGAGTGATGAGCTGAACATCCGTGGCCCTGTACTTCATCAACCCAATCTTCAACAGCTCATGAAGAAAGAACCGCAACTAATCTCCCCGGCGCCGACTCCCGGAACGTCCACCAGCACCGAGTTTTCGGTGCTAGGTCGCCGCCGACTCTTGAAGGGCTTGGCTCTCTCAGGCGTTCCGCTTGTGGCAGCGGGTCTAAGCGGCTGCGGTGGCGCCTCGGCGCAAGAGGCGGAGCCGCCGGCGCCTCCCGCTCCCGCACCGGCTCCTGTCCCCGCGCCGCCCCCGGTGTCGATTAGGGCGTGTTAACACTAATGTCGATCATGGCGATTGCGCCGGACAATCTCGGAC
>VFQO010002743.1_pt1 | contig 10191 bp, 10 predicted proteins | sample 3512331 | NCBI WGS metagenome assembly VFQO01 (sample SAMN10412371, study PRJNA504923) | tailings metagenome | isolation source: Replicate 3 from Balatoc abandoned mine | place: Philippines: Itogon, Benguet | collected 2017-08-28 | reverse complement strand
TCCCGGCGATGGTCAACCTGATCCGCAAGACCGGCGCGGGCCTCGTGGTGAACCTTGCGCTGCCCTATCAGGATCTGCCGATCATGGACGCGTGTCTGGAAGCGGGCGTCGACTACCTCGACACCGCGAATTACGAGCCCAAGGACGAGGCCAAGTTCGAGTATCACTGGCAGTGGGCCTATCAGGATCGTTACAAGGATGCCGGCCTGATGGCACTGCTCGGCTCGGGCTTCGATCCGGGCGTGACGTCGGTCTTCACCATGTGGCTCAAGAAGCACAAGCTCAAGACCATCCGCCAGCTCGACATCCTCGATTGCAACGGCGGCGATCACGGCCAGCATTTTGCCACCAACTTCAACCCGGAAATCAACATCCGCGAAGTGACCGCCCCGGCGCGGCATTGGGAAAACGGGGAGTGGGTGGAAACCCCGGCGATGGCCAACAAGGTCGCTTTCGACTTTGAAGCCGTGGGCCAGAAGAACATGTACCTGATGTATCACGAGGAGTTGGAAAGCCTCGCCAAGTTCGTCCCCGAACTGGAGCGTGCGCGCTTCTGGATGACTTTTGGCGATCAATACATCACCCACCTGACCGTGCTCCAGAATGTCGGCATGACCTCGATCGAGCCGGTGCGCTATCAGGGCAAGGACATCATCCCGCTGCAATTCCTCGCCGCCGTGCTGCCCAAACCCGAAACTTTGGGCGAGACCACCAAGGGCAACACCAACATCGGCGTGATCGCAACCGGCGAAGCGCTGGATGGCTCGGGCGAGAAGACGTTCTACATCAAGAACATCTGCTCGCATGAGGCGGCCTACGAGGAAACCGGCAATCAGGCGGTCAGCTACACCACCGGCGTCCCCGCCATGATCGGCGCGGCGATGATGGTGCGGGGCGACTGGCAGGGCGAGGGCGTGTTCAACATCGAACAGCTCGATCCCGATCCCTTCATGGCGATGCTCAACCAGCACGGCCTGCCGTGGACAGTCGAGGAAATGGACGGGCCGGTTGGGTTCTGAGTTGAGCCATTAAGGTCACACGAAGACACGAAGACACGAAGATGGAGCATCAAGATCGGATTGAGACACTCGCCACAATGGTTATCGATTGTGGCTACCATCTCCACCGAAACCTTGGGCCGGGGTTGCTTGAGTCTGCGTATGAGCTGATCTTGGCTAAGGTTATTGAGGGCAGGGGACTGCAGGTCAGCCGGCAGGTCTCGATCCCAATTACCTATGATGGCGTTGTCATAGACAACGCATTCAGGATCGACTTGCTGATCGAAAACACGCTGCTGGTCGAACTCAAATCCTCGGAGAGAATCTCTCCTGTCCATGCCAAACAGGTGTTGACCTACCTGCGGCTCATGAACCTACCTCTGGGTTTGCTCATGAATTTCGGGCAGCCAACGTTCAGATCAGGTCTCCAACGCATTGCCAATGATTATTACGGACAAATCGGCAAGCGATGACCCCTTCATGCCTTCGTGTCTTCGTGTGAAAAAATTGCTGCGTCTCTGCGAGAAACCCATCAACATGACCACTCCCGCGATCCTCCCCATCGTATTGCTCGCCACATCGGCCGTGGTCATGAATGTCGCTTGGTACTGGCACCTGAAGCATCCTTCATGGGGCCTGCTGGCGGCGATCGGTTTGGCTTGGGGGATTGCGCTGCTGGAATACTGCCTCGCCGTTCCCGCCAATCGCATTGGCATTCAGTCCTATTCGCTGGCCGAGTTGAAGACCATTCAGGAGGTCCTATCTCTCGGCGGCTTTGTGCTGGTGGCTTGGGCGCTGTTCGGGCAGACGCCGGGGCCCAGCCAACTCGCCGGTTTCGCACTCATTGCAGGAGGTGCATTCATGATCTTCAAGAGCCCGCTCGGCTGATGCAAACAAAAGCCGGTGATCCGGGCGCTTTCGCCCATTTCGATCTGTCGCGTGTCGATAGCCCCGCCTTCGTCGTGGACGCGGCCAAGCTGCGCGCCAATTGCCGTGTGCTAGCCGAGGTGCGTGATGCGGCAGCGGCGGATGGTGCTGACATCAAGGTGTTCGCGGCGCTGAAGGCGTTCTCGATGTGGTCGGCCGCACCGATCATCGGGGAGTATCTCGACGGCGTATCCACCTCCGGCCTGTGGGAAGCGCGCCTCGCGTCCGAATTCTACGATGGCGAAATCGCGACCTATTCCGCCGCCTTCAAGCCGGAAGAGCTGGAGGAAATCTGCCGCCTGTCGGATCATGTGATTTTCAACTCACCGTTCCAGCATGAACGTGCGCGGCTGATCCTCGAGCACGCGGCCGCCAACGGCGCGAACGTCAGCGTCGGCCTGCGCATCAACCCGCAAGTCCCCACCGGCGAGGTCGCCAAGTATGACCCGTCAGCTCCCGGCTCGCGCCTCGGCTTCCCGCTTGACCAGCTGACCGAGGAACACATGGAGGGCGTGGAAGGCATTCACTTCCACAACCTGTGCGAGCAGGATTTCGAACCGCTGAAAGCCACGTGGGACCGGGTGTTCGATGTGATCGAACCGTTCTTCGGCCAATTGAAGTGGATCAATATGGGCGGCGGCCACCACATCACCCGCGCCGATTACCAGCGCGAGGAACTCGTCGAATTCCTCAAGGACGCGGCTGAGGATACAGGCTGCCAGATCATCCTTGAGCCGGGTGAGGCGGTGGCGCTTGATGCGGGCATTCTGGTCGGCACGCTGCTCGACACGATGTTCAATGAAGTGCCAGTCGGCATCACCGATATCAGCGCCACCTGCCACATGCCCGATGTGCTGGAAGCCCCCTATCGTCCTGCCATGCTGGGTGAGCTGGCCGATGCGGACATGATCCCGATCCGGCTGGGCGGCCCGTCCTGCCTCGCGGGTGATGTGATCGGCGATTACATCCTGCCGGTGCCTGCCGAACCGGGCGCGCGGTTCGCGTTTCTCGATCAGGCGCACTATTCGATGGTCAAGACCAACACCTTCAATGGTGTCGCCCTGCCTTCGATCTGGATGTGGGATTCCGAGACCGACGCGCTCGATTGCATCAAGCGGTTCGATTACGCCGATTTCCGCGACCGGCTCAGCTGAAGTCGCTGGCGGGCGGAAGGTCGCCCCCGATCACCCGCCCGCGTTCGTTCTGGTTGATCGCCAGCGCGAGGCCGGAGATTGCGCTGAATTGCCGCTGGGCGCGTTCGGCATTGGCGCGGTCGGTGCTGGCGTCCATCGCCCCGCTTTCGAACATGTTGTCCGCCTCAACCGCGATGATCACCTCACCGCGCGTGAACAGCGCGCGCAGTTCCTGCGCCTCGAACGCGCTTTCGAGCCGCAGCAGGTGCTCGACATAAGTGGGGTGCACCAGCACCCGCGCTTCGACCTGATCGTCGCTGTAGAGCGCGAAGGTTTCGCCAAACGCCGGGTGCACTTGATCGACCCGGTCCAGCCGGTGGCCATCGAAGCTGACATGATCGCTCGCCCCGCCAAGCCCCAGCCACTTGCGATGCTTGCCCGCGCGTTCCAGAAGCGTGGTGGAGTGAAAGCTGCGGCCGAACCCCATGTGGATCACCGGGCCGCGGAACACCGTCACCCAGCGGCGGTTCTTGCCCGATCCGCGCTCCTCTTCGAGGTGGGTTTCATAGAGGTTGAATTCGTGGCCCTGGAGGGTGCCGTACCAGCGATCTTCAAAGCTTGACCGGTCGTAGCTCGGGACAAGGCCATAGGTCCGCGCAGCCTCGAACTCGGCCCCCGGTTCGACCTCGTGGGCATAGGCGACGCCAAAGCTGGCGGCGATGGCGGAGTTGATCCCGATCTTGATCGCCTGCTTGGCCGCCTCGATCGGACGGTAACCCCACCACGCGATCAGGGCGGCTGCGATAAGGGTGACGAACAGCCGAACCTGCACTTCGATTGAGGGACCGAACCACAGGAACGCCAATATCGGCAAGGCAATCGCCGCGCCCCACGTCCAGCGCGAGGCTGCCTGCTTCTTCGCGCCCTCGCGCATGTCCGCCTGTCCGGCGAGCCATTGTTCCAGCCCGCCCTGCATCAGGCCGTCGATCCCGTTGCGCATTGCCTCTCCCGCGCGATTCTTTAACCTGTGTCAGCACAAATGGGGCCATCTGGTAAAGGGGATGACAATGAATTTGATTGGCTTGGTGGCGATTGGCGTGATTGTCGTGGGGGTGCTGATGGTGATCGGCATCTACAACAACCTGGTCGGTCTGCGGCAAAGCGTGCGCCAGGGCGTGGCCGATATCGACGCACAGCTGCGCCAGCGGCACGATCTGATCCCCAATCTGGTCGAGACGGTGAAGGGCTATGCCGGACACGAATCGGCGACGCTGGAAGCGGTGATTGCGGCGCGCAACGCGGCAGCCGCAGGCACGCCAGACTCTGGCAGCGAGCAGCAGCTGCGCGGCGCGCTCGACAATCTGTTGGCGCTGGGGGAGGCCTATCCCGACCTGAAGGCCAGCGCGAACTTCCAGTCGCTCCAGAGCGAGCTCGCCGATGTCGAGGACAAGCTGGCCGCCGCGCGCCGGGCGCTGAATGCCGCGGTGGCGCGGTTTAACGGCGCGCGCGAATCCTTCCCGGCGGTGCTGTTTGCGAACAGCCTCGGGTTCGCCGAAGCCGATTTCCACCGGCTGGACGCGAGCGAACAAGGGACGGTCGATAAGGTTCCCAAAATCGGGTTCTGACGCGAAAAAAAGGCGGATTTCCGTCACATTCCGGTCGTGCTTGGTGGGGCGTCTTCGAAAAGAAACATTTCGCCCCGCCGGGGTGCATTTTTCGTTTGCATTATCCCCCCCAAGCCCTAATTGCGCCCTTCCGCTGCCCCAAGGGGACTTCCAAACCGCAAGGCAGCTTGTCGTTTTATGGTTCAACAGAGCCGTTTTGGGGGTCCCTTGAGTTGCACATCTATCCTGACGCACTGGCTGTAGTCCGCGACCTTCGTCCGGACGAACCCGTCATTCTCAACCGCCCGCACGCCGCGCGGCGCGCCGCTCGTTACTTCGTTGAGAAGTTTCCGGGCAAGGTCCTCTATGCGGTCAAGGCGAACCCGGCGGCTGATCTGATCAGCGTGCTGTGGGATGCCGGCGTGACCCACTTCGATGTCGCCTCGATCACCGAAGTGCGGCTTGTACGCGGTATCCTACCGAACGCGGTGCTGTGCTTCATGCACCCGGTGAAGACCCCGGCGGCGATTACCGAAGCCTATTTCGACCACGGCGTGCGTACCTTCAGCCTCGATACTGTCGAAGAGCTGGAAAAGATCATCGACGCCTGCCGCAACCGCGAAACGGGTGAGGCCCCGCGTGACCTGCGCCTCTGCGTCCGGCTGCGCGTGTCGTCCGAATATTCGGAGCTGAGCCTCGCATCGAAGTTCGGCTGCGACCTGATCGAAGCGCCCGCGCTGCTGCGCGAAGCCCGCCAGCATTGCGACTGGCTTGGCGTGTGCTTCCATGTCGGCAGCCAGGCGATGACGCCGTTTGCCTTCGTGCAGGCACTGGACCGTACCCGTGCGGCCATCGCCGAAGCTTCTGTGGTGATCGACATGATCGACGTGGGCGGCGGGTTCCCGAGCGCCTATCCCGGCCTCGAACCGCCGCCGATGGAAGATTACTTCGCGATCATCGCCAAGCACTTTGAAAGCCTGCCGATCGCCTACAACGCCGAGCTGTGGTGCGAGCCCGGCCGTGCGCTGTCGGCCGAGTATTCCTCGATGATCGTGCAGGTGAACAAGCGCCGCGGCGAAGAGCTCTACATCAATGATGGCGCTTACGGCGCGCTCTATGATGCGGCCCACGTCGCATGGCGCTTCCCGGTGAAGGCGCTTGAGGACGATCTAATCGAGGACGAGGAAGACTTCGCCTTCTACGGCCCGACCTGTGACGATGCCGATTACATGAAGGGCCCGTTCCGGCTCCCGGCTGACATTCAGGCGGGCGACTACATCGAGATCGGGATGCTCGGCGCGTACGGCGCGGCGATGAAGACCGGCTTCAACGGCTATGGCAATGCCCAGGTCGTGACGGTGCAGGACGAGCCGATGATGAGCCTGTTCAACGGCACCCGCAAGCGCGAGGCGACCGACAACGTGGTGTCGCTGCGCTGAGTTTTTTAGCCGCCGCCCCGCCTGACAAAGGCAGGGTGGCGGCCTTCCATTTTCTGCCATCTGCGTCACCCCGGACTTGATCCGGGGCTTGGCTTGCTTTTTTCGAAGTTCGATCAGGACGAGCCAAGCCCCGTGTCAAGCACGGGGCGACGGGAAGGGCACAAACAAAAACGGCGCGGGAGTATTCCTCCCGCGCCGTTTTGCGTTTCAGGTTTGGCCCTAAATCAGAACACCTCGAACAGCCCAGCTGCCCCCATGCCGCCGCCAACGCACATGGTCACGACGACATACTTCGCGCCGCGACGCTTGCCTTCGATCAGCGCGTGGCCGGTGCACCGGGCGCCGGTCATGCCGTAGGGGTGGCCGATTGAGATCGAGCCGCCGTTGACGTTGAGGATGTCGTTATCGATGCCCAGCGTGTCGCGGCAGTATAGCACCTGCACGGCGAAAGCTTCGTTCAACTCCCACAGGCCGATGTCGTCCATCTTGAGCCCGGTCTGCTTCAGCAGCTTGGGGATCGCGAAGACCGGGCCGATGCCCATCTCGTCAGGCTCGGTGCCCGCAACCGCCATGCCGACATAGCGGCCGAGCGGCTGGAGGCCCTTCTGTTCGGCCAGCTTGGCTTCCATCAGGATCGAAGCCGAAGACCCGTCCGACAGCTGCGAGGCGTTGCCAGCGGTGATGTTCATGCCCGGGCCCATCACCGGATTGAGGCTTTGCAGGCCTTCAAGCGTAGTTTCAGGACGGTTGCCTTCGTCCTTGGTCAGCGTGAATTCGCGCTGGCTGACTTCCTTCGTCTCTTTGTCCATCACGTTCATGGTGGTGGTGACGGGGACGATTTCGGCATCGAACTTGCCCGCGGCCTGCGCAGCTGCGGTGCGCATCTGCGACTGGTAGGCGTATTCATCCTGCGCATCGCGGCTGATGTTGTAACGCTTGGCCACCGTCTCGGCAGTTTGCAGCATCGGCATGTAGACATTGCCGTGCATGGCGAGCAGCGACTTATCCATTGCGACACGCATTTCGGGGGTCTGCACCATTGAAATGGAGTCCTGCCCGCCGCCGACGACGATATCCATGTTGTCGACAATGATCTGCTTGGCGGCGGTCGAGATCGCCATCAGGCCGGACGAGCACTGGCGGTCAATGGTCTGGCCCGAGACACCGACCGGGCAACCGGCGCGCAGCGCGACTTGGCGGGCGATGTTGCCGGCCTGCGTGCCCTGAGTGAGAACCGCGCCCCACACCACATCGTCGATCGCGCCGGCCTCGATGCCAGCGCGTTCAATCGCGGGGGCAAGGCTCAGCGCGCCAAGGGTGGCGCCGGGGGTAGCGTTGAAGGCGCCCTTGTATGCACGGCCAATCGGCGTGCGGGCGGTGGAGACGATGACTGCGTCACGTGCCATGATGGGGGTATCCTTGCTTCGGGGGTGTGCGCCCCCGCGTAGGCGGGGGTCTTAGTCGGGGTTGTGCCAGCGCGCCGGAGGTCCCCGCCTTCGCGGGGACTCACCAATTGCTAGACGAAGTACTGCGTGATCCACTCGCACATGAGGGCGGGCTTTTCCTCGCCTTCGATCTCAATGGTGATCTCGCAGGTCTGCTGCCACTGGCCGGGGCGCTTTTCGACCATTTCGGTGAGCTTCCAGACGCCGCGGATGCGCTTTCCGGCGCGAACAGGCGCGATAAAGCGCGTCTTGTTGCCGCCGTAGTTCACGCCCATCTTCACGCCGTCGATGCGCGGCGCGCCGCCGTTGGCACCGAGGTAGGGGATCATCGACAAAGTCAGGAAGCCGTGCGCGATGGTCCCGCCGAACGGCGTCATCTTGGCCATCTCTTCGTTGACGTGGATGAACTGGTGATCACCGGTCGCCTCAGCGAACTGGTTGATGCGTTCCTGGCTCATTTCGGCCCATTCGCTGGTGCCGATAACTTCGCCGACCTTGGCGGCCAATTCCTGCGGGTTCATGGGAGCTCCTCCTCACATTGTGCCGGCGAGATCCCGTGCTCGCCGTGCTTGTCCGTGGGCGGCTTCATGGCGCAACACAAGGGGGAGCGCAACGCTCTGATCTATGCCGCTACGGCACCGCCCATCTTGCTTGCGATGGCCTGCTTGCGGGACACGCTGCGTTCCAGCAACCCGCGCGCCGAATCGATCCGCGCGCAATAGGTGTTGAGCCCGATCTGAAGGCCGACCAGCATCAGCATCACCGGCTGATAGGCGATCCCCTGGAAAGTCGCGCCGACCAGATAGATCAGCGCCCCCATCTGCAAGGCAGCGGCAAGCGGCGCAATCCAGCGTTCGGCCTCGGCTTCGGCATTTTTCCAGCGGCGCTGGATACGCTCCATCTGCCACAACCCGATCAGGTGGAGCGAAAGCCAGATAATAAGGCCCGGCCAGCCCTGTTCGCCCAGCATCTCGAAGAACGAGGAGTGATAGGCGCGGCCTTTGTCCTCCACAGGCTGATAGGTCACCGTGGTGGTGTTCCTGTCGGTTGTTTTGACCGGCATCACGTAGTTGAACTTGTTGCCGCGAAAGGCATCGAACCCGCCGCCCAGCGGCTTCTGTGCGACGTAATCGATGGTCCATTCCCACACCGCGATACGGGTCGAGGCGCTTTCATCGCCGCTCGGTTGCGCAAGGGTCGCCATGCGCTCGTAATAGGATTGCGGCAGGAAGGGCAGGGCTGTCAGCCCCAGCACTCCTGCGCCTGCAATGAACAGAAAGCGCTGCTTGGTATAGCGCAGCATCAACCCGCCGAGCGCGGCGATGCACAGCAGGCCGGTGCGCGCTTCGGTGCCGATGGGGACAAGCAGGGCGGCGAAGGTCAGCGCCACAGCGAAACCCGTCACCAGCCAGTGCGGGCGGAAGATCGTCCCGTGGCGCACAAACCACCACAGCATCGGGATCAGCCCGATCGCGACCGTCGCCAGCGTCGAGCTTTCATAGATGCCGCTATTGTCGTTCACGAAGAACTTGAGGTTCTGATAGCCCCCGCCGCCCAGGATGGTCTTCATCCCCGTGCCGATCACGATCGTCGCGACCGAAAGCAGTAGCACCAGCGCCAGCCCCTCGATCCGCGCGCGGGTGGTGAGGGTAAGGGGGAGGAAGATCGCAAACAGCAGCGCCTTCCACACCCAGTCCCACTTGGTCGCGGCCTCGACCGGGAAATCGGCATGGCCCGTCGTCCAGAAGCAATAGACCAGCAGCAGCGCCATCAACCCCTGCCTGAGGGTAAAACGCGCGCCCTCCTTGCGGTCGAGCGCGATCCAGCCGCCAAAGGCCGCAGCAAAGGCGATCAGCGAGACCGGCAGGCTGGCAATCGCGGAATAGCCAATCCTCTGCGGGGCGAGGATGTCGATATAGACATAGAGCAGCACCCACAGGAACGGGCGCCGGAGACCGAGCACCAGCACATATCCGATGAAGGCGAGGAAGACGAGATCAAGCATCGGCGGGCGGGCCACCCTCGGCTTCGTCGTGTCCGGCCGTCTTGGCGCGGCGGGCGGCATTGCGCCCCGAAACACTGGTCGCCTTGCGGTTGCCCTCGGTCTCGGCCTTGATTGCGCCGATCAGCGGGTCCGCGTCCAACCCGTCGCGCAGCATCAGGCGCAGCAAGGCGATGGCGAGCAGGCCATGTCCAAGAGCAAGCGCGAAATAGTCGATCATAGGTCAGGCGGGTCCAGCCGGGGTTTGTGCTGCTTTACGCCCAGCCAGTTGACGCGGCGTTAAGCACGCCTGCGATAGATGGACGCCCATGACCCGCATTCTGCATGTGCTCGATCATTCACTCCCGCTCCACAGCGGCTACACCTTTCGCACCCGCGCGATCCTGAAGGCGCAGGAGGGTCTGGGGCTGGAGGTGCGCGGCATCACTGGACAGCGCCATAACCTTGAGGCCGTGCTAAACGGCTCGCCCGAGGAAGCGGACGGGCTGACTTTCCACCGCACACCCGGTACGCCGTCCGGCCCACCGCCTTTACGCGAGATGGGCGAAATCGAAGCGCTCTCTGCCGCGATCCACGCGCTGGCTGCCGATTGGCGGCCCGACATCATCCACGCCCATTCGCCCGCCCTGTGCGGCGCGGCGGC
>VFQO010052049.1_pt1 | contig 10193 bp, 8 predicted proteins | sample 3512331 | NCBI WGS metagenome assembly VFQO01 (sample SAMN10412371, study PRJNA504923) | tailings metagenome | isolation source: Replicate 3 from Balatoc abandoned mine | place: Philippines: Itogon, Benguet | collected 2017-08-28 | reverse complement strand
AACGAGCCGCCGTCGAACACGAGTTCGTCCTGCCCGCCGACCATGTTGAGATAGACGAGCGGCAAGCCGCTCTCGACCACGCGCGACACCGCGATGTTGAGGCGCACTTCGGTCTTGTCGCGATGATACGGCGAACCGTTCGGCACCAGCAGGATTTCGCCACCGGTCTCGGAGATGCATTCGACGACATCGGCGTGCCAGATGTCCTCGCAGATCGGGATGCCGACGCGCACGCCCTTGAAGACGATGGGGCCCGGCAGCGGGCCGGACTCGAACACGCGCTTTTCGTCGAACACGCCGTAGTTCGGCAATTCGACCTTGAAGCGGACAGCGGAAATCTTGCCGCCTTCGAGCAGCAGGTAGGCGTTGTAAAGCTTCTTGTCCTCCACCCACGGCGCGCCGACGAGGATCGCCGGGCCGCCGTCAGCGGTCTCGCGCGCCAGCGCCTCGACGGACGAGCGGCAAGCCGCCTGAAACGCCGGCTTGAGCACGAGGTCCTCGGGCGGATAGCCCGCGACGAACAGCTCCGGATAGATGACGAGTTCGGCGCCCTGCGCGGCCGCGGCGGCGCGTGCCTTGCGGACTTTCTCCGTGTTGCCGGCGACGTCGCCGACGGTCGGATTGAGCTGGGCGAGCGCGATGGCGAGGCGGTCGGCGGGACGGGCGTTCATGCGTCTGATGTAGCGAGACGCCGGGGTTACCGCAATGCGGGAGAGGTCAGGCGAGCCCGAACCACTCGGCGATGATCAGCAGCCACACGATGGCGGCAAGCAGGAGCGCCATGCCGACGGCGGCCGAGCCCATGTCCTTGATGCGGCCGATGTCCGGGTGCTGATCGGCATGAACATGGTCGCAGAGCTTCTCGATCGCGGTGTTGAGCAGTTCGACCGCCATCAGCAGCAGGATCGAACCGAGCATCGCCACGCGCTTCCAGGCGCTCGGCGTGATCCAGAACGCGATCGGAATGGCGCACAGGAAGACGGCCAGCTCCTCGCGGAACGCCTGCTCGGATTTCGCCGCTGCAATCAGTCCACGCCACGAGTTGACCGTGGCGCGCCACATCCGGAACACAGTGCGGGCCCTCCCCCAGCCGAAACGGGCGCGGTCACCCGCGCCCGCCCCAAGCTAGCAGGAATTGGACTGCAAAAGGTTACTGGCGAGCGCCTATTGAAAAGACGTCCGCATGCCGACGCCGCCGCCGTTGGTCTTGATGGCGCCCGTCTGCTTGACCTCCTTGCCGTCGAAGGAGAACACCTGCAATTCCTTCTCGTGGGTCGCCTGCACGACGATGGTCTTGCCGTCAGCGCTCCACACCGAGCCCTGCGCCCAGGTGCCGATCTTTGTCGACGCGACCTGCGTCAGTTTGGTGCCGTCGACCTTGTAGATGCGCATCAGCCCGTGGTCGTTGTAGGCCGGATGGTTCTTGTTGCGCGGTGAGCCGTTGTGCAGCACCACGGCGACGTGGCTGCCATCCGGCGCCATCGACACGCCCTCGGGCGTCTGGCCGACCGAAATCGCCTCGGTGACACGCATGGTCTTGAGATCGACGACATTGATCTGGTCGCTGTCGCCCTGCCCGCCGCCCTGATTGCCGAACACCGCGACATCGCCCTTCGGACTGATGACGAGGCTGTAGGGCCGGAAGCCGCCGACCATGAACTTCTTCGTGTCGGTGACCTTGTCGCCGTCGATGGCGAGCACCGACACGCGATGATCGCCGTCGCGCGTCAGGATCGCGGTCTTGCCGTCGGGCATGAACGCGACATGGCTCGGGCCGGAGTTCTTGTTGCCGAGATCGACTTTGCCAGCGGCGGTCAGCGTCTTGCCGCTGATGGTGAAGATCGACACCGAGCCATCGCTGCGATTGGCGGTCAGCGCGATCTTGCCGTCCGGGCTGATCGAGACTCCGGTGACGCCGGGCCCGGCCTGCAAGGTTTGGGTCACGGCCGGCGGATTGGCCTTGAGGTCGATTACCGACACGCGGTCATCGGGCGCGGTCTTCTTCGGGTCCGCGGGATCGACCTTCATGGCGGAGGTGACGATCGCGAATGACTCGTCCTTCGACACCGCGACGCTTTGCGGCACGCCGACCACGCTGCTCGGCGCCTGCACTTCGCCGAGCACTTTCGGCGGCGAGACGCCGATGTCGAGGATCGTCACCGTGTCGGGCGGCGGGTTCGCCGGAACGGTGTTGTTGCCGTCCACCAGCGCGATCTTGTTGTCGTTGGCGGAAACCGCGATCTGGGCATTCGCGGTGCCGAAAACCGGCAGGGCCAACAGCGCAGCCAGCGCCGTGCCCCGCATGAGCATGCGGATCATGTTGTCGCCTCCCCTTGGTACCGCGTCACGGCCGGAGTACCGGCCATGCGGGGCGCGTTTTGCGCCTCGCGCGATGGTAGAGGATGCGAGTCAGGCGGGAAAGCGTCCCAACGGGTGGGACGTTTCAAGACACCGTGAGCACGATCAGGCGGCGCCGGCCTGCTGGGCCTGTGCGGTGGCGACCTGGCGCACGCGCAGGAAGCGGATCGCGCGCTGCGCGATGGCGAGGTCGACCGCCTCGTAGTCGCGCTTCACGGCGGGGTCGGAGTAATACGACGTGCGCTGCTTGGCGGCGCGCACCGCCAGCATGGCGTCGAGCGTCGGCCACGACAGCTCGAGCGAGCGGCCGAGGATCAGCACGGTCTGCAACTGGCCGCGGTAAATGAGATTGAAGACGTGGTCCTGTTCGAGCCGCGCGAACGCCGACAGGATGGTCGACACGTCGAGCAGGCGGCCGCTCTCGGCGATCTGGCGAACGGAGTCGTCGAGCGTGACATTGCCCTTGCGGATCTCGTCGATCACCACGGAGACCTGAAGGATGTTCTCCTTGCGGGTGCGCAGCGCCGCCGTGAAGCGCTGGCGCAGCGAGGCGATCATGTCGGCCGGGAGCGCGCCATCGACTTCGTAGCCACGCTCGGCCAGCTTCATGATCAGCGATTCAGAGACGAGCGGCAGAATACGCTCCACCACGCGGGGCGAGAGGTCGGGCCGCTCCACGAGCAGTTCGCGCAGGTCGATGTCTTCGACCGCCTTGTCGACCAGGCGGTTCATGCCCTGATCGGAGAACTTCGCGCCGTGATTCGCCGTGATGGTGCGGACCACGCCCTTGTCGCCGCGGTCGATGAGGACGTCGGTGACCTTTTCGGGCAGCGTCGAGCGGCCGGCAATTGCATTCAGGTGCGCCTGCGAGCCACGCTCGGCCAGCCGCACGAGATCGTCGTCGGTCAGCGACAGCGCATTGCGCAGCACCGGGCGCGCAATCTCGATGTCCTCGTCCTGCGCGAACGACTTCACGATCTCGGTGGGAAATTCCGGGAGCACGGCGAGCGTCGCCGACACCTGCCGCTTGAGATCGCGCGAGAACATCTCGACGATCTTTTCCATGATGTCGTTGAAGAGGAACGCCTCGCTTGCCGAGTGCGCGCCGAAGCCCTCGAAGTAGAGGTCCGTCACCTTGTGCAGGAGTTCGAGACGTTTCTCGGGCGACCGCTCGTTGGCGATCTGGGTCAGTTCTTGATGCATCATCGACACGGGACGCCACTCCAACCAAGCGCCCATAATGCCGACGGGATTTAACGATTTCCTTTTATGGAACCATCAAATGCAACCTGTACGTATTGCTACCAACCGCGCGGACAGCATGCCGCAGCGGTAAGGCAAACAATACGGCGACCCGCCGGAAATTCGCGACGTGCGGTTGCGCCTGAGCCGCGGAACTAAAGCCCCGCGGCGGCCGGCAATGGTTTCTGCTTTGCTGCCCGTTCGGCCTTGAGCAATTCGGCCAGCAGGAAAGCGAGCTCGATCGCCTGCTCGGCGTTGAGGCGCGGATCGCACAGCGTGTGATAGCGATCGTTGAGGTCCTCGTCGCTGATGGCGCGCGCGCCGCCGGTGCACTCGGTGACGTCCTTGCCGGTCATTTCCAGATGCACGCCGCCGCCGTGCGTGCCTTCCGCCGCGTGCACGGCGAAGAATGTCTTCACCTCGGAGAGAATGCGGTCGAACGGCCGCGTCTTGTAGCCGCTCTCGGCCGAGATCGTATTGCCGTGCATCGGGTCGCATGACCAGATCACCGAGCGGCCCTCGCGCTGCACCGCGCGCACCAGCGCAGGCAGATGATCGCCCGCCTTGTCGGAGCCGAAGCGGCAGATGAGCGTGAGGCGTCCCGCCTCGTTCTGCGGATTGAGGGTGTCGATAAGGCGGACCAGTTCCTCGGCCTTGAGCGAAGGCCCGCACTTGAGGCCGATCGGGTTCTTGATGCCGCGGAAGTATTCGATGTGCGCGTGATCGGGCTGGCGCGTGCGGTCGCCGATCCACACCATGTGGCCCGAGGTGCAGTACCAGTCGCCCGTGGTCGAGTCCTGGCGCGTCATTGCCTGCTCGTAGCCGAGCAGCAGCGCCTCGTGGCTGGTGTAGACATCCGTGCCACGCAGTTCCGGGTGGCTTTCGAGGTCCAGGCCGCAGGCCTGCATGAATGCGAGTGTTTCAGAGATACGATCTGCGACCTCACGGTATCGATCGTTCGCTTTGGGGTCCTTCACAAATCCCAGCATCCACTGATGCACGCGGCCAAGGCTCGCGTAGCCGCCGTGCGCGAAGGCGCGCAGCAGGTTCAGCGTCGCGGCGGACTGGTGGTAGGCCTCCAGCATGCGCTGCGGATCGGGCGTGCGCGCCGCCACGGTGAAGTCCGCGCCGTTGATGATGTCGCCGCGATAGCTCGGCAGCTCGATGCCGTTCTTCTTCTCGATGTTGGACGAACGGGGCTTGGCGAACTGGCCCGCGAGGCGGCCGACCTTCACCACCGGCGAGGCCGCCGCGAAGGTGAGCACCACCGACATCTGCAGGAACACGCGGAAGAAGTCGCGGATCGAGTTTGCGCTCTGGTCCTCGAAGCTCTCGGCGCAGTCGCCGCCTTGCAGCAGGAAAGCATCGCCATTGGCGACGCGCGCGAGCGACTTCTTCAGGTTGCGAGCTTCACCTGCAAAAACGAGCGGAGGCTGCTGCGCGAGGCGCGCCTCGACGGCCGCGAGCTTTGCCGCGTCCGGATACTCGGGGACCTGCACGATGGGCTTGCCCCGCCAGCTATCGGGCGTCCAGCGCTCCGCCATGACGCATACTCCTCGCAAGTGTTCAGTGTGCCTTGGGTGGTCGTGTCCGGGACCACCCCTTGGCGCGCGCACTTATACACAAGGGGCCACCGGGCGCAAATGACTGATTGCGCTCAAATATTTTGATGGAATCGGCATCAGGATGCCGATGAAGCCGCGTCTAGCCGTCTTTCTGGACGATCACGCCGTACCAGCCCAGCCCCGCATAGGTCTCGTAGCCGGGGGTCTCGTGGAACGCCACCGCCTCCCCGCCACGACCGTGATAGAAGCCGTGCGGCCGGCCGCCGGTGTTGAGTTCGATCTTCTCGCTCAAAATTCCCTGCTCGTCGCTCGACGCGATCACGCGTTTGCCGGCGTCGACCAGCAGCACGCGCGTGCGCGCCTTCTCAGCCTCGGTCAGCCGCACGCCCTTCACGATGGCGCGGGCCTGCGGCTCCCAATCAAAGTGCACCGCCAGCACGCCGATCGGCTTGCCGTCTGCGCGGCCGCCCTCGCGCACGGTCGCCGCATAGGTCGCGACCGTCGCGCCGCCGAGCAGCGGCTGGCGCGCGATGTCGTCGACCGCGTAGTCGTTGCCGCTGGCGAGGCCCCTCGCCTTCGCAAACCACGGCTCGCGCGAGACGTCCGCGCCCGTCACGTCGTACTTCCCCGGTCTGCCATTCGCGAGCACGCGGCCGTTCAGGTCGCAGAGCCAGAGATCGAGATAAACCGTGTAGGCATCGAGGATGACGCCGAGGCGCTCGCACGCATAGGCCTGCCGCGCGGACTGCGGATCGGCCGCGCAATCGACAACGGCCGAGTCCGTTGCCCACCAGCGCACGTCACAGGTGCGCTCATAGAGATTGCGGTCGATGATCTCGATCGCGTTCAGCGCAAGGTCAATCAGCCGCGCGCCTTGTGCCTGATCCGCGAGTTGCCCGGTGAGACGCTCGAGCGCCGCGATCTCGCTGGCAAGTTCGGCGTCGAGCGCGGAGGTGATGTTGCCGACCTCGGTGGAAATCGCACGCACTTCCTGCGCCACGATAGCGAAACCGCGGCCGGTCTCGCCGGCACGCTCGGCCTCGATCATCGCGTTGAGCGCCGACCTCGGTGGAAATCGCACGCACTTCCTGCGCCACAATCGCGAAACCGCGGCCGGTCTCCCCTGAGCGCTCGGCCTAGATCATCGCGTTGAGCGCGAGGATGCGCACGCGGCTGGTGATCTTGCCGATCTGTGCGATCTTGCCGTTGGCGACGCCGCGCACTTTCCCGGTCAACCCGACGATGTCTCCCAGCGAGACTGCGCCGTTGTCGATGCCGGATTTCAGGGTCGCCGCCATGATGAGATTCGCCGTGTTCGCCGAACTCGAAAATCGGCAAAACTGGTTTCAATTGAACTAATTGCGCGGAGAATTGAGCCTTGATGTTTGCACAAATTGCGCGCAACTGGACACGTCGTAGGCAACTCAGTCTGCCCAGCGTGTACGGCGCGTCGCTTGACCTTTCCACACTACTCGACTGTGCTTCCTGAAAGCGCGACTCGCCCATGGCATTGCATCCCGCATACGCTCAGGTTTCGGCACTGCTTCTTGCGGTCTTCATCCTGATCGCCGGCAACGGACTGTCGAATACTCTCATCCCGCTGAGCGCGACGGCGGCGGCGTTTCCGCCGCTCTCCATCGGCGTGATCGCGTCGGCCTACTTCGGCGGCATGCTGATCGGCTGCATCGCGGCGCCGCGCATCATTGCGCGCGCGGGGCACATCCGCGCGTTCTCGGCCTTCGTCGCGATCGCGACCGTGACGAGCCTCCTGCACCCGATCTTTCCCGATCCGGTCGCGTGGGCGGTGATCCGCGCTTTCACGGGATTCTGTTTTGCGGGACTCTATGCGGCGATCGAAAGCTGGATGCACGACAAGGCCGACAACGTCGTGCGCGGCCGCGTGCTCGCGCTGTATCAGATCGTGCACTACGCCGGCAGCGCGACCGGCCAGCAGGCGATCCGGCTGATCTCGCCGTCGTCCTTCGTGCCGTTCTCGATGGTCGCCGCAGCCCTCGCGCTCTCCGTCCTGCCGCTGGCCTACACGCGCTCCGATCCGCCCGAGCCGCCGCCCTCGCCCAAGCTGCGGCTGGCGTGGCTGTTCAAGATTTCTCCCGTCGGCGTGGTCGGCGCGCTCGCGTCGGGCATCGTGAACGGCACATTCTGGTCGCTCGCGCCTGTGTTCGCGGAGCGCAGCGGCATGACGCAGGGCGGCGTCGCGAGCTTCATGACCGCCACCATCGTCGGCGCCGCGATCGTGCAATGGCCGATCGGGCGCATCGCGGACCGTGGCGACCGGCGCCTGATCATGCTCGGCTGCATCGGCGTCGCGGTTGCGGCGCAGGCCGCGATGATCTGGTTCGCCAAGAGCGATACGACCATCCTGATCCTGCTGGCGGCGGCGATCGGCGCCTCGGCGCTCGCGCTCTACCCATTGTCGTCAAGTCACGCGGCGGACCTCGCGGGACGCGAAAACGCGGTCGAGGTCTCGTCCGGCCTGTTGCTCGCCTACACGATCGGAGCCATCATCGGTCCGACGACCGCTGCATGGATGATGACCTGGATGGGACCGCAGGCGCTGTTCATCCATAATGCCGCGTTTCACGTTGCCTTCGTGATCTTCATCGTGTGGCGCCTCTGGCAGCGTCCGCCAAGAGTGGAGCGGATTTGACATTCGCTATGAGCCAGCCGCGAGCTCGCAGAGCGAATGTCAAATCCAAAGCTCCACTCAAACTCTATAGTTGCTAGTGGTCCTTTGATTCTAACGTTCGCAAGAGGACCCGCCGCGATGGAGGCGAACGTTAGAATCGGACCACTAGCGGAGCATAAAGCGTGAGCGAGATCCTCGTTCAGGACACGACATTTCCCGCGAAGGATGGCTTCACCCTCGCCGCAACGGTGTTTGCGCCACCGGCCGCGCCGCGCGGGGCGATCCTGATCAATTCGGCAACCGCGGTGCCGCGCAGGATCTACCGCAGCTTTGCGACGTATCTGGCGAGCCAGGGCCACACCGTCCTCACCTACGACTATCGCGGCACTGGCGGCTCGCGGCCGGCGTCGTTGCGCGGCTTCAACGTGCGCATGCGCGACTGGGCCGCGCTCGATGTCTCGGCCGCCATCGACCACATGCGCAGCGTGTGGCCGAAGCTGCCGCTCGCCGTCGTGGGTCACTCGATCGGCGGCGTCTCGGTCGGGCTCGTGCCCAACAACAACGAGGTCTCGCGGACGCTTCTCGTCGCCGCCCAGGCCGGATACTGGCGGCTGTTTCATTCGCCGGAAAAGTACCGCGTCTATCTCATGATGCGGTTCGTCGGATCACCGGTCGCGCGCCTCATGGGCTACATGCCGGGTAAACTCGGCATCGGCGAAGATTTGCCGCGCGATGTCTTCCTCGAGTGGACCGACTGGGTGATGCGGCCGCGCTGCTTCTTTGATGACACAACGCTGGCTGCGCTGGAAAATTTCCCGCGCTATCGCGGGCCGTTGCGCGCGATCTGCATGCTGGACGACCCGTGGGGAACGCCGCCTGCGGTCGACCTTTTGTGCTCCGGCTTCACCGGCACGACGGCCGAGCGCATCAACGTGCATCCGCGCGATGTCGGTGCGCGCAAGATCGGTCACCTGGGATTTTTCCGGTCAGAACATCGCGACACGCTCTGGCGCGATGCGGAGAAGTGGCTCAGCGCATGATCCCGAAAAGTGGGCACCGGTTTTCGGATCAGATCATGCGCCGATACAAGCGTCGCTACTCCGCCGCCTGACGGATGTGACTCTCGGTGACGGTGCGCATCGTGACGAGTTCTTCGGCCGCCGTCGGATGCACCGCCATCGTGGCGTCGAGGTCGGCTTTCGTGGCGCCCATCTTGATCGCGATGCCCAGCATCTGGATCATCTCGCCCGCGTCCGGCCCGACGATGTGACAGCCGAGCACCTTGTCGGTCGCGCCATCCACGACGAGCTTCATCAGGGTGCGCGTCTCGCTGCCGACGAACACCGTCTTCATCGGGCGGAACGACGTCTTGTAGATGTCGACGTGGTGATACTGCTCGCGCGCCTGCATCTCGGTGAGGCCGATGACGCCGCATTCGGGCTCGGAGAACACCGCGGTCGGAATGTTGGTGTGGTCGACCTTGACCGACTTGCCGCCGAACACCGTGTCGGCGAACGCATGTCCCTCCCGGATCGCCACCGGCGTCAGGTTGATGCGATCCGTCACGTCACCGACCGCGTAAATGTGCGGCACGTTGGTGCGCGAGAACTCATCGACCGCGATGGCGCCCTTCTCGTCCAGCTTCACGCCGGCTTTCTCGAGACCCAGGCCCGACACGTTCGGCCGGCGGCCGGTCGCGAACATCACGGTGTCGACCACGATGTCGTCATGGTCGGGCGCTTGCAGATGATCTTGATGCCGCGCGCTTCCATCTCCTTGCGCAGATGCGCACGCACGTCTTCGTCGAAGCCGCGCAGGATGTTCTCGCCGCGATAGACCAGCGTCACCTCCGAGCCGAGCCCGGCGAACACGGAAGCGAACTCCACCGCGATGTAGCCGCCGCCCTGAATGAGGATGCGCTTCGGCAGTTCCTTCAGGTCCAGCGCTTCGTTCGACGTGATGACATGCTCGATTCCCGCGATGCCGGTGCCGAGCCCCGGCCATCCGCCGGTCGCAATCAGGATGTGCTTCGCGCGGACGAGGCGATCGTCCGCGAGGAGCCGCACCGTGTGCGCGTCCTCCAGCACGGCGCGCGTCTTGACGATCTCGACCCTGGAGCGCGTCAGGTTCGCGGTGTACGCGGCTTCGAGACGCGCAATCTCCTTGTCCTTGCTGGCGATGAGCGTTGCCCAGTCGAACGAGGTTTCGCCGACGGTCCAGCCGTAGCCCTTCGCGTCCTCGAACTCGTGCGCGAAGCGCGAGGCGTAGACGAGCAGCTTCTTCGGCACGCAGCCGCGGATCACGCAGGTGCCGCCCATGCGATACTCTTCGGCGAGCATCACCCTGGCGCCGTGGTTCGCCGCGATGCGGGCGGCGCGCAC
>VFQO010052048.1_pt1 | contig 10197 bp, 7 predicted proteins | sample 3512331 | NCBI WGS metagenome assembly VFQO01 (sample SAMN10412371, study PRJNA504923) | tailings metagenome | isolation source: Replicate 3 from Balatoc abandoned mine | place: Philippines: Itogon, Benguet | collected 2017-08-28 | reverse complement strand
AAACCGAAGCGGGCAAACTCGGTCTGCGCGGGTACCACCTGCACGCGGGGCGTCAGCAGCGCGGCGGCATCGCCGGCGTGAAATTCGACGTTCACGAGGAACACGACCACCACCACCACGATCATGGTCACGCGGATCATGAACACGGCCATTCCCATGCCCACGCCGAACATGAGCATCCGCACGAACACGACCACTCGCAGGGCCGGACATTTGCCGAGATTCGCGAGCTGATCCAGCACAGCGGGCTCTCGGATTGGGTGAAGTCGAAATCGCTGGCGGTCTTTCAGCGCATCGCCCAGGCCGAGGGCAAGATCCACGGGCATCCGCCGGAGACGGTTCATTTTCACGAAGTCGGCGCGCTCGACTCGATCATCGACATCGTCGGGGGCTGCGTTGCGCTGGAATTGCTCGGACGGCCCCGGATCACCGCCTCGGCCGTGGTCGAAGGCACGGGCTGGATTCATTGCGCGCACGGGCGTTTTCCCATCCCCGCGCCGGCGACCCTGGAGATTCTCGGGGCGCGGGGCATCGCCCTCACGCAATGCGACGAACCGCACGAATTGATCACTCCCACCGGCGCGGCCCTGCTCGCGGAACTGGCGGAATCCTTCGGCCCTATGCGAGACTTGGTCGCGGGCAAAGTGGGTTACGGTCTTGGCACCCGCGAAAACCAAACCCGTCCCAATGTGCTCCGCGCCGTGCTCGGTGCGGATTCGATTCCGGCAACGCAAGCGGCCGGCGGCCCGGCTCTGGATTGGGAAACCGACACGGTCTGGCTGCTGGAAACCAACCTGGATGATTGCACGGCGGAAACGCTCGGTCACGCCGGCGAACAGTTGCTGGCGGCGGGCGCGCTTGATGTCGTTCACACGCCGGTGACGATGAAGAAAAGCCGGCCGGGCGTCGTTTTGAGCGTGCTGTGCGCGGCCGACGACGCGGATCGCTTCACCGAACTGCTGCTGCGCGAGACGAGCGCGTTCGGTGTCCGCCGCTCCTTGCACGAGCGGCGCAAACTGCGACGGGAAATGGCGGTTGTCCAGACGCCCGACGGGGAAGTAAGCGTGAAACTGGGTCGGCTCAACGGCGTGGTGATCCAGGCGTCGCCCGAGTATGAATCGTGCCGCCGCCTCGCCCGCGAGTGCGGTCGGCGCTGGCTGGAGGTGTACGAAGCCGCCAAGGCCGCCGCGCGGGAACAGTTCATCCAGCGGCCCGGCTGACGTTTCAGCTCCATTCCCCGCACCCGCCATGAACAAGCAGGCTTGGATTTTCGCCGCCGTGTTCTCGACCCTGCTCGCTTTTGCGTGGATGGGGTTTGAGATTTTTCAGCGGAACCGCGCCGCGCAGGCCTTGACCCGTGAACTGGAGGCGCTGCGGGCCGATGCTCATGCCGCCGCAGAAGTGGCGTCCGGATTGGAATCGAAGCTCGCCGAGACGCAGGATCGCCTGCAACGACTCGAAGCGGAGAAGGTATCCATCGAGCGCGAACAGGAGGGCTTGCAGGAGCGGATGAAAGCGGCGCTCGAATCCCGCGATGTGGCCATCACCGAGTTGGAGGGGCGTCTGACCGTGAATATTCTGGATCGGATCCTGTTCGATTCCGGCGAGGCCGCGCTCAAGCCGGAGGGCGAGGAGGTGCTGCAACGCATCGCCACCGTGCTGGCGTCATTTCCCCGCCGCCGGGTTTATGTGGTCGGCCACACGGACAACGTGCCCATCCGCCCCCACCCCTGGAGCCGGTACGCGACCAACTGGGAACTGTCCGCCGCGCGGGCCACGGCGGCCGTGCGCTTTCTCCACGAGCGCGCGGGGGTCGATCCGCACCGTTTGGGCGCGCTGGGCCACGGTGAATTCCAGCCGGCGGCGGACAACTCGACGGTGGAAGGGCGCGCCCAAAACCGGCGCATCGCGGTGGTGATCCTGCCGGAGGAATTCAACGTCTCGGACACCGCCGCGCCTCCGCCGGTCGCTCCCGTTTCCACCGCCGCGGAGTAATACCCAGTCCCCTTGAAGGTTGGTGGAAGGGGGCGGAGCGCCGGTTTTTAACGGCATGGTATGACGGGGCGATGTCGGTTGGAAACCGGCGCTCCATATCACCGGATTCCCCGCGCACCTGTTACCAGTGGCGAACCTGCTTCAGCCGGGTTTTGCCACCAGCCAGTTCAGGATGGACTTCTGCACATGCAACCGGTTCTCGGCCTGTTCGAAGATGGTGGCAGCGTGCGCCTCGAAGGTGGCTTCGTCGATCTCCTTGCCGCGATACGCGGGCAGGCAGTGCATGACGAGCGCATCCGGCCGGGCGGCGCGGACGACGGTTTCATTCAGTTGGTAGCCTTGCAGCGCCTTGAGCCGCTCTCCCGATTCCGCTTCCTTGCCCATCGAGACCCAGACATCGGTGTAGAGCAGGTCCGCGCCGGACGCGGCGGCGAGCAGATCAGCCGTGACCGTGACCCGCCCGCCCGCCCGCTCCAGCAGTGTGCGCGAGGGTTGGAAGCGTTCGGGAGCGGCGATGCGCAGTTCGAAGTCCAGTTTCGCGGCCGCAAAAATCCAGGAGGCCGGAATGTTGCAGGCACCGTCGCCGATGAAGGTGACCACCTTGCCGCGGATCGGGCCGCGCTTCTCCTCGAAGGTGAAAATATCCGTCAGGATCTGGCACGGATGTTCGTCGTCCGTCAGCGCGTTGATGGTCGGGATGCCGGAGAAGGCGGCGAAATCCTCGACGTCCTGCTGCGCGAAGGTGCGAATGACCGCGCCGTGCGCCATGCGGCCAAGCACGCGGGCGGTGTCGCGGATCGGTTCGCCGCGGCCGAGCTGAATGTCGTTCGCGTTGAGGAACAGCGGCCGTCCGCCCAGCTCGTGAATGCCGACCTCGAAGGAGACGCGCGTCCGCGTCGAGGACTTGGAAAAAATCATGGCCCACGTCTGGCCTTCGAGCGGCCGGTGCGCCGAGCGTCCGCGTTCCTGTTTCCACGCCGCGCTGCGGTGGATGATTTCCTCCAAATCGCAGGGTGAGAGCGATTCAATCGACAACAAATGTTTCATCCGGCCAAGTCAGGTTGTGTTGAAAAAGGCATATAACCACCCACAAACCCGTCGAGACTCAAGAGTTTTATGAAAAAAATTCACGCCTGGTTCAGAGCCGGCCCCAGGAGGGGCGGTTGTTTCAAAATTTCTTTCACCAGGATGTCACCGATCGAGATCAGGGTTAAACATCCACGGGTGCCGGTCGGCTGCGTGCTTCGCTTGGTCTAAAATGGTTGATCGCCCATTTACAAACCCGCCCGTCCGTGGTCTCGGTAATCCGACGGCGAAGTCCGGCTCGGTGATGGCGGCGTTCCGGAAAACAGCGCGCGCTCCGGTTCGTGTATTGCGGGGCTCGTTCGGAGGCATCCGCGTCTCGCCGGTGGAGGAACTGCTGGTGGAGCGCATTCTTGTTTCGATGTATCCGCAGGACTATCCTCCGGCCCGCGAGTGCGCCATGAAACTCCTGGCCGCGATGCTCCAGGGCGAAGTTGAGACGGACTGGACCGAAGTCCGGCGGCTTGCTCAAAGCCGCGCGTACGACAACTGGAACGAAGCTCGACAACTGATCCATGAACAAGCCCAAGCTCTCCAGGTCCGGAGTCCCTGTGATTCCGATAAATGAACCGATGAACTGGGAGGACTGGCTCAAAGGCCGGCGTGCCCGGCGTGAAACGGGCAACCGCGTGGCTCAGGAGATCATCCGCCGTCCCGCCAGTTCCAGCGACAAACGCCTGCGCAGACTCTTCAACGGCGAGCGGGGTCTCTGTTTCAAGAAGACGGAGGAATGGTGGGAACCTCGACGTGACAAGGAAATTGCCGGGTGAAGGCTTCAATCCGAATGCCAATTCGGAATTCAGGTGCAAACGCCACTTGCGTTGTTGACTCGATTCGAGGGCGCAGCCGGGACGCGCATTCGCGTTGACGCCCTCCCCCGAAAATGACCCCCGGGCGCTTACTCCGGAGCGATTTCCTTCGGCCGCCTTGAGGCCAGCACCACCCGGAACCCGACAAAATAGATGCCGCTGGCCGGAGCCATCGTGAACCGGCTGCTGGCGCGGGCGAAACGCAGCTCGTGGTTCCAGCTTCCGCCGCGGAAGACCTTGGTCGTGCCCTGTGGCGGTCCGAGTGGATCCGTCAGATCGGCCCGCGGGTACTCGGCAAACCAGTCCTGGCACCATTCCCAGACGTTGCCGTGCATGTCATGCAATCCCCAGGCGTTGGCCCGCTTTTGCCGGACGGGGTGCGTCCGGCCCTCGCTGTTTTCCGAGGACCAGGCGTGCGCGGCCCCCTCCGTCTCGTCGTCACCAAAGTGAAATTGATTCGTGGTGCCCGCGCGGCAGGCGTACTCCCATTCGGCCTCGGTGGGCAGCCGGTATTCGTATGCCTCCGGCAAGCGGCCCGCCCGCCGCTCGCGTTCGGTTAGTTGTGCACAATAAGCCAGCGCGTCGAAGAACGAGACCTTCTCGACTGGCGCGTCGTCCCGCTCCGGGAAATGACTCGGATTGCGTCCGAGCACCGCGCGGAATTCGCCCTGTGTGACTTCGTGTTTTCCCATCCAAAAATCCTCGCTGATCGTGATTTGATGACGGCCGCGCGTGAAGACCCCGGCTTGGATAAGCACCATGTGCGTCAGCGGAACGAGTGTCGCTTGGGGAGCGGCCGCCCCGACGGTGGGCGTCGGCGTGGAGGGTGGATCGACTTGGGGGCGCTCGGGATCGCAACCGGACGCGAGGAGTAGCAGAAGCGCGCCGCACCAGAGGTTGCGGAAGGGGCGCGTTCGCGCACGACCCGCCGGAGCGCCGGTTTCCAACCGACTTCGGACGGAGCAGAGGCCCTCTCGGACCGCGAGCCGGTTGGAAACCGGCGCTCCTTCTGTAGGAGGACAGTGTGCGGATGCGCTCGCGCAGAAGAGAGATCGAGGTTCAGGGTTGAGTGACGGCATCGGGCGAAGAAAGGTGTGTTTCCCACGAGTTATCCGGCCAGCGCGAAGTTTGTTCCCGTCCATCCGGCCACCGAATCCAAATTTCCGCAGGCGGATTGGCGGCACCCAGCACGGGCGTCGTGGAATCCTGCGAAGCCCAACCGCTTCCGGCCTGCACATGACGGACCGGCCCTTTTCGTCCACCCGTTTCGACCAGCCGCATGCTGGCACCGACGGCGGCGGGGTTGCCGGGCGACCCCGACAGTCGCACCCGGAAACCCCGGCGGGCGTGCTCATTTCGGTACAGCCGGGTGGCCGCACGATGCTGGGTCACGGCGAGATCCGCCCGGCCGTCGCGATTGAAATCAGCCACCGCCGCGCCCCGTTGCTCTCCTTCGAGCGCGAGCCCCGAGAGTTCGTTGCCCAGCGCGGTGAATGTGCCGTCGCCGTGGCCGCGCAGGATCAAGCCCCGGCCGGCGTCTTCGCGGGTGAGTTCGGAAACATCTCCAAACTGGTTTTGACCGAGAAACAAATCCTCCCGCCCGTCGGCGTCAAAATCGGCCACGCAGACGCCAAAGACGGGAGACCATTGCGCCTCCGGTGGCAGGGGAATGGCCTCGAAACGCCCCTGCCGGTTGAGCAGCACCAGGGATCGATATTCGTTCGCCTCCAGAAACGCAAAGGCCGGGGCCTGGTCTCCCAGCACCTCCGCGAGTGTGGACTCGCCATAAGCCCGATGAGTGGTGAACCGCCGGGGTAGATCGGGAAAAACCGCCGCCAGTTTCTGCCGGTCCCATAGCGGACGCCAGACATTCCCCACTGTTTGGGCCTCGACGAGTTCCACCACGCCGTCGCGATTGGCATCACCCCAAGCCAGCCGGACGGGACGGTCGTTGCGCAAGGCATGGATGGTGTTCAAGCCCCGGTTGCCCACCACCAAGTCGAGATGGCCATCGCCGTCAAAATCACCGGCGGCGATGCCGGTCCACCAACCGATCGAACCGGCGATGCCCCACGCTTGCGTGACCTCGTGGAATCTCCGGTTCTCATTCAAAAACACCCGCACCGGCCCCCACTCCATGGCAACGGCCAGGTCCGGACGGCCGTCCCCGTTCAAATCCGTGAAGCACGAGGCGTTGACCACCCCCAAGGACTGGAATGCTCCGCTCCAGATCTCGCTGCGGACGAGGGTGCCATTCTCATTCAACCAGACGGAAGAGGAGGCCGGTTCCGGGAACCGCCCCGGCCGCGAACCCGCGCCCACAAACACGTCAAGATCGCCATCGCCATCCACGTCCGCCACCGAGATCGAAACTAGGTTGTCCCGACTGGCCGACAACTCCACCGGGGAACCGAATCCGGAAGCGTCCAACAGCAGCAGGGCCGACTCGCCGAAGGGTGGAGGGCCGTGATTAGGACGGGCCACGAGCCAACAACGGCGCCCCCCGCCGTCGTGCCACCCCGCGATGGCTCCGTGTCCGTTGGTGGAGATCGGTCCTTCGGATTTCTCAAAATGGGATCCACCCCGATTGCCGAAGATGGCCGGCTTCCCTCCGCGCCCTGCGCCCACGAGGAGATCGTCCCATCCGTCGCCATCCACATCGAACCAGCCGATTCCAGGCCCGCGCCGATTCAGCGAGCGGGGTAGGAGAGGCTGAACCAGATCTTCGTCCCACGGAGTCTCTTGATGCTGGTGGTTGAGAAGTGAACTGACATCGCGAAACAGGGTCGGCGGCGTGAGCGCCGTTGCGGGAGCCGAAGCCATCACGGCTCCGGCCTGATCGATCTCGTGGTGGAAGCCGGGCCGCGCGTTGGTCACAAAGCTGCGGCTCCCGTCGGCCCAGATCACCTCCAGTTGCATCCGTTCCTCCGGCCCCGGCCCGGCCGCAAACGTCCGCGCCGGTTCGTCGCTGGAGAGATAGCGCCCGCCACTGTGCATGACCTGGCTTTGCGTAAGCGAGGCGGTTTGCAGCACAATGCGCGCGCCGATGCCACGCGTGTTGGGGGGGCGCCCCCGGAGCGTGACTTTGACGCGCATGGCCGCCGCGCCGTTCCGGTACAGCCCGGCGGGCGCGTTGAGATGATTCACCACCACGTCCAGGTCGCCGTCGTTGTCCAGATCCCCCAGCGCCATGCCATAACTGATGCCGCGAAAATCGAAACTCCACTCGCCGCTCGCGTCCCGGAACGTGCCGTCTCGCTGGTTGCGAAAGGCCGCGTTGGCGGTGGGCCAGGGCGGGTGAAACTGCCGCAACCGTTTGCGCTGCGCCTCCGTCAGGCGCAGCGATCGGATTTGGTCGTGGCTGTCCTGGTCCATCACATCGAAGGCGAACCCGTTCGACACGAGCAAATCCTCGTATCCGTCCAGATCCACGTCCAGGAACACGGGGCACCACGACCAGTCCGTGGCTGCGACTCCGGCCAGCAGGGCCGTCTCGGCAAACGAGCCGTCGCGGCGTCCCAGAAACAGCGTGTTCCGGTTGAAGCGCGGGATTTCACCGGCGCTTTCCACGACGGCGCGCTCGGAATAATCGCGCGCGAGCTGGGTCATGCGCCGGGCGGGATCGCGGGCCAGCATGTCGAGCACGATGATATCGTCCAGCCCGTCACGGTTGATGTCGGCGAAATCAACCCCCATCGACGAGCGGCTGGTGTGCCGCAGCTTGAGCGGGTCCAGCATCCGGAACGTGCCGCGCCCTGAATTGATCCACACGCGGTCAGGCGACGCGTTGTCGTTGCACACGTAGAGGTCCGGCGCTCCATCCGCGTTCAAATCCCGGAACGCCACCGCCAGCCCCCAGTCGCGTGGCGGGAGCATGGCGTTGCCCTCCGCGTCCAGGAACACGCCCGGCTCGCCTTCGATGGGTGTGAAGCGTCCTCCACCCTCGTTGCGGTACAGGCCGTCCCGCTCCGGCAGTTCCCGCACCCGGCCGCCGGGCAGGGCCTCGAACCGGTCCCGCCAGCGGGGCAGTTGCGTGGATTCCCCGTTCACACGCGTCACCTCCCACTGCTCCCCGCGCCGGGCCAGGGCGAATTTGGTTGTCGGGTCCGCCAGGTGCATCACGTCGATGTAGTGCGCGCAGTACACGTCCAGGTCGCCGTCCCCGTCGATATCCGCCAGCGCCATCGACATGGCGGAGGCGGTGCGGGAAAAGCCGGAATTTTCCACCTCGGCGAACCGGCCCCGCCCGTCGTTCAAGAACAGCCGCGTGCCGGCGGCGATCCCGTTGACCAGCAAATCCAGGTCGCCGTCCCCGTCGATGTCGGCCAGCGTCGCGGCGGTCGAGAGCTGGCCGGCGCAGGCGGCCGCGCCGAGGGGGATTTCCTCGAAGCGCCAGCCGCCCCGGTTGCGGTAGAGTTGGTTCGGCCCCTCCAAATTGCAGAAATAAATGTCCACCCGGCCGTCGCCGTCCACGTCCCCCAGCGCCACCCCCGAGCCGTTGTGCGCCACCGCGTTTGTCAACGCCCGATCACCTGTGAGTAAATTAGTGAACGTCACTCCGGTCACGGCGGCGGGCAAAAGGGTGAACCCAGCCCGGCCCGGCGACTGGACCGCAGCCAGCGGTCGCGCGAGATCCTGGGCGTCCACCCGCCCGCCGGCCAGAGCCAGGAAGCAGAGCAGGCGGAACCAGAGCATGGCGGCAGGAAAACAAACCGGGCTTCACTGTCAATGCCGCGCCCCATCGGGGGCCACGCGAGAACGAGCGAACCCGGTCAGATCCAGCGGGAATTTTCAGGGCGATAAGCCAAGCCGCCGCCCGCCCGGCGCGAGAAAGCGAGACGCGCCCTTCTGGATATTTCCCTCGTCTTCTCGCTCGCATCCGTCCAGTGGATCCACTAGCTTCCCCGCACCCAATGAATTCGACACGCTTTACATCCAGTATGAACACTTGCACTCGACGCGATTTCCTCATTTCCACCGCCGCCACCGGACTTGCGCTGGCGGGCTGTTCCACGGTGCGCTCGTCCAAGCCGCCGATCACCATCTCCCTGGCCGAATGGTCGTTCAACCGCGCCATCCGCGCGAACCGCATGACCACGCTCGACTTCCCGGTCGTCGCGCGGCGCGACTACGGCATCGACGCGGTCGAATACGTGAACCAGCTCTTCATGGACAAGGCGAAGGACACGGCCTACCTGCGCGAGTTGAAGCAGCGCTGCTCAAGCGAAGGCGTGCAATCGCTGCTGATCATGTGCGACCGCGAAGGCGCGCTGGGCGATCCCGATCCCGCCAGGCGCAAGACGGCCGTGGAGAACCACTACAAATGGGCCGAGGCGGCGCGGTTTCTGGGCTGCCATTCCATCCGGGTCAACGCGCAATCCAGCGGCACCTACGAGGAACAAAGCGAGCGCGCGGCCGACGGCCTCCGGCAATTGAGCGAGTTTGGCGCGACGCTCAAACTCAACGTCATCGTGGAAAATCACGGCGGCTACTCGTCGAACGGCAAATGGCTCGCCGCCACCATCCGCCGGGTGGGCTTGAAGAACTGCGGCACCCTGCCGGACTTCGGCAACTTCAACATCTCCCCCACGGAGCGCTACGACATGTATCTGGGCGTTGAGGAACTGATGCCCTTCGCCAAGGGCGTGAGCGCCAAAAGCCACGATTTCGACGCCCAGGGCAAGGAGACCACCATCGACTACACCCGCATGATGAAGATCGTGCTGGCGGCGGGCTATCGCGGCCGGGTGGGCATCGAATACGAGGGCGGCCGCTTGAGCGAACCGGACGGCGTGCGCGCCACGCTGAAACTGCTCCAGCGCCTGCAAACCGAACTGTCCTGAGCCGCCCCAATTTCCGGCTCCATGAACCCGTCACTGCCCGGAGCGCCCGAGGGGATTCGCGAAGCGCCGCGTGACTGGCGGGGGTTGAGCCGGCAACTGGGGCCGGGGTTGATCATCAGCTCAATCATCGTCGGCTCGGGTGAGTTGATCGTCACCCCCAAGCTCGGGGCCAGCGCGGGTTTCACCCTGCTCTGGTTCATCATTCTCGGGTGTTTCATCAAGGTCTTCGTGCAAATCGAGCTGGGCCGGTTCGCCATCGCGCGGGGCCTGACCACGCTGGAGGCCATGAACCTGATCCCCGGTCCACGGCTCATCGTCTCCTGGCTGCTCTGGCTGTGGCTCGGCATGTACGTGGGGCTGGTCTTTCAAGTGGCCGGCATGGTGGGCGGCCTGGCCAGCGTCTTTGCCCTCGCGGGACTGCCGCTCAAATCCTGGCTGCTGACCGTGCTGGTGGCGGCCTCCTGCGC
>VFQO010052047.1_pt1 | contig 10197 bp, 19 predicted proteins | sample 3512331 | NCBI WGS metagenome assembly VFQO01 (sample SAMN10412371, study PRJNA504923) | tailings metagenome | isolation source: Replicate 3 from Balatoc abandoned mine | place: Philippines: Itogon, Benguet | collected 2017-08-28 | reverse complement strand
CCCTGGCTTGACTGTGCCTCTCAGCCCTGGCTTGACTGTGCCTCTCAGCCCTGGCTTGACTGTGCCTCTCAGCCCTGGCCTGGCTGTGCCCTCAGCCCTGGCTTGACTGTGCCTCTCAGCCCTGGCTTGACTGTCCCTTTTCAACCAGCCTCTGCTTTGGACAGCTCCAGACTGTCAATGTCCACAGGCTGGGGTGGCGGGCTGTCCTCCCATTGCCCTCTGCACACCTGCACAGCCAAACAGCCGCACTACCTGTACCCCCCCCTCACACACACATGTCTCACCTTCAATCCATGAGAATGCAAGCACCTACCATTGCAGCTCAAGTAGATGTAGGCTGCACCAATGCGGGCCTTACATTGGGATGCCGAGCACCTGCGGGTGCAGCTGCCACACTGAGCGCGCCAGCTCAGCAAAGGGTCCAGATCTTGCGCGCCTTTCGCCGCCTGCGCCTTGCGGGCGGACTTGCGGAGGTGTGCGGCAGCATGTGGGCGGGCGACATGCGGCTGCGACCGCCCTCCGAGTGGCGGAAACCAGGGTTTAGCGCCCTCCTCGTGCTGGCGCTCCTGTGTGCTCAGGCATCGGCGTTCACTCGGTCAGGTAACTGTCGCGCAGCAACTGTGCGCCAGCCGACGCCTGGCCATGGCACCGTTTTGCTGCCGCCGCCGCTCAGCGTTGCGGAGCCCCTCAGCCCAAGAGGCTCAATGCGGGAGCTCTGATGCATGCCATCCTCCTCCTTCTCTTCAGTCAGCGACTGCTTGACTGCACACGAGCGCCGCCCAGGGCGCGCCTCCGGTGCAGGGCCCGCTTGAGCGGCATCCCACAATCCTCGCTATGGCCCCGCCCACTGCTGCTCCACATGCAGACTGGACGCTGCCAGCTGGCTTCAACATCGAGCTGTACTTCCCCAGGGTGTTTGTCGCACGGTCCCTGGCAGTGAGCGGCAACAGCCAAGCCAACGGACCCGTCATCGCGTACGTCGGCAGCAACGGCGGCATCCTGAACGTGCGCCCAACAAAGGGGCGGTGCTTTTGGTGTGCTCGGACAGCGCAGCTGCTGCTCTGCCAACGTGGCTTTGCGTGCTGAACTGCGGGGCCTGGTTGTTCCTCCTCCTGTGCTGCACTGCAGGTCACCGCCCTGGTTGACCTGAAGGGCAGGGGCCAGGCCGACTATGCGCAGGTGAGGCAAAGAGGGAGGCCGGATTGACGGCGTCATGCAGCAGTCGACCTGTTGCTTGCCAAGCACCGCGGCGTGCGCTGCACCCTCCGCCCCACCCTCGTGAAGCCTTGGGTCCACCCACCTCACCCCACCCCTACCCTTCCCCTGCTCCCCCGCCCGCAGCCAGTCGTGGTTGGAGTCCCCAGCCCCAACGGCGTGGCCTGGCGCAAAGGCTCGCTCTACATCGGCAGCATGGATGCCGGCAAGAGCTGCCGCATCTATCGCCTGGACAACGCCGACTGGTTTGCGCTGAACCGCCGCTCAGCCACGCTGTCCGACCTGAAGATTGTGCGAGGGGACCTGCCTACTGCGCTGGCCCATGGGTGCGTGTGTGGCTGAGCCTGCTCGCGGCGTCAGTGGAGCAGCAGGGTTCCTGGGAGATGCCATGATGGAAGGGCTTGCTTTTACAGGAGGCAGGCGGTTGTGGGCGCGGCGCCGCGCCGCAGCTGGCGCTGTCTGCCACTCATGCTGCCTGGCCCCATGGCCCTCGCACCTGCCAGCCAGTGCAGGGCAGCAGGTCGTCCGCATTGGCCCGGATGGCAGGTTGTACTTTGCGGTAGCAATGCGGCGTGTCCATTTGCTTCACGCTGTGCAGGGCAAAGGTCGTCCGGTTTGGCCCAGACGGCAAGCTGTACTTTGGCGTCGGCGCCCCCTGCAACGCCTGCAAGCCGGGCACCTTCCAGTGAGCGCACAGTTGGAAGCGCGATGCTGCGGGAAGGGATGTGAATCACAGCCAAGGAGCAGAAGAAGAGGATGTGGACGACTCCGTGCCTGCCCGCCTGTGCGCAGGCCCACACAGCCGCCAGCGCTAACCTGCTGCCTGCCTCCCTGCCGGGCAGTGGGCCCTTTGTTCTTGCCTCAACCTGCCAGACCACCGCCCGCCGGCGGTCTTCTGGCTGTTGTCCTGCGCAGGGCGAGCCCCGGCAGTGCTGTGTACCAATACGGCACGCTGTACCGCATGAACCCCGATGGCACGGGGCTGGAGCTCATGGCCTCAGGTGCCACTTCTTGGTTTGCGTTTGCCTGGCTTGCAGCTGGCCACACCCCGCAATTGCAACCAGGCAGGGTGGGAAGGGGCGCCGCTGCGCGTTGCCGCCGCCCTGCTCAGCAGGCGTCCTGATGCGGCCAGCCGCTCTGCGCACACAAAGCTCCGGCTCGCCCGCCCCTCAGCGCAATGGAAGGCACCTGGCTCACGCAGGCGTTCGCAACACCGTGGGCTTTGACTTCCACCCAGACACGGGCGTGCCCTACTTCACGGACAACGGCCGCGACCGTGAGTGAACTGTGCAGCTGTTGTGGCTGTGACTGGGCAGGCCCAAGGGCAGCATGCACAGCAGGCAGCAGGCAGCAAGCTGGGACGAGCCACGCAGGCCAGCTCCCGGCATGTGTGCGGGCAGGGCATGGAAGCGTGAGTGGCACGCATACCACTGCCACCAACTCCACTGGCCACAGCTTATATAGACCCTGTGGGGATCACCAGTGCGTGCAAGCAAGTCCTGGCTGCCGCCCTGCCACCGATGCAGAGTGGAACGCCAGCAACCCAGCGCAGACGGACAACACCCCCGACTGCGAGCTGAACGCCGTCACGGCCCCCGGCCTGTTCATGGGGTTTCCATTCTGCCACTCAGTGCCACAAAACGGCAACCCTTACACCCAGCCCTACTTGCGGCCGCCGGGGGCCTCGGCGGCGGCGGATCCGGACTTCAATGCCGGGGAGTCGGTCATGAAGTGCACAGGTGAGCGCAGCCTGAATGGTCGACGGATGGACACGGCGCATGCCCTGCACTTTGCAGCAACAATGGGCGTGAGCGGGCGTCAAGGTGTACTTGTGCAATTGTTGCATTGCTCGTCTGTTTGTGTCCTTCCAGCAGCAGTACTTGGACCGCCTGGCCCCTCCATGCCGCAGGGCCCAACCTGCAGTTCAGAGTTGCAGTGCAGGCCATGGGCCCGCACACCGCTCCACTCGGCATGGTGTGTGGGGGTTGGGGGCGGCAGGGTGGCACAAGTAAACACCGCCTGGGCTGGCTTAGGGTGCGTGCATGTAGTGCTGCAGGTTCCTTGGCACAACCATGATGTGTGCGCCTACTTGTGTGCCGCCGCCCCTCCTCCCTGACCTCAGAGCACTTCTGTGCCTGTTTCAACTGTCTCTTTCAACAACCATGCTGTGTTCTAATTCACCAACGCGCTGCTGCCCCTCCTCTCTGTCCTGGCAGCGCTGCTATGGCTGGTTCAGCGGCCTGCTCTTTCCCTCACCTGTGTGCCGCCGCCCCTCCTCCCTGCCCCTCTGCAGCGCTTCTACCGCTGGTTCAGCGGCGCCAACTTCCCCAAGTCCTTCAACAACAGCATCCTCATCGCCCAGGTGCCAGCTGCCTTGCTGGGCCCCGTTGGCTGCTGATCGGCTGCTGTCCATGCTGGCCGGCTGGGCGCCCAGCTGCTGCATCCGAATGGGTCTAGCAGCGCTCCATCGTGTTGCCGGCTCAGCCGAACTTGCACTTCTGCTGCCCAAACACCGCTGTGCTCCCCACCTACCTGCACCCACAGCGTGGATCTTGGAATCGCAACAACCCGATTGGGGCTCGTGTGATGCGCGTTGTTCTGGACCCAGCAGACCCGCTCAAAGTCAGGTACTACGTCCCCTTTTTGTGCGGCGGCGTGCCGGGAGACACGTGCGCGCCTGGCGGGCCGGTGCCGCCATCCAGCCGCGGCAACCCTTACAAAGGCCGGCCTGTGGACGTTGAGCAGCTGCCTGATGGCAGCCTGCTGGTCAGCGACAACGAAGCACACACGGTCTACCGCATTTCCTACGCCCAGCCCACCGCCTGCCGAGTTGTGGGGACCAACGTGCCCCACGCAGCGCTGACACCCCGAGGTAGGCAGGCAGGGCGGCGGCCCCACTTGGTGCTGGCTGCCTGCCTGCCCTCTCATGCTCACCCCCTACGCTCCTTCGGCTCTTCTGACAGCTTCACCAATGCATCACCTGCCACACTTCCACTCACACCCATCCCCACCCATCACCTGCCCCCTGTCCGCAGCGATTGTTTCCGCGCCCAGCGGCTGCGCCGTCAACCTGGGCTCAAGCTACGTGCCGCGGTACCGGCGGTGCATCCGCGCTGACGTGTCACAGGGCGCCGGCCGGCAGCTGCAGCTGGCCACCTCCCTTGTGGTGCTGAACAACAAGCTGGTGTTGAGTGGCGCACTGCTGCTGCCCAACCATGCCTGCACCCTGGGCCCCGCTGGATGGCTGGGCTTTGGCCTGCCCAAGGACCAGGCCAGCCCCAACAAGATGGTGGGATCAAAGGTGCTGTTCATCCAGCCTGCATCCAGCACGCCCTCAGGCGAGGCGCACAGCATGCCAGTGTGAGGGCAGAGGCGCATTGCTTGCTTGCTTACCAAGAACAGCCCGCAGAGTGCCACAGCGTGTGGCAGCCACTCGCAGCTAATGCCAGCGGACTGCCACTGCTCCACTGGATCTTATCAAGTGCCTGCTCATATGCGGCGGTGCTGACGAGTAGGCTGCTGCCCGCCGCTGCCATCATCGCAGCCGTCACGGTGCATGCCTGCCCAGGCGGGTCAGTGCTGATAAGCAACCTCCTGCCCCATTTGCAGGCGCCACGGTGTATGTCCGCCTGCTGAATGGCACCTCCCCAGACCAATTCAAGCCCACCACCGGCCTGCTGGCCCGCAGCTGGACCCTCAAGTGGGTGCAGCTGGCTGCAAGTGGCCCTTTAGAGAGCGCTCTGTCACCTCATATCAGAACCATAGGCTCCAGTGCTCACCTGCCCGCCAAGTGTGTGTGCCTTCTGCCAGTTTTCAGCCGCATCACCTGCCAAATGTGTGTGCCATCTGCGGTTGTGCAGGGCCTACGTGAGCGGCGGCTCGCTGGTCACCACCTTTGAGTTCGTCCTGCCCTTGGAGTATCAAAAGGTGACTCAAAATGCCTGTACAGTCCGACAGGCGACTGCCCTGCCCATTCGCGCCGGGCGATGCTGAATCCTTCTGGCATGGTACCACGAGGGGCCATCTTCTTGTAGCACCTCCGCGCAACCTTCCTTGCTGTCTGATCCACGTTCTGCCGCAGGCGGCAATTCGTGCCGGCAAGATACCACGCTCGCCCGGCCAGGACATCAGCGGTACCAAACCGGCCGGCCTCGCCTTCCTGCTGGCATTCGGGGACGTGAACAGCCAGAGGCAGCTGCAGGTGGGTGGGCTGGGCACAGGATGATGGGCAGCCAGGATTTCAACACACTGGCTGCAGCGCGGCGGCACAGGCGGCTGCAGCACAGGCGGCAGCAGCAACACAGGGCACCTGCCAAGACGGGTTAAATGTGCAGGCAGGCTGCTCCGCGCCACACCCCACACGCCTTCCGTCATCCCCCGTCTCAGCTCGTCTCGCCCTCAGGCTGCCATGCCCACTACTCTCCTCATTCCCTCTCCTCCTCTTCCTCGGCAGCGCCACTGGATGACAGGCTCGCTCACCATCCCTTTCTCAGTGGCCGACATTGGTGCCGCTCTGCCCAGCAACCTGCTGGTGCTGAACCGCGGTGTGGCTCCAGACGTGGCTGCACCCACGGCCCCGCCCCCGCCGCCGCCCCGGCCCCCGCCGCCGCCCTCGCCGCCGCCGGGCACGTGTGCGCCTGGAGCGCAGTGCTGCCTCAATGGTATGACGTACATCAGCTGCCAGACGGACTCGAAGGCTGGGTTTTCCTTCACTCAGTATTACAAGGCGGTGGGCAGCACCCTGCACGTGGGCATCAAGTGAGTGTGGGGCACGCAGAGAGATCTCAACTGGTTTGTTGCTGCATGCCTTCGTCGCTGCTGCTGCATGCTGCTGCTGCTGGTGGTGCATGCTACCACCGACGCTGCTGTACGCTTGCCGGGTGCCTTGGTGCGTGGCACCCGAGCCATTTTGCGCGCACCTCAAGCTGCACACAACTCCCCACCGTGAATGCACCATGCCCCTGCCCTTCCCATTACAATGCCGCAGGGCCGCCACAGCTGGCTGGATCGCCTGGAGCTACAACAAGGGCAGCCCCGGCAGGATGGTGAGTGATCAGGGCGGCCGGTGGGCTTTGGAAGTTTGCCTACCCTGCAATTTGATGGAAGGGTGCTGCTGGTGTAGCGCTGCAGCTGGAAACAAGCAGCATGCAGCAGGAAGGATACCCGTTCTCCAGACTGCTACAAGCGCCGAATCCTCGCGCTACCGACTTACGCCTTCCTGCCTACGTGTCTACCCGCCCCACCGATCGATTCTGCACGCATCTCCTCCCTCCTCAGACCGACTGCTTTGCCCTGTCTGTCCAGGCTGCACCTCACCATAAGCAAGCACGTACCTTTTCCTCCTCCACGCCCATCTTCCCCCAGATCGGCGGCGACGCCCTGTTTGTGCGCCCCTGCGCCTCCTGCCCCACCCGCGTCAGCACCGTGGCCTTCTACATGGGGGACAAGTCGATCGGAGCCTTTACAACTCCCACTCAAAAGGTGGCCTACACAGTGACTGCCTCGGGCATCGCAGCCGGGGGCGTCATCTGGGCGCAGGTGCGGGGCGGGGTCTGCCCGTCTGCTGTGGCTGCTGCTGGGCCGCTGTGCTTGTGGTGCTGCTATGGATGCCGCCGTGCTGCTGCTCCGGTTTGCCCGTTGGGAGTGCTGTGTGTGACAGTTTCCAGGGTGCGGACTTGAAGCAGCCTGCCTTTCCGCTGCTCTTTGTTACAGTTCAAGCTGACGTGGCCCGGCGGCACCAACATCAAGATCAACTACGGAGGTGCGAGTGCTGCACGGGACGTGCGCCATGGCTTGGCTGCCTCTCAATGAATGCAGTGCACAAATGCTGGCTGCTGCGACGTATTGTGTGGGTTGCTTCGTGCACAGGTGGCGTCTGCCTGCTGCAACCACCAGGCTGCACCGCACAGCAGGACCAATTCGCCCACCGCCCAACCCTCCATGCCCAGGCGGCGCGTACTCTGCTAACCAGCCCAGCAGCGCAGCGGGCATGAGCATGCACAGCGTGACGCCCCCGCCCGCCTGCGTCAGCCAGGCTGGCGGAATGCCGGCCCACTGCTGAGGCAGGTGCACGTGCCTTTGGAGAGGAGAGGGCCAGGCGCTGGGAAAGAAGGAAGGAAAGGCTACATCCTTGAATGGCGCGCAATGGGGAAAGCCGCCAGCTGGGAAGCCCAGGCAGGCAGCAGGCGCTGCCTGGCGAGGCCGGCCAGCTCCCTCAACCCACGCCCAAGGGCGTAGTCTTTCTTTCTTTCTTTCTTTCTTTTCTTTTCTTTCTTTCTGTCTGGCGAGGCGAGCCTCCCCTGTTGCGTGCCCCCAAGGAGGATTCCAAGGGGGTGGCGTGGCGCAGAGCTGGCCACATCAGCGGCCTGATGAAACGTCTGTGTCCTAACACAAGTTGCCCTCTGTAACTGATGGTGGACCTTAACTTTACCACCAACTGCAACTGATGCATGTCCAACTACAACAACTCTGGACACTCCCACGCTCACCACAATGCATGGCTTGCGTTGGCCAATTTTTTGTTTTCATTTCAACCCTCATGGGAGTTTGTGACCTTTTTGTGCATTGCTGGAACACATTTGCTCGCTGCCCTTTTAGGCTGCCATGCCCGCTTGCGTCTTCCTCCGTTGCCCATTGGCAGCGCATGCGCCCTGCTGGCTCCAGACCGCATGACCACTTGTCAATTCTGCGACCTGCATGTGCATGTGCACATATTTGCAACCTTTGCAACCTTTTATGAGCGCTTTTCGCACAGCAACGCTGCCACTTTCAGGCAGATAAGTCATCGAAACGTATCCATCGGCGCCTCTCACTTGCCACACATCTTATGCTGCATCCTGCTCGACATTTGAGCAGAGTCAAGTGACACGTGTCAGTCCCAATGCTTTGTAACATGCACAACTCTAAAAGTCTCCGCAGCCCTCAGAGGCCTCCCCTCCTCTGCAGTGGTTTCTACTGCTGGGCAGCTCAACACAGCAGCGATCAGCTGTGACTGCAGGCTGCAGGGCTGGCAGGCGGCACTTGTGCTTTGCTCTGACCGCGACCCAGAACCGCTTGCCAGAGAGGCTTACTGAGCCTGCACTCGTTGCTTGACGCCTGCTCCTGTTCTTACACAACGGTCTGCACAGACCAGCATGCCTGTTCAGGTTTTGACGCTTGCCTGAACAATGGCACCCTCCGAGGGCACGGTTAGGAGTGTGACGACTGCCAGAGTGCTCAAAGATGGGAAGAGATTGGAGCTGAGTGGATTGGTACCACACAGAAAGAAGCGGTGTTCACAGTGGACATGAAACCAGAGTGCACAGGTCATGGAGGCAGAGCAGGCAGGAGGCTCTTGCCTAGGTGCCTTTGACCCGCCACCTGCACGGCTCAAAGTGGGCGCGCAGCACAAGAAGGGCGACAACGTGCTGCGATTGCGATGTCAGGCGCTCCTCAGTCAATCCAGCACACATGAATGCGTCTGGGCTGGTCTGGGGAGTGTCTCAAGGGAAGAGAAGATGATGTGGGCTGCGCGGCGTGGCCGAGGCAGCTGCCATGGCAGCAGCTGCGGTCGGTCGCATGCCGCTCGCCCGCTCTGCTCACACCGGCACGAAGCGCGGGGTGGCGTAGGTGAGGGCCGACCCAGTCCTCCACAGCAGCTGGACCTGCGTGCATAGGCAGAGGGAGGCGCGCGATGGAGGTGAGCTGGGGCAGGCAGCACGCACGGCAGGGAGGGCATCGCGCTTTTTGAGCCATGTGGAGGCCTAGGTCGCCAGCACAGCCACCAAAGGACACGGTTCAAGCAGGGGGATCGTCGACCATCCTCCCACAGACCTGGGAGGTGCCTGCCGACTGCATCCACTCCAGCTTGATCGGGTGGTCGCCCGCGGCCAGCTTCACGCTGAGAACCTTGGATTGCATCGTAGCCGCGCCTGCAGGTTATGGGCGGGCGGAGGGAGGGCCTTGGCATGGGCTGTGCTGTGGCCCGCAGGGCGGAAGGCCACGCTGCTTGGAGTGGCACGCTCAACTCGCATTGCAACATGGCATAGGCTCTGCTGCGGCCCAGGATTGGAAAGAGGTTTCCCCCGCACCCGCACCCGTGATCTCGACGCTGGTGCCGCCAAAGGTCAGCCGTGCCGAGCCCGTGGCCTTGAGCAGCAGCTGGATGTTGGTCTTGGCATCTCCTGCCAGCAGGCGCAGCTGGCCAGCGGCCGACACTGCAAACTGCGTCTTGTACTGCACAGGGCGTGGACGGCGGACAGGTGGCAGGCGGGTGTAAGGGAAGGCAGCACAAGCTGGCGAGCCGCAGAGCTGGCGAGCCACAGAGCTGGCGAGCCGCCGAGCCACAACACGAGTGTGTCACCAAGGGCGCTTCGCTGCTAGCTGGAGCTTACCTTGCTGCTCAGGCACCTTTGAACGACGTTGGCTGGCAGCGTGGGGTTGCACAAGAACCCGGCGCCAATTGCCGCCGCATTCAGCGTGCCCCGCTCCATCACCTTGCCAGTGGCGTGGTTAGGGAGGTTGGGGAATGTGCCGCGCAGCAAAGTATAGTTCATGCCTGGGGTGCCTGCCGGCGGCGGCGGCGGCGAGGGCTTAGCTGCTGGAGGAGGCATCAGGGATGGCGGTTTGGGGCTGGGCGGCGGAGAAAGTTTGGGCGATGGCGGAGGAGAGCCTGATGGGGGCGGTGAGGCTGGGCTGCTGGCGCCAAAGCACTGCAAGGAGGGAAGGCAGCAGTGAGGAATTGTGGAGCTGTGTGGCATGGCGTGCCAAGTGTGGATGCAGGCACACCGGCTGGCACTCAGACAAGCCGGGACGCAGGCGTGCGCAGATGGGCTGCCCAGAATGCCGACAAGGCATGCTGCGTGTGCTGGGCACGCACCCTGCCGTTGGTCAGCGACGTGGCCACTGCTTGGCCGTAGCTGTAACAGCAACAACGGCAACAACAGACAGGCAGACATCAGCAGTCTTCGATTGGAATCAAAAATAGCAATCAACCGGCTCAAA
>VFQO010052046.1_pt1 | contig 10197 bp, 8 predicted proteins | sample 3512331 | NCBI WGS metagenome assembly VFQO01 (sample SAMN10412371, study PRJNA504923) | tailings metagenome | isolation source: Replicate 3 from Balatoc abandoned mine | place: Philippines: Itogon, Benguet | collected 2017-08-28 | reverse complement strand
TAGGCGCGCAGCTTGTTCACCAGTCCGATGCCGCGCCCTTCCTGCCGCAGATACAGCAGCACGCCCCATGGTGCGTCGGCCATCGCGTGCAGCGCGGCGTGGAGCTGCGGCCCGCAATCGCATTTCAGGCTGCCGAGCACGTCGCCGGTCAGGCATTCGCTGTGCAGCCGCGCCACCGGCGGATTTCCGTCGCGCTGGCCGATGATCAGTGCGACATGGTCGGACGCCTCCTCGGGCGAGCGGAAGGCAATGATTTCGGCGCCTTCGCTGGCCGCAACGGGCAGGCGCGCGCGCGCGGCGATCTCCAGCCGCGTGGGGTCGAGAAGCGCCGCGACATCGTCGGCGGTACAGCAAGTCTCGGCTTCGCCGACGGCTGCCCGGACAAAAAAGGCGGGAAGCAGGCCCGCGTGGCGCGCCATCGTCATCGCGGCGTCCGCGGCGCTGTCGCCGCCGGTCGCGACGGTGCGGAACGGTCCCTTGAGCGGGTTGGCAAGGTCGAGCGCGGGGTCGGCGATCGCCAGCGCCGCTGCAACGTCACGAGCGGCCTTTTCCAGCCGAACCGGACCGGGGGCGGCTGCCGCGCGCTGATTGGTCAGCTTCAGCGTCACCGCGCGTTCGCCCGACAACAGAATGTCGCAAGCGCCAAAATGGGTCAGCGCGGCGTCGCGCGCGCTTTCGACCGCGAGCAGGTCGAGTGCGCCGTCGCTGCCGATGACGCGAAACGGCCAGCCGCGGCGCAACGCGTCGATCGCACGCGCCGCCCGGCGGGCGCCGCGCCCCTGTTCGCTATCGCTCAAAAGGCAAATTCCGTGACCAGCGGGATGTGGTCCGACGGCCGTTCCCAGCTCCGCGCCGGCTGGACGATGCGGTGCGATATCGCCTTGTCGAGGAGGTCGGGGGTCACCCACATATGGTCGAGGCGGCGGCCGCGGTTCGATGCTTCCCAATCCTTCGCGCGGTAACTCCACCAGGTGTAAAGCGGCGTCGGTGCGGCGATGAAATGACGGCCCAGATCGACCCAATTCGACGCCGCCTGCAACCGCGCCAGCGTTTCGACTTCGATAGGGGTGTGGCTGACGACGTCGAGCAGCGCCTTGTGATTCCACACATCGCTTTCCAGCGGCGCGACGTTGAAGTCGCCGGTCAGCACCGTCGGCGTGCCGTTCAGCGCCCCCGACCATTCGGTCATGCGGCCGAAGAAATCGAGCTTCTGCCCGAATTTGGGGTTGAGATCGCGGTCGGGAATGTCGCCGCCGGCGGGGATATAGACATTGTCGAGGTGGACCCCCGACGGCAGGGTCACGCCGACGTGGCGCGCCTCGCCATTCGCCTGCCAGTCATATTTGCGGACGTCGGCCAGCGGCACCTTGCTGACGATCGCGACACCGTGGTGCATCCGCTGGCCGTGGGTGACGATGTAGGTGTAGCCCAGCGCCTTGAACATATCCTGCGGAAAAGTGCCGCATTCGACCTTTGTCTCCTGCAGACACAAAATGTCGGGCGCTTCTTCGCGCAGAAATTTCTCGACGATACCGATGCGGGCGCGAACGCTGTTGATGTTCCACGAAGCGATGCTGGTACGAGTCATGGGGTGGCTCTATCGGCGCCGCGCATTGTTCGCAATGCGATTGCGGCACCGGCGCGTTCCCCCATCCAGTCTCCCATTTAAGGATATGCTGTAGGGAGGCTGGGTAGGGGAGCGGGCCGGTGCCGCAAAGGCGCGTTAGCGGCAAAAGACGCCCGGAATCATAAACCCCCGTCCCAGGGGCGGTGGAACGGGGGTTCAAGGTCAGCGTTCGTCACGCTCTTGAAAGAAGACACCGGGCGTTCCGGGTGGGGCAACAGGGGGAAACCCAAATCCGGGGCCGTGTTGGCGTCTTCGGGAGTTGAAATAGCCCGCCTTCCCTGTCGCCAAGCTGAACAGAAATTGGCCGCAAAGCGTCGATTCTGCAGTTCGTCGATGCCAGGCGACGGTTCAGCGGAAAAAGGCCGGGGATTATCGATCAAACAATCCCCGGTCCGAAATTTTTGTTCAGCTTCGTTCAGCGGCCGCGCTTGGTCGGGCGCGGATCGGTCCAGCGGAAGGCCGAATCGGCAACCGCGACGTTGAATTTCTGGTTGCTGAGGTCGATCCGGGTTCGGTTGTTCTGCGAATCGAGCGCGACCCAGCCGCGCAGGCGCAGACCCGCTGGCGCCGCCGCGTCGCGCACGAACACCATGGTAATCGTGCCATATTCGGGGCGCGCCGGATCCTTGACCTCCACGCTGAGCACCTCGTTGCTGCCGGTCGGCAAGACCCTGGCGTATTTGGTGAGGTCGCGGTCGGGGTCGAGCAGCGCGCCGAGCGGCGAATTTTTCACCGGCCAGCGCTGCACCTGCCGCACCTCATAGTCGATCATCGTCAGCGAACTACCGTCGCCGACGATCAGCAGCGGCACGCCTTTTTGATACTGGAAGCGGATCTTGCCGGGACGTTTCAGGGTCAGCTGCCCCGACAGGCGCTGGCCGTTACGGTCGGTCTGCACAAAATCCGCGGTCATCGAACTGGTAAGCTTCAGGTGCGACTGCACCGACGCCAGCGTCGACGACGATTGCGCGGCGGCGGGGACGACAATCGCAAGCCCGGCGACGGCCAAAGGGGTCAGCGTCAAGGCGGCGAAGCGGGTGAGGGGATTCTTCAGGGTCATGGGACTCTCATTCTGTTCTATATTTGCTCGGCTCTTCGCAGGCAGGCGTTGAACCCGCCGTGAACCTGCTCGTCAGACGCCGTTCAAACCGCGAGACGGGTGAAGGTTCCTCACCGCGGCTGGCCATATTGGTCGGTCAGCACGTCGCGGCGACCGACATGGTTGGGCGGGCTGACCAGCCCTTCTTCCTCCATCCGCTCGATCAGACGCGCGGCGCTGTTGTACCCGATGCGCAGCTGGCGTTGCAGCCAGCTGGTCGACGCCTTCTGGCTTTCGACGACGATCTGGCACGCCTTCGCATACATGCGGTCTTCGGCGCTGTCGCCGCCCGCCGGGGCGCCTTCCATCGCGAAGCCGCCGTCCTCGGGATCTTCGGTGACGCTCTCGATATAGTCGGGGCGACCCTGCCCGCGCCAATGGTCGGCGACCGCGCGCACTTCGTCGTCGGACACGAAGGGGCCGTGGATGCGCGTGATCTGCTTGCCGCCCGGAACATAGAGCATGTCGCCCTTGCCGAGCAGCTGTTCGGCGCCCGCTTCGCCCAAAATGGTCCGGCTGTCGATCTTCGACGTCACGTTGAAGCTGATGCGCGTCGGCAAATTCGCCTTGATCACGCCGGTGATGACGTCGACCGAGGGGCGCTGCGTCGCGAGAATCAGGTGGATGCCCGCCGCACGCGCCTTTTGCGCGAGCCGCTGGATCAGGAATTCGACCTCCTTGCCCGCGGTCATCATCAGGTCGGCGAGTTCGTCGACCACCACGACGATCTGCGGCAGCGGCGCATAATCGAGCGTCTCTTCCTCATAGACCGGCTGGCCGGTGTCGGGGTCGTAGCCGGTCTGGACGCGGCGGCCGAGCGACTTGCCCTTGGCAAGCGCGGCGCGCACCTTGTCGTTGTACGAGGCGAGGTTGCGCACCGACAGCGATGACATCATCCGGTAGCGGTCCTCCATCTGCTCGACCGCCCACTTCAGCGCCCGGATCGCCTTTTTGGGTTCGGTGACGACGGGGGCGAGCAGGTGCGGAATATCGTCATAGACGCTGAGTTCGAGCATCTTGGGATCGATCATGATCATCTTCACCTGATCGGGACCGAGGCGATAGAGCAGCGACAGGATCATCGCGTTGAGCCCGACCGACTTGCCCGAGCCGGTCGTACCCGCGATCAGCAGGTGCGGCATCGGCGCCAAATCGGCGATCATCGGGTCGCCGCTGATATTCTTGCCGAGGATGATCGGCAGCGCGCCGGTCTGGTCCTGAAACAAGGCGCTGCCGATGATTTCGTGCAGCACCACTGCCTCGCGGTGCGCGTTGGGCAGTTCGATGCCGATGACGGTGCGGCCCGGGATCGGCGCGATGCGCGCCGACAGCGCCGACATGTTGCGCGCGATATCGTCGGCCAGGTTCGACACGCGACTCGCCTTGGTGCCGGGCGCGGGTTCGAGTTCGTACATGGTGACGACCGGACCGGGGCGGACCGCGGTGACCACACCCTTGACCTGAAAATCCTCGAGCACCGATTCGAGCAGCCGGGCGTTGCGCTCCAGCCCCGCCTTGTCGATCTGGCCGGTCGGCCCCGGCGGCGGCGGCGCGAGCAGGTCGATCGACGGCAGCTGGTAATTGGTGAACAGCTCGGTCTGCGGCTTCGGCCTCGGCTTCGAGGGCGCGGTGCGCTGCGCCGGGTCGGCGATTTCGGGCGGCGCGCGATCGCTCGGCTCGGCGATCGCGCGCGGGCGCACGACGCGTTCCATCAAGTTCGGCGTTCGGCTGCCGCCGTCGACGGCGCGTGCCGGTTCGGCGATGCGACTGCGCTCGGCGGCGGGCAGACGAAGGCGCGATGCCCAGCCCTTTTCCAGTCGCAGCGCGCGCCACGCCAGCCACAGCCCGACGACGATCAGCAGCAGGATCGCGGCGATACGAATCAGCGCTGCCGCGGGCTCGCCGGCGGCCGCAAATAATGGCGTGATCGCACCGCCAACGAGCAGCGCGATCAGGCCACCCCAGCCTGCGGGCATCGGCGCGCTGGTCGCGGGTGCCCATAATTCGACCCCCAGACCGACCAGCAGGATGCCGACGAAGCTGTAGGCGAGCTGGCGCGGCCAATAGGGTTGCGGTTCGCCCAGCCACAGCCGCCAGGCGAGCACGCCGAGCAGCGGTAGCAGCAAAGCGATCCCGACGCCGCCGATCGACAGCCCCAGATCAGCAAACCATGCCCCGACGCTGCCCATCCAGTTCGCCGCGGCGCCGTGCGCGGCGGTGTTGAGCGCCGCGTCGGTGCTGTCGTAAGTCGCGAGCGCGAGCGCCAGAAACAGCGTGAACAGCCCGAGCGCCGCCGCCGCGCCGATCACCAGCGATCGCGCGATGCTCTGGCGGAAAACGGTGCGCCAATCGGCCTTTGCCGGGGCGCCCTTGCGGCTGGCCATGCTGTCTACGGTCCCTATCAATGTACCACGGCGATATGCACATGCGCCGGACTCGCCGTCAAGCACGGGGCGGCGCGCGTCCATGGTCTTTCCAACCGCCGCGCCGCCCGCTAATGCCACGCCATGAGTGAAACGCTGCGCAGCGATGTCCTGATCTCCGGCGGCGGCCTTGTCGGCCAGGCGCTCGCCCTCGCCCTGTCGCACCATGGCCTGTCAGTGCAGATTGTCGATCCCGCCGACCCGGTGGCGACGATCGCGCCGGGATTCGACGGTCGCGCCTCGGCGATCGCCAGCGCGACCTGGCAGATGTTCGAGGTGCTGGGGATCGCGCAGCGTCTTGCGGGTCACGGCTGCCCGATCCGCGCGATCAAGGTCGGCGACGGCGCCCCCGACAGCGGCCGCGGCGGCGAGCTTGATTTCGTCACCGCCGACGGCAATCCGCCGCTCGGCACGATGGTCGAGAACCGCCAGCTCCGCCTCGCGCTCGCCGCAGCACTCGCCGATGCGCCGCTGGTCCGGCTGCATATGCCCGCCGCTGTCACAACACGCGATATCGATGCGCATGGCGTCACGCTGACCCTCGCCGACGGCACGCGGCTGGCCGCGCCGCTGCTGATCGTCGCCGAAGGGCGCCGTTCACCGACCCGCGATGCGGCGGGGTTCAGTATCGCCAATTGGTCGTACCACCATCACGCGATGATCGGTGCGGTCGCGCACGAAAAGCCGCATGGCAATGTCGCGCACGAAATCTTCTACCCCTCCGGCCCCTTCGCGCTGCTGCCGCTCGTCGATGACGGCGAAGGGCGTCATCGTTCGGCCTTTGTGTGGACCGTCGCCGAAAAGGACGGCCCCGGATTTGCCAAACTCGGAGACCGCGGCTTCGTCGCCGAACTCGAAAAGCGTGCGGGCGGCGTGCTCGGCGCGATGCAGCTGGTGGCGCCGCGGATGACCTATCCGCTCGGCTTTCATCACAGCGCGTCGATCGTTGCACAGCGGATCGCGCTCGTCGGCGACGCCGCCCACGGCATCCACCCAATCGCGGGGCAGGGGCTGAACCTCGGTCTGCGCGACGTCGCGGCGCTGACCGAGGTACTGGTCGAGGGCGCGCGGCTCGGGCTCGATCTCGGCGATGCGGCGTTGCTGGCGCGCTATCAGCGTTGGCGCGGGCTCGACAATATGATGGTCAGCCTCGCCACCGATGGCCTGACTCGCCTGTTCGGCATCCCCGGCCGCACCGCCGCTGCGGTGCGCCGCACCGGGCTCGGCGCGGTGCAGCGCCTGCCGCTGCTCAAGCGTTTCTTCATGGACGAAGCGCGCGGCGAGGCGGGCGATCTGCCGAGGTTGCTTGCGGGGGCAGAGGTTTAGACGCACCCTATTGGTCCGTTCGTGTCGAGCGAAGTCGAGACACGCTGCGGGATTGAGCGCATCAGGGGGCATCTCGACTTCGCTCGATGCGAACGGGTGTGGGATAAGTATTTCTACTTACGCCCGCATCAGCTCGCCGCTCACCCTGTTTCCCTATCCCTGTCACCGCGGCGCCCCCGCCGCGGCACGATGGGGACGGACCATGTCGGCAAACAGCAATGCGCTCGAAACGGCGGTAACGGACTATATCCAGGCGCGAACCGCGCTCGATGCGGTGCCGGGCGCGCGGGCGCGGATGCGCGCCGATCGGGCGTTCGCGCGCCTCGCGGCCTTGGCCGCACCGCGCATCCGCTATTTCACGCGCCGCTATGGCCTCACCGACGTTGCCGACGACGCGGCGCAGGTCTGCGCGATCGCGCTGCACCGTGCGGCGGAACGCTATGACCCGTCGCGCGCGCGCTTCACCACCTATGTGAACTGGCAGCTGCGCGCCGAGCTTCAGGCGCTGCGCCTGCGCCTTCACGGTGACCAGCGTTCGGCGGGGCGGCGCCACGTCACCGCGACCTTGTCGCTCGATGCCTTGCAGGCCGATGGCGCGGACGACTGGTTGATCGATCCCGCCGCCGAAACCGCGACCGAGCAAGCCGCCGCCGACGGGCTGGCGATGCTCGCCGCCGATCGGCTGGTCGCCGACTGGGCGACGCGGCGCCGCGCCACATTGTTGCGGTCGGCGCGAAACACGGATGATAGGATCGAAACGCGCGTCGCCGCCGAAGCGGCGCTGGTGCGCCACCATTTGACCGTGCGCGAAGCGAGCGAACGGCTCGGCGAAAGCGACCGGCATATCGTGCGCCGCGCGCTAACCGACATTGTGCGGCATGCCGCCCCGCGCAAATTGAACTGAACGCCCGCCTATTGCAGCGTCGCGCGCCCGTCATCGCTGTCGTAGCGGCCGAAAAACTGCATCAGCTGGACGACCAGCTCGGCGCGCGCGTCGATCGGTGTCGCTTCCAGCAGTGCCTGTTTTGCGGCGGCGTCAAAGGGCGCGACCTGCGCGATGCCGTTGACCAGCGTCGCATCGTCGAGCTGGCCGACCGAATCCCAGTCGACGACATAGCCCTGCCGCGCCGCAAAGCGCTTCGCCTCGCGTTCCAGGCTGGCGCGCTCGATGCTCGACAGAACCGCGTCATCCTCGGTCTCGGCCTCGATCTCGGCTTCGACCTGTCTGAACGGAGTGGTGACGTCGAGCTCGCGGCGGACGCGAAAGCGCGCAACGCCTTCGAGCACCAGGTTGAAGCGCCCCTCGTCGAGCGCCTCGACATCGACGATCCGCCCGACGCAGCCGACGTCATAAAGCGCGGGCGGCTCGCGGCTTTCCTCGCCGGGCAGGACGCGTGGCTGGATCATCCCGATCTGGCGGTCGCGCGCCAGCACTTCCTGCACCATCGCCGAATAGCGCGGCTCGAATATATGCAGCGGCAGGTGCAGCCCGGGAAACAGCACCGCGCCGGGCAGCGGAAAGATCGCGATCCGCTGGATGGTCAGGGGCGCGGTGTCGCCCATCAGCCGAACAGGATCAGCGACAGGCGGCGACGCTGCGCCGCGACCCACGGATCTTCCAGCCCGACGGCTTCGAACAGCGACAGCAGCTTGGCACGCGCCGCATCCTCCTGCCATTCGCGGTCGGCGGCGACGATGTGGAGGAGATTGTCGGCAGCGGCATCGCGCTGTCCCGCACCAATCTGCGCGCTGGCAAGGTCGAATCGCGCCTGATGGTCGTCGGGATTGGCGGCGACCGCGGCCTCGAACGCCGCGAGTTCGCCCGCGTCGGGCGCATCGGCAGCGAGCGCAAGCGCGCTTTTCGCCTGCGCGATCGCCGGGTCGTCGGCCATTTCGGCGGGCACCATGTCGAGCACGCCCTGCGCGCTGGTCAGGTCGCCCGCGAGCACAAAGGCGCGGATCAACCCGCCATGCGCCGCGGCATTGTCGGGCGCCATTTCGAGGATCTGGCCGAAGATGCCGGCAGCGCGCTCGCCGTCGCCGTCGGCCAAAACGGTTTCACCCATGTCGATTAGCGGCGAGATCTCGACCGCCCGCGCCGTCGCCTCGCTTTCGATCGGCAGCTGCGCGAGCAGCTGGTCGAGCATCGTCTTCAACTGGCTTTCGGTGCGCGCGTTGGTCAGATTGGCGACCGGCTGCCCCTGAAAAATCGCATAAACGGTCGGGATCGACTGGACCTGAAACTGGCTGGCGATGAAACGATTCGCGTCGACATCGACCTTCGCGAGCACGACGCCCTTGTCGGCATAATCGGCGGCGACCTTTTCCAGGATCGGGGTCAGCTGCTTGCACGGCCCGCACCATTCGGCCCAGAAATCGAGGATCACCAGTTTGGTCATCGACGGTTCGACGACATCGCGGCGGAACGCTTCGACGGCTTCCTTCTCGGTGGGGTTCAGACCCAAAGTGGCCACGCGTGATGCTCCTGTTCAAAATGCCGGACCTTCTATGTGGGAATTGCCGCGAATATGCCAACCCTTCGCCCGCGATAAGATGCGAAAAGCATGAAGAGGGGTTGCCGACTCAAAAACCCGATGCTAAGCGCCCGCCTCACCCGCTGGAACCGACCGGTTTCAGCCGCCAGAGCGGGCGTAGCTCAGGGGTAGAGCACAACCTTGCCAAGGTTGGGGTCGAGGGTTCGAATCCCTTCGCCCGCTCCAGTTTTCCTAACAATTTCAGACACTTACGCCGAATGGCGACGTAATATGCGTCGTTACGCGGGCTCGATTTTTGCCTCGCGTAATAAGGACGTAATATGATGGGAGCGAGCTGTCGGGTGCCTCTAGGGCAGGATCGGCGACGTTGTTCGCAGAGGTTCGAACATTCATCCGCCGACCCGAGACGCCTCACATGCTCTAGCCTCTCTGCTGTTTGGCCTCTTGGCGGGCGTCGCGGAGGATTTCGATCCCGCCCTTGATCGCGATCAGCGCAGCCGCAAATCCAACCAGAAGGTCCGGCCAGTTCGTACCGAGCCACCAGACGAGGACACCCGCGATCAGGATGCCGCCGTTCGAGATGAAGTCGTTGTAGCTGAAGGTTGTCGCGGCTCTGAGGTTGACGTCCGGATCCTGAATGCGCTGCAAGAGCTTCAGGCAAGCATAGTTCACCACCGCGGCGACCGCCGACATGATCATCATCGTCGGACCGATCGGTTCACTGCCTTCGAAATAGCGGCGTCCTACATCGAACAGGACGCCGGCCGCGAAGACCAGCAGCATGACGCCCGATGCCGTGGCAGCACGGGTTTTCCATTTCAGGCCGTGGCTGAGCGCAACGAGGCTCAAGGCATAGACCGCGGCGTCGGACAGATTGTCGAGCCCATTGGCGATGAGCGCGCTTGAATCACCGAGCCCGCCCGTCACGAGGAAGGCGATCGCGATAGCCGCGTTCAGGACGAGAACGATCTGGAGCGTTCGCTTTTCGCGTTCCCTCCCGGATGCTTTTTCATTCATTGCAAGCTCCTCAATCCTCACCATCCCTAAAAGGAGGCGGAACCCGCTTGGGTTCCGCCTCAGTCAGCACTCCCGGTTGCCGCCGACAGGGGGGAATGGCGGCTGGCCGGGAGGGGCTCAGCCTGCGGGGCTGGGCACGCCGCTCGGACGCGCCGACTCTTCCTCTTCGGCCTTCGCGGTCCGTCGATGGACCAGGAGGTACAGGGCCGG
>VFQO010052045.1_pt1 | contig 10198 bp, 13 predicted proteins | sample 3512331 | NCBI WGS metagenome assembly VFQO01 (sample SAMN10412371, study PRJNA504923) | tailings metagenome | isolation source: Replicate 3 from Balatoc abandoned mine | place: Philippines: Itogon, Benguet | collected 2017-08-28 | reverse complement strand
GCGTTTCTCCATGGGAGCGGCTCATGGAGGATAGTGATGTCGAAGTTCCTCGCAGGAATCGCAGCCCTGACGCTCGCCGGGGCCGCGATGATGCCGATGCAGGCGAGTGCGGCTGAAACCAATTCTGGTGCGATGAAGACAGGTGCGGCGGCTCACAAGGCTGTCGAGTCCACCGAGATCAGCGCGCAGCGCCGCCATTACCGTCACCGGCACTACGGCTACAGGCACTACGGCCCGCGGCGCTACTACGGCCCGCGCTACGGTTACTACCGGCCGTACCCGGCTTACGGTTACGGCTACCCGTATCGCTACTACCGGCCGGCCCCCGCTGTGACGTTCGGCTTCGGCCCGTTTGGCTTCGGGGTGTTCTAGCGATCCAGACAATCGCGAAATGAAAACGGGGACCCTTGGGTCCCCGTTTGTCGTTCGAGCTAAAACGCGCCGCGATCAGGACGCCGACTTCCACTCACGCACGTCGACAAACCGGCCCGCAATCGCCGCCGCAGCCGCCATCGCGGGCGAAACGAGATGCGTGCGGCCCTTGTAACCCTGACGGCCCTCAAAGTTGCGGTTCGAGGTCGAGGCGCAGCGCTCGCCGGGCGAGAGCTTGTCAGGATTCATCGCGAGGCACATCGAGCAGCCCGGCCGTTTCAAGTCAAAACGCGCCGCGATCAGGACGCCGACTTCCACTCACGCACGTCGACGAACCGGCCCGCAATCGCCGCCGCAGCCGCCATCGCAGGCGATACGAGGTGCGTACGGCCCTTGTATCCCTGACGGCCTTCAAAGTTGCGGTTCGAGGTCGAGGCGCAGCGCTCGCCCGGCGCGAGCTTGTCGGGATTCATCGCGAGGCACATCGAGCAGCCCGGCTCGCGCCAGTCGAAGCCTGCGGCCTTGAAGATTTTGTCGAGGCCTTCGGCTTCCGCCTGCTCCTTCACGAGGCCCGAGCCCGGCACGATCATCGCGTTCACGTTCGCGCTCACCTTGTGGCCGTTCGCGATCCGCGCGGCGTCGCGCAGATCCTCGATGCGGCCATTGGTGCATGAGCCGATGAACACGCGATTGATCGCGATGTCGGTGATCTTCTCGCCGCCCTTGAGGTCCATGTAGGCGAGCGCGCGGATCAGCGCCTCGCGCTGGCTTTCCTCGGTCTCCTCCAGCGTCGGCACGCGGCCCGCGATGGACGCCACCTGACCGGGGTTGGTGCCCCAGGTGACGATCGGCGGAAGCTTCGCGGCATCGAGCCTGATTTCCATGTCGAACGCAGCACCGTCGTCGCTCCGCAGCGTCTCCCAGTAGCGCATGGCGTTTTCCCATGCGCCACCCTTCGGCGACTTGGGACGGCCCTTGAGATATTCGAAGGCCTTCTCGTCCGGCGCGACCATGCCGGCACGGGCGCCGCCTTCGATCGACATGTTGCAGACCGTCATGCGGCCTTCCATCGAGAGCGCGCGGATCGCTTCGCCGGTGTACTCGATGACGTGGCCTGTGCCGCCCGCCATGCCGATCTCGCCGATGATGGCGAGGATGATGTCCTTGCCGGTCACGCCCGCCGGCAGCTTGCCGTCGACGACGGCGCGCATGTTCTTCATGCCGGCACGGGCGCCGCCCTCGATCGACATGTTGCAGACCGTCATGCGGCCCTCCATCGAGAGCGCGCGGATCGCTTCGCCGGTGTACTCGATGACGTGGCCGGTACCACCCGCCATGCCGATCTCGCCGATGATGGCGAGGATGATGTCCTTGCCAGTGACGCCCGCCGGCAGCTTGCCGTCGACAACAGCGCGCATGTTCTTCGACTTCTTCTGGATCAGCGTCTGCGTCGCGAGCACGTGCTCGACTTCCGACGTGCCGATGCCGTGCGCGAGCGCGCCGAACGCGCCGTGCGTCGCGGTGTGGCTGTCGCCGCAGACGATCGTGGTGCCGGGGAGCGTGAAGCCCTGCTCCGGCCCGATGATGTGAACGACGCCCTGACGCTTGTCGAACTCGTCATAGTATTCGATGCCGAAGTCCTTCGCGTTCTGCGCCATGACGCGGATCTGCTCGGCGCTTTCCGGGTCCGGGTTCGGCAGGCTGCGGTCCGAGGTCGGGATGTTGTGGTCGACCACCGCCAGCGTCTTCTCCGGCGCGCGCACCTTGCGGCCGGACGTGCGCAAGCCTTCGAACGCCTGCGGGCTCGTCACCTCGTGCACCAGATGCCGGTCGATGTAGAGCAGGCACGTGCCGTCCGGCTGCTGATCGACGACGTGGTCGTCCCAGATCTTGTCGTAGAGAGTACGGGGGCCTGCCATTGCTCTAAATCCTGTCACGCGGTCTGCACCTTGGGCCACTCTTTAATCGCTTCAAAAAGCGAGGGAAAGTGGGAAGGTGCAGGATGCGCCTGCCTGCCGCGCATGCCCGGCAGATAGGGAGCGACAGCGGATACTCAACATCCAGTCAGAAGCTCCGCCCGGACGACCGGACGGAGCCGTAACGGCGTCACGCCGGAAGGCGCTTGTCGTATTCGCCCTTGAGGCGGACCCAGCCATCCCAGAACGGCTCGGGGTCCTTCTCGGCCCTCGCGCGCGCCACGAGGATGTCGAGGTGCATGTGCCAGCCGGCCCCGACCATCAGCATCGAGTTGCGGTTCGGCAGGCGGCTATGGACGACGGTGAGCAGCACGTCGCTGCCTTGCGGCGTGAGTTCGAAGGACACCTCGCCGGTGGTCCCGAACGTGAAGGCGAGCCTGCGCGGCGGATCGAATGCGAGCACACGACAGGTCGCGCGATGCTCCTCGCCGAAACCCTCCGGCTTGGTGCCGGGCGGATTGGTCAGCTCGTCGTTGCGCCAGACGAGTTCGAAGTCTGTGCCGACCGCGCCCATGGTGCCGGATGCCAGCCACTTGGCGCGCTGGTCGCTGTCGACGAGGTAGGCCCAGATGCGTTCGGCCGGGCCGGGCAGCAGCCGTTCGATCTTTAGCGTCGTGGGCTCGGTCAGAGTGCCAAAGCCATTGCGGTGTGCGTGGGCGTTCATCGGTGGTCTCCTGTGTTGCTCTTGGGGGACTTCGGTTTCGAGGATTTCGCCTTGGCGTCGTCCTCGGCGCGCAGCAGCCCTTCGAGAACGTCAAGTCGCGAGGTCCAGAAGCGCTCGTAATAGGTCAGCCACTCGTGGGCGCTGGCGAGCGGGCCGGGCGCGAGGCTGCACACGTGCGTTCGCCCCCGCACTTCGCGGCGGATCAGCCCGGCGCTTTCCAGCGCCTTGATGTGTTTGGAGGCCGCCGCGAGCGAAATCTCGAATGGCTCGGCAAGCTGGCCGACCGTTCGTTCGCCGTCGGAAAGTTCGTGCAGCATCCGGCGACGGGTGGCGTCGCCAAGCGCGTGGAACACGGCATCGAGCTGGGGTGTCTGTAATTCAACCATATGGTTGAATATAGAAGCACGTTCTCGATTGTCAACTGATTGGTTGAATAATTTTTGAAGCGACAGGCTGAAAAGCAAAAGGCCGCCTCGCGGCGGCCTTCGGCAAATCTCAGAAACTGCGTGCGGGCAATTATGCCTCGGCCGCCTGACCTTCCTGCTTCTCGGTGATGCGGGCCTTCTTGCCGCGCAGACCGCGCAGGTAATACAGCTTCGCGCGGCGGACCTTGCCGCGGCGCACGACCTTGATCGAGTCGACCAGCGGCGCATAGAGCGGGAACACGCGCTCGACGCCCTCGCCGTACGAAATCTTGCGCACCGTGAAGCTCTGGTTGATGCCGCCGCCCGAGCGCGCGATGCACACGCCCTCGTAGGCCTGCAGGCGCGAGCGCTCGCCTTCGACCACCTTCACGTTGACGATCAGGGTGTCGCCCGGCCCGAACTCCGGGATTTCCTTGCCGCTGGTGAGCTTTTCGATCTGCTCTTGTTCGATCTGCTTCAAAATGTTCATGGCTCTTCTCCGGCGGCGGCGCCGCGCGCGGGGCGCTCTGGCGGTCGGTGTCAATGGATTGGGCGGGTTTCTAGTCGAAAGTTTCGCCCTTGTCACCCCGGCGTCATCACTTTGATTTGCCCGGGTTCGGACGCTTTGCCCAGAGGTCCGGACGACGCGTTCGGGTCAGCTTTTCGGCCTCCTGGCGGCGCCAGGCGGCGATTTTCGCGTGGTCGCCGGAGGTGAGTATCTCGGGGATGGTTAAGCCTTCGAACACCTGAGGTCGGGTGTACTGCGGATACTCCAGCAAGCCGTCCGAGAAGCTCTCCTCGGTGCCGGAGGCTTCCGCCCCCATCACCCCCGGCAGAAGCCGCACGCAGGCATCGATCAGCGCCAGCGCGGCGATTTCCCCGCCCGACAGCACGAAATCGCCGATCGACACCTCTTCGAGCTGGCGCGCCGCGATGAGCCGCTCGTCCACGCCCTCGAATCGTCCGCACAGGATGACGACACCCGGCCCCGCGACCAGTTCCCGCACCCGCCGCTGCGTCAACGGTGTGCCGCGCGGCGACATCATCAGCCGGGGGCGGCCTTCGCCCGTAGCGTCGATCGCTCGGGCCAGCACATCCGCCTTCATCACCATGCCGGGGCCGCCACCCGCGGGCGTGTCGTCCACGGTGCGGTGCTTGTCGGTGGCTGAGTCACGGATGTCGCGCGCGTCGAGCGCCCAAATGCCCTTGGCGAGCGCCTTGCCGGCAAGGCTCTGGCCAAGCGGCCCCGGAAACATCTCCGGGAAGATCGTGAGGACAGTCGCGGACCACATGACTTACGCGTCCGCCGGGGGAGCTACGACGATCCGGCGGCCCGCGATGTCGACCGTCGGCACCGTCGTCTCGTTGAACGCCAGCATCACGGTTTCGCCGCCACCCGCAGGCTCGATCTCGATCAGGTCACCCGCGCCGAAATTGTGCACGGCCTTGACGACACCGAATGCCGCGCCTTCCGCCGTCACGGCGGAGAGCCCGATCAGATCGGCGTAGTAGAACTCGTCATCGTCGGGCGGAGGCAGCTTGTCGCGCGACACGTAGAGGCGCTGGTTCTTCAGCGCCTCCGCGGCATTGCGATCCGCGACGCCCTTGAGGCGCACGACCAGCACTTCCTTCGCCGGCCGCGCCGCTTCAATCTCGATGCGGCGCCCGTCCTCGGTCTCGAGCGGGCCGTAGCTCGCCACATCGAGCGGATCTGCGGTGAAGGCTTTCAGCCGCACCTCGCCGCGCACACCGTGCGCGGCGCCGATCTGCGCGATGAGAACGCGCTGCACCTATCAGGCGGCCGGAGCCGCACCCTCGGCGCCGGCGGCCGCAGCCGCACGCTCCTGCGCCTTCTTCTTCGGCTTCGCCTTCTCGGGGTTGTTGCGCGACTCGCGCTTCATCACGCCAGCCTCGTCGAGGAAGCGCGACACGCGATCCGACGGCGTCGCACCCTTCGCCATCCACGCCTTCGCCTTCTCGATGTCGAACTTGAGCCGATCCTTGTTGTCCTTCGGCATCAGCGGATTGAAGTAGCCGAGACGCTCGATGTAGCGGCCGTCACGCGGCGAGCGGCTGTCCGCAACGACGATGTGATAGACGGGACGCTTCTTGGTGCCCGCGCGGGCCATACGGATCTTCAGGGACATTCGATTTCCTTTCTTGTCGTCCTATTTGGATATTTCTCGATTTCGCTATTTCTTCTTGCCGAGGCCGGGGAAGCCCCCAAGGCCGGGCATTCGTGATCCAAGGCCAGGAAGGCCCGGAAAATTCGGCGGCAGCCCCGGCATCTTCGCCGGCATACCTCCGCCCTGCGGCGCACCGGGCATGCCTTGCGGCAAACCGCCCTGAGCTGCGAGCTTCTGCATCTCTTCCGGGCTCGGCATGCCGCCGCCAAAGCCCATCATCTGCGCAAGACCCGCCATCGGGCCGCGCTTCTGGTTGGCCATCATCTTCATCATGTCGGCCATGCCGCGATGCATCTTTAAGAGCTTGTTGATGTCCTCGGGCTTGGTGCCTGAGCCCGCCGCGATGCGGCGCTTGCGGCTCGCCTTGAGCAGATCGGGATTGCGCCGTTCGCGCGGCGTCATCGAGTCGATGATCGCCATCTGACGCCCGAGAATCTTTTCGTCGAGGCCCGCGTTCGCGATCTGATTTTTCATCTTCGCGACGCCCGGCATCATACCCATCAGGCCGCCGATGCCGCCCATGTTCTGCATCTGCATGAGTTGCTCGCGCAGGTCGGCGAGATCGAACGCGCCCTTGCGCATCTTCTCGGCAACGCGCGCGGCCTTCTCGGCGTCGATCGTCTGCGCGGCCTTCTCGACCAGCGAGACGATGTCGCCCATGCCGAGGATGCGGTCGGCGATACGCGAGGGATGAAAATCCTCCAGCGCATCCATCTTTTCGCCGACACCAATCAGCTTGATCGGCTTGCCGGTGACCGCGCGCATTGAAAGCGCCGCACCGCCACGGCCATCGCCATCGACGCGCGTCAGCACGATGCCGGTAAGGCCGACGCGCTCATCGAACGAGCGCGCGAGGTTCACGGCGTCCTGACCGGTGAGCGAATCCGCGACCAGCAGCACTTCATGCGGATTTGCGGCCCGCTTCACAGCAGCGGCTTCCGCCATCATCTCGTCGTCGAGCGTGGTGCGGCCGGCGGTGTCGAGAATGACGACGTCGTAGCCGCCGAGCTTTCCGGCCTCGATCGCGCGCTTGGCGATCTGCGGCGGCGTCTGGCCGGCAACGATCGGCAGCGTCTGCACGCTGACCTGCGTGCCCAGCACCGCGAGTTGCTCCATCGCGGCCGGACGGCGCGTGTCGAGCGAGGCCATCAGCACCTTGCGCTTGCCCTGTTCGGTGAGGCGCTTGGCAATCTTCGCAGTCGTCGTTGTTTTGCCCGAGCCCTGCAGGCCGACCATCATGATCGGCACCGGCGCGGCGGCATTAAGATCAATCGGATCGGCATCCGAGCCGAGCGTCTGGATGAGCTGGTCGTGCACCAGCTTCACCACCATCTGGCCCGGCTTCACCGACTTGATGAGCGCGACGCCGACAGCGTTCTTCTTCACCTCGTCGGTGAACTTGCGCACCACTTCGAGCGCGACGTCAGCCTCGAGCAGCGCACGGCGCACTTCGCGCAGCGCCGCATCGACATCGGCCTCCGACAGCGCACCGCGTCCGGTGAGCTTGTCGAGAACTCCTGACAGCCGTTCCGACAGATTGTCGAACATGCGATCTCCAAACCCTCATCCCGAGGTCGCCTCGGGGCACCCGACGAGATATGGAGACGCCAAAACAATTTTGCGCCCGAGGGCGCATTGCGCTGTCGGGCGGTAGCCGCCAGCCTCAAAGGGCGGGTCGGCGGTTTGGCATTCCCATCTCTTGCGAGAGCGGCAGACGACTAAGGCCGGACTGGCGAATAGTCAATGCTATCCGCAGCTTGTGGTGCATCCAGAGAAAGGCTATATTTTGACTAGTCAATTTGACCGGTCAAAATATTATGAAGCAAATTCAAGCATCTACGGCGAAGGCGCAGCTCGCCGAACTGCTCGATGAAGTTGAGCGTGGGGAAACCATCGTGATTACGCGGCATGGCAAGCCGATTGCCCGCATCGTTAAGGAGGAAGACGAACGCCGCGCTGACGCCCTGCGTGCCATGGCTGAACTTAAAGCGCTGCGGAAAACCGCAGGACGGGCCACCGTCGAGGAAATCCTGGCTTGGCGAGACGAGGGTCGCAAGTAGCCGTGCCATTCGTCCTGGATGCATCGATAGTCGGTTGCTGGTGCTTCCACGACGAAAACGACGTGCGCGCCAACGCCGCTTGGGACCTGCTGGAGGTGGACCAAAAGAGTGCTCGGGTGCCGCAGCATTGGTGGTTTGAGATCCGCAACGTTGCACTACAGGGAGAGCGTCGAGGGCGGATCACCGAAGATTACACATCTCAATTCTTCAAGATCATCGAACGGCTTTCGATCGATTCCGCGCCTCTACCGAGCTACCAGGCGGTAGTTGCACTCGCGCGGCGACATCGTTTGACTTTCTATGACGCCGTCTACCTCGAACTTGCCCAGCGTGAGGGGCTGGCGCTGGCCACTTTGGATGATGAACTAATCCGAGCCGCATCGGTCGAAGGTGTTGCGCTCATTGGGCCCTAGCAGGAATTGGAATGCCTCTCTTTTCCCGCCGCCGCCTGCTTGCCGGTTTTGCCGCCCTGAGCGCCGTCGCTGGCGTCTTCGGCGTCCGCACCGCATCGGCGCGGTACTATGATGGCCCGGTGTCGGACCATTTTGACGGCACGCGCTTCTTCGATCCGCATTCCTCCGAACCGAAGAGCTTCGCGACGCTGCTGCGCTGGTACCGGACCCGCGACGCGGCCCAATGGCCGGCCTCGGCGCCAAGCCCGTTCCGTGACACGCCGCCCGCCCGCGTCGCCGGGCCGGAGTGGCGCCTCTCCTACGTCGGCCACGCAAGCTGGCTGCTGCAGACCGCGGGCCTCAACATCCTGATCGATCCCGTCTGGGTCTCGCGCGTGTCACCGGTGAGCTTCGCGGGCCCGGTGCGGGTGAATGAGCCCGGCATCGCGTTCGATGCGCTGCCGCCGATCGACGTGGTGCTGGTCTCGCATTGCCACTACGATCATCTCGACGTCGAAACGCTGTCGGGCCTCGCCGCGAAGTTCAATTGCCGAGTCGTGACGCCGCTCGGCAACGACACGATCATCAAGAACCACGATGCCGCGATACGTGCCGAGGCTTACGACTGGCATCAGCGCGTCGATCTCGGGCGCGGTGTCAGTGTGGTCTGCGTACCGACGCATCACTGGTCCGCGCGCGGGCTGACCGACCGCAACAAGGCGCTGTGGGCCTCGTTCGTGATCGAGACTCCGGCCGGCCGCATCTATCACGTGGCGGACTCGGGCTGGCGCAACGGCGAGCACTTCCGCGGCGCGCGCGACCGCTATGGGCCGTTCCGTCTCGCGATTCTCCCCGTCGGTGCCTACGAGCCGCGCTGGTTCATGGCCGACCAGCACATGAACCCTGCCGAGGCCGTGAAGGCATTTCAGGCCTGTGGCGCCGACATGGCGATCGGCCATCACTACGGCACGTTCCAACTCACCGACGAGGCGATCGACGCACCGGTCGAGGCGCTGGAAGCCGCGCGTGTCGAGGCCGGTATCGAGCCGGAGCAGTTCAGGCTGCTGCGGCCGGGCGAGGTTTGGGAGGCCGAGGCGAAGGTGGTGGCTTAACGCTTCGAGATCCCGGATCGCGGCTGCGCCGCGTCCGGGATGACCGCTTCGCGGTCATTTTACCGGCACGTACACCTCGATCACCAGGCTGTCCTCCGGCGTCGTCCTGCGCCGCGTCCGGGATGACCGCTTCGCGGTCATTTTACAGGCACGTACACCTCGATCACCAGGCTATCCTCCGGCGTCGTCAGCGGGTCGGTCAGGTAATACTCGACAAACAGGTCACGCGCTTCGAGCCGCTTCTCGTCGAGATGATTGGTGATCGCCTCGTAGGTCGAGTCCATCGCATCATACGAGCCGCGGTGGATGAATTTCAGCGCGCGCCCCTCTGGCGACTTCGTGACCTCCATGCCGTCCGGCAGCGCGCCCTTCGGCTCGCCGGTGATCGGCACACCGGCCTGATATTCAAAGCCGGTGTCGTCGGTCGCCGTATAGATGGTCATCGCCGGCCCGGAGGATTTGAGCCCCTGCTTCTCCATCGCGTCGTAGATTTTCTTGAAGGTCTCGACCAGCGTATCGAACGCCGAATCCCAGTTCGCCGAACCCTTGCTGGAGAGGATACTCTTCGACGCCAGCGTCACCTCTTCGCCGAAGGCATCGCCGGACCGCGGCGCGGGCGCGGCTTGCGCGAAAGCGTGCCCCGGCGCGGTCACGAGAGCCGCCCCGGCTACAAGCAGCACGGCACGCCGTGAAATCGTCATCGCCCCTCTCCAGACCTTGGAACCAGTCTGCGCGAGTCATACCACGGCGCCGCCCCGTTTGCCTGCCGGATTTGACATCAGCCCTGCGCACGGCGACTGGCGCCGCGCCGCGCTTTCGCCATATAAGCTGCTCCGGCAAGGACATTGCGATGAGCGCGCTTTCGGGTCACCCCTTCGTGAAGATGAACGGTCTCGGCAACGAGATCGTGGTGGTCGACATGCGCCCCGCGCCCGCCGCCATCACGGCGGACGACGCGCGCGCGGTGGCGCAGCCCGCCGGCGCGCCCTACGACCAGATGATGGCGCTCTATCCGCCGCGCACGCCGGGCAC
>VFQO010002741.1_pt1 | contig 10200 bp, 9 predicted proteins | sample 3512331 | NCBI WGS metagenome assembly VFQO01 (sample SAMN10412371, study PRJNA504923) | tailings metagenome | isolation source: Replicate 3 from Balatoc abandoned mine | place: Philippines: Itogon, Benguet | collected 2017-08-28 | reverse complement strand
CGGCAGCATCATCAACACCGCGTCCATCGCCGGCCTGGGTGGCAACCCGCGCGGCATGAAGACGATTGCGTACAACACCTCCAAGGGCGCCGTCATCAACTTCACGCGTGCACTAGCCGCCGAATGGGGCGACCATGGCATCCGTGTCAACGCCATCTGCCCGGGCTTCTTCCCCAGCAAGATGACGCAGGGCACGCTCAAGGCCATGGGCGAGGAGAAACTGGCCGCGCACGCACCGCTGGGCCGCCTGGGCGACGACGAAGACCTGAAGGGCCTGACCGTGCTCTACGCCAGCGACGCCGGCAAGCACATCACCGGCCAGTGGATGGCGGTGGACGGCGGCGTTTCGATCATCACTGGAGGCTGAGGAATTGGATTTCTCGGTACGCATCCCCTTCGTCGAACTGCTTGGCTTTCGCCTCCTGCGCATGGAAGGTGGCGAGGCCGAGATCGCGTTCGACCCCGCGCCGGAGCACCAGAACTCGTTCGACGTGGTGCACGGTGGCGCCAGCATGACGCTGCTGGACGTGGTGATGGCCCACGCCGCGCGCTCGGTGCAGGACGACATGGGCTGCGTCACCATCGAGATGAAGACCAGCTTCATGCGTGCAGCCAAGGGGCCGCTGCTGGCGCGCGGCCGGTTGCTGCACCGCACCGCCACCATGGCCTTCACCGAAGGCAGCGTGTTCGATGCCAGCGGCAAGCTGTGCAGCCACGCCACCGGTACGTTCAAGTTCGTGCCGCGCCTGCCCGTGGGGCCGGGCAGCACGCAGCCTCTCAACCGCATCTCGACGGACTGAACCCATGAGTGATGAACTGCCCGTGGCCCTGGTGACCGGTGCGGCACGCGGTATCGGACTGGCCGTTGCGCGCCTGTTCCTGCAGCGCGGCCACCGCGTGGCCTTGCTCGACAACGACGAAGCCACGCTCGCCAGGGCCGAGGCCTCGCTGCGCCACGAAGGCTTTGCCGAATCGCTGGCCATGGCGGTGCCGGCCGACGTGTCCCACCCACAGCAGGTGGATGCGGCGGTGGCACGCACGCTGGCGCACTTCGGCCGCATCGACGCGCTGGTCAACAACGCGGGCGTGGCGGTGTTCAAGCCCATCGGCGAGACCACCTTTCACGAATGGCGCCATGTGATGGCGACCAACCTTGATGGGGCCTTCCTGATGACCCAGGCCGTGGTGCCGGTGATGCTCGAAGAGGCCGGTGGCGCCATCGTCAACATCGCGTCGATCTCGGGCCTGCGCGCCAGCACGCTGCGCGTGGCCTACGGCACCAGCAAGGCGGCGCTCATCCACCTCACGAAGCAGCAGGCGGTGGAATACGGCAACGCAGGCATCCGTGTGAACGCGGTGGCGCCCGGACCGGTGGAAACCGCCATGGCCGCCGCGGTGCACACGCCCGCCATCCGCGCCGACTACCACGACAGCATTCCGCTCGCGCGTTACGGCAGCGAGGAGGAAATCGCCGAGGCGGTGTTCTTCCTGTGCAGCCCGCGCGCCAGCTACATCAACGGCCAGACGCTCGCGGCCGACGGCGGCTTCGATGCCGCCGGCGTGGGCCTGCCGACCCTTCGCAAGACCTGAACCCGCACCCGGAGACACACCATGCCCACCAACCGCCAGATCCTGCTCGACAACCGACCCAAAGGCGAAGCCACCGTCGACAACTTCAAGCTGGTCACCACCGAGACCCCGGCGCTCAAAGACGGCCAGGTGCTGGTGCGCCACCACTTCCTGAGCCTGGACCCGTACATGCGCGGCCGCATGAACGACAGCAAGAGCTACGCCGCCTCGCAACCGCTCGGCGAGGTGATGATCGGCGGCACCGTCGGCGAGGTGTCCGAATCGAAGCACCCCAAATACGCCGTGGGCGACAAAGTGGTCGGCATGGGCGGCTGGCAGGAGTACAGCGTGGTCGACGCCAGCCAGCCCGGCGCATTGCGCAAGGTGGACACCACCCACGTGCCGCTCAGCCACTACCTCGGCGCTGTGGGGATGCCCGGTGTGACCGCCTGGTACGGCCTGGTGAAGATCATCAACCCCAAGGCGGGTGACACCGTGGTGGTGAGCGCCGCCACGGGCGCCGTGGGCAGTGCCTTCGGCGCGCTGGCCAAGGCGCGCGGCTGCCGCGCGGTGGGCATTGCCGGCGGGCCCGAGAAGTGCAAGTACGCGATCGAGGAACTGGGCTTCGACGCCTGCATCGACTACCGCGAGCACAAGGACATGTATTCGCTGGCCAAGGCTCTGAAAGAGGCCTGCCCGAACGGCATCGACGGCTACTTCGAAAACGTGGGCGGCATGATCCTGGACGCCGTGCTGCTGCGCATGAATGCCTTTGGCCGCATCGCCGTGTGCGGCATGATCGCCGGCTATGACGGTCAGCCGCTGCCGATGGCCAACCCGGCGCTGATCCTGGTGAACCGCCTCAAGGTCGAAGGCTTCATCGTGAGCGAGCACATGGAGGTCTGGCCCGAGGCGCTGACCGAGCTCGGCACGCTTGTGGCCACCGGCAAACTGCGCCCGCGCGAGACGGTGGCGCAGGGCATTGCATCGGCTCCCGAGGCTTTCCTCGGTCTGCTCAAGGGCAAGAACTTCGGCAAGCAACTGGTGAAACTGGTGTAACCCCCCGCGCCGCCTGTGGCGTCACCCCCGGGGGGCGCCACCAGCGGCCCGTCCTGAACTTGTCGAAGGGCGTTTGCGCGGTGGCCCGCAATAGGAGATGGCATGACCGTGACGCACGAGGTCTTCAACCAGCCCGCCCCGCTGGTGGACGTGAACCTGTTCGAGACCAACCGGGCGCTGCAAGCCGCGCTGGCCTTCAATGCACCGGGGCTGGACACAGCGCCGCTGCGCCAGCTCGGGCGTGTGGTCGGCAGCGGCGAGTACCAGACGCATGCGCGCCTGGCCAACGTGTTCACACCGCAACTCAAGACGCACAGCCGCTTCGGCCACCGCATCGACCAGGTGGAGTTCCACCCGAGCTACCACGCACTCATGGAAGCGGCGGTGGGCGCTGGTCTGCACGGCAGCGCCTTCGCGGCGCAAGAACAAGCCAGTGGCACGGCGCACTTGCGCCGCGCGGCCGGCTTCATGCTCTTCACCGAACTTGAGCCCTCGGTGTTGTGCCCGATCTCCATGACCTATGCGGTCACACCCGCACTGCAGGACAACGCCGCGATCTACCGCGACTGGGCGCCGCAGCTCACCAGCCGCGCCTACGACCCGGCGCTCAAGGTCTGGCGCGACAAGCCCGGCGTGACCATGGGCATGGGCATGACCGAGAAGCAGGGCGGCTCGGACGTGCGGGCCAACACCACCCGCGCCGAGGCCGATGGCAGCGATGCCTGGGGCCAGCGCTTCACCGTCACAGGCCACAAGTGGTTCTTCTCGGCGCCCATGTGCGACGCCTTCCTGATCCTGGCGCAGACGAAGAGCGGGCTGTCCTGCCTGTTCCTGCCAAGGGTGCTGCCCGATGGCGGCATCAATGCCATCCACATCCAGCGCCTGAAGGACAAGCTGGGCAACAAGGCCAATGCCAGCTCGGAGGTCGAGTTCCACGGTGCCACGGCCTGGCTGGTGGGCGAAGAGGGCCGCGGTGTGCCGCAGATCCTGGCCATGGGGACGATGACGCGGCTCGATTGCGCGCTCGGCACCAGCGGCCTGATGCGCCAGGCGCTGTCGATCGCGCTCAACCACACGGCCCAGCGCAAGGCCTTCGGCAAGCTGCTCATCGACCAGCCCTTGATGAAGAACGTGCTGGCCGACCTGGCACTGGAGAGCGAGGCAGCCACGGCGCTGGCGCTGCGCCTGGCGCGCGCCTTCGACCGCCCGGATGACCCGCACGAGGCCGTGATGGCGCGCCTGCTCACGCCGGTGGCCAAGTTCTGGATCTGCAAGCGCGGCAGCCACTTCGCCCAGGAAGCGATGGAATGCCTGGGCGGCAACGGCTACGTGGAGGAGGGCGGCGAGGGCGTCATGGCGCGCATCTACCGCGAGATGCCGCTCAACTCCATCTGGGAGGGCGCGGGCAACATCATGGCGCTCGACCTGCTGCGCGCCATCCGCAAGGGCGATGCCGCCGCCGCGCTGGCACACGAACTCGCACCCGCCAAGGGCATGCACGCCGCGCTCGACCATCTGGCGTCCCGCCTTCCGCTGCGCGTGGAGGAAATGGCCACCGAGATGGAGGCGCGCCGCCTGGCACAGGACGTCGCGCTGGCCGTGCAGGCCGCGCTGCTGGCGCAGACCGCGCCGGCCGCCGTGTTCCACGCCTTCTGCGATTCGCGCCTGGGCGGGCACTGGGGATACAGCTTCGGCTCGCTCTCGTCGGGCGCCGACGTGGACGCCATCATCGACCGGGCCATGCCGCGCTGAGCCGCAGGCGAACGGCCATGCACGCCACCACCATGCACGACCTGATCCTCCACCACTACCCCATGTCGCCTTTTGCCGAGAAAGCGCGCCTCATGCTCGGCCTGAAGGACCTGGCCTGGCACAGCGTGCACATCCCGGCGGTGATGCCCAAGCCCGACGTGATTGCGCTCACCGGCGGTTACCGCAAGACGCCGCTGTTGCAGATCGGCGCCGACATCTATTGCGACACGGCGTTGATCGCGGACGTGCTGGAACACCGCGTGGCCGAGCCGCCGCTGTTCCCGGCGCACGCGCGCGGCCTCTCGCGCACCGTGGCGCAGTGGGCCGATTCGTCACTGTTCTGGGCCTCGATGGGCTACACCCTGAGCCCCAAGGGCGCCAATGCACTGTTTGCCGACCAACCCGACCAGGGCCAGGCCTTCGCCAGTGACCGCGCCGCCATGCGCCAGAACATGACGCTGCTGCGCCCGGCCGACGCCACCAGCGCCTACCGCAGCTACCTGCGCCGCCTGGCCAACATGCTGGACGACCAGCCCTACCTGCTGGGTGAGGTGCCCTGCATCGCCGACATGGCGGCCTACCACCCGCTGTGGTTCACGCGCACGCTCAACCCGGGCATGTCCAGCATCCTCGACGCCGCGCCCGACGTGCTGGAGTGGATGGACCGCATCGCCAGCATCGGCCACGGCCACCCGCAGCGCATGAGCAGCGCCGATGCGGTGGGCATTGCCCACGCGGCCACACCGGAGCCCGTCAAACCCGACGAGGTATTCCAGGACGACCACGGCATTGCGCCCGGCAGCCGCGTCACGATCGCGGCGGAAGCCTTTGGCACCGAGACCAGCGAAGGCGTGCTGCTGGCCGCCACCCGCACGCGCTACACCATCGAGCGCCACGACGAGCGCGCGGGCACGGTGCATGTGCACTTTCCGCGCGTGGGCTACGTGCTGCGCGAAGTCAAGGCATGAGCCTCCCGCTGGCCTGGCGCTGCCTGCCCTTCGCCTTGCTGCCGCCACAAGCCCTCTATGACCTCTTGCGCCTGCGCACCGAGGTCTTCGTGATCGAGCAGAACTGCGTCTTCCAGGACATGGACGGCGCCGACCCGGCCTGCCACCACCTGCTGGGTGAACGCGCCGGCACCCTGCTGGCCTATGCGCGGCTGGTGCCCGCGGGCCTGAAGTTCGCCGAGGCCAGCATCGGCCGCGTGGTGAGCGACCCTGCTACCCGCGGCAGCGGCATGGGGCACGCGCTGATGCGCGAAGCGGTGGCGCAACTGCAGGCGCTCTGGGGGGTGCAGCCCATCCGCATCGGCGCGCAGGCGCACCTGCAGGGTTTCTACCGCCAGCACGGCTTCGAGCCTGCGGGCCCGATCTACATCGAGGACGGCATCGACCACATCGAGATGCTGCGCCGCTGAGCTTTCAACCAACGGAGACAGGCGAATGATCGACAACTTCCAGGGCAAGACGGCAGTGCTAACCGGCGCCGGTTCGGGTTTCGGCCTCGAATGCGCGCGCATCGGCGCACAGCTCGGCATGAACCTCGTGCTGGTGGACGTGCAGGCCGACGCGCTGGCCAGCGCAGAAGCCGAGATGAAAGCCGCCGGTGCACAGGTGCTCGCGCGGCGGGTGGATGTGTCAGACGCCGCACAGATGGAAGCCCTGGCTGCGGACGTGCAGGCCAGCTTCGGCGCGCCCAACTTCGTCTTCAACAACGCCGGCGTGGGCTCGGCCGGCCTGGTGTGGGAGAACTCGGTTCGCGACTGGGAATGGGTGCTGGGCGTGAACGTGTGGGGCGTGGTGCACGGCGTGCGCCTGTTCACGCCCATGATGCTGGCCGCGGCCAAGGCCGACCCCGCCTGGCGCGGCCACATCGTCAACACCGCCAGCATGGCCGGCCTGCTGACGCCGCCCAACATGGGCATCTACAACGTGAGCAAGCACGCGGTGGTGGCGCTCACGGAAACGCTGTACCAGGACTTGCGGCTCGTCACGGACCAGATCGGCGCCAGCGTGCTGTGCCCGTATTTCGTGGCCACCGGTATCAGCCAGAGCCACCGCAACAAACCCGCCGCCATGGCCGACGAGAAGCTCACCAAGAGCCAGCTCATCGGCCAGGCCATGACGGACAAGGCGGTCAGCTCGGGCCGGGTCACGGCGGCCGAGGTGGCGCAGGCGGTGTTCAACGCCCTGCGCCAGGACCAGTTCTACATCTACAGCCACCCCAAGGCGCTGGGCAATGCGCGCTCGCGCTTTGACGCCATCGTGGCCGGCACCAACCCGCCCGATCCGTTCGCCGAACGCCCCGAAATCGGCCAGCAGTTGCGCCAGGCCCTGCGCGCCGGCTGAACCACCCCGAACACAGGGCAGCGGCCATGCCGTCGCAGGAACCCCTCGGGCACACGTTGTTCGACACCGCCATCGGCCCCTGTGGCATCGCCTGGGGGCCGTCGGGCATCGTGGCGGTGCAATTGCCCGACGCCGATGCCACCGCCACACGGCTGCGGCTGTGGCGCAGCGCGGGGCGCGAACTGCCCGAGGCCGATCCTCCGGCCACGGTGCAAGCCGCGATCCGTGGGGTGCAGGCCTTGCTGGCGGGCGAGCACCGCGACCTGCTGGACATCGAACTGGACACCACACGCCTCACGCCATTCCATCGGCGTGTCTACGAAGCAGCGCGACGCATTCCGCCCGGACAGACACGCACCTACGGCGAGGTTGCGCAAGCCCTGGGCGACCCAAGCCTGGCGCGCGCGGTGGGGCAGGCCATGGGCGCCAACCCGTATGCGCCCATCGTGCCCTGTCACCGCGTGATGGCGGCGGGCGGCAAGCCGGGTGGCTTCTCGGCGCGCGGTGGCGCCATCACCAAGCTGCGCATGCTGGCGATCGAAGGCGCACTGGCGCCGGACCTGTTCGGGCACGGCTGAACCGGGCCGCTGCCCCCGTGTGGCAGACTCCGGCGCTTCGTTTTTGAGAGAGGCGCCGCGCGGCGCCCGGGTCTTTTCGTCATGCAGAAAATCATCGCGCAGATCGCGCAGGAAATCGGGGTGCAGGAGCGCCAGGTGCAGGCCGCGACCGACCTGCTGGACGGTGGCGCCACCGTGCCGTTCGTTGCCCGCTACCGCAAAGAGGCCACCGGCGGCCTTGACGACGCCCAGTTGCGCGAGATCGAGGCCCGCCTGGGTTACCTGCGCGAACTGGCCGAACGCCGCGAAGCCGTGCTCAAGGCCATCGACGAGCAAGGCAAGCTCACCGACGCACTGCGCCTGGCCATCGCCAACGCGCCCACCAAACAAGAGCTGGAAGACCTCTACCAACCCTTCAAGCTCAAGCGCCGCACCAAAGGGCAGATCGCGCGCGAGGCGGGCATCGAACCCCTGGCCGACAAGCTCTTTGCAGACCCCACACTGGACCCGCTGGCCGAGGCCGCTGCCTTCACGCGGCCACCGGAGGTGCTGGACGACGGCAAGCCCGGGGCCGACTTCTCCAGCCCCGCGGCGGTGCTGGACGGCGTGCGCGACATCCTCTCCGAACGCTGGGCCGAGGACGCGGCCCTGGTGCAGACGCTGCGGGAATGGCTTTGGAGCGAGGGCCTGCTCAGGAGCAGCCTGCTGAGCGGCAAGGACGCCAACCACCCCGACGTGGCCAAGTTCCGCGACTACTTCGACTACGACGAACCCATCGGCAAGGTGCCCTCGCACCGCGCGCTGGCCGTGTTCCGCGGCCGTGCGGCCGAGGTGCTCGATGTGAAGCTCGTGCAACCCGGCGAGCCCGTGGCGGGCCAACCCTCATTGGCCGAGGGCCGCATCGCCCACCACCTGGGCTGGCACCACCAGGCCCGCAAGGCCGACGACCTGATCCGCAAGTGCGTGGCCTGGACCTGGCGCGTCAAGCTCAGCCTGTCCACCGAGCGCGACCTGTTCGCGCGTTTGCGCGAATCTGCCGAGACGGTGGCCATCAAGGTGTTCGCCGACAACCTGCGCGACCTGCTGCTGGCGGCACCCGCCGGCCCCCGCGTGGTGATGGGGCTGGACCCGGGCATCCGCACCGGCGTGAAGGTGGCCGTGGTCGATGCCACCGGCAAGCTGGTGGACACCGCCACCGTGTACCCCCATGAACCGCGCCGCGACTGGGAAGGCGCCCTGCACACGCTGGGCCAGTTGTGTGCGAAGCACGGCGTGCAGCTCATCGCCATCGGCAACGGCACCGCCAGCCGCGAAACCGACAAGCTCGCAGCCGACCTGCTCAAGCGTCACCCGGGCGCGCAGAAGGTGGTGGTGAGCGAGGCGGGCGCCTCGGTGTACTCCGCCAGCGAATTTGCCAGCCAGGAAATGCCCGATGTGGACGTGAGCCTGCGCGGCGCCGCGAGCATCGCGCGCCGCTTGCAGGACCCGCTGGCCGAGCTGGTCAAAATCGATCCGAAGAGCATCGGCGTGGGTCAGTACCAGCACGATGTGAACCAGAGTTCGCTGGCCCGCACGCTCGACACCGTGGTGGAAGACTGCGTGAACGCCGTCGGCGTGGACCTGAACACCGCAAGCGTGCCTTTGCTGTCGCGTGTGTCGGGTTTGTCGGGCACGGTGGCCAAGGCGATGGTGCGCTGGCGCGAATCGCACGGCGCCTTCCGCAGCCGGCGCCAGTTGCTGGAGGTGAGCGGCCTGGGCGCCAAGACCTTCGAGCAGGCCGCGGGCTTCCTGCGCATCCGCGATGGCGACGACCCGCTGGACATGACCGGCGTGCACCCCGAGAGCTACCCGGTGGTGCAGAAGATCATCGAGACCACCGGCCAACCCGTGCAGGCGCTGCTGGGCCGCGCCGACATGCTTGGCGAGCTGCGCCCCGAGCTGTTCGCCAACGACACGGTGGGCGTGATCACGGTCAAGGACATCCTCAAGGAGCTCGAGAAGCCCGGGCGCGACCCGCGGCCCGACTTCCAGGTGGCGCGTTTCAACGAGGGCGTGGAAGACATCGCCGACCTGCGCGAGGGCATGGTGCTCGAAGGCACGGTGAGCAACGTGGCGCAGTTCGGCGCCTTCGTCGACCTCGGCGTGCACCAGGACGGCCTGGTGCACGTGAGCCAGCTCAGCCACAAGTTCGTCAACGACGCGCACGAAGTCGTCAAGACTGGGGACATCGTGAAGGTCAAGGTGCTCGAGGTGGACGCGGCCCGCAAACGCATCTCGCTCACCATGAGGCTCGACGCCGCCCCGGCGCGACGCGACGGCCCGCGCGACAACCGCTTCGAGCCCGCGCGTGGAGCCGGGCGTGGGCGGCAGGAATCGGCCGCGCCCACCGCGCTGGCTTCCGCTTTCGCGCGCCTCAAGCGTTGATAGGTGCCCCCCAGTAAAGGGGGTCAAGTTGCCGCAGCAGATGCCGATAAGGGGCACAGAACCCTTAGCTACATCCGCCCGCGTCAAACCATGGACCTACAAGCCCTGCTCAATTACCCGGGTGCCCTTCCCGCGATGTCGCGCACCGTCACCGACTTGATGGCGGAGATGAACAAGGACGATCCGGACCCGCGCAAGGTGGGGGAGCTGATCGCGCAAGACCCTTCGCTCACCACGCGGGTGCTGCGGCTGTCGAACTCGTCGTTCTTTCGCGTCAGCCGCAAGATCGGCGATCCGCACGAGGCCGTGGCCATGCTGGGTATGACGCATGTGCGCTCGCTGGTGATGGCGGCGGCCCTGGGTTCGAGCTTCAAGAACGTGCCGGGCGTGAACCTGAACCAGTTCTGGCGCTACAGCCTGCGCGTGGCCGACATCTCGAAGTCGCTCGGCGAGACCCTGCGCCAGAACACCGGCAACGCCTACACCGCCGG
>VFQO010052043.1_pt1 | contig 10201 bp, 13 predicted proteins | sample 3512331 | NCBI WGS metagenome assembly VFQO01 (sample SAMN10412371, study PRJNA504923) | tailings metagenome | isolation source: Replicate 3 from Balatoc abandoned mine | place: Philippines: Itogon, Benguet | collected 2017-08-28 | reverse complement strand
CGAGCTTCTTGCTTGTCCTGTTGAGCACTCGGTCACTGCCAGGCCAGGGCGCGTAGCCCGTCCGACCCTGAACACGCCTGGTGACACCGAACTTGGAACGGTGCGACAGGAACTGCAGAGTTGGAAGCACAGAAGGCACTGTCTAATTAGGGGCATCCGCGTGGCATACATTTCTGAGTATTGACTGTGGCAGGAGTCTATGCTAAGTGCGCTTGGTGCCTACAAGCCTACCTTGTGAGCAAGCGAAATGAAGAGCGTTGTCATACACTGTGACTAGTAAGCATGCAGCCAGCTAGTGCTTGCACCTGGTGTCTGCGAGCCTACCTTGTGAGCAAGCGAAATGAAGAGAGTTGTTATACACTGCCCCTGTGAATAACGCAGAGGGTAGATGGGGCAACCCCGAGCTTCTGACTCGTCAGAAGGCGAGATGGCATAGACTCCCTGCGCAAACAAAATCATCGGCGTCTTTGGCCACCCACGCGCTCTACATGGCCTGTTAGCCCTGCCATGTGCCCCGCACTAGCTACACCCAATGGCTCAGCATTACTCTGAAACCCCATAACTGTACGGTGATAATCGGATGCATGGCGCCTCTATGCCCTGTATTCGATGTGCGCACACGTACCTTAAGCAGCTCAAGCACCTCTCTCACGGCCTCATTGTTAAGCATGATCTCCATGGTATCTGGGTCGATAGATGTCCCCTGCTTGTAGCCATGCGTTTGCAGGTACGATGACATAATGTGCCTGCGAGCGCACAAGGAGCATGCGAGGTCATCATGAGCGCTTGTTTAGTGCAGGCATGTGACACAATTCAGTCCAAGCTTTTTGTTGTAGCAAGGGGCTGCACCTTTATTTAGCGTATGCCCTCTTGAGCCTATTGCAGTTTCCAATGCTACGTGGCACTTACATGAACAGGTAGGTCTTGCCTATGTAGCAAGGGCTCCAGTTGCCGCAGAATGCATGCATGCCCGCAGTACCGTTGTACTGCCTGGCAAAGTCCAGCAGCTCCCTCCATGTGCGGGGCATTGTGATGTTGTACTGCTCGAAGATGTCCTTACGGTAGATAAGATGATAGGTGTAGGCGTTAAGGGGCAAACCATACACCTGCGTATCCACATGCAAGCATGGGCGAATCAATGCCCCGAAGCACGCATGACAATAGCTGAGTTGCACTGTAGGCGCATGCTGGCGCATACCTCTGATGCATAAAGGAGGCCGGTTGTTCTGAGCACTGGCAGGAGGGTGGACCAGCTGACGCGCTTGTCCTGCGAAAACACCAAGGGTGTGTGCCGTTGGTGCCATGTGTGATACCCTAGCTGTACCAAGATCTTGTGATTCTGTTATGGTAGCTGTATCAGTACAAGCAGTACAAGCAGTACAGAGCACGGCTCCCAAGATCATGTATTCCTTTGCTGCCAGGGCTGTCACACAGAGCAAGATACTGTGCTGTAAGGCATGGATTGACCTTGGCCTGCAGGCGACATGCACCTGTACAACCAGGCTGGTTCCCCTGTCAGCTCATGTGTGAGACATGATACATTATAGATAGTACGCACCTGTGCAACGAGGCTTGTCAGATTCTTGAAAACACCCCTTCCTGCCCCGTCCCCAGCTATCATGCTGCTAAGCACCATCCATGAGTCATGGGCTGTGCCGTTACTGGCGGCCTTGTTGATGTCTGCCAAGATAGCGGATGGCTGCGCACGCACAGAAACACGAAGCCTTGGCGCTTAGAAGCATTGAAAGGGCTATGGTTTCCGCGTGGGACAGGTATAAGTCAGGCCTGCGTCACCGCTGGGCTCTTGCATTCTGTACTGCGTACAAATGCCCTACTGCGCCGCCGCACTTACGTAATCTGGAAGCAGTACTGTGTCGACCTGTATTGGTATGGACGTCTGCGGCAACAAACACAGACGAGCAGACGAATCATGAGAACAGCATGCATGCACTCTTCTGTTTACACCTGCGCTCCCAAATGTGCGCCTCCTGTTCCGTTTCCACGCTTCCACACTGCCAAGTGTGGTCCCTGCTTCCCTGGCGGCAGAAACACGGACGTGTGCTGGGACTTGCTTAAGCCAGCCTGTATGCTCACCAGCTGGGTGTAAGATCTTGTAAAGGGTCTGATTTGGTTGCCTAGATTTGAAACGGGACCAAAGAGACTCATCGGCTGCAAGGAGCAAGCAAGAGGCACAATTACTGACTTTGCTCTAGTTGGCACGCTCGTCCTGGATAGTGATGACCTGCCTGGCAAACTGGCGTACACGGGCTGGTCAACCTTTGCAGCTTGCCTGATTTGGGTCAGCAGGGCACACACAATGGCTCTGCGGACCTACCCGTTGGCTTGTCAGGGCCGCGCTGCTGCCGCTGATGCAGTTCTGTAGCAGGCGGATCAGCTCATCGCGTGGCCCTTGCGTGCTGCTGTTCACGTAGGCTGGGAGCGCTGTGCAACTGCGCGCAAGGACAGACATGCACAAGTGTGCTTGGGGCGGAACAGCTCAAAGCTCTGTGAGCACAGAGTGCGACGTGAAGCAGGCGCTGGTGCTACGGTGCTGTGCGGCTTTGCTTGCTCTCACCTGCCAGCCACGCTGGGCAGTGCCTGGACAATGCATTTCTCCTCGATAGCCATTCCAAGCAAAGCCTGGCGCAGGCCATCGCCTCCCTGTGGCACCACGCCGCTGAGCAGCAGAGCAAAGCACAGCAGCAAGGCGCCTGGTCTGACGCTGTGGGCTCGGCCATTCCGGGCATCAGCCATACTTATGCACCCCAGGATGCTGCCCAGGCAGCCCCAGTGGGCCCCGCCCTTCCGGGCATGAGCCATTCCTATGGCTGCTGGCCCAGGAAGCTGTTATGGGTGCCAAACCACACCAGCGGTGGGTGGGCATCTGCGATGATGTGGGCAGCCATCTGGCTGTGTGCCATGAAGGCAGTTCTGAGATAATAAGCAGTGATGAGAGTTCAGTGCTATGGGTGATGAGAATTCTGAGGCAGAATGCAGGACCAGGCAGGACTGAAGTCGTACCGCATACACTGGACCTGTTTCTTCGGCTTTGGATGACGGCCCACGTCCAACCTGCCCCTCTGCAGCGCCCTTCACGTCCAACACGCTCTGTACCAATCGCATCATGGCAGTGCCAGAGCACTCAGCACGCTGGCTTAGCTATTACGACAGATCCTTCCTACCGTGGGACAGCCGCGCACCCGCGTCGCAACTCGGCTGGTACCTGCATACCCCATGTGTCTGCGCGCTCCTCGCCAGCTCCCGCGTCCGGCCCTGGAAGGCTCCCTCGCCCCAGCTTGCACCCGGCTTGGTTGAGTGCAGTGACAGTGCGTGGCTCGTGGACCCCGCAAGGCCTGAGCAGGTATCGCGGCTCATCGCGGCACCCGCCAGCGCGGGCGCGTCCGCATGCCCGCACTGCGCGAGCAGCAGGCTGCAGTACAATCCTGGCCAGGCCAAAGCGCTGGAGCTTTGCTGTGGGACAGGCGCGAGCGTAGTACACCTCGCCCAGCATGGCTTCCACGCGGTTGGTGTGGACATAGCCCCCACCGCGGTGGATGCCTGCCGGGCCACGGCAGCAGACGCGGGCGTACTACAGCCGGCAGCGGCCAGCAGCACGCAAGGCTCCGCGCTCTTCCTCTGTGCGGACGTGCTGAGCTTACCGCGGCCCTTCACCCACAGTGCAGCCTCACAGTTAGCCACACAGTCACCTCATGACTCTTTCAGCCCGCCAGCATCTCAGCAAGCCTGTACAGCCACCAGACCATCAACCAGAGCAGCAGATGACAAAGCAGGCGTTGAGCAAGCACCCCTGTATGACTTTATCTACGACTGTCAGTCATATCATGTCCTCAGACAGGTGCGTACTGCATATCACGCACTTGCATCGCTAAATCAGCGAGTATGCAGTTTCTGTGCGTATGCAGTTTCTGTGCGCACGTGCTTGCTCTCACACTCGCAGGTGGATGAGAGGGCCGCTCGCTCGCTCTTGACAGAGTCACTGCGGCCAGGTGGCGTGCTCATGATGCTTGTAGGCGCGCGGGACCCCACAGAGGCAGAAGCAGCTGCTGCGGACTCACAAGCGCAGGCACCGCAGCCAGCGCAAGCGCCGCAGGGCGCGGCGAAGCCGTTGGGCCCGCCGCAGATGACAGTTGAGCAGTTGACGGATTCCTTTGGACCGCCTGACTGGGAGTGGCAGTGGTGTGTGCTGAGTAGGTTTGATCAGACTGTATACTATAGAGAGAACTATGACAAACCGCCTTTAGCGTGGTGGTGCCTGCTCAAGCGGACGTGAAGAGCGTCTGGTTAGGCGTTTGTAGTACGTGCTCAGTTCGTGCCTGCCTGGCTAGATGTGATGACACTGTCGCTTGTATGTTTGAGGAGCGCTTGTGCTTCTGACTCTTGCCCATATATTCACTGGTGAATGTCGCGGGTAACTGAAGCATAAAACAGAGTCCGCTGACTCCTGGCCTGCTGACTCCTCAAGGCAGTCATGCTTACCAGCCACATTACAGAGGCTACATGTGCTTGCCACAGCTCTGCTCATAGGCATCCGCGACGAGCATCTGGCCATGCTGGCTTGCAATAGCTGACGCTGTCGCGATTTTGCTGTGTACTGACTGATGCAACTGCGGGCATGCTCCAAGAGCCTCATTGACATTACAAAGGCTTGTTGGTACACATCACCAGCCATGCATGGAGTTGACGTAAACAGCAGAGCACGCACATGACAAACAACACAAGCAGCCGCAGCCCGCAATTAAGTACTGCACAAAGGCAGAGGTGATGTACAAGAACAAGCCAGGGTGTACGTACGAACAAAGTGCAAAAATGTACAACTGAAACAACACGGCCTTAGGGGACCCAAAACCTCCCATAAACAGAAGCCAGCACAGAACTATGGACAGCCCGTATGGTCCATAAAAGGCACCCTCCCTGTCTCGCATCCTACATGTACACGACTGCTGCCTGTCCACCGTGCATGCCAGCAGAACATCCCCCATGTGGATCGCAAAACTCGTGTCATGCGATAGTGTGTGTGTCTGGTACCATGCTGACACACACAATGTGCCATGACATTCGCCCATACAAAACTAAGCCAACAGAGCATGGCATGCTAGGACTGATCGCATGCAGTGTGGACCTCAGTAAATGGTTCATGGTATAAAGGACGACCGAAACAACAAACAACACGGAACTTCTTGTTTGTGCACAAGAATCACTCAAGCCTTATGAATGCGCGGGCGAGTCGCAGAACATCGTTATGGAACAAGCCGCATGGGGAATGTACAGGTACTAGCTTGCTCGCCAATAGGCGCTGGCAACATCAAAAGGATGCCCATGCTCTGCCGTACTGCTGCTGAGTTAACGCTGTGCGCAGAGCAAACACGCGCCTTAACCTTCGGGTAAGTACATTCGCGCTCACTTGCTGGGAGGGAAGACCATCCAGCCAAAGTACCGTGTATGGCTATACGGCAGGGTGGATATGACTGCCTGCCGTGCCTTCCGCCGTGCCCGTCTCTCGCTGCGTGCGCTGTCAGGGGCCTCGGACCGAGGTGTGTTCCACCTATCTGTCTGCTGGGCGTGTGCGTACGTGTCCCTCAGCTCTTCTTCGCTCTTGATCGGCTGGGGCGTGCCCACGCGGCGAGGCAATGGGCGGTTAATGTCGTCTGGCCAGGGAAGCACGTTTGAGGCCGTGCCTAAGGGGTGCAGCGGAGGGGACACAGAGACGCGCACAGGTCAGATGAGAGCAGACATCCCCTGCGCGAGACACCTGTGCACCATCCATACGCGTGCGAAAGTCTGCTTGCGCCAGGGCGACCGCGGGATGCTACAGCCAACGGGGACAGGGTGTGCGCCTACGGAACACCCTCCTAGGGTTTTTCACAGGCTTGCACTGTAAGCCTCTTATGAGACGCAGTAGCATGAGCGCAACCCTGCAGTGCCAGTGCGCCCAGAGCCTGCGGCCTGATCAGTGCCTGTGTGCAGCGACTGTGTCTTCGCGCCCACCTGAAGAAACCCTGCAGGAGACTGTCCTCCTGAGCGCCATTTGAACTGCACAGCGCTGCGTTGGTGTCACCGCTGCAGTGGCGCGCTGCTGGGTCGTCGCGAATCCTCGCACACTGGGTGTGGTAGGGCTTAGGCGGGCCATCGCTTGCTGAAGCTCTGGGAGTGTGTACTTACAAGTGGAGTATGCTTGGATAGCTGATCAGCAGCGAATGAGGGCGCGAGAGGAAGAGGGAAAGTGCAAAAACCTGAAAATAAAATCGGGTGTACTTGTACGGACGGTTGGCACATCCAAAGCAAGCGGCACAGTAGCACTTGGCACAGGTTGTAGATAGGAAGGCTGGGGCTCAGGGCAGGTCGAGTCAAGGCAGTGGGTCAGGTACATCAGATGTTGCTACTGCTGTCTCTTCATCTCCTGGGGCAACTCAGCCCTGTAGCCAGCCAGCAGTGGACGGTCCGCGGCACGCAGCAAGTGCCGCTCCAGGTAGCTGGCCAGTCGCCTGAGGCGTGCATTGCAGCGGGCATCGCCCAGATTTCCGTCAGGTGGGTTCCCCAGCAGCGTCTCCTCCTCTGCCATCCGTGCCCGCGGCAGCAACCTGATATTTGCCATCAATGTGCACCGCAGCTGTTCAAGTCTGCGGCCCAATCGGAGCACGCCCCTGCCCGATGCAAGAGATGGACTCATCCGCGTCCTGCAGCAGTGCCTGGCTACCAATGCAACTGGGCTGGTCGCGAAGACGGTAGGCATCTGCGCGCCTGTGCACAGCGCGGCAGTGCCCGCAGGCATTCTTCTGCAGCGGCGAAGCTTATTGTACCTTGTATTCGGTGCTCGTATGTCTGGTCGCAGCCTGTGCGTTTCCTTAGCGTTATGAGCAACAACGCCTACATGCAGAAGCAGCTCTCCCAGACCTACAGTGACCTGGTAAGCATCAGTCGCCTGCATATGGCTCAACAGTATGTAGCCCTCCAGGTGTACGTGCGCAGATTCGCGTGCTAATTGCTGATGTGTTGCTTACCGCACACACGCTTGAACGTCGAGTTTGACCTGCCGGTAAGACACGGTACATGCAGCTCGCTAGGCTCAAGCAACGGCAATCCATGCCATGCGCAAGAGCGCCGCATCTGCTAGGCGCTACCCTTTGGATGGGTGCTCAGAGACCACCGCTGTAGTACTCTTATGCCTCTCCTTTCCTTACAGACGTTCCCAGAGTGGTTGTCTATAGCACCCTACTCCATATACAATGCAGCCAACCCCAACCGCACAGCGACGCACGACGCGTGGACACTGGTGCCGGCATTCATGGGCCTGGGAGCACAAGGACAGTCCTTCCAGACCTTGACTAACCTTGTGACAACCGACAGGCGGTTGAACTGGGAGGGCGTGCTGCCTGTGCTGCGGACGTTTGGCCTCATGTACAAGTCAGAGGTAAGGACGCACACGAATGCACCTTCCAAAGCCACGCAGAAAGGCCGTTGGTCGTTTGTCATAATCCTGCGTCATGTGCATGCCTGAGGCCTGTGGCCGGCTTGCGGCCTGCACAATGATTGTTCCATGCAACTTGCCCCGTGCAGGTGATTAGCATGCCAACAGGCTCTACGCCCGCATCCTTCCTGTACCGTAAGGATATCTTCGCGCAGTACAACCTGACGTTACCGCGCACATGGAGGGAGCTGCTGTCCTTTGCCAGGCAGTACAACGGTACTGCGGGCATGCATGCGTTTTGCGGCCTTCCAGATCTGTGTACCGTGCTGGACTATATGATGCTTCAGTGAGTACTATTTTACGAATGCATGCGAACCTTAGCACATCACTTTGTACGCACAGGCATACACCGCATGCACAGACGTGCGCATGCATGCAGCGAACCAAGTTGAATACAGCACTGCATGCATTGCGTTCTTCAGTAAGTATCAGTTGACCTGTGAACCCTCCATTGCAATACATGCATGTAGATGTTACATGACAGATAAGACACGCAAAGAGACGGGACCCAGCTCTGCAAAATAAGACTGCATGCATGTGTGCATGCGTGCTGCATCCTGTACCTGCTAGTGCCTATCCACTCCTGACCGCAGGTCTCTTTTTGCGTCACACATTCAGACCCGTGGCCCTACGCAAGGTTGGCTGTTCGAGCCCATCTCCATGCGCCTGCTTATGGACAGCCCAGCGATGGTAGAAGCTCTTGAAATCTACAAGGTGCGCCATGGCTTGTAATCAAGAGCTTGAACAGATGCACATGCACTCGGGACATTCGCGCCGTGTATGTTTTCAACGGTAGTGAGAAGCAAGTGGGCTGATGCGTGCAGGGCTTGCGTGAGATGTCCGCACCAGGCGGAGCCGCGGGCTGCATCAACTACCCACGGGACTTCGCTGATGGGTTGTGCCTCATCACCCCCGCTCTGGCTATCTACACCAAGGTAAATGTCCTCTACGCCTTGTCCAAAGCCTGACATTGGTTTGTAGCGATGGAGAGCAGTTCAGGCTGCCTGCTCACTCCCGGGATTGCAACAGCAAGAAAAACCCCGGCCTGTTGAGTCTGTTCTGCGGATCAGAATTGTGCTTCGTGCTGCCCACGGCTCCAGTCGCGGCCTGCTATGCATTTGTTTGCAGGTCATGATACATGAGTCAAAGAGGGAGCTGATGAAGCTCGTGCAAGGCAACGTTGGCTTCCTACCCTGGCCCGGCACAGAGAAAGTACTGGATGCGGACACAAACACACTCGTGCCTTGTGACGCTGGCCGATGCCCTTATGCTACGAGGTAAGCCATTGTGCCTGGCCTTAATCAAGCTATAGCGGTAGCAAACACTTATGCGACCGCTACTTCGCACATGGATGACCACGACCGCATGGGTATGTCATGCTCCCCTGAGTGTGCCATGTGAATGCATGTTCCCTCCTGCGCAGTCACACAAGAGCAGATGGGTCAACCATCCTGATCAATGTGAGCCCTTTCGTCGACTTTACATCCAACGGAATCAACGCTCATTCATCCCCAGATCTGCGTTTCTTCATGTACCAAGTGCTATCTTACCTTAGCTCCGAGGCCATCAGCACTCGGCTCTTGATGCACCCAGACACAGGTACACTCTTGTATTTGGCATGCTGCATCCTAGATGGCTAACGCTTGCTCACCACACGTGAACCTCTCCTGTTATGCTCAGTGTACCGCATGCATCTGATCGTGCACTGGTCTGTACATCCCGGTTCTCAACACAGCACTGCAGCACTTGTATGGCAAGAGTTAACACAAATCACCAGAGCCTGCTCGAACGAACGTGCTTGCTCTATGCGCTTCTTGCTGTTTGCGCTGCAGAGGGAGGCACCACCCACACATTCGTTGGGCACCGCAGAAGGTGGCAAGCCCCACATTGAGCCTGGCTGACCCATGATTATACGTTACTGCTGCTCAGACTGACGTGCTTGTGCTATGCACCTCGTGCTGCTTGCCTTGCAGAGGGTGGCACCACCCACACAAGCCAGCTGGACCCCAAGCTCTGGATCGCGGCAGGCTACAACGCAGATGACGCACGCGCCTACTGTGACGACCTTAAAGCGTCGCTAACCCATCCAAACAGTAATCTGGCAGTTCGGTTCCCAGGGGGCTTCACGGTCATTGGTGTCATGCAAGCAATGGCTGGCATGGTCATGGCCATGCCGACAGAGCAGGTTGCAGCGTTTGGGGCGGGTGCTGTTAGGAAGGCTCTCCTTGACGCATATGTGAGTAAGAGTGAGCATGCAGCTGTTGTCTGCGCTACCATGTTGCAGCTTCCGCTAGTACTGCCATAGTTTGCTGGCTAGATAAGAAGGTAAGGCTGCTGTTTGGCTCTATGCATGTGCGCTGGTCTTGTCTACGCAGGGTGGCAACGAGACAGCATTGAAGCTCGAGTACTGGAGGTCGCTAAACAGGCGCTACACATCGCCCCAACCGCCCAGCATGCAGCCGCCTGCGCCAGAAGAGGCAAAGCCTGCACAGGCTGGAGAGGGCAGCAGTGGCTTACAGCCTGGTCTCGTGGCCGTGTGTGTGGTGCTACCAGTCGTGCCTCTGGCTGTGCTGGCAGCTTGGCTTTACAGGTGAGCGGCACATGTTTGTTTGTTTGTTTGTTTTATTTTTACACTCCCGCCTAGCAGAGGCTCACATCAGGATACAGAGATCAAGAGATACACCCCTAGGCTAAAGGAGCCGGGTATAAGACCCG
>VFQO010052041.1_pt1 | contig 10201 bp, 8 predicted proteins | sample 3512331 | NCBI WGS metagenome assembly VFQO01 (sample SAMN10412371, study PRJNA504923) | tailings metagenome | isolation source: Replicate 3 from Balatoc abandoned mine | place: Philippines: Itogon, Benguet | collected 2017-08-28 | reverse complement strand
TCGATATCCGCCGCCTGTCCGAAATGCTGGCGCGGGTACAGGGGCAAATCACCCACAAAGCGCTGGACCATGTCTCGCCGCTAGCGGTTCCGGCACTGCTCGAAATCGGCCGGGAAATGATCCAGGGCGAGGCGTCGGAGGCCCTGCTGGCGGAGGCCGAGGAAGACCTTATCCGGGAAGCAATGTCCTAACCTTTCGCGATGGGTGTTGCCGAAAAGCCTCGAACCGGCACCCCGGGCCCAGCGACCAATGAAAATGTGCGAGTCGTGGAACCCAACGCCAGCCAGCTTTGCGGTTGGGCCAAGGGGCATGTGGCGCGATCTTGATGTGTGGCAGCCGGTGAGGCGATGACGTACCTCCGCATTCTCGCGATGGCCGCCGTTCTGATCGCGGTGTTCGTGCTTGGCATGTCGCTGACGGCGGCGCAGTTGCCGTTTGTCGCCGACGGGTTCCCGCTCAATCGCAAATTCATCGCCGTATCGTTGAACGGCGAGCCGTTCAACTACGAGCGCATGCGGCACCTGCCCTCGCTGGAAGTGCGGCGCAACGGCATTACGAAGATGCGCGCGTCCGGTCACGGCGGCTGCAACGCCTGGAACGGCGATGTGGAGTTCCCGTCCGGACAGAAAGTCGCGTTCAAGGCGGTCGTCACGACGCGCATGGCCTGTCCGGCCCTGTCGGTGGAAGGCCGGTATCTTGGCGCTTTGCTCAAGGCCACGCGGTGGCGTACTGAGGAGCGAACGCTGATTCTCGAAAATGACGTCGATATCCTCCGCTTCCATCTTGCCCCGCACTGAGCGGGCCGCCGATCTGGCGGTCGCTGGCGTCGGCCTGCATGCGAATTGCGCCGGCGTTCTCTACTGGCCCGACGAGAGCCTGCTCGTCGTCGCGGACCTGCATCTCGAAAAAGGATCGAGCTTCGCGCGGCGTGGCATGCTGCTGCCGCCGTACGACACGACCGAAACGCTGGCGCGCCTCGCGCGGCTGATCGCGCACTATGCGCCGCGGCGCGTCATAGCGCTTGGCGATAACTTCCATGACGGCGGCGGGCCGTCGAGGCTCTCGGCGGCCGATCGCACCTCGCTCGGCGCACTGCAGCGCGGCCGCGACTGGATCTGGATCGCCGGCAATCATGATCCCGATCCGGCCGAGGGGATTGGCGGCGTGTTCGCCGATATGCTCGTGGTCGGCGGGCTCACGTTCCGCCATCATCCTTCGCGTAACGCACCCGACGGCGAGATCGCCGGGCACCTGCATCCGCAAGCACGCATCGTGCAGCGCGGCCGCGCGGTGTCGCGGCGTTGCTTTGCCACGGACGGCAAGGCGCTGGTGATGCCGGCGTTCGGGACCTACACGGGCGGCTTGAACATCCGCGACCGCGCGTTCACCACGGTGTTCGGCACGCGGCGTTACACCGCGCACATGCTTGGGGACGGCAGGCTCTACGCCTTCGCGGCCTCGCGCTGCCTGTCCGACTGAACGCGATCAGTCCCTCCGGAACACCACGCTGGCGAGCCAACCGGTGAGCAGCGCGAGCATCGCGGTCGCGATCCCGTAGAGCAGTCCGTGGTCGCGCGCCGCCTGCGCTACAAACTGCTCGAAGCCGACCTTGACGACCTCGAACGCTGTCTGCGTTCGCGAGAGCAGGGTCCCGTCGGCAAACAGCTTCACGTCGATCTCGTACGGCCCGGTCGGCGCGTTGTCGGGGATCGGAATCGAGGCTCGGAAGAGGGCTGGCGTCAGGAATGTGACCCCGTTTTGTTGCTCGCCATAAAGTTTGTTGTCGATCTTCAGGCGCAGAAAAGCCTGACGGAACGGGTCATTCTGGATCGAGTCGGCGATGTCGCCGGAAATCTCCTGGGGCAGCAGCGTGCGGGCGAGACCCGTCTGCGTGCGCCGCAGCGTGTTCACGTCGGCGATGTCATTGATGGTTCGGTTCGCCAGCACCGTGAGATAAGACGGCGCCTTCACGAACGTGCGCGAGTCCGCGTTGACCCAGATTCCGGCGACGCGCTGCTTGCGAAATGTCACGACGTTCTCGCGCGGACCGGTCACGGTGACGACGATATCGTAGCCGCCGCGCCGTGGCACCGTCTGCGCGTCGCGTTCGACCGAGCCGAACAGCACGACATCGGCACCGGTGAAATTCGAGGCAATCAGCACGCGCGAGGTCGACAGCGTGGTAACGAGCCGCTCCGCATGCGCCGGACCTGCCGCGAGGAGCGCGACGGCCGCGAGCAGGAGGACGCGCCGCACGCTCATTTTTTCTCCTCCGTCACGCGCATCGTGAAGAGGTCCGTCGGGTGCACGACGAGGTCGTAGGCGAAGCGCAGCCCAACCGAAAGCACAAGGATACCGAGCAACAGGCGCAACTGTTCACCCGAGAACTTCTGCCCCGTTCGCGCGCCGAACTGTGCGCCGATGACACCCCCAATCATCAGAATAAGGGCGAGCAGTGCGTCGACAAGGTGATTGGTGGCGGCGTGAATGATGGTGGCGTAGGCCATCGTCACCAGAGTCAGCACCTGCGAGGTGCCGATCACCACACCGGTCGGAACGCGGATGAGGTAGATGAGCGCCGGAACCAGCAGGAAGCCGCCGCCAATGCCCATCACGGCGCCGATGAATCCGATGCCGAAGCCGATCACCCAGATCGGGATCACCGAGACGTAGATCTTTGACACCTTGAACCGCATCTTCAGCGGCAGGCCGTGGATCCACATGTGGCTGCCGGGGCGGCGGATCTCGGCCGGGCGGCCGCGGCGCGAGCGCATGATGGCGCGCACGCTTTCGATCACCATCATGGTGCCGACGCCGCCGAGCATCACGAGGTAGGACACGCCGATCGTCAGGTCGAGTTGGCCGAGGCGGCGCAACACCGTGAACAGCCAGACGCCGGCCGTCGTTCCCAATAACCCGGCCACCAGAAGCATGGTGGCAAGTGCTGGATCGAGCGCGCGTCTTCGCCAATATGAAATTGCACCGGAGAACGACGAAGCGGCAACGTGGCTCGCGACGCTGGCGACCGCGACGGCGGGGGCAATGCCGATGAAGATCAGCAGCGGCGTCATCAGGAAGCCGCCGCCGATGCCGAACATGCCCGAAATGAAGCCGACCGCGAGCCCCATGAAGAGGATCAGCAGAACGTTGACGGGTACTTCGGCAATCGGAAGGTAGATTTGCACGAGACGGGTCCGCCGATGCGATGGCTAGTGGTCCGATTCCAACATTCGCATCCCTGTGCTGCGGGCTCCTTTGCGAATGTTGGAATCAAAGGACCACTAGCAACTATCAGATGCTAGTGGAGCCTTGGATTTGACATTCGCTTCGCGAGCCCGCGGCTGGATGGATAGCGAATGTCAAATCCGCTCCACTAGCCGCGAGCGACCAAGCGGATGAGGGCCGTACCTTAGTCCGGATTCTCACCCTGTCGCGCGTAAAGTTACGTGCAGGGTGAATGAAGGTTCTGTGAACGATGCGGCCACGTTGCGGCCGGGTCCGTGAATGCGTCGCAATGTCGCCCACGCCGACGCAAAAACCGTCCCCGATGTTGACGGTTCAGGACTGCTGCGGCTTGCGCTTCGGCGCCGCGGACTTTGCGGGAGCCCCTTGAGCCGGGGCCTTGTCCCAGCCGGAGGCCGGCGCCTTGACGTTGGTGGCCTCATCCGGCGCAAGGTCCGGCGAGAACGTCTGCACGGCGAGTTTCGCGGCCACCAGCGACTGCTGGTCGAGCTTGGCAGCGACGTCGTCGCGCTTCTTGCCGGCGTCCTGGTCGCCCTGCGCGGCGGCAAGTGCAAACCACTTGTAGGATTCCGCGAGGTTCTGTTCGACCCCAATGCCGCGCGCGTAAAGGATGCCGAGATTGTACTGGCTGTCCGCGACACCGCGCAGCGCGGCCTTGCGGAACCACTGCCCGGCGGAGCCATAGTCCGGCTTGCCGTCGATGCCTTCGGCGTACAGCACGGCGAGATTGTGGGTCGCCTTGGCGTTGCCTTTGTCGGCCGCCTGAATATAGAGCGCGCGCGCCTTGTTGAGGTCCTTCTTCACGCCCTGGCCCTTCTCGTAAAGGCTGCCAAGGCGATATTGCGCGGGGGTAAGGCCCTGTGCGGCGGCGCGATCGAACCACTGCGCGGCGAGTTCCAGATTGAGCGGGACGCCGCGGCCTTCCGAGTAGCGCACGCCGATCTCGTATTCGGCGGCCGGGTTTCCGGCCGCGGCTCCGGTGCGCAGGGCGCCGCTGATGCCCGCAGGGAGCTTGTCGGCCGACGCGCCGCTATCCGGAGCCGGTGCCGCCGCAGGAGCCGCGGCTGCGACAGCGGCTGGAGCCGGCGCAGGGGCAGCGACTGGCGCAGAGGCCGGCGCCGCGACTGTCTTTGCCGCAGGAGCCGCCGCGGACTTCACGCTGCCCGTGACGTCGGCAGGTGTGGCGACAGGGGCGATGACGGGAGGCGGGGCCGCAACCGGCGCGATCAGGTTCGCGGTCGGCGTCGGAGCGATGAGAGGTTCGGAGGCTGGCAGCTTCGGTTCGGTGGCAGGCGTCGGCAGCGACACGACCTTGCCCGGCACAGCCGCCTTGGATTGGGTCGGCGCTGGACGCTGCGAGTGCTCGGAGCCGCCCATGAACTGCATGAGCTGCATGGTGCCGTAGAGCACCAGCAGCGCGCTGACGCCGAGCACGAGGGCGCGGCGGCGGTTCGCGAGGAAGCGCCCGATCAGGGTGGTTGGCGTCGCCTCGGTCGGCTCTTCGGTGCGGGCGGCTTCTGCTGGAGTTTCGTTGGCGGCGGCCTGAGCGGCACGCCGCGCCGCGGCGATGAAGTTCGCCTTGCCGGCTACTTCGCCCTCGCGCTTGAGCGGGCCGAGCGCCGGGCCGAGCGCAGCCTCGGAGGCCGCGATGCGCTCCGCGGGCGTGCGCGCGCGCTGCGACGCGGTGCCGGGCTCGAGCGGAGTATCGGCGGGCAGATCGGGATCGATCGGCGCGCGCTCGACGCGGGCACCGGGGCTGAAGGGAGTGAGCGCGCGCGGCGCCTCGGCCTGCGGTGCGGGAGCCGGCGGCTCCTGCATGCGTGCTTCCGGCATGCGCGGCTCCGCCGCGCGCAATTCCGGTGCGATCGATGGGGCCACGGATGCCGCGATCGCCTGCGGCGGAGCGGTCTTGATGCCGGTTTCGACACTGGCGAGACGTTCCACGAGGCGCTCCAGCGTCTCGTGGACCGCTTCGAGCGTGTCCTGCGTGCGCTGGTCGCTCTCTGTCTGATGGGCGTGGAGCGCTTCGAGATCCTGCCGCACGGCCGACACTGCCTCGCCGCCGCCACGCGGCGCTTCGGCGATGACCGCACGCGCCACGCGTTCGGCGGTGGTGATCGCGTCCTCGCGCGCTTCACGCACCTGCATGGTGAGCTGCTGGATGCCCCGCTCGATCCCGCTCAGGTCGGTTGTGCGCTGTCCGGTGGTCTCGATGTGGTCGGCCAGCGCCATGATGCGCGATTCAAGCTGCTCGAACGCGGCGCGCTCGTGCACGAGATTGTCGCTCTTGTTCAGCTTGTCGGTCAGCGCGTTGACGAGCCCTTCGAGATGCTGCGGCATCGGGCCCATCTGCTCGACGCGCGTGTCGAGCGCATGGGTCAGCTCATGAACGCGGTGCGCGAGCGAGTCGAGGCCGCTCGCGCCGCTGATCGTCGCGAGATGATCGATGCGCGCCGCCAGCGCCTGCACGTCGCCCGCGATTGATGCAACTCCTTCGGCCGACGCGACGCCGGCGGAGAGTTCGCGCAACTCGTTGATGGCGGCTTCGAGATAGCGCAGCGTTTCGGGATCGGGCGAAGATGTCCCGCCCGAAAAGCTGTCCATCTTGTGCGACAGTTCGGCGATGCGTGCCTCGAACACGCCGAGGCCTTCGGCGGGCGTCATCTGGTTCAGGGCAGCGTCGATCTGCGCGAGGCGGTGCTCAATATTCTGCAGCGCCGACGGATCGGTGCCGCGCCCGACGCTCTGGTCGATCCGTTGGGCGAGCGCGTGCACGTCATCCTGCAAGGCTTCGAGCGCGCGGCGCGGCAGCGCCTCATGGATGGCGCCGGCGATTTCGGACAAGTCGGCGCGCAGGGCCGAAACCGATTCTTCGACGCCGCTCGGACGACGTAGTGTTTCGATCTGCGCCGTGATGTGGCTGAGCTGCCGTTCGAGGCTGGAGAAATCGGCGCCGGTCGCTGGAGAGGCGGCGGCTTGCGGCTGTGCGAGGCTGGCGGCCGGAATCGGGGCGTTCTCGAGCGCCCGCTGGCGCGCCGCGATCTCGGCGATAAAGTCGTCGACGCCGGGCTCCCGCGCGGGCGCGATCGGTGGGGCGGTGGTACGCGCGGGCTCGGTGGCGGGACGGTCGGCGGTCAGTTGTTCGAGGCGGGCGTTGAGCCGCGAGACTGTGTCGGTCAGCCGGTTGCCGCCCGGCGCCGGGTTGTCGGCGGAAGCCGAACTGCCCATTCGGCGCGACAGTTCGTCGAGGCGGCCGCTGACTGGCCCGGCAGCAGCCCGTGCAGGTGATTGACCAAACGTCGTATTGAGCCACTGGTCGACAGACATGCCGGCGCGACGGGCTGCTTCCTGCGCGGCCTGGTACAGCTCGGGGCTGAGCCCGTGGTCATTCCAAGAGGCGCCTGACGTCATTGCATACTCACAGCCCTGAGGCGGCCGGGGCCGCCTACGCAGAACGCGCGCGTACAAACAGAAATAGAGGGGCGCGCAGTTCTACTTTCCCTGAGGGCTGACTTTTCCGCTTTAGGGTAAATATGCCGTTAACCGGGGCGCACTGAGCGATGTTTCGGAACCGAATGGCGAACGGTTCGTTTTGAATTTTCAAACAATGGTTGTATTTTGACCTTGGTCTGCTGTTTACGTCGCGTCTCGTCCAAACGGATTACCGTTATGTGGTCTCTCCTAACGTCATGTACCTCGCAATATGGAGGGGAGAATACTAAATTTGGAGCAATCGGCCCCGATTTGGGCTCTCCAGAACGGTAGGGTTTGGTGCAATGGACGAATCACACAACGCAGAGAGCGTGGCGGTGGCCGGATGGACCTCTGACTACTCGGGAAGTGACGGTATAATGGTAGACAAGTCGGCGTTCACGATCGGGGAGCTCTCGCGCGAATTCGGCGTTACGTTGCGTGCATTGCGCTTCTACGAGAACAAAGGGCTGATCTCGCCGCAGCGCGAGGGCCTGAACCGCCTTTATTCACAGGGTGACCGCACCCGGCTGGCGCTGATCCTCAAGGGCAAGAAGCTCGGCTTTACGCTGGGTGAGATCCGCCAGATGATCGCCGCCGAGGAGGGCAACGCCGACGACAAGGCGCTCTCGCTCAGCCGCGAGAAGTGCCTCGAGCAGATCGAGATGCTGGAGCGGCAAAAATCCGAGATTGAAGAAGGACTTGGCGAGCTGCGTCGAATCTATTCGGAGCTTTCGGGCAAGCTCGACGCCAGATAGGGCGATTTTCGGATAGGGCCGACTTTCGGCCTTTCGACGGCCAGTTTCAGCGCATTTTCACAAATCCAGGCGCCGTTTTCCCACCCGGAGAACGGCGTTTTTGTTTTCGGACCACCCGCGAACCTCCGGACACAAAAATTTGTGTGTCCCGATCTTTACGTTTACGTAAACTAGATGTACTAAGGTGCCACAGGGAAGCGGAGACGCTCGCGTGGTCGATCTGGACGGCATTCACGGAACCCGGCTGCTGTCGGAACTCGCTGCCGGCCTTGAGGCCGAGGCGCCCACCGGGCGCGACACCTTCACCATCCGCGACCTCACCAAGGAATTCGGCGTCTCGGCGCGCACGCTGCGCTTCTACGAGGAGAAGGGCCTCGTCGATCCGGCGCGGCGCGGCGAGCAGCGCCTCTACTCGCGGCGCGACCGCGCGCGGCTCGCCTATGTGATCGCCGGAAAGACGGTCGGCTTCTCGCTCGAGGAAGTGCGCGAGATGCTCGACCTCTATGACCTCGGCGACGGGCAGGTGACCCAGCTCAAGGTCGCGCTCTCAAAATTCGCCGAACGTATCGAGAGACTCGAAAAGCAGAAGACCGACATCGACCGCGTTGTCGCGGAACTGACGCGCGCGAGTGATGCCATGAAGGCAAAGCTCACCGCGTCGGGAGCGGCAAGCAAGACCTAGAGACCCCCACCCGACGCGCTGTGCGCGTCGACCTCCCCCTTGCAGGGGGAGGTGAAGGCAAAGACCGGAGGATGCTATGCCGACCTACAAGGCGCCCGTGGAGGACGTGCAGTTTCTGCTCAACGACGTGTTTCACATGGAGCGCTACGGCAACCTGCCGGGCTTCTCCGATGTGCCGCCCGATACACTCGCGGCCATTCTTGAGGAAGCCGCGAAGCTGACCGAAGAGGTGGTGCAGCCACTCAATCGCGTCGGCGACATCGAGGGCTGCAAGCGTAACGCCGATGGAAGCGTCACGACGCCAACCGGCTTCAAGGAAGGCTACAAGCAGTACACCGAAGGCGGCTGGATGGGCATTTCGGTGCCGGCCGAATACGGCGGGCAGGGCCTGCCGGGCACCATGACGGTGATGATCAACGAGTTGATGTGCGGCGCCAGCATCGCGTTCTCGATGTATCCGGGCCTGACGCAGGGCGCGATCGCGGCCTTCCTGCATCACGGCACGGACGAGCAGAAGAAGTTCTATCTGCCGAACATGACGAACGGCAAATGGACCGGCACGATGAACCTGACCGAGCCGCATTGCGGCACGGACCTCGGGCTCTCGCGCGCCAAGGCGGTGAAGCAGGCCGACGGCTCCTACGCGATCACCGGCACAAAGATTTTCATCTCGGCCGGCGAGCATGACCTCTCGGAGAACATCATCCACCTCGTGCTCGCGCGCATCGAGGGTGCGCCTGCGGGCATCAAGGGTCTGTCGCTCTTCATCGTGCCTAAGATCAACATCAATGCGGACGGCTCGCTGGCGGACCGCAACAAGGTCATGTGCGGCTCGATCGAACACAAGATGGGCATCCACGGCAACTCGACCTGCGTGATGAACTACGACGGCGCGAAGGGCTTCCTGATCGGTCAGGAGAACCGCGGCATCAACGCGATGTTCACGATGATGAACGAGGCGCGGCTCGGCGTTGCGGTGCAGGGCCTCGCGGTGTCCGAGGTCGCGTATCAAAACGCCGTCGCCTATGCGAAGGATCGCCTGCAGGGCCGTTCGATCTCGGGCACGAAGAATCCCGACAAGGCGGCCGATCCGATCATCGTGCATCCCGACGTGCGGCGCATGCTGATGACCATCAAGTCGCTGAACGAGGCCGCGCGCGCGCTCGTGCTGTGGACCGCGCTGAAGGCTGACGTGGCGTGGCGCTCGCAGGACCAGAAGGAGCGGCAGGCGGCCGACGACCACATGGGCCTGCTGACGCCGGTGCTCAAGGGCGTGCTGACCGACAACGGGCTCTCGAACGCCGTGATGGCGCAGCAGATCTTCGGCGGCCACGGCTACATTGCCGAGCACGGTATGGAGCAGTTCGTGCGCGATGCGCGCATCACCATGATCTACGAAGGCGCAAACGGCATTCAGGCGCTCGATCTGGTCGGCCGCAAGCTCGGCCGCGATGGCGGCCGCGCGATCACGGCGTTCTTCAAGGAAGTCTCCGAGTACGTGAAGACACACTTGGCGGATGAAGCGATGAAGCCTTATGTCGCGCCGCTCGGCGAGGCGCTCGCGACGCTGCAGCAGGCCACGATGTGGTTCATGCAGAACGCGATGCAGAAGCCCGACAACGCGGGCGCCGGCTCGACCGACTACATGCACCTCTTCGGGCTCGTGGCGCAGGGCTACATGTGGGCGCAGATGGTGAAGGCCGCGCAGGACAAGCTCAAGAATGGCGCGAACGGCTCGGAAGAGCGCATGAAGGCGAAGCTCGTCACCGGCAAGTTCTTCATGGAGCGCGTGCTCCCGGAGCACGCGACGCACTTCAAGCGCATTCAGACGGGCGCGGATACGATGATGGCGCTTCCGGCGGAGGCGTTTTAGCCGTTGTCGTCATTGCCGGGCTTGACCCGGCAATCCATCTTCTTGCGAAAAAGATGGACCCGCGGGTCAAGCCCGCGGGTGACGAGTGGAGGGAGTTGATGGCACAGGGCAATCTAACCGGCGGCTGCCAGTGCGGCGCCGTGCGCTACGAGTGGACGGTGAAGCCGGTCCATT
>VFQO010052040.1_pt1 | contig 10201 bp, 10 predicted proteins | sample 3512331 | NCBI WGS metagenome assembly VFQO01 (sample SAMN10412371, study PRJNA504923) | tailings metagenome | isolation source: Replicate 3 from Balatoc abandoned mine | place: Philippines: Itogon, Benguet | collected 2017-08-28 | reverse complement strand
CGGGCGACGAGATGGCCGACATCAAGCGCCTGTTCACGCCGGAGTTCCGCAACCGTCTGGATGCCACGGTGAGCTTCAAGGCGCTCGATGAGAACATCATCATGCGCGTGGTCGACAAGTTCCTGCTCCAGTTGGAAACGCAACTCGCCGAGAAGAAGGTCGAGGTCACCTTCACCGATGCGCTGCGCAAGCACCTGGCCAAGAAGGGCTTCGATCCCCTGATGGGCGCGCGTCCGATGCAGCGCCTGATCCAGGACACGATCCGCCGTGCCCTGGCCGACGAACTGCTGTTCGGTCGACTGACCGAAGGCGGGCGCCTGTCGGTGGACATCGAGACCAAGAACGACGAGGCTGGCAAGGAAGTGCAGGAAGTCGTGCTCGACATCCAGCCGTTGCCGAAGAAGGAAGGCAAGGCCAAGCCCGAAGAGGCCACCGCCGGCTGAACCCGACGGCCCTCACGAAAAAGCCCGGCGCATGCCGGGCTTTTCTTTGACCGGTACCAAGGCTCAGCGCGACTTGCCGCCCAGCAACCCACCCAGCACGCCGCGCAGGATCTGCCGGCCCAGGCCGCTGGCGACGGTGCGCGCCGCCGTTTTCGCCATGGTCTGCACCAAGCCGTCGTACTGGCCGCCTCGGGGGCCGGTGCGCCCGAAGAGCACCTCGTTGATGGCGCTTTTCTCTTCTGCAGGCGCTTCTCTGGACGCGCCCGGAATGCGGGGCGCCTTGGCCGCAGGTTTGCTGGCCGCCTCGGGTGTTTCCGCTTCGCCGCGTGCGCCCGCGTGCGACTGGAACATCTCGTAAGCGCTCTCGCGGTCCACCACCTTCTCGTACACGCCGGCCACCAGGGACCCCTGGCGCAGTTGCCGGCGCTGTTCGTCGGTGATGGGGCCAAGCTGGCTGCCGGGGGGAATCACGAACACGCGCTCGGTTTCGCTCGGTCGGCCCTTGGCGTCGAGCAGGCTGACCAGAGCCTCGCCCACCGCCAGTTCGGTGATGGCGGCCTCGATGTCGAGCCCGGCCTTGGGCCGCATGGTCTGGGCGGTGGACTTCACCGCTTTCTGGTCGCGTGGCGTGAACGCGCGCAGCGCGTGCTGCACCCGGTTGCCGAGCTGACCGAGCACGCTGTCGGGGATGTCCAGCGGGTTCTGCGTCACGAAGTAGACACCGACGCCCTTGGAGCGTACCAGGCGCACCACCAGCTCGATGCGCTCGATCAGCACCTTGGGTGCTTCGTTGAATAACAGGTGGGCTTCGTCGAAGAAGAAGACCAGCTTGGGCTTTTCGGGGTCGCCGATCTCCGGCAGCGTCTCGAACAGCTCGGAGAGCATCCACAGCAGGAACGTGGCGTACAGGCGCGGCGCATTCATGAGCTTGTCGGCCGCCAGGATGTTGATCACGCCCTTGCCATCCACGGTCTGCATGAAGTCGCTGATGTCGAGCATGGGCTCGCCGAAGAACTTGTCGCCGCCTTGCTGCTCGACCTGCATCAGCCCGCGCTGGATCGCGCCAATGCTGGCCGCGCTGATGTTGCCGTACTCGGTGGTGAACTGCTTGGCGTTGTCGCCGATGTGCTGCAGCATGGCCCGCAGGTCCTTCATGTCCAGCAGCAGCAGGCCGTTGTCGTCGGCGATCTTGAAGACCAGGTTGAGCACGCCGGCCTGCGTGTCGTTGAGGTTGAGCATGCGCGCGAGCAGCAGCGGGCCCATGTCGCTGATGGTGGCGCGCACCGGGTGGCCGAGTTCGCCGAACACGTCCCACAGCGTGGTGGGGCAGGCCTGGGAAGCGGGCAGGGTGATGCCGCGGTCCTGCAGCACCTTGGCCAGCTTTTCGCCAAAGCTGCCTTTCTGGCTGATGCCGGAGAGATCGCCCTTCACGTCGGCCATGAACACCGGCACGCCGATGTTCGAGAACTGCTCGGCCAGGGTCTGCAGCGTCACAGTCTTGCCGGTGCCGGTCGCTCCGGTGATCAGGCCATGGCGGTTGGCCAGTCCCGGCAGCAACTGGCAGGTGGTGTTGGCGTTCTGGGCGATCGGCATCGGTTCGGCCATGGTCGTGTCTTCCTAGCGGGCGTTGTTCGGGGCGGAGCGGGTGAAAACGTAAAATCGCAGGCTTATTAGATCAAAGCCAGAACAGGCTGAAGGACAATTTCGTGGCCGGACACAGCAAATGGGCAAATATTCAGCACCGCAAGGGACGCCAGGATGAGAAGCGGGGCAAGATCTGGACGCGCGTCATCCGTGAAATCACGGTGGCGGCCCGCCAGGGTGGCGGCGACCCGGCCATGAACCCGCGCCTGCGGCTGGCGATCGACAAGGCCAAGGCGGCCAACATGCCGGCCGACCGCATCAAGTACAACGTGGACAAGGCCTCCGGCAACCTCGAAGGCCAGGCGCTGGAGGAGATCCGCTACGAAGGCTACGGCATCGGTGGCGCGGCGGTGATCGTCGACACCATGACCGACAACCGCGTTCGCACCGTGGCCGAGGTGCGCCACGCCTTCAGCAAATACGGTGGCAATCTCGGCACCGATGGCTCGGTGTCGTTCCAGTTCAAGCACTGCGGCCAGTTGATCTTCGCGCCGGGCACCTCTGAAGACAAGGTGATGGAGATCGCCCTGGAAGCGGGTGCAGACGACGTGATCAGCGACGACGAGGGCGCGCTGGAGGTGTTGACACCCCCGCTCGAATTCGAGGCGGTGAAGAACGCGCTGGAGGCCGCCGGCCTCAGGCCGGAAGTGGCGGAGGTGACCATGCGGGCCGAAAACACCATTCCGCTGGCCGGCGACGACGCCGCGCGCATGCAGAAGCTGCTGGACGTGCTGGAAGACCTGGACGATGTCCAGGAGGTCTTCCACAACGCCGAAATCTCCGAATAAGGCGCCCGCTGATGAAAGTTCTCGTGATCGGCGGTGGTGGCCGCGAACATGCGCTGGCCTGGAAACTCAAACAATCCGAAGGCGTGAGCCAGGTGTTCGTGGCGCCAGGCAATGCCGGCACCGCTCGCGACAGTGGCCTGACCAACCTGGCGCTCACCGACAAGGTGGCCTTGCGCGAATGGGTGCAGGCCAACGGCATCGGCCTCACGGTGGTCGGCCCCGAAGCCCCACTGGCGGCCGGCGTGGTGGACGAGTTTCGCGCTCATGGGCTGGCCATCTTCGGCCCCACCAGGGCGGCCGCACAACTCGAAAGCTCCAAGGCCTTTTCCAAGGCCTTCATGGAGCGCCACGGCATTCCCACGGCCAGGTACCAGACGTTTACGGATCCCGCAGCGGCCCACGCCTATGTGGATGTCGAAGGCGCGCCCATCGTGATCAAGGCCGATGGCCTGGCCGCTGGCAAGGGTGTGGTGGTCGCCCTGACCGCTGCCGAGGCGCACGAAGCCATCGACTTCATGCTGTTGGACAACACCCTGGGTGTGGCGCACAACGAGGGCGGCGCGCGGGTGGTGATCGAGGAATTCCTCGAGGGTGAGGAAGCCAGCTTCATCGTGCTGTGCGATGGCGAGAACGCCCTGGCCCTGGCCACCAGCCAGGACCACAAGCGCCTGCTCGATGGCGACCAGGGTCCCAACACCGGTGGCATGGGCGCGTATTCGCCCGCGCCCGTCGTCACGCCGGCGGTGCACGAGCGCGCCATGAACGAAGTGATCCTGCCCACGCTGCGCGGCATGGCGGCGGACGGCATCCCGTACACGGGTTTTCTCTACGCGGGCTTGATGATCACCCCCGACGGACGCGTCAAGACCCTGGAGTTCAACTGCCGCATGGGCGACCCGGAAACCCAACCCATCCTGATGCGCCTGCGCAGCAACCTGGCACAGGTGCTGCTGTCGGCCACCCGCGGCGAACTGGACCGGGTCCAGCTCGACTGGGACCCCCGCGTGGCGCTCGGCGTGGTGCTGGCCGCCGCCGGCTATCCCCTGAGCCCGCGCAAGGGCGACGCCATCACCGGTCTGCCGGCCGACGCAGCCGACTGCATGGTGTTCCACGCCGGCACCACCCAGGTGGGCGATCAGGTGCAGGTGAGCGGTGGGCGCGTGCTGTGCGTCACCGCCCTGGCCACTTCCGTGGCCCAGGCGCGTGAGCGCGCCTACGCGGCCGTGGCGTCCATCGGTTTCGACGGCATGCAGCACCGCCGCGACATCGGATACCGAGCACTTTGAACGCACCGTCCGACTATCCCGGCCCCCACGAGGTGCGCTTCAAGGGGTCGGCATTGGCACGCTGGCTCCTGGGATGCATCGGTTGGCGGTTGCGGTACGAAGGTTTTCCCTCGCTTCAGGGCGTGGCGGTGATCTATCCACACACCAGCAACTGGGATTTCGTGGTGATGATCATGGCCAAATGGGCGATCGGTGTGCCGGCCTGCTTCTGGAGCAAGGACTCGTTGTTCCGCATCCCGTTGCTGGGGCGATGGCTGAGCTGGCTGGGCGGCATCGCCTTGCAGCGTGGTTCGCCGCAGGGCATGGTCGGCAACATGGTGAATCTGATGGTGCAGCACCGGCGCGAGGGCCGCGTGCTCTGGCTGGCCCTGTCGCCCGAGGGCACGCGCCGGCGCATGCCGGGCTGGCGCAGCGGTTTCTACCGCGTGGCGCTGGGTGCCGATGTCCCTGTGGCCCTGGTTCACCTGGATTACAGTCGCAAACAGGTCAAGGTCATGGATTTCCTGCGCATGAGTGGCGACGTCGACGCCGATTACGCCCGCATCGCCGCGGCCTATGACGGCGTGGGCGGATTGCGGCCCGAAGGCGCCAGTCCGGTCAAGCCCTTGCCCAAGCCTTTTTCTGCCGACACGGTGTGAGCATGCAACAGTCCCCCCAGTCTCTGGTTCGTGAGTACCTCGTCGATCTGCAGGAGCGCATCACCTCGACCGTGGCTCTGGTCGATGGTGGCAGCTTCGTCGTGGACAGCTGGACCAAGCCGCGCGGCGACAAGCTGCAAGGCAATGGCGTCACCCAGATCCTGGAAGACGGCGCCGTCTTCGAGCGCGCCGGCTGCGGGTTCTCCCACGTGAGCGGGCCGCGCCTGCCGCCCTCGGCCACCCAGCACCGCCCCGAACTCGGTGGCGCGCCTTTCGAAGCCATGGGTGTGTCGCTGGTGTTCCACCCGCGCAACCCTTACGTGCCCACGGTGCACATGAACGTGCGCATGCTGATGGCCACCCCGGCGGGCGGGGAGCCGGTCTGCTGGTTCGGTGGTGGCATGGACCTCACGCCTTACTACGGCTTCGAGGAAGATGCGGTCCATTTCCACCGCTCGGTCAAACAGGCCCTCGATCCCTTCGGCGTGGACAAATACCCGCGCTTCAAGCGCTGGTGCGACGAGTACTTCTACCTCAAGCACCGCGACGAACAACGCGGCATCGGGGGGGTTTTCTTCGACGACTTCTCGGAACTCGGGTTTGATGGCAGCTTCGCGATGATGAGTTCGGTGGGCGACGCCTTCCTCGACGCTTACCTGCCCCTGGTGGACCGCCGAAAGAACACGCCCTATGGCGAGCGCGAGCGCAGCTTCCAGCTCTACCGGCGTGGTCGCTACGTGGAATTCAACCTGGTGTGGGACCGTGGCACCCACTTCGGGCTGCAGTCGGGCGGGCGCACCGAGTCCATCCTGATGTCCATGCCACCGCTCGTCAGTTGGGCCTACAACCGCAAGACCAAGAAGGGCACGCCCGAAGAGCGCCTTTACAAGGATTTCCTGGTGCGCAAGGACTGGATCTGATGGCGATCCGTCGCGTCGGCATGTTCGGCGGTGCCTTCGACCCGCCCCACCGCGCCCACCGCGCGCTGGCCGAAACCGCGCTCGATCAGCTTGAACTGGACGTGCTTCACATCCTGCCGACCGGCCAGGCCTGGCACAAGGCACGCTCGCTGTCACCCGCGAAAGACCGTGTGGCCATGTGCCAGCTGGCTTTTGGTGACCTGCCACGTGTGCGGCTCGACGAGCGCGAGATCCACCGGGAAGGCCCGAGCTACACCGCCGACACCCTGAACGAACTCCAGCGCGAGTACCCCGGCGCCCAGCTTTTCCTGGTGCTCGGGGCCGACCAGTTGCTGGCGTTCCGGACCTGGGTGCGCTGGCAGGAGGTGCTGGAGCTGGCCACGCTGGCGGTGGCCAACCGCGCCACCCACATCGGCGCTCATGCGCCGCTGGACCAGACCACCGAAACCAACCTTTCGGCGGTGGACCTGCCTTTTCAATCGCTGCGCATGCCGCTGAAAAACATCAGCGCCACCGATGTGCGGGCCCGCGTGGGCCAGTCCGCGCCAGACGCCGGGGCGCTGGACGTTCTGGTGCCAGAGGCCGTCGCACGCTATATTTCACAACACCACCTCTACCAGCCTTCTCAATGACCAGCGAAACCACTGCCAAAAAAGACATCCAGAAACTCCAGCGCGCCATCGTCGATGGCCTGGAGGACGTGAAGGGTCAGGACATCGTGGTTTTCAACACCGAGCATCTTTCCCCGCTCTTCGAACGGGTCATCGTCGCCAGCGGCACGTCCAACCGGCAGACCAAGGCCCTCGCCGCGAGCGTGCGCGACGCGGTGCGCGAAGCCGGCTTCGACAAGCCGCGCATCGAAGGCGAGGACAACGGCGAATGGATCATCGTGGACTGCGGTGCGGCGGTGGCGCACGTGATGCAGCCGGTGATTCGCCAGTACTACCGCCTCGAAGAGATCTGGGGTGCGAAGCCCGTGCGCTTGAAGCACGGCGCTGAAAAGCCCGCCGCGCCGACGAAGCCTGCGGCCAAAAAGAAACCATTGAAGACCCCTGAAGCCGCACCCGTGTCCGCCAGGACCGTGGCGCGCAAGGCCGCCGCCAAGGCCGCCCCGGCGCCGGTGGCTGCGAAGAAGACCCCGGCACGCAAGGCGACGGCGCCTCAACGTGCGCCGGGCAAGACCGCCTCGCCGAAGAAAGTGGTGGTGGTTGGAAAGCCGGTGGCGAAGAAGTCCGCCGCCAAGCCCGCTGCCCGCACCGCCAGCAAGCCGGCCGCCAAGAAGAAGGCATGAAGCTGCTGATCGTCGCGGTCGGGCAGAGGGTGCCCGACTGGGCCCAGACCGCCTACGACGATTACGCCAAGCGCTTTCCACCCGAACTGCGGGTGGACATCAAGACCGTCAAGACCGAACCACGCGCTTCCCGCACGCTGGAGACCTTGCTCGCGGCCGAGCGCGATCGTATTGAGGCCGCCATTCCGCGGGGCGCCCGCGTGGTCGCGCTCGACGAGCGTGGCACCCCGCTCACCACCAAGGCGCTGGCCCAGCAACTGCAGCAGTGGCAACTGGAAGGCGACGACGTGGCGCTGGTGATCGGTGGCCCCGATGGGCTGGACCCCGCGTTCCGTGCCGCCGCGAACCAGCGCATCCGCCTGTCCGACCTGACGCTGCCGCACGCGATGGTGAGGGTGCTCCTCATCGAACAGCTCTACCGCGCCTGGTCGGTCAACGCCAACCACCCGTACCATCGCGAATGACTGATTTCATCTACCTCGCCTCCCAGAGCCCGCGCCGCAAGCAGTTGCTGGAGCAATGGGGTGTGCGCTGCGAACTCTTGCTGCCGGACGCCTCCGAGGACGCGGAGGCGCTCGAGGCCGTGTTGCCTGGCGAGGCGCCGGCGGCCTACGTCCAGCGCGTTACCGGCCTCAAGCTGCAGGCGTCTCTGGCGCGGTTGAAACGCCGTGGCCTGCCGGGCGCGCCCGTGCTGTGCGCCGACACCACCGTGGCATTGGGCCGGCGCATCCTGGGCAAGCCGGGCGATGCCGCCGAGGCGCGTCGCATGCTGGCCGATCTGGCCGGACGTCGCCACCGTGTGCTCACCGCCGTGGCGGTGGGGAGGCTCGGCGCGCGCACCGACCGGACCTGGGCGGCCCTGTCCACCTCCTGGGTGAGCTTCGAGGCGTTGAGCGCCGCGCGCATCCGCCGCTACGTGGACAGCGGCGAGCCCATGGGCAAGGCGGGTGCCTACGCCATCCAGGGCCAGGCCGGCCTCTGGGTCAGCCACATCAGCGGCAGTTATTCGGGCATCATGGGCCTGCCCGCGCACGAGACCGCGCAGGTGCTGGCGGCGGCCGGCGTGCCCCTGGGCTGAACCATCACAACAATGCCACGGAGACGGCTGACATGAGCCAGGACATTCTGATCAACTGGTCACCGCAGGAAACGCGCGTGGCGGTGGTGGAGCAGGGCGCCGTGCAGGAAGTCCATCTGGAGCGCACGCTGGAGCGTGGCCTGGTGGGCAACATCTACCTGGGCAAGGTCTCGCGCGTGTTGCCGGGCATGCAGTCGGCCTTCATCGACATCGGCCTGGACCGTGCGGCCTTCCTGCACGTGGCCGACTTGATGCCCAATATCGCGGCCAAGCACGCCGCGCCGCGCGAGCGCATGCCGCAAGCGATGATCGCCGATCCGCAGGCAACCGCGCCTTCCGTACCGGCTGCCGTCGTCAACAGTGCGCCCAAGGTGCTCACGCCCAACCCGGTGCTGCCGATCGAACGGCAGATCTTCGAAGGCCAGGCGCTCATGGTGCAGGTGCTCAAGGATCCGATCGGCACCAAGGGCGCGCGCCTGACGGCGCAGATCAGCATTGCCGGCCGCCTGCTGGTGTTCCTGCCGCAGGACAACCACATCGGCGTGTCGCAGAAGATCCCACCGGCCCAGCGTGAGGCCCTGCGCCAGCGCCTGGTGCGGCTCACCGCCACGGCCGACGGCAGCGCAGCGGGTGGCTTCATCCTGCGCACGAATGCCGAGGACGCCACCGACGAAGAACTGGTGGAGGACACGGCGTACCTGCGCAAGACCTGGTTGCGCATCAAGGAGGCGTCGACCCGCCAACCCTCGGCCACGCTGCTGCACGAGGACCTGAACCTCATGCAGCGCGTGCTGCGCGACCTGGTGGGCGCGCAGACGCAGTCGATCCGCATCGATTCGCGCGAGCAGCACGGCCTGCTGACCACCTTCGCCGCCGAGTTCATGCCCGACACCGTGGCCAAGCTGCAGCACTACAGCGGCGAGCGCCCGATCTTCGACCTGTTCAACATCGACGAGGACATCGTGCGCGCGCTCAGCCGCCGCGTGGACCTGAAGTCGGGCGGCTACCTGGTGATCGACCAGACGGAGGCGCTCACGACGGTGGACGTGAACACCGGTGGGTTCGTGGGTGCGCGCAATTTCGACGACACGGTGTACCGCACCAACCTCGAAGCCGCGCAGGCGATCGCGCGCCAGCTGCGCCTGCGCAACCTGGGCGGCATCGTCATCGTGGATTTCATCGACATGGTGCGCGAAGACCATCGCGAATCGGTGCTTTCCGAATTCCGCAAGCAGCTCGCACGCGACCGCGTGAAGACCATGACCGGCGGTTTCTCCCAGCTCGGCCTGGTGGAGATGACGCGCAAGCGCACGCGTGAGTCGCTGGCCCACATGCTGAGCGAATCCTGCGTGGCCTGCTCCGGACGTGGTGTGGTGAAGACGGCGCGCAGCGTGTGCTACGACATCCTGCGCGAGATCCTGCGCGAGGCACGGGCCTTCAACCCGCGCGAGTTCCGCGTGGTGGCTTCGCCCAAGGTGATCGAGCTGTTCCTCGACGAAGAGCGCGCCCATCTGGCCGGGCTGTCCGATTTCATCGGCAAGCCGATCTCGCTGCAGAGCGAGAACTCGATGACGCAGGAGCAGTACGACATCGTGCTCCTTTGAGCCCGATGCCGGCGCTCAGGTGCCGGTACCCAGTCCTTGCGAGTGCAGTCTGGCGTAAAGCCCGTCGGCCGCCAGCAGCTGCGCATGCGTGCCCTGCTCGATGATGCGGCCTTCGGCCAGCACCACCACCCGGTCGGCGTGCTCGATGGTGGAAAGCCGGTGCGCAATCACCAGCGTGGTGCGGCCTTTCATGAGCCGTGCCAGCGCATCCTGCACCAGGCGTTCCGATTCGTTGTCCAGCGCAGAAGTGGCTTCGTCGAGGATCAGGATCGGGGCGTCCTTGTAGATCGCCCGGGCAATCGCCAGCCGCTGGCGCTGACCGCCGGAGAGTTCGGTGGCGTTGTGGCCGACCGTGCTGTGAATGCCCTGGGGCAGTCGTTCGACCAGCTCGCTCAGGTTGGCCGACGCCAGCGCGGCGTGCACGCGCTTCAGGTCAATCTCGGCATCGGATGCACCCAGGGCCACGTTGGCCGCCAGCGTGTCGTTGAGCATCACCACGTCCTGGCTGA
>VFQO010052038.1_pt1 | contig 10203 bp, 8 predicted proteins | sample 3512331 | NCBI WGS metagenome assembly VFQO01 (sample SAMN10412371, study PRJNA504923) | tailings metagenome | isolation source: Replicate 3 from Balatoc abandoned mine | place: Philippines: Itogon, Benguet | collected 2017-08-28 | reverse complement strand
CGTCGTCGATCGAGCATTCCTCGGGCTCGGATTTCATCAGCCAGTATTGGGTCATGACAGGTCCTTTCCGGGATGGTGCGGGGCTTCGTTCACCCCTGTGCTTCTGCTTCGGGCCACAGCTTGGGGAAATAGAACCGCAGCGCATGTTGTGGCACACCCAGGCGCAGCCTGCCGTGCGGAGAATCGGACTCCAGCAAGCCCCGTTTGAGCAGGGCGCTGATCTGCGCGGATGCCAGGCGGTCGCCCAGGCCCAGCATGGCCTTGAAATCGTTTCGGTCAAGTTCGCCTTGCGTGGCAAACAGGTAATGCAGTGCGCGCAGGGCTTCGGTGCGAACGCCCTGCTTCACCACCTGTTCTTCATAGTTCAGGCAGGCGGCCATGCGGTCCTTCATGCCATCAAGCGCAAGCACTTTCGACATGAAGGAGACTTGATCCTGACACACCTCCAACACGTAGCCGATCCACTCTTCCAGACCGCGTTGGGTGAGGTTGCCGCGACCGTCCAGATCGCCGGCACGCGGCTCGTCGGCCGCAGCGAGCCGGTCGTAATAGGTTTCCTGGCTGCGGGCGAATCCGCGCAACGGAGACCACAAGCCGTTGGTCAAGCCGAGATGGCTCAGCACGAGATGGCTGTGCAGCCGTGCCACGCGGCCATTGCCGTCCAGGAACGGATGAATCCATGCCAGCCGGTGATGAGCGGCGGCCATGGCCACCAATCGCAGCTCGCCACGGCGCACATGACCATAGCCTTCGGACCAACGGGCCAGAAAGGCCGGGACTTGCTCTGCGGCGGGTGCCGCATGCCGGCCCACGCTCACTTGCTGCTGGCGCAGCGCACCAGGATGCAGGGTTTGAGGAGGCTGGGTGTTGGGAACGACCAGGTCGTTGGCGGGCAGTCGCGCGAAAAGGTCCTGGTGAATGTCCTGAACGGTCTGGGGCGACCAGATGCGCGAGGCGTCCCATTGGGGCCAGAGTTCTTCCAGGCGGGCTTCGGTGGCCATGTGGGCGAGTGCCAGACGTTGCCGGCGTGCCTTGTCCGCGTCCTGTGCGTATTGGTCGCCCAGGGCTTGCTCGATCTCCACGGGCAGCGTGTGCTGCCCTTCGATCTTGTTGGAGTAATACGAGTTCATCGCCCTCAGCAGGCGGCGCAAGCCGGTGAGCGCGCTGGCCTGGCACCAGCCACTGAGCGTGTCGGCCTGACGGATCAGGTCGTGCGCCTGCTCCAGCAAGGGGGCCAGCCGATGGTCGCCGGGCAGCAGCGGCTCCATCTGGGACGGATGGTCGTAGAAGGCGAACTTTTGCGACTTTGAAGACATGTGCAACTGTATGAATTTATTGAATAAATATCAATAGTTGCGGAAATTTTTGCGACTTCGTATGCGACTTTGAAAAGCGCATCTGGAAATCAATGCAGCTTCACCAGCGGCGTCGCCCGTTTCACCAGGAAGCGCGCCACCGCCAGCACGGCGGTGCGCAGGCTGCCCAGCACCGCCTGGTGGTGCATCAGGTGCAGGCTCACGTACATGGTGCGCGCCAGCAGGCCCTGCACGTACCAGGTGGACTTGAACAGGTTGCCCATGAGGCTGCCGACCGAGGTCTGCGTGCCCAGCGAGACCAGCGAGCCGTGGTCCTTGTAGACATAGGCGTGCCGGGGCGCGGGTTTGTTCATGGCGCGCTGCAGCAGCGCGTCGTGCAGGTAGCTGGCCTGCTGGTGCGCGGCCTGCGCGCGCGGGGGCACCCAGCTGCCCTCGGCGGTGGGGCAGGCGGCGCAGTCGCCCAGGGCATGGATGTTCGTCTGGCCTTTGACCAGCAGGCGGTCGTCCACTTCCAACTGCCCCGAGCGGTTCGTGGGCAGGCCGAGCGTGCCCAGCACGTCGGGGGCCTTGATGCCGGCGGCCCACACCACCAGATCGGCCTGGAACACGCGGCCGGTGTTGTCGGCCACCGCCTGGGGCGTGATGCTGGCCACGCGGCAATGGGTCTCGATGGTCACGTGCCGTTCGCGCAGCAGCTTCGCGGCCGCGCTCGACACCTTTTCCGGCAGCGGGGCGAGGATGCGGTCGGCGCCTTCGAGCAGGGTGAGCTGCACGTCGCGCTGCGGGTCGAGCCGGCGAAAGCCGTAGCGCGAATGCACCACGCTGGCTTCGCGCAGCTCGGCGGCGAGTTCCACGCCGGTGGCACCGCCGCCGATGATGACGATGCGCACCTGGCCTTCATTGCCGGCGCTCTTGCGCAGCTCGGCGGCCGTGAGCAGCTTGAGCATGCGCAGGCGGAATTGTTCGGCGTCGGCCGGGCGGTTGAGCGAGAGCGTGTGTTCGGCGGCGCCCGGTACGTTGAAGTGGTTGGCGGTGCTGCCCACGGCAATGACGAGCTGGTCGTAGGGCAGGGCGCGCGCGGGCACCAGTTCCTGGCCCTGTTCGTCGAGCACGGGCGCCACGTGCACGGCTTGCGCCGCGAGATCCAGGCCGATCATGGCGCCAAGACAGAAGGTGAATCGGTTGTCGTGCGCGAGCATCTCGTACGACAGGCCTTCCTGGTGGATATCCAGCGTGCCGGCGGCCACCTCGTGCAGGGAAGGTTTCCAGATGTGGAACAGCTGCTGGTCGACCAGCGTCACCTGTTCGGCACCCAGCTGGCGCCCCAACTTGCAGGCCAGTTCCAGGCCGCCTGCGCCGCCACCGACGATCACGATGCGTGTTTTCAAGGTGTGGATCCTCCTGTCATGCAGCCCTTGACTGTACAGAGGATGGGGTGTGCTGTGCGAGCGTGGCATGGTTCTGGCTACCATGGCGCATGGACCCGACCCGCTGGCTTCCCTCTGACTTCCCGCCTTTCCTGATCGAGTGGCTGCCCACCTTGCTGGTGGCCGTTCTGCTGGTGCTGCTGGCCGAACTGGCCTTCCGCTTCGGCCGTCGCGTCGTGCAGCGTGCCGGGCGCGACTCCCCCATGATCATTGCCGTGGGCCAGGCCATTGAAGCGCCAGCCCACCTGCTGCTGCAGTTGCTGGCGCTGAACATCGCGTGGCAGCAGTCTCCGCCGGGCCTGGCTTGGCTCACCTGGGCCGAGCGACTCACCAGCCTGCTGCTGATCGGCGTGGTCACGTGGCTGCTGGCTCGCGCGGTGCAGGGCGTGGCCCGAGGTGTGGCACACGCCAACCCGCTGGCGGTGGCCGACAACCTCATGGCCCGCCGCATCCAGACGCAGACCCTGGTGCTCTCGCGCACCGTGCAGGGCATCGTGGTGCTGATCGGCATGGCGCTCATGCTCATGACGTTTCCGGCGGTGCGCCAGGTGGGTGCCAGCTTGCTGGCCTCGGCGGGGGTGGTGGGCATCGTGGCTGGCTTCGCGGCCCGCCCCGTGTTGGGCAACCTCATCGCCGGGCTGCAGATTGGCCTGAGCCAGCCCATCCGCATCGACGACGTGGTGATCGTCGAGAACGAATGGGGCGTGATCGAGGAGATCACCGGCACCTACGTGGTGGTGCGCATCTGGGACCAGCGGCGACTCGTGGTGCCGCTGCAGTACTGGATCGAGAAGCCGTTTCAGAACTGGACGCGCCAGACCTCCGAACTCATCGGCACGGTGTTTCTCTGGGTGGACTACCGCATGCCGCTGGCACCCCTGCGCGAAGCTTTGCAACAGGCCGTGCAGAGCAGCCCCCACTGGGACAAGCGCTTTGCACTTCTGCAGGTGACCGAGGCTGGTGAGCAATCCATGCAGTTGCGCTGTCTGGTCACCGCGGCGTCGGCTCCTGCGGCGTGGGATCTGCGCTGCCATGTGCGGGAGCAGCTCATCGATTTCATCCAGCGCGAATACCCTGAGTTCCTGCCGCGCCAGCGTCAGGAGGGCGAAGTGGCGGTGGAGATGAGGAACTCGGCCGGCACCGCGTAGGTGGCCCCGCTGCGCCAGGGCTCGATGGCCTGCAGGTAAGCCGCGCAGACGCGCTGGCGGGCAGCTTCCCCCATGCGGGACCAGGCCAGCGCCACCGGCCCGCCCACGAAGGCGGCTCGGCAGGCCTGGTCGCCGCTGGGGTAGTGCAGGACGGTGCGCATGCGATGGATTTGCACCTCGGTGAAACCGGCGGCACCACACACCTGCGCGAGCGCCTCGTCCTGACCCAGGCGGAAGAACAGGGGGCAGACCTCGCTGGCCACTTCGGCATCGACAATGGGAAACAGCGCCGACCAGCCGCAGCGCGCACGCTCCCCCCACACCGCCAGGCCCAGGCGGCCGCCCGGGCGCAGCACGCGCCGCAGTTCGCGCAGGGCCTGCTCGGGTTCGGGCAGGTACATCAGGCCGAAGGCACACAGCGCGACGTCGAACGCCGCGTCGGGCAGACGCAGCTGCTCGGCGTCCATGCGCGCCGCGCTGACGTGATGCAATTGCCGTGCTTGTGCGCATTGCAGCGTGGCCTGCACCATGCGCTCGGAGATGTCCACGCCCATCACCCTGCCGCGGGGTCCCACGGCGCGTGCGGCTGGCACGGCGATGAGACCGGTGCCGCAGGCCACATCGAGCACGCGTTCGCCAGGTGCCGGCAAGGCCCGCGCCAGCAGCTCTGCCTGTGCCGGCGCCAGTTGCGCCTGCCACAGTGGCTCGTAGTCGTCGGCGGCCAGGTCCCAGCCGTAGCGCTGCACGCGGCGTTGCAGGCGGGGTTCCATGGGGCGGCTCAGCGCCGTGTGACGACGATTTCCAGGTACTCGCTGGGCACCACCAGCGAACTCGATCCGCCCTGGTCGAGCCGCTCCAGCAGCGCGGTGAGGTCGGCTTCCAGCGCCTGGGCCTTGTCAACGGGCAGGGCCGCGAAGGCCTTGTGCACCGGGCCGTACCAGGTGCGGAACACCTCGATGAAGTGTGCCGCCGAGCGGTAGCGGAAGTTGAAGATGCGCGGCGTGATGGCGATCTTCGCGGCTTCCTTCCCGAACAGTTCGCGCAGGTGCGACTCCACGCCCCAGAGCGACGGCGCTTGCAGGCCGGCGGGCGGGGGCAGGTGGCGGCCCAGCGTCTTGAAGAGTTGGCCGATGAAGCCTTCAGGCGTCCAGTTGGCCATGCCGATGCGCCCGCCCGGGCGGCACACGCGCGCCATTTCGGCCGCCGAGCGTGCGTGGTCCGGCGCGAACATCACGCCGAAGGTGGAGAGCACCGCATCGAAGCTGGCGTCCTTGAACGGCAGGTCTTCCACGTCGGCCTCCTGGAAGTGCACGTCGAAACGTTCGGCACGGGCGCGTTCAGCGCCGCGTTCGAGCAGGCTGCCCACGTAGTCGGTGGACGTGACCTGGCAGCCCCGGCGGGCGGCGGCCAGGGTGGCGTTGCCGTTGCCGGCCGCCACGTCGAGCACACGCTCGTCCCAGCGCAGGTCGCAGGCCTCGGCGAGCGATTCGCCGACGATCTGCAAGGTGGTGCCGACCACGGCGTAGTCGCCGCTGGCCCAGGCGGTCTGCTGGCGCGCCTTGATGGCGATGAGGTCGTTGGATGCATTCATGGTGTTCTCTCCTGGTGGTTTTTTCCGGGGTTTCGGATGGCGGTGCGGCTGCGGGTCAACCGGACGCCAGTGGAACGCCGCAGGGCCTGCGCTGTCCTTCTCGCGCGGACGGCAAGCCTGACCGATCGTCCGCAAGCGCAGCCAGGTCCCGCCGGGCCTGGCGCGGCGTCCGGGAAAGTTGACCCTGCGTCCGACCATGCGCCACGCAGCGCGGCACCCGCCCATAATCCGCAGCAGGCAACGCAACAGGAGCAACACCGTGTCGCAGGATCAACTCGCCCATGCCCTCAGACGTGTCCAGGCCGTGCTCGAACGCCGGCCCGAAACGGGCCTGCACGACGACGCGCCCGCTTCGGTGCGCTGGACGGGTGGCACGCGCATGCTCGCCAGCCACGCCAACGGCACGGTGGTGCCCACCGACATGCCCGCCGAGCTCGGCGGCACCGGCGACCAGGTCACGCCGGGCTGGCTGTTTCGCGCGGGGCTGGCGTCTTGCGCGGCCACATCCATCACGATGGCGGCGGCGTCCCAGGGCATCGAACTCACGCGGCTGGAGGTCAAGGCGAGCAGCCGGTCCGACACGCGCGGCCTGCTCGGCATGACGGATTCCGATGGTCACACCGTGCACGCCGGCCCGGGCGATGTGACGCTGGACGTGCGCATCGAGGCCCAGGGTGTGGCATCGGAACGGCTGCGCGAACTGGTCGAACACGGGGTGAGCTGTTCCCCCATTCCCGCCGCGGTGCGCACGCTCACGGCACTGGCGTTGCACATCGAGACGGCCTGAACCGCCATGGACGCCCTGTCTGAAACTCTGCGTGTGGTGCAACTGGCGGGCGCGATCTTTCTCCAGGGGCGGTTCACTGCCCCCTGGTGCTACCAGTCGCCCCCGGCCGACGCCGCGGCGCCGCTGCTCGAACCCGGTGCCGAACGCGTGGTGATCTTCCACCTGATCACCGAAGGCGAATGTTTCGTGGAACTCGAAGGGCAGACGCCGATGCGCTTGTCGGCCGGTGATGTGATCGTGTTCTCTCAGGGCGACGCCCACCGGATGGGGTCGGCCCCCGGTCTCGTGCCGGCGCCGGGCACGCCGCTGAAGGAACTGCTGCTGCGCCGCCCGCGTCAGTTGAACTACGGCGGCGGTGGAGCCGCCACGCGCCTGCTCTGCGGCTACCTCGCCTGCGATGCGCGGCTGGCCCGGCTGCTGCTGGCCGGCCTGCCACCGCTGATGCGTGTCAACGTGCGCGGATCGAACGCAGGCGTATGGCTCGAAGCTTCGGTGCGCTATGCGCTGGCCGAGGCGCGGTCACCACGCCCTGGTGGCGCGGGCGTGCTGGCCAAGCTGGCCGAGGTGCTTTTCATCGAGGTGCTCCGGCTCTACATCCATGAGCAGAGCGCGGGCCGCACAGGCTGGCTGGCCGGCCTGGGCGACCGGATCGTGGGCGGCGCGCTCAATGCACTGCACCAGCGCCCCGCGCATGCCTGGACACTGGACGAGCTCGCGCGGGAGGCCGGCACGTCACGCTCGGTGCTGGCCGAACGCTTTCAGCTGTTGGTGGGCAGTTCGCCCATGCACTACCTGACGCAGTGGCGCATGATGCTGGCAGCCAACCTGCTGTGCGGCAGCCGGACACCGCTCGCGCGCATTGCACAGGACGTGGGCTACCAGACCGACACCGCCTTCATCCGTGCGTTCCGGCGCGAGTATGGTGTGCCGCCCGCGACCTGGCGGCGCAACCGCCACGCGCCGCCCCAAGCGGTGCACTGATCGAGCCCTCAGGGTTTTTTCGCGGGGGCTGCAGCCAGCACCGGGTTGCAGGGGTCGGCGCCTTCCTTGGTGCCCATCTCGATGAGGGGAATCACGGCGGCCAGGGGGCCTGCGGTGGCGCCCAGTGCCAGTGCGCCGACCACGCGCCCCACCAGACCCTTGGCTTCGATGCCCACGTCGGGGTTGCCCAGCGTGCCGCCCACGGTGATGGGCGTGCGCAGCGACAGCGGCGACCAGTCCTTGGGGCGGGTGACGACGCGCAGGTCCAGGGATTCGTCCTTCAGGTTGACGGGTCCGGTGATCCAGATGGTGCTGTCCTGGTTGTCGGCCACCGCCAGCTTGGGGTTGATCACGCCGTTGTTCGCCATCAGGTCGAAACGCGCACATCGCAGCGGGAGCGGTTTGTCGCCCGTGATCACCACCCCCAGCGCCTGCGCCACGTCCAGCCCCAGCGCTTCGGTGATGAGGTACGAGATGGTGCCGTCGCGCAGGTTGATCTGCACCGGGCCGTTCAGGCTGCCCAGGATGTCGGCGGTGGAATTGCCGGCGCCTTTGACCTTCACGCTGCCCGACAGCGCCCCCGTGAGATAGGCCTGCGCCGGCTGGTCGCCCCCCTGGCGGGCCTGCTTGCGCTCGCGCTGCAGAGCTTTTGTCGCGGTGGCGGGGGGCGCGGCCTCGGCGGCGTCGCCCTTCTGCACGCCGCGCAACCAGCCGGCCACATCGATGTTGGCGAAATCCAGGTTGGTTTCCCATTTCGCCGGGTTGGCGTTGGCATCGAGCTGGGTGTTGCCCTTGAGCGAGCCGCCGGCCACCACCGTCTGCAGGGATTCGAGGCGCAGCACGCCCCCGTCCAGGCGCACGCGCGTCTGCAACTGGCGCAGCGGCGCCATGGCCGTGGTGCCGAAGTCCAGTTCGTCGAACTTCATCTGCACGTTGGCGTCCATGGCCTTGAGAGAGGGCAGGTCGAACCGGCGTTGCGGCAGCACGCGGCCATCGGGCTGGCGCGCGGCAGGCTTGTCGCCCGCCCCATCGGCGCCAATGGCCGGCCCGAGATCGGCAAACGCCAGCCGGGGTCCATGCAGTTCACCGCTCAGGCGGGGCGGGCTGACCTGCTGGTCGTACAACAACTCGCCCGCCAGGCGACTGGTGCCGATGGTGGCGCGCGTGGCCTGCAGCCGCCACTGGCCGGCTTCGTGCTGCAAGCGGCCGCGCAGATCGAAAGGCGGGGTCGCGGGCAGCGTGATGCCGAGCGGTTCACCCACGGCCGCGAGCGAAGGCCCCTGGAACTCCAGCGCACCGCGCATCCTGGGCGTGCCGATCAACGCGGCGGCTTCGCCATCGAACAGCAGGCGTGAGGACGCCACGCTGCCTTCCACGCGCACGGGCACCCATGGCGCGTCGGCGCTGGCGTCCTTCAACAGGGGCAGCGTGCCACCGGCGGTCACTTTCAGCTTCATGGGCAGGGCGCGGTAGCGTCCGTTGATCAGCGCCTCATAGCCCGCACCGCCCTGGCTGACGGCGTCGCCTTCGCTGCCGCGCACGCCGATCTTCAGGTCCACGTCCTGCACGGCGTCGCGCCATTCGATGTCACCGCGCCCCACGAGCAGCGTGCCGAACGTGGGCAAGCTGCCGAGGGGATCGGCGCCGGGATCCTTCGGTTTGTTCGGGTCGCCCAGTTGCCAGTTGGCGTGGCCATCGGCCTGGCGCAAAAGATGGGCGTCGAGCGTTTGCGCCTGCAAGGTCTGCACGCGCAGCGGGTCGCCCTGGCGCCAGCGCCACACGTCACGCCAGCGCCACGCCAACAGCACGTCGCGCGCATCGAGCAGGTGAGGCACTTCGTAGCGCGGATCAGATGCCACGCTCAGATGTCCGACTTCCAGCCTCGGTCGCCACAGCAGGTGCAGTTTGAAAGGGGCCTGCAGCGTGGTCGGCGCCGACGTGGCGCGTGTGATGGCGCGCTCGATCGGTTGTCGAAGGAAGGGCCAGCCAGCCACTTCCATGACGGCCACGCCGGCCACGAGCGCGGCCAGCGCACCGATCACGATGTGTCGGGGCCTGAGGCGTCTCTGGGAGCTGGTCATGGTCACAGGCAATGCCGCCACGGGGCGGATTTCATGCTTTCAGCTTATTCGCCGTCGTGCCCGTGCGGCGTAGGCGCAGGCCGGGTTCCTTGTGCGCGATGTCCTACAGACGGACCCGTCGATAGAATCCACACTCCGAGCATGAATGGAATCCTCCGTGCACCATGCCCCTGTTGGAAATGCCTCCACACCCGTCATGGAGGCGCGTGACGCAGCGCACGCCCCCGAGGCACACTGGGATTCGCACGGCGACGCGTGGACGCTTCGCCTGGCCGGCGACTGGGTCGACGGCGTCGGCACCTTCCCCGAACCTCCACCCCCCGATGAGCGCCCCGTGCGCATCGACGCCACCGCGTTGGGCGAGTGGGATGCCGCGCTCGCCTCGCATCTGTGGATGCAGCTCGCCCCCTTTGCGCAACGCGACGTGGCGGTGGACCTGGATGGACTGCCGGAAGGGCTTCGGGAGATCGTCTCGCTCGCGCTGAACGGCATGCCGCCGGTGGTGGCTGCGCCGCCGGCCAGCCCGCCGAGCCGCGTGGCCCGCGTGGGTGCCCGCACGGCCGCCTGGTGGGCGGTCCAGCGCAAGACGCTCACCTTCTTCGGCGAGGTTCTGCTCTCCATCGGCCGCTGGCTGCGCGGCGCGAGCGACATGCGCGTGGCCGACCTGATGTGGCAGATCGAACAGACCGGGCCGCGCAGCCTGCCGATCGTGGCCCTGGTGAGTTTCCTCGTCGGCCTCATCGTGGCCTACATGGGGGCGGCGCAGTTGCAGCGCTTCGGCGCGCAGACCTACATCGCCGACCTCGTCACCGTGGGCGTGGTGCGCGAGGTGGCGGCGCTGCTGGTGGGCATCGTGCTGGCCGGCCGCGTGG
>VFQO010052037.1_pt1 | contig 10204 bp, 7 predicted proteins | sample 3512331 | NCBI WGS metagenome assembly VFQO01 (sample SAMN10412371, study PRJNA504923) | tailings metagenome | isolation source: Replicate 3 from Balatoc abandoned mine | place: Philippines: Itogon, Benguet | collected 2017-08-28 | reverse complement strand
CACCGGACAGCCCGGCGCGTTCTCCGAGAAAGTCGTGCGCGCGATGGCCGGCCGCACCGCGCGCCCCGTCATCTTCCCGCTCTCCAATCCCACCTCGCGCGCCGAAGCGACCCCGCACGACATCGACGCCTGGACGCATGGCCGCGCCGTCATCGGCACGGGCAGCCCGTTCCCGCCGCTGACCCGCCAGGGCGCCGACTTCGCCGTCGACCAGACCAACAATTCCTACATCTTCCCCGGCGTCGCGCTAGGCTCCATCGCGGTGCAGGCGCGCCGCATCACCGACGGCATGTTCATGGCCGCCGCCAAGGCGCTGGCCGCCGCCAGCCCCGCGCGCACCGATCCGCAGGCCAACCTTCTGCCGCCCGTCACCGCCATGCGCGAGATATCGCTGGTCGTCGCGAAGGCCGTGGCGCGCGAAGCCCGCCGCGAGGGCCTCTGCGACGATCTCAGCGACGCCGACATCGACCTCGCCATCGCCGCCCGCATCTGGACCCCGCGCTATTTGCCGTATCGCAAGGCATGAGCAGGGCAGAATTCGTCGTCAGCGCGCGCGACGGACGGTCAGTACACGGATATTTGCGCGGCGCGCGGCCACGCGAACAATGGCGCGGCTTAAAGGGCCGCACAGCCATATTGTTGCCTTCGCTTGGGCGCGGCGCCGAGGATTTCGACCATTTGGCCAATGCGCTGGCGGATGCCGGATATCGCACCGTCGCACTTCAGCCACGTGGCGTCAGCGGCTCGAAGGGGCAGATGCAGGACGTCACGCTTGACGAGCTTGCGGCTGATGTCGCGCTGGCAATCGAGTCACAGGGTGAACCGCACGTCACCCTCATCGGCCACGCCTTCGGCAACCGCCTCGCGCGTAACACGGCGCGGCTCTATCCGGACAAGGTCTCCCGCGTCGCGCTGCTCGCCTGCGGCGGGCAGGTGCCGATGGCGCCGGAGGCGATGCACGATCTCCTCTCGTGTTTCGATCTCTCGCTGCCGCCCGAAACCCATCTCGAACACGTCCGCCGCGCCTTCTTCGCACCGGGCAACGATCCCGCTGTGTGGAAAGACGGGTGGCATCCGGCGACCGCCACGATGCAGTCCGCCGCCGTGCGCGGCTCCGATCACGAGGCATGGAAGCTCGGCGGCGGCCAGCCCATGCTGGTCGTTCAGGCGATGCAGGACGCCATCGCCCCGCCGGTGAACGCAAAGGCGCTGCTCGACGCCGCGCCCGACCGCATGACGCTGGTCGAAATCGACAACGCCGGCCACGCCATGCTGCCCGAACAACCGGACGCCATCGCCAAAGCCGTCATCGACTGGCTCGGTAACTAGAATTCCTCATGGCCGCCCTTGAGGCGGCCATCCAGTCTGCCGGAGACCGCGTCGCTGGATGGCCGGGTCAAGCCCGGCCATGAGGATGATGTGCCAAAAGCAAAACGGCCGCCCAAAGGGGCGGCCGTCTCCTCATGGCGCTGACGAAAAACTCAGCGCTTCTTGAACTGCGCCAGCTTCGCCTTGGCTTCCTCGATCGCCTGACGGGCGGCGAGACGCTCGGCTTCCGCCTGCGCGGCGGCGGCGGCAGCGGCGGCCTCCTCGGCGGCGATGCGCTCGTTCTCGATGCGCTCGGCTTCCAGGCGGGCCTTCTCGGCTTCCTTCGCGGCCTTGCGTTCGGCGCGTTCCGTTTCACGAACGGCGGCGGCGGCGGCCTTCTCGGCCTGGCGCTGCGCGAAGTTCGGATCGTTCATCGGAGACTTTTCGCGCGCGCGCTTCAGCAGCTCCAGCTTCGCCTTGGCTGAGTTTTCCTGGCGGTCGTTGAAGCTCGTACCTTTAACCTGCATCGCGGCTATCTCTGATCCTTTTGAATGGGGCTGAAGGTGCACGGCTCAAAAGGCCAGGCACCGGGCGGGGTTGAACCCGACCGGCGGCCATTTGTCCACCCTAAAGAAGACTTTCCTCCCCCGTCATTCACGGGGGAGGTGCCCCAACGGGGCGGAGGGGGCGTTACAGCGCGTCGATCCAGGCCTTGGCCTTCTCCGCCGCTTCGGCCGAAAGCTTTGGCTGGCCGAAATAATAATGGTTCGCGCCCTGGATGACGTGATGCGTTTGTTTCGCCCCTTTGGCCGCCGCCATCAGCCGCGCGGCATGACTGGGCGTCACGCCATCGTCATCCGAGTTCTCGATCACCAGCAGCGGATGCGTCAGTTTCGCGGCGCATTTCAGGCCATCCGCATTGCTGTCGTCATAGCTCCACTGCGACAGCCAGCTCCGCAGCGACGTAAACCGCGCAAGGCCCACCACGCCGTCATTCACCACGCGCGGATCGCCGAGGAAGCACCAATTGGGTTTGCGGCCATTGGGATCGACGGCCGGGTCCAGCCAGCGCGGATCGGCCATCGTGCCCTGCACGGTAAAGCAGCGTTCATCGTTCTCGCGGCCCGCCGCTTTCAACTCCGCAAGCTGTTCCTTCACCCACGCCGTGATGCGCCGGTTCCGCGCAATCTGCGCTGCGCGATAGGCGGCCACAAAGTCGGCGGAGTAGGGCGGCTTCGGCGCCTCCGGACCATACAGGTTCCATTTCGGATCGCGGTCGAACGGGCGGCTCTCATCGGTGATCGACGGGTCCAGCCACTCGGTCAGCGTCAGGTTCCGCGACAGATGCGCCGCCAGCAGCATCACGCCGTCCGCCGGAATGAGGCCTGCCTTTGAGAGATCCGGCGCATCGCCCGCCGGCGTCGACGTCACCGCCGGCCCAACGGCCTGGCTCTGATAGAACAGCGACATCGCCCCGCCGCCGCTCCATCCGCCCAGCAACACGCGCTTGTACCCGAGCTTCTCTTTCGCGTGCCGCACCGCCGCGCCGAAATCGAGAATGGTCTTCTCCATGATCAGCGCGCTGTCGTTCCCGCGATAGCGGGTGTTCACATAGATGACGTGGATGCCCAGCCGCGCCATAGCGTTCGGCATCGGCAGATAGGCGCCGCCGCCGATCGGGTGGCTGAAGATCACCACCGTATCGCTCGGCGTCTCGGGCTTCAGGTGCTGCGCCTCCAGCACCACGCGCCCCATCATCCCGGCATAGGTGTCCTTGAACCCCGCCTGCTCCTCGAAAACGATGAGATAGGGAACGCGCGTATATTCGGTGCCGGCCATCGGTTCCTCCTGTATTTTTATGGAGCGACACTAGCGAGGAAAGCCCGCCTATCAAATGTGCGGGATGTGACGCTCCGCCGCTATCGGCAGGCCGGGGGGCGGGTCTAGGGTCCGCGCCGCAATCCGGCTTTCCCAAGGACTCTCATGCTGCTGAAACGCCTCCGCCCGCTTGGCCTCGCCCTCGTGCTCACGACCGCCCTCGCGGCTCCCGTTCTCGCTCAGGCCGCCTATGGCGAATGGGGCGTCCCGCTGGAGGACATGGACACCTCCGTGAAGCCCGGCGACGACTTCTACATGTACGTCAACGGCGGCTGGGACAAACGCGTCGAGATTCCGGCCGACCGTTCGGGCTATAGCGACGGCACCGACATCCAGCAGCGCGCCGAAACCGACCTGCACGAGATCGCCGAGGGCGCGAAGACCGCCGAGCCCGGCACGCTGCTCCGCAAGGTCGGGGACTTCTACGCCAGCTACATGGACGAAGCGGCCATCGAGACGGCGGGGCTCACCCCGCTCCAGCCGACGCTCGACGCGATCAACGCGATCGCCACGCCTGCCGATCTCGCCAGGGCCTTCGCCGACGCCGTCATCGGCTTCGGCATCTCGCCCTTCGGTATGTACACCGAAGCCGACGCGAAGAAGCCCACGGCCTACGCCGTCTATATCTACCAGTCGGGCCTCGGCCTTCCGGACCGCGACTACTACCTCGAGGACACCGAGGAGAACCTGAAATATCGCGAGGCCTACAAGGCCTATATCGAGAAGCTGTTCACCCTCGCCGGCATCGCCGACGCCAAAGCCAAGGCCGAGGCCGTCTATGACCTCGAACTGAAGATCGCCAAGATTCACTGGCCGGCGGAAGAAACCCGCGACGCGCTGAAGACCTACAACCCTTACAGCGAAGCCGATCTCGCGAAGGAGTCGCCGGACTTCGACTGGCCGGCCTTCCTCGCCGCCGCCGACCTTTCGAAAGTACCGAACATCATCGTCGGCGAGAAATCGTCGATCCTCGAGATGGCGAAGCTGGCGAAATCCGAACCGCTCGACACCTGGAAGGCCTATCTCACCTTCCACGCCCTCGACGGCGCCGCGCCCTATCTCGCCAAAGCCTTCGACGAAGCCCAGTTCGACTTTAACGGCAAGACCATGTCGGGCCAGGAGACGCAGCGCGACCGCTGGAAGCGCGCCCTCGACATCATCGACCAGAACATGGGCGAGGCGATGGGCGAAGCCTACGTCGCCAAGCGCTTCCCGCCCTCGTCCAAGGCGATGATGGCCGAAATGGTCGCGAACCTGAAAACCGCCCTCGGCCAGATGGTCGACGAGGCCGATTGGCTCGATCCCTCGACCAAGACCGAAGCCCACAAGAAGCTCGATCTGATGGCCGTGAAGATCGGCTATCCCGACACATGGCGCGACTACACGGCGCTGGAGATCGCGGCGGGCGATCCGGTCGGCAACATCCTGCGCGCCCGCCGCTTTGAATGGACGCGCAACACCGCCCGCATCACCGGCCCCGTCGACAAAACCGACTGGGGAATGACGCCGCCGACGGTCAACGCCTACTTCAACCCCGTGAACAACGAGATCGTCTTCCCGGCCGGTATTCTCCAGCCGCCTTATTTTGATCCCGCCGCCGACCTCGCCGTGAACTACGGCGCCACCGGCGCCACCATCGGTCATGAGATCAGCCACGGCTTCGACGATCAGGGCCGCAAATACGATGAAACCGGCGCACTCCGCGACTGGTGGACCGAGAAGGATGCCGCCGCCTACGAGGCGCAGGCAAAAATGCTGACCGAGCAGTTCAACCAGTACGAACCCCTCACCGGCGTGAAGATCAACGGCGAGCTGACCCTCGGCGAGAACATCGCCGACCTCGCCGGCCTTGCCATCGCCTACCGCGCCTATCACATCGCGCTCGGCGGCAAGGAAGCGCCGGTGCTGAACGGCATGACTGGCGACCAGCGCTTCTTCCTCGGCTACGCCCTCAGCTGGCGCACCAAGGTGCGTGAGGCGCGCCTCCGCGCCCGCCTCGCCGCCGACCCGCACTCGCCGGCCTATTACCGGGTCAACGGCATCGTCCGGAATTTCACCCCCTGGTACGACGCCTTCGGCGTCCCCACAGACGCGAAACTCTTCCTCGACGACGCCAAGCGCGTGAAGCTCTGGTAGCTCCCACCATCCTCATGGCCGGGCTTGACCCGGCCATCCAGCCCGGCGGCCGGCGCAGATTCTGGATGACCGCCTCAAGGGCGGCCATGAGGGCAACGACGACCCATCCAAAATTGCGCCGGACCTCACCGTCCGGTGCATTTTATTTTGCGCGCCTGCTTCGTTGCGTCCGATTGTTCCCCGCGCACGAAACATGATTGCGCCGCGCCTCGCCCGGTATATGACCTTAGGGAAATAGCCGCTTGGGAGAGGCGACATGCCGGATAAAGGCCCGCTCCAGTTCCACGTTCCCGAACCTGAAGTGCGCCCCGGCGACACGCCGGACTTCTCCAAGGTCGTCGTCCCCCCCGCCGGCGAACAGCCGCGCCCGGCCGTCACGACCAGGCCGGAGGACATGCGCGATCTAGCCTACACGATCATCCGCGTGCTGGATGACGAGGGCAAAGCCGTCGGCCCCTGGGCCGGCACGCTCACCGACGAAGAACTCGCCGAGGGCCTCCGCCACATGATGACCCTGCGCGCCTTCGATGCGCGCATGCAGCTCGCCCAACGCCAGGGCAAGACCTCGTTCTACATGCAGCATCTGGGCGGAGAGGCGATCTCCTGCGCCTTCCGCAAGGCGCTTCAGGCCGGCGACATGAACTTCCCGACCTATCGCCAAGCGGGCCTCTTGATCGCGGGCGGCTACCCGATGGTCGACATGATGAACCAGATCTACTCCAACGATCAGGATCCGCTCAAAGGCCGCCAGCTCCCGATCATGTACGCGTCCAAGGAGTACGGCTTCTTCTCGATCTCCGGCAATCTCGGCACGCAATACATCCAGGCCGTCGGCTGGGCGATGGCCTCAGCCATCAAGAACGACACCCGCATCGCCGCCGGCTGGATCGGGGACGGCTCGACGGCGGAATCCGATTTCCACGCCGCGATGGTCTTCGCCTCCACCTATCGCGCGCCCGTCGTCCTCAACGTCGTCAACAATCAGTGGGCGATCTCCACCTTCCAGGGCATTGCCCGCGGCGGCGCCGCCACCTTCGCGGCCCGCGGCCACGGCTTCGGCATCCCGGCGCTGCGCGTCGACGGCAACGACTATCTCGCCGTCCATGCCGTCGCGAAATGGGCGGTCGAGCGCGCCCGCCGCAATCTCGGCCCCACGCTCATCGAATACGTCACCTATCGCGCCGGCGCGCACTCGACGTCAGACGACCCGAGCGCCTACCGCCCCAAGACCGACAGCGTCGCCTGGCCGCTCGGCGATCCGCTCATCCGCCTCAAAAATCACCTCATCGCCAAGGGCCTCTGGTCGGAAGACCGCCACAAACAGGCAGAGGCCGAAGTCATGGCGACAGTCATCGCCGCCCAGAAAGAGGCCGAGGCCCACGGCACGTTGCACCAGGGCGGCAAGCCGAGCGCGCGCGACATGTTCGAAGGCGTCTATGCCGAGATGCCGCCGCATCTGCGCCGTCAGCGCCAGCAGGCGGGGATTTAAGCCATGGCCCGCATGACCATGATCGAGGCCATCCGAAGCGCCATGGACGTCTCCATGGAGCGCGACGGCGATGTCGTCGTCTTCGGCGAGGATGTCGGCTATTTCGGCGGCGTCTTCCGCTGCACACAGGGGCTTCAGCAGAAATACGGCAAGACCCGCTGCTTCGACGCGCCCATCTCGGAGTCGGGCATCGTCGGCGCCGCCATCGGCATGGCCGCCTATGGCCTCAAGCCCTGCGTCGAGGTCCAATTCGCCGACTATGTCTATCCCGCCTACGACCAGCTCGTGTCGGAGGCCGCGCGCATCCGTTATCGCTCGGCGGGCGAGTTCACCTGTCCCATCACCGTCCGCATGCCGACCGGCGGCGGCATCTTCGGCGGCCAGACGCACTCGCAAAGTCCCGAAGCGCTCTTCACCCACGTCTCGGGCCTCAAGGTCGTCGTGCCGTCCAACCCTTACGACGCCAAGGGCCTGCTCATCGCCTCCATCGAAGATCCGGACCCCGTGATCTTTCTCGAGCCCAAGCGCCTCTATAACGGCCCCTTCGACGGCCACCACGACCGCCCGATCCAGCCCTGGTCGAAGCACGAGCTTGGCGAAGTGCCGGATGGCCACTTCACCGTTCCGCTCGGCAAGGCCGCGATCCGCCGCGCGGGCAGCGCCGTCACCATCCTCAGCTACGGCACCATGGTCTATGTCGCAGAGGCTGCGGCCGCCGAAACCGGCATCGATGCCGAGATTATCGATCTCCGCAGCCTCGTGCCGCTCGATCTCGACACCATCCTCACCTCGGTGAAGAAGACCGGCCGCTGCGTCATCATCCACGAAGCGACCCTCACCTCCGGCTTCGGCGCCGAGCTCGCGGCGTTGGTGCAGGAGTACTGCTTCTTCCATCTCGAAGCGCCCGTCGCACGTGTCGCCGGTTGGGACACGCCCTATCCGCACGCGCAGGAGTGGGACTACTTCCCCGGCCCGGCCCGTCTCGGCCGCGCCCTCGTCGAAGCCATGGGAGCCTGAGCCATGGGCGAACACACGATCAAACTCCCCGATGTCGGTGAAGGCGTCGCCGAGGCCGAACTTGTCGAATGGCACGTAAAGGTCGGCGATATCGTGCGCGAGGACAGCGTCCTCGGCGCTGTGATGACCGACAAGGCCACCGTCGAAATACCCTCGCCCGTCGAAGGCGAGGTCCTCTGGCTCGGCGCGGAGATCGGCGACACCGTCGCCGTCGGCTCCCCTATCATCCGCCTCAAGGTCGAAGGCGAGGGCAACGCCAAGCCGGTCGACAAAATCGAAGACCAACCCGGCGAACTCAAACCCGCCGAGCCGAAGCAGAAGCTTTCCTCCCCCGTCATTCACGGGGGAGGTGGCGGCGAAGCCGACGGAGGGGGTGATGCCACCCCGCCGCCGCCTGCCAAGCCCGCGCCCAAATCAGCCCCCGCCTTCACCGGCGCGCCCCGCACCGCCGGCGAGAAAGCCCTCGCCTCACCCGCCGTCCGCCTCGCCGCAAAGGAGGCCGGCGTCGATCTCCGCCAGGTCACCGGCACTGGCCCCGCCGGCCGCATCACCCATGAAGACCTCGACGCCTTCATCGCGCGCGGCCCTCAGGCTGCGAGCCGCGCCGCCGCCACCGGCCTCCAGCCCGACACGACCGTCACCGAGATCAAGGTCGTCGGCCTTCGCCGCAAGATCGCCGAGAAGATGGCGAAGGCGAAGCAGCGCATCCCCCACATCACCTATGTGGAAGAGATCGACGTCACCGCGCTGGAAGACCTCCGCGCGTCGCTCAACAAGGCCAAGCGCGCCGATCAGCCCAAGCTCACCATCCTGCCGTTCCTGATGCGCGCGCTGGTAAAGGCGGTGAAGGAGCAGCCCGCCCTCAACGCCACCTTCGATGATGATGCGGGTGTCATCCACCAGTCCGGCGGTGTCCATATCGGCATGGCGGCGCAGACCCGCAACGGCCTCGTCGTCGCGACGGTCAAGCACGCAGAGGCCCGCGACCTCTGGGACTGCGGCGCCGAGGTGAACCGCCTCGCCGAAGCCGCCAAGGCCGGAACCGCCACGCGCGAAGAGCTCTCCGGCTCCACCATCACCATCACCTCGCTCGGCGCCATCGGGGGCATCGTCACCACGCCGGTCATCAACTACCCGGAAGTCGCCATCGTCGGCGTCAACAAGATCGCCATCCGCCCGATGTGGGACGGCACGGCCTTCCAGCCGCGCAAGATGATGAATCTCTCCTGCGGCTTCGATCACCGCGTCATCGACGGTTGGGACGCCGCCGTCTTCGTCCAGCGCCTCAAAACGCTCCTCGAAACCCCCGCGATGATCTTCGTCGGATGAGCGCGCCTATGAAAAAAGACATGACCTGCAAGCTGCTGGTGATCGGCGCGGGGCCGGGCGGCTATGTCGCCGCCATCCGCGCGGGCCAGCTCGGCATCGACACGGTGATCGTCGAGGCCAAGAAGGCCGGCGGCACCTGCCTCAATGTCGGCTGCATCCCGTCCAAGGCGCTCATCCACGCCGCCGAGGAATACGAAAAGGTCGTCCATTACGCGGAAGGGAAGGGCCTGCTCGGCATCTCCCTCACTGCGCCCAAGCTCGACATGGCGAAAACCATCGCCTGGAAGGACGATATCGTCCGTAGGCTGAACAATGGCGTCGCCGCGCTGCTGAAGAAGGCCAAGGTGCCGGTCGTCCACGGCTGGGCTCGCTTCAAGGATGGCAAGACCGTCGAGGTCGAAACCGAGACGGGGCCTCAGGTCATCCGCGCCGAAACCGTCATCATCGCCACCGGCTCGGCCCCGGTCGAACTGCCGTTCATGCCGTTCGGCGGCAATGTCATCTCCTCCACCGAGGCGCTGGCGCTGAAAACCCTCCCCGCCACCATGGCGGTGGTCGGCGGCGGCTATATCGGGCTGGAGCTCGGCATCGCCTTCGCCAAGCTCGGCACCAAGGTCACGGTCGTCGAGGCCGAGTCGCGTGTTCTGCCGCAATACGACGCCGAACTCACGCGCCCGGTCATGAAGCGCCTTGCCGATCTCGGCGTCGCGGTGCTCACCGGCGTCAAGGCCAAGGGCGTCACCTCCAAGGGCGACGCACTCCGCATCGAAACCGCCAAGGGCGATGAGCAGAAGATCGAGGCCGAGAAGATCCTCGTCACCGTCGGCCGCAAGCCGCTGGTCGAAGGGTGGGGGCTCGAAGAGCTCGATCTCGACCGCGCCGGCAAATTCATCAAGATCGACGATCAGTGCCGCACGTCGATGCGCGGCGTCTATGCCATCGGCGACGTAACCGGCGAGCCCATGCTCGCCCACCGCGCCATGGCCCAGGGCGGCGACATCGTGCAGGCGCACGGCGGCCGGGTGGCGCTGCGCAGCCAGCCGGGCC
>VFQO010052036.1_pt1 | contig 10204 bp, 9 predicted proteins | sample 3512331 | NCBI WGS metagenome assembly VFQO01 (sample SAMN10412371, study PRJNA504923) | tailings metagenome | isolation source: Replicate 3 from Balatoc abandoned mine | place: Philippines: Itogon, Benguet | collected 2017-08-28 | reverse complement strand
TTCTTCGTCTACCCGATCTTCCTGATGAAGATGATGTGCTTTGCGCTGTTTGCCTGCGCCTTCAATCTTCTGCTCGGTTACACGGGCCTGCTGTCCTTCGGACACGCCGCGTTCTTCGGCGGAGCCGCCTATTTCACCGCGCACGCCGTCAAGGTCTGGGGCGTTTCGCCGGAGATCGGCATTCTCATCGGCGTCGCGGGCGCCGCCCTGCTCGGCCTCGTCATTGGCTTCGTCGCCATTCGCCGCCAGGGCATCTATTTCGCCATGATCACGCTGGCGCTTTCGCAGATGTTCTTCTTCTTCTGCGTGCAAGCCAGTTTCACCGGCGGCGAGGATGGCATCCAGGGCGTGCCGCGCGGAACCTTCCTCGGCGTGTTCGACCTGCATGACGAACGCACGATGTATTATTTCGTCGCCGCCAATTTCCTGCTCGGCCTGTTCATCGTCTGGCGCATCGTCAACTCGCCCTTCGGCCTCATCCTGCGCTCGATCCGCGAGAACGAAAGCCGCGCCATCTCGCTCGGCTATTCGGTGCAGAACTACAAGCTCGCCGCCTTCGTCATGTCGGCGGCTCTTGCCGGCCTTGCCGGCGCGATCAAGGCGCTTGTGTTCCAGTTCGCCACGCTGACCGACGTCGCCTGGCAGATGTCGGGCGAGGTCATCCTGATGACGCTGCTCGGCGGCATCGGCACGATGGCCGGCCCGATCTTCGGTGCCGGTTTTGTCGTTGCGCTGCAGAACCTGCTCGCCACCTCTGACTTTCCGGTCACCATCGCCACCGGCCTGATCTTCATGATCTGCGTATTGATCTTCCGGCGCGGCATCGTCGGCGAAATCTACGCGTGGCTGGACCGCCGGCGCGGCGAAAAGCCGGAGTAAACGCGCAGCTTCACGGCTTGGCCCCGACGGGGTCGAATTTCTTGAAAAGCCAAACCACAGTCATGGCCGGCGAGTACCGTGATCGCCGGCAGGCCCGACTGCACTGGAGAAACACATGCCCTATTCCCCATCCCCGGCGCGCTATGAAGGCATGCAGTACCGACGCGCAGGCCGAAGCGGGTTGAAACTGCCGGCGATATCGCTCGGGCTCTGGCACAATTTTGGCCACGATACCCAGCCCGACCGCTCGCGGAAGATCCTGCACGAGGCGTTCGACCTCGGCATCACCCATTTCGATCTTGCCAACAATTATGGCCCCCCGCCCGGCTCTGCAGAGGAATTCTTCGGCACGATCATTTCCTCGGATTTCAAGGCCTATCGCGACGAGATGATCGTCTCTTCCAAGGCCGGCTGGGACATGTGGCCTGGGCCTTATGGTGATGGCGGCAGCCGGAAATATCTTATCTCCAGCCTGGATCAGAGCCTCAGGCGCATGAGGCTCGATTATGTCGACATCTTCTATTCGCACCGTTTCGATCCCGAAACGCCGCTGGAAGAAACAATGGGTGCGCTGGATACGATCGTGCGCCAGGGCAAGGCGCTCTACGTCGGAATCTCCTCCTATACGAACGAGCAGACCGCAAGGGCGGCAAAGATCCTGCGCGATCTGGGAACCCCTGCTTTGATCCATCAGCCGAGCTATTCGATGTTCGATCGCTGGATCGAACAGGATAGTCTGCTCGACAGGCTCGAAACCGAAGGCATGGGCTGCATCGTGTTTTCGCCGCTGGCACAGGGCGTGCTCACCGACCGCTATCTCAACGGCATCCCCTCAGACAGCCGCGCCGCCGGAGGGCGTTTCCTCAAGGCCGATTCGATCACGCAAACGAACACCGCCAGGGTCCGCGCGTTGCAGGCGATCGCGCACCGGCGCGGCCAGACGCTGGCCCAGATGGCGCTTGCCTGGGTTCTGCGTGATCCCAGGATGACCTCGGCCATCATCGGCGCGAGCCGGCCCGAGCAGGTGCGCGAGGGAGTGGGTTCACTTGCCAATCTCGCCTTCAGCGAAGACGAAATCTCCGACATCGAGCCGCATGCCGTGGACGGGGCTCTGGATAACCTCTGAGACGATGTTCCCTTGATCATGATTTGAGAACAGACCCAAGGTGAATACCAGATACCGTGCTCACCTTGGGGCTGCCGGTAACATGCTGGCGGACGTCGCCAGCTCGCGGGCCGATCCGTCAACCGTCGGTCGAGACGGTGACCGGCTTCCATGCTTCGATCTCCTGCTTCAAACGTTCGACCCGCTCCGATACGAACCTGAGGGCATCGCTGCCGAGCAGGAGCTGCGGCGGCGGATTGTCGGACCCGACCATATCCAGAACAGCCGCAGCGAGCTTGTCCGGATCACCGAGCTGCTTGCCGCTTCTGGCCAGTCGTGCCCGCCGGATGGGCTCGAACAGCGGGTCATAGTCCGGGATGGACCGTTCCGTCCTGATCATCGAGCGCCCGGCCCAATCCGTTCGAAACGAGCCGGGACACAGGGCCATCACATGTACACCGAAAGGCGCCATCTCTGCGCGCATGACTTCCGAAATACCCTGAAGGGCGAACTTGCTCCCGCAATAATAAGCGATGCCGGGCATGGTGATCATGCCACCCATCGAGGTCATGTTCACAATGAACCCGCTACGCCTTTTGCGGAACCGTGGCAGGAAAGCTTTGGCGACTGCGACGGCGCCGAAGACGTTCACATCGAACTGGCGCCGCATCTCTTCCAGAGGAGACTCCTCGAGGATCCCCTCGTGACCGTAGCCGGCATTGTTGATCAGCACATCGACCGGACCATGATCCTCCTCGGCCTGCCGGGCGACATCGGCCACCCGATCGAACTCCGTCACGTCACACAGGACGGAATGCACCGCCGGCAGGCGCTTGGCGAGATCCGCGCGCGATTGTGGTGAGCGAACGGCACCGATGACTTTATGTCCTTCCCGGCTGGCCGCCGCCGCGATGGCGAAGCCGAAGCCGGAGTTCGCGCCTGTGATAAAGAATGTTCTCTGTTGCATGCCAGACCTTTTCCTGTTTACTGCCTGTCTGACATTGACAAATAGTCTTCTGAAGGCGCGTATCGATCGCAGATCCTATTGGTTTCTTGTCGAATCCTATGAAAACGAGCAGAGAGCGGATCGGGCAGAACGAGCTGGTCGAGCTGGCCGGCCAGCTGGCTCCCCGCCAGGGGTACAATCCGACACCGCTTGATGGTGTCCGCATTCTCAGGACCGAGACAGAGCTTCACGACGTTCCCGTGCTCTACAAGCCAGGCGCGGTGTTCGTGTTGCAGGGACGCAAGCAGGGCATGCTTGAAGGCGAGGTCTATCTTTATGACGCGGAACACTATCTTGCCGTGTCGGTGCCCGTCCCGTTCCGCATGGAATCCATGGCCAGCCCGGAACACCCCCTGCTTGCTGTCTATGTCGAGTTCGACATGCGACTGGCTGCCGAGATCGCGACGCAAGTGGGCACGCGAGCGGTATCCGGCAAGGTGAAAAGCCTGGTCTCCAGCAGAATGGAGCCGGCTATCGAAGATGTCGTGCTGCGCCTGCTGCGGGCGCTGAATGATGCTGCCGAGCTTGCGATCCTGGGCGCGGGCATCCTGCGCGAGCTGCACTATCGGGTCCTGGTCGGCCCACAAGGCAGCGCGATGATCTCAGCCTTGCAGCAAAAGGGGCCTTCCGGGAGGATCGTGCAAAGCCTCGCTCGATTGCACGAAAGCTACGCTTCCGAGATTTCAGTCACCGCGCTGGCCAACGACGCGGGCATGAGCGTCCCTTCCTACCACGTCCATTTCAGGAACCTGACTGGCAGCACGCCAATTCAATATGTGAAGGCGATCCGGCTCCACGAAGCACGGTTGATGGTCGCTCGCGGAGACCGAACGATCGCGGAAATCGCGGCATCGGTCGGCTACGCCAGTGCCGCCCAGTTCAGCCGAGATTTCAAAAGACACTTTCGCCGCACGGCATCAGACGAGGCCAAATGGGTTCGTCGGCATCTTGGCGAGCTTGCCTGATGCCTTGAATGTAACGGGATGCGGCTGGACAGCAATGACCCCGCGCTCCCACAGCGGATCGTTGATCGTTCCCTGGTTCCGACCTGGATCAGCGACCGAGGAGAATACCAAGATCAATGGCGTCGGCCATCGCCCGGTTGCCATCGTCGCCGGGATGGAGATGGTCGCCGGAATCGAAGGCAGGGACGAGACGGGCGGGATGGTCCGGATCGCGCAGGATTGCATCGAAGTCCACGATGGCGTCGAAGGCGTTACTTTCCCTGATCCAGCGATTGACCTCCCGACGCAGGGCATCCTTGTCGGGATGATAGTAGTCGTCGAGCGGTGTTCCGCTGAGCGCCCCCTCGAAAGGAGGCAAGGTCGCTCCAATAAGACGCACATTGTTGGCGCGCGCCTGCGCGATGACCTGCTGATAGCCGGCGATCATGTCGTCGAGCGTCGGACGCTGCTGGGCTGCAGCAAAATCGGTACCCGGCCAGGAGATGTCGTTGATGCCGATGAGCAGAACGGCCGCTTTCAGGCCCGGCTGCGAGAATACGTCCCGCTGCAATCTTGCCGCGACGTTCACCCCCATCTTGTCCTGAAGCAGCCTGCCGCCTGAAATGCCGGCATTCAGAACCGCGATGTGGTCGGGAGCGAGCCGTTTGGCGAGAAAATCCGACCAGCGCGTGTCAGCGTCGACCGTCGCCCCATTGCCGTCGGTGATTGAATCACCGACGACGACGACAGTGCCGTCGTTCCGGGTCTCCACAAGGACCTCGCTGAGAAACATGCGGGCATCCGTCGTCGACGTAGCGGCGAAATCTTTGGCATGGGTGAGATCCCCGTTGCCGAACCATGCCGTCTGGCGGCCGTCCCAGTGGAACGTCGTCAGCGGTGTTTCTTCGGGCAGGTAGAGCGAGACGGCGAGCTTCGCCTGCGGCCCGACAGTCAGGTCCAGCGGATCGCTCACGGCCGGAGCGCCGGGTGGAACAAGGATCTCATCCTTGCCACCAAAGGTGACCTTGCGGATCGTTGCCGGCTCGACCGCTCCGTTTTCGCCCGCTAGCCCCACGCCGGCAGCACCGATCTTCAACGGCTGATCGCCATAGGTATTGGAGAACACCAGGCGCACGCGGTCGCCCCCAAGGCTGATCCGCACGACCTGCCTGATGGTCTGGTCTTTCACCGATTGCGGGATCTTGGTTGGAAGAGCGAAATCCGGTTTCCATGTCGGTTGCGGGCTCGCCATCCAGGTACCGACCCAACTCTGTTCTTCGGCATGCGCGGCAGATGCACTGGAAAGGGTTGAGGCAAATACGAAGGCGGCAATGAGGACAGCGGAGCGGATTGAGCTTCCGAGACGTGACGTCTCCTTGGCAGTCAGGGGAACGGGTGCCAGACGCATGATGTTTCTCGTTCTTCATTCAACGTCGCCGGAAAATAGACTCCGAACTTTGGATGAAATAGAGCGCGCAAGAGACCATCACTTGTGAAACCATATCATCAAAGAAACCGTGAGTTTTGTCACGCAGCGCCGACGTCAGCGTGCCGATCGAACGGCCGGGGGCCGTGCATTCCCTGCCAAAAGGGTTGTCCGATATGTCTGGAAACGACCACGACCTGATTGCGCCTCTCCCCGCCGAGCACAGTTTCGGACAGGCTAGAGCGACCTCGCAGGCGCACGCAGTCTCGGCTCATCACCGATCGTCTGTGCGTTCATGGACCGGGCATAACTTGCCGGCGAAACTCGCCAGTACAGCGCCGCGACGACGAGAACCGCGACCAGATGCATCAACCATCCGGCGACGAAACTGCCGGTGGCGTCGTGCAGCGCGGCGACGATCCAGGGCGGAAATGCCGTGATCAGGAAGCCGCCGCCCTGCATCAATGCAGAAAGCGCGCCGGCTTCGGCCGGGTCCGGCAGATGGTCGAGCGCAACGATCATCGACAGCGCGAAACAGCCGCCCAGCCCGCTGCCGAGCAACATCGCCGAAGCGAACGGCGCGGCTTCAGGGCGAAAGGCCAGCGCGACAAAGCCTGCCGCCTGCATGGCAAGTGTCAGCCACAGCCATGGCCGCAGGTCCTTGCCCCTGGCCAGCATCGGCAGCAGGAGGGCAGCCAGTCCCTGGAACACAGCCATGATCGCCAGCAGGCTGCCGCTGGCGGCAGCGCTCCAGCCATGCTCGCGATAGAAGGGTGCCAGCCATGCCACGACGGTCGAGTAGCCGCCGTTGACCAGGCCGAAGCAGGCCATCAGCAGCCACAGGCGCGGTCGGGCGAGCATGGCCACGGCGCTGATGCCGCCCTGTCGTGCCGTTTGGTCGTGCGGCAGGCTATAGGCCGCAAACAGAAGCGCCAGTACCGCCGGGATGGCCATCCAGGCCAGACCGAAATGCCAGTCGCCGGCGGCTGATGCAATCAGCGGCGCTGCCTGTGCGCCCAAGGCGCCGCCGCCGACCAGTGTGGCGGAATAGAGCCCCATGACCACCCCGACATGGTTCGGAAACTGTTTTTTGACGATGCCGGGAAACACCGCCTGGATGACCGCTACGCCCAGGCCAAGCAAGGCTGCGGTTCCCACCATCTGCCAGCCGGTCGTCACGGACAGGCGCAGCAGGGAGCCTGCGGCAAGCACGAAAAGCGAGGCGATGACCGAGCGCCGTGTGCCAATGCGGGATTGCAGGTAAGGCCCGGCAAAGGCCACGATCCCCATCAGGGCCATCGGAACCAGGGTCAGCAGGGAAATGCCCTTGAGGTCGAGACCGGTCTCCGCGCCGATGTCGGCCACCAAGGGTCCGATGCCGGTGATGAACGGTCTCAGATTGAGGCCAATGAGGGCGACGGCCACCAGCAGCAACACGCGCGCCGAACGCGAAGCCCCTTCGCCAGCCATGTCTTATCCCTGCCGGTCCCGGGCCTCGGCCCACTCGGCATAGAGGTTCCTCTCACCTTGCGGCCGCACCGGCACATAGCGGATGGCCATGGACTGTTCGGCGAACGGCCTGGCGAGGTCCTCGTAGATCGCCGCCGTGGAAAGCCCGAACGGCGCGCCGTCGTCGTTGGAGTAGGCGTAGAACACCCTGTCGACGCCGGCCAGCCGCATCGCAGCCATGCACATGGGGCACGGATGGCCGCTGGCATAGACGGCACTGCCCTTGAGATCGGGCTTGCCGAGCTTGATGCTGGCAGCGCGAATGGCGTTCATCTCCGCATGCGAGGTCGGATCATTGCTGATGTGGATCTCGTTCACCGCCGCGGCGACAACCTCGCCGCCTTGCACCAGCACTGCACCGAAAGGCCGGCCTCCCTTGCCGATGTTGGCGCGCGCAAGCGCTATGGCCTGGCCGAGATACTGGTTTTCGTCATTCATAGCAGGTCCCGTTTCAATGAGCGCCGGCGGCCAGCAGGATCGCCTCGATCTTCCTGTAGTCGCCCGAACGGGCATGCTGGAGCGGGGTCACCCCGTTGCCGTCGGCAAGATTGACGTCGGCCCCGGCCCGGACCAGCAGCGCGACGATCTGCTGGTGGCGTTCGCCGCCATCGCCGAGCATGATCGCCTCCAGCAGCGCGGTCCAGCCAAGCTTGTTGACGTGATCGACATCGACACCTGCCTCGATCAGCGTGCGCACCGTCTCGACATGGCCGCGTTCAGACGCGGGAATGAGCGCCGTGCCACCATAGCGGTTGATGCTCCTGAGGTCGGCACCGTGCGCCAGCGTCATCCTGAGGATTTCGAGATGACCACGGGCGCCGGCATAGAGATACGGGCTGTCCTCGATGTTGTCCTTGGCGTTGACGTCGGCTCCGGCTTCGATCAGCGCCTTGGCGGCCTCGACCTGGTTGGCGTGGGTGGCCACCAGCAGCGCGGTGGCACCGCTGCCGTCCCGCGCATCGATCTTCGCACCCTCGGCAATACGTTTCTTGACGGATGCGACATCGCCGTTGATCGCGGCGGCATGCAAGGCGGGTTCGCTCATGGTTTTCCCTGAAGCAATGAGTGGGGCCGGGGCCAGCAGCAGGCATGCGACACCCAGAAGAACAGATCGACGAAACATCGCAATCCCCGTGCTGTTTGCCCAAACCAGCTGGCGACCTCCAGGCCGCTGGTCACGGTATCCAGATAAGGACTGATCCATATATTTGGAAATTAAATGTCTGGATCAAATACATTACGATTATGGATACCGACCTCATATTACCCTGGGGCATCCGCCATGCTTGATCCACGCCTTCTTCGCGCTTTCTCCACCATCGTGGATGCCGGCAGCTTCACGCTCGCGGCGGACCGGCTTCATATGACGCAATCCACCATCAGCCAGCAGCTCGCCCGGCTCGAAGAAACGGTCGGATCGATGCTGGTCGATCGCGCCGCGCGGCCGGTAGAGCCGACACTGGCCGGCGAACGGCTTCTGGGTTACGCCCGGCGCATCCTGGCACTGCAACAGGAGGCGGAAGCCGCCTTGCGTGATCCTGCGGGCACAGCATCCATCCGCATCGGCGTTCCCGAAGACATCGTCAGCGCCGCGATGGCAAAGGTGTTCAACGACTTTGCCCGGCGCCATCGCGGCATCCAGCTGGATGTCACTGCTGGGTTGAGCCGTGACCTGACCCGGCGCTATCGCGCCGGCGACTTCGATATCGCGATCGTCAAGGAACCCGAGGCCGGATCCGATTGCCGCGTGACGTTTCCGGAAGCCATGGCCTGGTTCGAAAGCGCGGATGCACCAGCCAGGTGGCCCAACCCGATCCCGCTGGTCACATTCCCTCCCGGTGGCCTTTACCGCGAGGCGATGTTCGAACGCATCGAAGGCGAGGAGCTTCGCTGGTACATCGCCTTCTCGGGCAGCAGCCTCCACAACGTCCTGGTGGCGGTGGAGGCAGGTCTCGGCCTGTCGCTGCTGCCGCGAAGCGCGACGGCGAGCTATCGCGTGCGGCAATACGCGCCTTTCGGCATCGGCCCGGCGATGGCCGTCTCCATCTATTCCTGGGAAAGTGCCGGACCTGTATCGGAACTGGTCGAGCGGATGGGAGCGGTACTCGCTGCCAGTCGCATGGCGACGTAGGCAGCTGAACAGGAACAGTCCTATGCCCAGCGCTCACAAACCGGAACCCGGGTCGGGCAGGCCGGCCCGTGGCGTCCGCTGCGAAAGCTCGCGAATCAGATGGTCGGCAACCACCCGGACGGAGGGCAACTGCCCACGCCGATGCGGCATCAGCAGCGTCGTGGTCACGCCACGCGCCGTCCAGCCCGGCAGTATGCGGACAAGCACGCCCGATCCGATCAGCGCCGCACAGAAGCTGCTGGCGAGACAAGCCACGCCGAGTCCCGCTTTGGCGGCTTCCAGCAAGGACACGGTTTCGTTGGCGACATAGCGCGGTGACGGCGTGACATCTGCGGCCGCGCCCTCGTCATTGTGAAGCGTCCAGGCGCGATCGGACGACGATGCCATCAGCCCGTCGAGCCCGTTCGCCTGCTCGGGACGGGACGGCACGCCCTTCTTTGCGACGTATCCGGGCGACGCGACGAGCCAGGCAGGGTCGTAGTTGATGCGACGCTGCACCAGATCGGTATCGGGCAGCGGGCCGAAATGATTGCGAATGGCGATGTCGAACCCTTCCTGCACGATGTCCACCAACCTGTCGGAGACATCGAGCACGACACGCACCTTCGGATAGCTCTCCGCGAGACGCGGAAGCAGCGGCGCCAGATGGAACTGGGCAATGGGCAATGATGCGGTGATGCGCACTGTTCCACTGGGCTCGGCCAGACGCCCCTTGATGACGTCCTCCGCCGCCTCCGCCTCGATGAGCATCGCGGCTGCATGGCGATGAAAATCCCGGCCGATCTCGGTCACGGTGAAATTGCGCGACGTCCTCTGGATCAGGCGCACGCCAATCGCCTTTTCCAGTTCGGAAAGCCGTTTGCTGAGCGTCGATTTGGGAATGCCCAGAGCACGCCCCGCGGCTGCAACGCCGCCGTGGTTCACCACCTGAACGAAAACAAAAAGGTCGTTGAGATTGAGCATTGGTGGCCATCGTTCCGATATGTGGACGATGGGTCTACGGATACCCTACTACAGCTTCTGCGTCCAATTCCGCATCTCTTTGCCATCACCGCGATGGGCGGGGTTTCGAACCAGGAAAGACGCACACGGATATGGCCAACATCTCGATCCTCGGCCTTGGGGCCATGGGGCAGGCACTCGCCACCCGCTTTCTCCAGCAAGGCCACAGGCTCACGGTGTGGAACCGCACACCCGACAAAGC
>VFQO010052035.1_pt1 | contig 10204 bp, 9 predicted proteins | sample 3512331 | NCBI WGS metagenome assembly VFQO01 (sample SAMN10412371, study PRJNA504923) | tailings metagenome | isolation source: Replicate 3 from Balatoc abandoned mine | place: Philippines: Itogon, Benguet | collected 2017-08-28 | reverse complement strand
GGTCTTTGGTGACGCCAAGAAGGTCGTCGAGGACATGACCAAGGCGATCGAGTAAAGGCCCGACCTCAGAGGCGCTTCTTGCCCCGCGTGAGCACGCGCGCGCAGGACTGACTCATGGCGACAAAGGCCTGAGCTGCGGACGACAACTGAGGCTCACGACGGTAAACCACGCTGTTGAAGTAGCGAGGAACCATCTCCTGCAATTTCAGCGTCACGAGTCCCTTGCCCACGAGATCTCGCTCGATCATGACCGCGGGGATCATGCACATCCAGTCGGTGCCCCGCACCAACGCCACCATCTGTGTGAGCGACTCGCAAGTGGCGGCCACCAGGGGTGGAGGAAATCCGTGCTCCTTGTAGTAGCGCGCCACGCTGCCACCAGGTCCACCCGGTGAGCCCAGGAGCACCCATTCCGTTCTCAACAGTTGGGACAAAGATTTGGCATCCGCCAAAGGGTGACCTTCGCGCGCCACCACCGTCAGATCGGAACTGAACAGTTCCACGCTGGTCAGATTGGAAGCCACTCCGGTTTCCGGCGTCGCGGTGATGGCCAGTTCGATCTTTCCCTGTTGCAACGCAGATTCCAGATGCTCGAACACCCCGCTGGTCAGGTTCAACCTGACCTCGGGGAAGCGCTTGTGGAAGTCGGGAACAACCAGTTCAAGCAGGGTGGCGGTTGGCGTGGGGCCCAGGCCGATGCTCAGACTGGTGACCCGTGATCCGCGCATCTGCTCGGCATCGATGAGTATCTGTCGGGACTCACGGTCGATGATCTTTGCACGCTGATAAATCTGCTGGCCCTCTGTCGTCAACGTGATGCCTTGTGCGGACCGAACGAACAGGCGAAGGTTCAGCGTCTGCTCCAGCGCCTGGATGCTGGTGGTCAGGCCGGCTTGCGACACATCCAGTTCTCGAGCCGCACGACGAATGCTGCCGAACTCGACGATGGCCAACAAGGTCCGCAGTTGCTGAAGCGTCATGGGATGGAAGGCCTCGTCATGGGAGGCGTCATTATCCGCAAAGTTTTCCGACGGGAGGGCATGGATCGCGCCGCTGCTCCTTCATTGATCGAGCACGCTTCCCAGTTCGAAACTGCTGCGCTTCCCCAAGTCCCGCCGGTGCGCCTTCAACCACGCCGCCGCCGACTCGCGCCCCAGTTCGTGCAGCCGGGACAAAAACGCCCACTGCGTGTTCGTCTTGCTCTCGGCGCCCAAGGTTGAAAGCGAGGCGCCGCCGTCGATCATGTGCACGCGCAGGCGCTGCAGTTGCTTGAAGAGTTCGGGGCTGTCCTTGTGGGGTTTGTCGCCGATGAGTTGTTTCATCAGCGCCAGGGTGCGCATTTCCTTGATGAGGCTGGCGTTGAAGGTGACTTCGTTGATGCGGTCGAGGATGTCGCGTGCGCTGGACGGCACGGCTTCGCGCTGGGTGGGGTTGATCTGCACGAGCAGCAGGTCGTCGGCGCGGCGTTCTTCCACCAGGGGCAGCAGCGAAGGGTTGCCGGCGTAGCCGCCGTCCCAATACGCTTCGCCGTCGATCTCCACGGCCTGGAACAGCAGGGGCAGGCAGGCGGAGGCGAGCACCATGTCGGCGGTCAATTCATGCTGGCCGAAGATGCGCAGCGCGCCGGTGCGCACCTGGGTGGCGGCCACGAAGAGCTGCGTCTTGTGGCACTGGCGCACGCGGTCGAAGTCCACCGTGTCGCGCAGGATGTCGCGCAGCGGGTTGAGGTTGAGGGGATTGAGCTGGTAGGGCGACCACTGGCTGTTCAAGGCGTTGGTGGCCTGCTTGAAGGGCTCGGTCCACGGTTTCATGAACGGCGCCAGCCAGTCGTTGGCGGGGCCCATCAGGGTGCCCAGCGGGCTGGCTTCAAAGCTGTGGAAGGGCGAGAGTTCGGCCACGCGTTCCCAGAAGCGTCGCAGCGCGCGGCGCGCGCCTTCGCGGCCGCCGTCCATCAGGCCAGCCGCCAGGGCCACAGCGTTCATGGCGCCGGCGCTGGTGCCGCTGATGGCGGCAATCTCCAGCGTCTCGTCTTCCAGCAGGCGGTCGAGCACGCCCCAGGTGAAGGCGCCGTGCGATCCGCCGCCCTGCAGCGCCAGGTCGATGGGGTGCTTGCGGGTGGCGCTGGCTGTTGTGGGTTTTTTGCGGGTGCGGGGCGTGGGCGGGTTCATGCGGTGCATTGCAACATGAACCGGCGTCTCCCTTCAACGCGGTGCCGATGCGCCCGGTTCCACCGTGAGCGTCGATGCGCTCGGTTCAGCCGGCGACGCCGCGACCGGTTCGGGGGCGGGCGGTGCCGCCGGCGTGGTGGTGAGCGTGTTCGGCCCCTCCACGCGCCAGATCACGTTGCCCACATCGTCGGCCACCAGCAACGCACCTTTGCGGTCGATGGCCACGCCCACCGGGCGGCCGAGCGCCTTGCCGTTCTCGTCGAGGAAGCCGGTCAGCACGTCCACCGGCGGGCCGCTGGGCAGCGCGTCGGAGAAAGGCACGTAGATCACTTTGTAGCCGCTCGGCGGGTTGCGGTTCCAGGAGCCGTGCTGGCCGACGAACATGCCGGTGGGAGCGAAGTCGCCGCCCAGGCTGTTGCCCTGCGCCGAAGCGAGGCCGAGTGATGACGTGTGGTTGCCCAGCGCGTAGTCGGGCTTGATGGCCTTGGCCACGAGGTCGGGGCGCGGGGGCTGCGGTCGCGTGTCCACGCGCTGGCCGTAGTAGCTGTAGGGCCAGCCGTAGAAGCCGCCGTCGCGCACCGAGGTCATGTAGTCGGGCACGAGGTCGGAGCCGAGCTCGTCGCGCTCGTTGACCGAGGTCCACAGCACGGTGCCCTGCCAGGCCATGCCCACCGGGTTGCGCAGGCCGCTGGCGAAGACGCGGCCCTTGCCGGTGGCACGGTCGAATTCCCAGATGGCGGCGCGGCCTTCTTCGTGGCCCATGCCGTGTTCGGCCACGTTGCTGTTCGAGCCTACCGACGCATAGAGGCGACTGCCATCGGCGCTGGCGATCAGGCCCTTGGTCCAGTGGTGGTTCAGGTCGCCGCCGGGCAGGTCGGCCACTTTCGTCACCGGGCCGCTGGCTTGGGTGTCGCCGGTCTGGTAGGGCACCTTCACGATGGCATCGGTGTTGGCGATGAACAGCTCGTTGCCCACCAGCGCCATGCCGAAGGGCGAGTTCAGGTTGTCCAGGAACACCGAGCGCGTTTCGGCGGTGCCGTCGCCATCGGCGTCGCGCAGCAGGGTGATGCGGTTGGCGCTGGGCGTGGCGGCACCGGCGCGCTTCATCACGAAGCCCATCACCTTGCCCTTGATGCCCAGCAGCTCATCGCGCAGCGGCCGCTTGGGTGCATTCGTTTCCGCCACCAGCACATCGCCGTTGGGCAGCACGTGGATCCAGCGCGGGTGATCGAGCTGCCCGGCGAACTGTCGCACCTTCGTGCCCGCAGCGGCGGTGGGTGTCTGGCCCTCGCGCCAGGGTTGGGCCGGCGCCACCTTCACCGTGGGGATCATGGTGGTGACGGGCTCGGGCAGTTGCGGGTCGGGGCCGTAGCCGGTGTCCACCTGCAGCCTGGCGGTCTCGCCACAGGCGGCCAGCAACACGGCGGCAGACACCAGAAGGAGCGGCTGGAAAAGGGGTGCGCGCGTGGTGGGATGCGGCGAAACCATGGGCTGCTCCTGCGGGAGGTTGGGAAGGCCTTGACGCTAAGAGGCCTGCCGCACCACGTCTGTGCGCTGTGCAACCGAAGGTCTGGGCGATGGGTCCGCGTCTGGGACAATCGCGCTTTGCCTTTCGAAGCCGCATGTCCATCGCCCTGGAGCCCGACGCCACCACCCCGCCACCGCCCGAAGCCCTGCCCGGTGGCCCGCTGGCGCGCGAAGCCATTGCGCTCGCAGCTTTTGACCACGTGGTGGCGCGGGCGCCGGGCTACCGCGCGCGGCCCGGGCAGCGCGAGATGGCGGCGCACATCGCGCACACGCTTTCGGGCGTGACGCCAGGCGACGGTGCCGTGAGTGGCGACGCGGCCCTGCCCGCGCGCGGCATCGCGGTGGTGCAGGCGGGCACGGGGGTGGGCAAGTCGGCGGCGTATGCGTCCACCGTGATTCCGCTGGCCTTGGCGCAGCAGAAGCGCGTGATCATCTCCACCGCCACCGTGGCGCTGCAGGAGCAGCTCATGGCGAAAGACCTGCCCGCGCTGGCCGCCGTGCTGCCGCAACCCTTCAGCTTTGCGCTGGCCAAGGGGCGCGGGCGCTATGTGTGCCGCCTGAAGCTGGACCAGCTCAGCGGCGGCGATGCGGCGAGTGCCGACCTGTTCGAAGGCGATGAGTCGACGCCGGGTGCGGACGCCACGGCGCGCTGGAAAGAGCGCGCCGTGCAGTACGTGCAGTGGGCGAAAGACCTCGACGGCGGCACCTGGGACGGCGACCGCGACCGGCTCGACGATCCGCCCGAGGGTGGCCTGTGGGGCCCGGTGGCGGCCGAGCGCCACAGCTGCACCGCGCGCCACTGCCCCAGCTACAACAGCTGCAGCTACTACCAGGCGCGCGCCCGGCTGGCGCAGGCGCAGGTGATCGTGGTGAACCACGATCTGCTGCTCTCCACATTGGGCCTGCACGCACTGCCGGCGCCGCAGGACTGTTATGTGGTGTTCGACGAGGCGCACCATCTGCCCGGCGTGGCGCAGGGGCAGTTCACCGCGTCGATGGACCTCATGAACGGTCGCTGGCTCGATCGCCTGCCGCGCGCGGTGGAAGAGGTGGCGGGCGCGCTGGCGCACAAGCCCGGTGCCGATGTGGCCACGCTGGCCAAGGAACTCAAGGCCGCGCAGACCGAACTGGCACGGCTCGGCATGCAGCGCATCGGCGCGCTGCCGGCCTGGAACGAACTCACCGGCCGCGCCGCCGCGCGCACGCCGCTGCGCAGTGGCGCGAACTTCAACGACGCGGGCGTCCCGGTGGTTGACCGCTTCGAGAGCGGCCAGCTTCCCACTGGCTGGCGCGAGACGGTGGAGAAGCTGCACGCGAACGCCAGCGCCTTGCTGAAGGTGTTCGAGGCCCTGGCCACGCAGCTCAAGGCCAACGCGCGCGACAACCCCGGCGACGCCGCGCGCTGCGCCAAGCTGTACAGCCGCCTGGGCGTGCTCGCGCCGCGCCTGCAGAGCGCGCAGGAAACAGCCGCGCTGTGGATGCAGGACGGCGGCGATGGCCAGCCGCCGCTGGCCAAGTGGCTGGAGGCGGGCGTGAGCCACGGCCTCGTCAGCCTCACCGCGCACGCCTGCCCGCTGCAACCCGGCAGCCTGCTGCGCAGCCACCTCTGGAGCCAGGTGCGCGCGGCGGTGGTCACCTCGGCCTCGCTTGTCACCTGCGGCAATTTCGACCACTTCCTGCACGAGTCCGGACTGGCCTGGGATGAAGCCGTGGCCGCGCGCGAGGTGCAGAGCCCGTTCGACCACGCGCGGCAGGGCCGTCTGGTGGTGGTGCAGACCGAGGCCGATCCAAAGAACGTGGACGCCTACACGCGCGAGATGCTGGCCGCGCTGATGGTGGACCTGCGCGAGGTCAAGCGCGGTGCGCTGGTGCTGTTCACCTCGCGCGCGCAGATGCGCCAGGCGCAGGCCCTGCTGGAGCGTGGCGAACACGGCACGCTGCGCGACCGGGTGCTGGTGCAGGGCGAGGCCTCGCGCACGTTGCTGCTGCGCCGCCATGCGGAGCGCGTGGCAGCGGGCGGTGCGTCCATCCTGTTCGGCTTGCAATCTTTCGGCGAAGGGCTCGATCTGCCGGGTGAGCTGTGCGAGTGGGTGTTCATCACCAAGCTGCCGTTCGCTTCACCGAGCGACCCGGTGGGCCAGGCGCGCGCCGACTGGCTCAAGGGCCAGGGCCGCGACCCGTTCAGCGAACTCGTGGTGCCCGCCACCGGCGCGCGCCTGCTGCAATGGACCGGCCGCGCCCTGCGCAGCGAGACCGATGAAGCGGTGGTGGTTTGCTACGATGCCCGGCTGTTGCGCCAATCGTATGGAAGGCGCATGCTCAAGGGCCTGCCGCCCTACCGCCTGCAGCAGCGCCGCCCCGACGGCGCCCTGCTCGACGTCTGACCCCTCATGAAAGAAAACCCCACGCCATGATCTACGCCATCCTCCAGCTGATTCACGTGCTTGCCGTCGTCGTGTGGGTGGGGGGCATGGCTTTTGCCCATTTCTTCCTGCGCCCCGCCGCGCAGTTCCTGGAGCCGCCCCTGCGCATCCGCCTCATGCATGGCGTGCTGCAGCGCTTCTTTGCGGCGGTGCTGGTGATCATCGTGCTGGTGCTCGGCACCGGCCTCTGGATGATCGGCCGCGTGGCCAAGGAATCGGTTCAGGCGGGCCTGTCGTTCAACATGCCGCTGGACTGGACCATCATGCTCGTCCTCGGCATCGTGATGATGGCCATCTTCGGCCACATCCGCTTCGCGCTGTTCAAGCGCCTCGCGCGCGCCGTGGAAGCGAGCGACTGGCCCGCAGGGGGTGCGGCGCTGGCATCCATCCGCACCTGGGTCGGCATCAACCTCGCCATCGGCGTGGTGATCATTGCCGTTGCCCTGGTGATGTGATCAGCCTGCCCGGGCTGGGGTTGCCCGATGGCTCGGCGGGCGGCGTTTCATGCTCGCCCAGCAGGCGCCGCCACAGCTTGGGCAGCGCGGTGCCGATGTCGGGTCGAGAGCCCGCCATCGAAGGCCGGTGTCCACCATTGGCCCGTGCCGCGTCGGTGCCGAGGTCGAAGCGGAAGGTGTAGTCGGGCTCCTGGCCCATGCGCAGGTCGGTCACGAAGAGGTGATCGTTGGCGCTGGACACGCTGTAGAGGCCGTGCGTGAAGTTCGCGATGCGCGAGATGTTGGGCTCGCTCCGGTGCTGCTCGATCAGGTTCGCGCCTCGGGGGTGTGCCGTCCAGTGCACGCGGGGTTCGTCGTCGAGCAGCGAGTAGAAGCCCTCGCGGTAGTGCGTGGGCGTGGTGGCCACGAAGCGCCAGAGCACGGTGTTGAACGGCGTGGGGGTCACCAGCAACGCCTCGGGTTTGATGCCCTCGGCCTGCAGCGAGGCGCGCGCCACCTGTGTGGCGTGGTGCTGAGCACCCACGCTCCAGGCGAGGTAGAGCGTGCTGAGCACGAGCCCGGCAGCGTTCCACTTCAGGCCCCGCTCGGACTTCAAACGCAGCGCGGCGACCACACCCACGATCAGTGGCAGCGTGTACGCGAGGTCGATGATGAAAATGCTGCCGACGCCAAACGGGTAGTCACTAAAGGGCTGAAGCAGCTGCGTGCCGTACACCGTCATGGTGTCAAGCAGCGGGTGGGTGATGAGCACCAGCCACAGCGCGAGCCACCAGCGCTTGAACAGCGCGGCTTCGCCATGGATGCGCGAGACCACCCAGGCCATCACCGGTGCGAACAGCGTCAGCACCGGCAGCGCGTGGCTCTCGGCGCGGTGGCGCGTCATGTTGAGGATGGCGTCGCCGTGGTTGATGAAGGCGTCCAGGTCGGGCAGCGTGCCGCCGATGGCCCCCCACAGCGCGGACTTCCACACCGCGGTGCGGCGGCCCATGACGGCCACGCCCACGGCCGAGCCCAGGGCAATCTGCGTGAGGGAGTCCATCAGGTCTTGACGACGATGGGGAAGCTGGCACGCAGCCCATCGCTGCCCGGCGTGAACGGCACGGTGACGGCGGCGCGGGCTTCCTCGTTCATGCGCCGCCAGATGCCGTCGCGCTCGTTGCCGGGGTCACCCTCCACATAGAGCTGGGTGGTGAGCAGTTCGGCGCGGTCCAGCCGCACCTTCACGTGGATGTGCGGCGTGCGCCCGCTGTAGGGCACGGGTTTCAGGGTGCGAAAGCGGTAGCGGCCGTCGCGCCCCACCGTCACTTTGCCGAAGCCCTGGAAGGCTGGATCGGCGCGGCCACCATCGCCCGGGTGGTGGTAGTGGCCGGCGTGGTCGCATTGCCAGATTTCCACCACCGCGCCGGCCACCGGCACGCCGGCCAGGTCGGTCACCGTGCCGTCCACCCAGGCGGGCTGGCCCTTGCCGTAGACCACGTTGCCGTTCTTGAGCAGGTCGGCGTCGCTGTCGGCCGGCAGCCTCACCGGGTAGAACGGGCCTTCGGTCTGGCTGGGCGTGGGCCGCAAGGTGCGCGCCTGCGCGATGGCAGAAGGCAGCCAGGCCGGTGCGGCCAGGGTGGCGGCGCCGGCCATGATCAGGCGGCGGCGGGAGGAGGTGATGGGATTCATGGACGGCTCCGCGGAAGGTGTGGGGTTTGGAAAGCCGCGCCGCGCGCAAGTTCCAGCGGCCCGGCCTCAGGCCGCCGGTTTGTCAGTGCCCGGCGCGTCCTGGCTGCGCGTGGACGCCATCCAGGCCAGCAACGAGGACCGCATCGCCTCCTCCACCGACATGTCGATCGGTGTGATCCAGCTGCGCGGCACGAAGAGGGTGTAGCCGCCGATCATGTAACCCATGGGCAGGTACACGGCGACCTGGTCGAGTTCGGCGAGGCCCGGCGGCAGGCCGGCCATGCTCTGCCGCGTCACCAGGCCGACGATGGACATCTCGTTGCCCGGGATGCGCAACACCACCACCTGCTGCTGGGCGTCCTTCTTGTTGGGCGAAAAATAGTCGGCGAAGCTCTTGAGCGAGGAATAGATGGTCTTGACCACCGGCAGGTTGGTGAACGGCAGCTCGAACAAGGCCATCCAGCGCGCGATGCCGGGTTGGGAGATGAGGAAACCCAGTCCCACGATCATGGCCGCGCCGAGCACGATGCCCAGGCCCGGCAGGTAGAAGTCGCCAATGATCGGGCGGATCAGCCACATCGCGGCGGACTCGACCCAGGCGACGAAGATGAACAGCACCCAGACGGTGAGCGCCACGGGCAGGAACGTGATCAGGCCACGGAAGAAATACTGGTAGATCGGCTTCATGGAAGGCCCTGGATGAGGCGTGCGCAGTGAGTCGCGAGCATAGCAGTCGGGGTGTTTCTGGCCATGCCGCTTGCAAAGCGGCAGAATGACCGCATCTCCCCGGAACTCCTACAGGCCTGGCGCCTCTTTCATCCATGAACGAAATCCTCGACTTCTTTGGCCGACTGGTCCGCGGCGTGCTCAAGCTGGCCCTGGGGCTGGCGGCCCTGGTGTTCGTGCTGAGCCTGCTGCTGGCCACGCTGGTGGTGGTGCTGGGGCTTTCGCTGTGGGCCGTGATCACCGGCCGCAAGCCGGCGCCTGCCGTGGTGTTCTCCCGTTTCCGGCAGACCTCGCAGCGTTACACGCAGGGCATGTGGCCCAACGGTGCCGCGCGCCGCCCCATGGGAGACGTGGTCGACGTGCAGGCCACCGAGGTGCCCGAGCCGGTGGAGGCGCCGCAGCGCCGCAACGGGCCGGACCCCATGGCCCGCGTGATGCACTGAGGCTTATTCGCCGCCAGCCTGTCGCCGCGCGAGTGCGGCGTCGTACAAGGCATTGCGTGGCTGGCCGGTGATCTCGGCGCACAGGCGCACGGCGGTCTTGAGCGGCAGTTCGGCGAGCAGCAGGTCCAGGGTGCGCAAGGCCGACGCATCCACCGCGTCCTCCGCCCCTTCCTCGGGCACCAGGGGGTGCACCATCAACACGAATTCACCGCGCGTGCGGTGCGCGCCCCCCTCCAGCCAGGCGGCGAAATCCGCAGCGGCCACTTGCGCCACTTCTTCGAACTGCTTTGTCAGCTCGCGCCCCACGGTGAGCCGCCGCGTGCCCAGGGCGCCCAGGTCCTTGGCCAGCGCCTCGATGCGGTGGGGCGCCTCCAGCAACACCGCGGCGCGCGGGTCTTCGCCCAGCGCGCGCACCTCGCGTTGCCGCTCGGCGGCCTTGCTGGAGAGAAAGCCGGCGAACACGAAGCGCCCGTCCCAGCCGCTGTGGCCGGCCACGCTGAGCAGGGCCGTGATGCTGCTGGCGCCCGGCACCGGCACGCTGCGCAGGCCGGCCGCGTTCACCGCCGCGACCAGCCGCGCGCCCGGGTCGCTCACGCCGGGCGTGCCGGCGTCGCTCACATAGGCCACGCGCTGGCCTTCGCGCAGCCGCAGCAGCACGGTCTGCGCGGCCTCGGCTTCGTTGTGCTCGTGCAGCGCCAGCAGGGGCTTGTGCAGGCCGTAGCCTTGCAGCAGCGATGCCGTGTGGCGCGTGTCCTCGCAGGCCACGGTGTCCACCAGCGAGAGCACCTGCAGCG
>VFQO010052034.1_pt1 | contig 10205 bp, 9 predicted proteins | sample 3512331 | NCBI WGS metagenome assembly VFQO01 (sample SAMN10412371, study PRJNA504923) | tailings metagenome | isolation source: Replicate 3 from Balatoc abandoned mine | place: Philippines: Itogon, Benguet | collected 2017-08-28 | reverse complement strand
TGCTCACGCAGGGTGGCGGCGAGCACATCTACGTGGCCCAGACCGGCCTGATCGGTGGCAGCTTCCCCACCCACAAGACGCCCATGACGCTGGTGGCTGGCGACACCACGCTGGCCGAAGGCCGCAACGAACTCCAGGTGCGCTTTGAATCGGCCGAGGTCGGTGGCGTCAAGCTGGTCAAGACCTACACGCTGCAGCGCGGCCACTACGACATCGGCGTCAAACACGAGGTGCAGAACGTGGGCGGCCAACCGGTGAGCCCGCAGCTGTACCTGCAGCTCGTGCGCGACGGCAGCAAGCTCAGCAGCGAGACGCCCTTCTATTCCACCTTCACCGGCCCGGCGATTTACACCACCGAGCGGAAGTACCAGAAGGTCGAGTTCGCCGACATCGAGAAGAACAAGACGGAGTTCGTGAAGAACACCAGCGATGGCTACGTGGCCATGGTGCAGCACTACTTCGCTTCCGCCTGGCTGCTGGCCGATGGCGTGGCGCGCGAGAACTTCGTGCGCCAGGTCGACAAGAACCTGTTCGCGGTGGGCAGCATCAGCAGCCTGCCCGCCATCGCGCCGGGCCAGACCCAGGCCGTGGAATCGCGCCTCTTCGTCGGCCCGCAGGAAGAGAAAGTGCTGGAGACCATCGCGCCCGGGCTGGAGCTCGTCAAGGACTACGGGTGGCTGACCATCCTGGCCAAGCCACTCTACTGGCTGCTCGAGAAGATCCACGGCTACGTGGGCAACTGGGGCTGGGCCATCGTGTTGCTGGTGGTGCTGATCAAGGCGGCGTTCTACTGGCTCAACGCCAGCGCCTACCGCAGCATGGCCAAGATGAAGGCGATCAACCCGCGCATCATGGAAATGCGCGAGCGCCTCAAGGGCAACCCGCAGCAGATGCAGCAGGAGATGATGAAGATGTACCGCGAGGAAAAGGTCAACCCGCTGGGTGGCTGCTTCCCGATCCTGATCCAGATCCCGGTGTTCATCGCGCTCTACTGGGTGTTGCTCTCCAGTGTGGAAATGCGCAATGCGCCCTGGCAGCTGTGGATCACCGACCTGTCCTCGCCCGACCCCTACTACATCCTGCCGCTGGTGATGGCGATCACGACCATGATCCAGACCGCGCTCAACCCGCTGCCGCCCGATCCGCTGCAGGCCAAGCTGATGTGGCTCATGCCGCTGATGTTCTCGGTCATGTTCTTCTTCTTCCCGTCCGGCCTGGTGCTGTACTGGATCACCAACAACGTGTTGACGATCGCGCAGCAGGCGGTGATCAACAAGAGCATGGGTGTGCCTCTCAAATTCAGCATGCCCAAATTCACGTGACCCCCCTGCGCCGCTGACGCGGCTTCCCCCCTGGAGGGGGGACGACACCTGGGGCCGGCGGAGCCGGACCCTCGGTGTCTCTGGTGAAGTCCTCTTTCTCCGGTCCGGGCCTGCTTTGCAGGCCCTTCTCTTTTATGCTCGCTCGCTATGCTCGCTGCTTCGCGTGATGCCATCGTTGCCATTGCCACGGCGCCCGGTCGGGGTGGGGTGGGCATCGTGCGTGTGTCGGGGCGGGGGCTGGCGCCGTTCGTGCAGGCGTTGCTGGGGCGTTCTTTGCGGGCGCGTGAGGCGACCTACCTGCCCTTTGCCGATGCGGTCGGGCAGCCGATCGACCACGGGCTGGCCTTGTGGTTTCCGGGGCCTCAGTCCTACACCGGGGAAGACGTGCTGGAGCTGCAAGGCCATGGCGGGCCGGTGGTGTTGCAGCTGTTGCTGGCGCGCTGCCTGGAGGTGGGCCGCGCGGTGTTGCCCCACCTGCGTGTGGCGCGCGCGGGCGAGTTCACCGAGCGGGCCTTCCTGAACGACAAGCTGGACCTGGCACAGGCCGAGGCGGTGGCCGACCTCATCGATGCAAGCACCGAGGCGGCCGCGCGCAGCGCTTCGCGCTCGCTGGCGGGCGTGTTCTCCAGCCGCGTGCACGCGTTGCGCGACGCGTTGGTGAACCTGCGCATGCTGGTGGAGGCCACGCTGGATTTCCCGGAGGAGGAGATCGACTTCCTCCAGAAGGCCGATGCCAGCGGGCAGTTGCAGCGCCTGCAGCAGTCGCTGGCCGACGTGCAGGCAGAGGCGCGCCAGGGGGCGCTGTTGCGCGATGGCCTTCAGGTGGTGATCGCCGGGCAACCGAACGCGGGCAAGAGTTCGCTGCTGAACGCGCTGGCGGGTGCCGAGCTGGCCATCGTCACGCCGGTGGCGGGCACCACGCGCGACGTGGTGCAGCAGACCATCCAGATCGAGGGCGTGCCGCTGCATGTGATCGACACCGCCGGCCTGCGCGACCACCCGGACGTGGACGAGGTGGAGAAGATCGGCATCGAGCGCGCCTGGGACCGCATCCGTCGCGCCGATGCGGTGCTGTTCGTGCACGACCTGGGCCGCGGTGCCGATCCCGCCTACCGCGCGGCCGATGCCGCCATCGCCGCGCAGTTGCCCACGGGCGTGCCGGTGCTGCAGGTCTGGAACAAGCAGGACCAGTGCGACGAGGCCGCGCTCGCGGCCCTGCTGGCCGACCAGAACGACGACGCGCTGGTCATCTCGGCCCGAAACGGTGCGGGGCTGGAGGCCTTGCGCCGCCGCCTGCTGGAGATCGCCGGCTGGGAGCAGCCGGGCGACGGGCTGTTCATGGCCCGCGAGCGCCACCTGCAAGCCTTGCGGCGCGTGGACGCGCACCTGCGGGCTGCGCACGAGCTGCTGGCGGCACGGGGCGAGCACCTGGACCTGCTGGCCGAAGAGCTTCGCCTGGCACAGCATGGCTTGAGCGAAATCACCGGCGAGTTCACCGCCGACGACTTGCTGGGCGAGATCTTTTCGCGTTTTTGCATCGGCAAATGAGTCGCGGGACACCGTTCACGGCGGCTCTCGCACCGCCCGGAGTGCAACTGTAAGCACGCGTAAGGACCTGCTTGCGCGCGCATGGGCAGCGCGGTTAACGTGACCGCATGAACGCCCAGCTTCCCGCCTCCGTGCGCTTTGACATTCAAGGTCTGGCCAACTCCATGCGCCTGTCCAGTGCGCTGGACGCCGTGCCGCTGAATCTCAACGACAGCCAGTGGCCGATGCTGGCCAACTACCTTCAGCCCGTGGCCTTGCAGCAAGGCCAGGTGCTCATCGAGCAGGGCGTGAAGGACCGCACCGTCTACTTCGTGGAAAGCGGCACGCTCACGGTTCACTACGAGGATTCGCGCGAGCGCGTGCGCATTGCCGTGGTGGGCTCGGGTTCGCTGCTCGGCGAAGGCGCGTTCTACAGCCACCTGCCGCGCAGCGCCACGGTGCACGCAGGCAGCGACTGCCGCCTGTGGTGCCTGACGCCGCTGCGCTTTCGCGAGCTGTCCGCGCGCCACCCCGAAATCGCGCTGGAGCTCTCGGTCGCCATGTCGGCTGTGCTGGCGCGCCGCATGTACAACCGGCCCAAGCGGGTGGCCGTGACCTGAGTCGCGGTGCACGCCCTCCCATCTTCATGCCTTCCTATCAACCTTTTGTGCGCATTTCCCCTGCGCAGACGCTGTTCATGTCCCTGACGAGCTGGTGGCAAGCCCGAAAAACCGCAATGTCTGGCCAGGGTGGTTTCACCCGGGCCCGCAACAAGTTCAGCCAGACCACGCTGCCCCTGATCTCCCCGCGCCGGGGCCGCCGCATCCTGCGCCGCGAGCAGTTGTTTTCGGTGGTGCGCGAGTCGCTCATCCGGGCCGGTGTGCTGTCCACCAGCTACGAGTTCAAGGTGCTCACGCTCGACGCGACCGGCGACACCTTCCTGGTGCTCATTGATCTGGCGCTGCCCGCTCAAGCCATGCCGGACGAGTACCTGCTGGAGATCGAACGCTGGATCCAGCAAAGCGGCAAGACGCGCCATGAGATGGACGTCCGCTCGGTGTACTGGCGTCGCAAGGCGTCGCACGACCAGGTGGGTATGGCGCTCAAAGCCGCCGTGTCGGCGCAGACGCGCCGCGAGACGGTGGTGATGACCCCCGGCGCGGTGCCGCCAGCGCCTTCGCGTCCGATGCCGATGCCCAGTCCCACCGCGATTCCGCGGCCGGAAATCTCCCCACCTTCGCGCGAGCCCGCCCAGGTGGTGGGCGACGACGAGGTGGCGGCGTTCCGCCGTGCTTTGCAGAGCGTGGCCACGCCGCCCTACCGCACGAATTCCGACGCGAAGTTGCCAGAGCCCGAGTCGCACAGCGATTTCGCGGCCCTCAGTGAAACGCAACACGGCAAGCTCTAAGCCTGCCCGGCCGGGCGTTCAATGCCCGGCGAAATCCACCAGCGTGAACAGCTTCAACCCGGACGCGCGCAGCTTCTCGGAGCCGCCGAGTTCGGGCAGGTCCACGATGGCCGCGCCCTCCATCACTTCCGCACCGAGTTTTTCCAGCAACCGGCGACCCGCCATCATGGTGCCGCCGGTGGCGATCAGGTCGTCGATCAGCAGCACCCGGTCGCCCGCTTTCACCGCGTCGGTGTGCAGCTCCACCGTCGCGCTGCCGTACTCCAGCTCGTAGGTTTCCTCCACCGTGGTGAAGGGCAGCTTGCCTTTCTTGCGGATGGGAACGAAGCCCACGCCGAGTTCGTAGGCCAGCACCGAGCCGATGATGAAGCCGCGCGCATCCAGCCCGGCCACCACGGTGGGCTTGAGCGCGGTGTCCATGTAGCGGTGCACGAAGGTGTCGATCAACACGCGAAAGACCTTGGGGTCCTGCAGCAGGGGCGTGATGTCGCGGAACTGCACGCCCGGCGCTGGCCAGTCGGGCACGGTGCGGATGTGGTCTTTGAGGTAGTTGGCGTGGTCCATGGGCGGGTTCCGTGAAGCAGCGGCCATTATCAATGCCGCCCGGACGGCAAAAAAAACCCCGGCGCGAAGGCCGGGGCGGGAGACCATGGCGACCCTGCTCAGGCCATGGGTTGACACGAGCGGATTGTGCTTCCAGGCCAAGTGGGGGCAAGCGCCTTCCCGGCGTGCGGCCGATGGCAGCCGACGAAACGATGGTCGGGGCTCAGCCCGAGAGCAGTTTTTCTTCGGCCAGTGCCAGGGCTGGCGCCTTGCCGCTGATGACGACCGTGTCGCCGCCTTCGAGCGCGACGTCGTCGTCGACGGCCTGGGCGCGTCCGCTGGCGCGGCGCAGGCTCACCACCCGCACGCCGATGGCGTGCAGCGCCAGCGACTCCAGCGTCTTGCCCACGTTGCGCCCGCCCGCGGGCAGGGTCACGGTGTTGAGCCGTTCGTGGTCGATCTCGTCGGCACCGTCGTCGTCCGCCCCGTGGAAGTAACCGCGCAGCAGGTTGTAGCGCGCGTCGCGCTGGTCCTGCACGACACGGATCACGCGCCGCATCGGCACGCCGACCAGTGCGAGCGCGTGGCTGGCCAGCATCAGGCTGGCTTCGATCGCCTCGGGCACCACCTCGGTCGCGCCGGCGGCGCGCAGCTTTTCCAGGTCCACATCGTCCACCGTGCGCACCACCACCGGCACGTGGGCGGCCTGCTCGTGCGTGTGGCGCAGCACCTTGAGCGCGCTGGCGGTGTCGAGGTAGGTGACCACCACGGCGCTGGCGCGGTGCAGCCCGGCGGCCATGAGGGCCTGCAGCCTCGCCGCATCGCCGAACACCACCGAGTGCCCGGCGGCCGCGGCCTGGCGCACGCGGTCCGGGTCGAGGTCCAGCGCCATGTAAGGAATGGCTTCGGCCTCCAGCAGCCGTGCCAGGTTCTGGCCGCAACGCCCGTAGCCGCAAATGATCACGTGCTTGTCGGCGTTGATGGCCTTGCGGGCGATGCTGGTCATCTGCACCGACTGCATCAGCCAGTCGCTGCCCACCAGGCGGATGACGATGGCGTTGGCGTACATGATCGCGAAGGGCGTGAGCAGCATGGAGATGACCATGCTCGCCAGGATCGGGTTGAACAGCTGCGGTGGCACCAGGCTGTTCTTGCCCGCCAGCGTGAGCAGCACCAGGCCGAACTCGCCCGCCTGCGCCAGGTACAGGCCGGTGCGCAGCGCCACGCCCATGGGTGCGCCGTGGGCGCGGGTGAGACCGGTGATGAGCACGACCTTGAAGCCCACCGACACCGAGAGCAGCAGCAGCACCAGCGGCCAGCGGTCCAGCACCAGGCGCCAGTCCAGCATCATGCCGATGGTGATGAAGAACAGGCCGAGCAGCACGTCGTGGAAGGGCCGGATGTCGGTCTCCACCTGGTGCTTGAACTCGGTCTCGGAGATCAGCATGCCGGCCACGAAGGCGCCCAGCGCCAGCGAGAGCCCGGCGTGCTCGGTCATCCAGGCCAGGCCGAGCGTGATCAGCAGCAGGTTGAGCATGAAGAGTTCGTCGCTCTTGCGCCGAGCCACCAGGGTGAGCCACCAGCGCATGAGCTTCTGTCCGCCCGTGAGCAGCACCCCCAGCAACAATCCGGCCTTCAGGGTGGCCCAGGCCAGCGCGAGCAGCAGGTCTTCGGGCTCGGCCGCGAGGGCCGGGATGATCACCAGCAAGGGCACCACCGCCAGATCCTGCAGCAGCAGGATGCCCAACACCCGCTTGCCGTGTTCGGACTCCAGCTCCAGCCGCTCGGCCACCATCTTCATCACGATGGCGGTGCTGCTCATGGCCATGACGCCACCGAGTGCCAGCGCGGTCTGCCAGCTGAGATTCCACCAGGTCGGCAGCAAGTACGTGAGCGCGAGCGAAGAGAGTGTGGTCAGCAGCAGCGTGAGCACCACCTGCGAGAGGCCCAGGCCGAACACGTGGCGTCGCATGGCGCGCAGCTTGGGCAGGCTGAATTCGAGCCCGATCACGAACATCAGGAACACCACGCCGAATTCCGCGAGGTAACGGACACCGCCCGATTCCTGCGCCAGCGCCAGCGCATTGGGGCCGATCACCACGCCCACCAGCAGGTACCCCAGCATCGGCGGCAGGCGCAGCATGCGGCAAGCCACCACCGCCAACACCGCGGCCAGCAGGTACAGGAGGGCGATGTCGAGGGAATTCATGTGGTGGTGATGTTACTTGGCGCGCCCCGCCATGCGCCCCATGGCGGCGGCGATAATCGTCCGCATGCCGCTGCCGCCCACTTTCGACCCCGCCCGTGCCCTGGCCCTGGCTCGGGAAACCCTCGACATCGAGGCGCAGGCGGTCGGTAACCTCGCGCGTCGCCTGGACGCTTCCTTTGCCCAGGCGGTGGAGCGCATGCTCGGTGTGACCGGTCGCGTGGTGGTGATGGGCATGGGCAAGAGCGGGCACATCGGCCGCAAGATCGCCGCCACCCTGGCCTCCACCGGCACGCCCGCCCTGTTCGTCCACCCGGCCGAGGCCAGCCATGGCGACTTGGGCATGGTCACCGCTGTCGACCTGGTGCTCGGTATCAGCAACAGCGGCGAGAGCGAGGAACTCACCGCCATCCTGCCGCTGATCAAGCGCATGGGCGTGCCGCTGGTGGCGCTCACCGGCCGGGCCGACTCCACGTTGGGTCGCCACGCCGACGTGGTGCTCGACACCTCGGTCGAGAAGGAAGCCTGCCCGCACAACCTGGCGCCCACCGCCAGCACCACCGCACAACTTGCGCTGGGCGACGCGCTGGCCGTGGCGCTGCTCGACGCGCGCGGTTTCAAGGCCGACGACTTTGCCCGCTCACACCCCGGGGGCTCGCTGGGCCGCAAGCTGCTCACGCATGTGAGCGACGTGATGCGTGGCGGCGCCGACGCGCCCCGCGTCGGCCTGGACGCCAGCCTCATGGAGCTCATGCGCGAGATCAGCGCCAAGGGCCTGGGCCTGTGCGCCGTGGTCGATGACGACGGCCGGGTGCAGGGCGTCTTCACCGACGGCGATCTGCGCCGCCTGATCGAGAAGACCGGCAGCAGCGCCGACCTTCGCTCGCTGCGCGCGCGCGACGTGATGCACGCCAACCCCCGCACCGTGCACGCCGGTGCGCTGGCCGTGGAGGCCGCCGGCGCGATGGAGACCAACCGCATCACGAGCGTGCTCGTCGTCGACGACGCCGGCCGGCTGCTCGGTGCGCTCAACAGCAACGACCTGATGCGGGCCAAGGTCATATGACGCCGCTTCGCCCGGTGCTCGAATTTCCGCCGGCGCTGCTGTTGCGCGCCCAGCCGGTGCGGGTGGCCTTCTTCGACGTGGACGGCGTGCTCACCGACGGTGGCCTCTACATCAGCGAGGCCGGCGAGACCCTCAAGCGCTTCCACACGCTCGATGGCCACGGCATCAAGCTGCTGCAGCGCGCCGGCATCACCCCCGCCGTCATCAGCGGCCGCGACTCCGCCGCGCTGCGCCTGCGCCTGGGCGCACTCGGCGTCGAGCACGTGCGCCTGGGCACCGAAGACAAGGCGCCCGCGGCCGAGGCCATCCTGGCCGAACTCGGCCTGGACTGGCGCGCTGCCGCTGCCATGGGCGACGACTGGCCCGATCTGCCCTTGATGCGCCGCGCCGCGCTCGCCTGCGCGCCCACCACCGCGCACGCCGAAGTGCTCGCGATCGCGCATTTCGTCCCGCAGCGTGCGCCGGGCGCCGGCGCGGTGCGCGATGTCTGCGATCTGCTGCTGGTGGCCAGCGGTGCTTACGCCAGCGAGCTGGAGGCGGCCTCCCGGTGAGCACGAGCGACCCCCTCGATTTCTTCGAAGACGTCGACACCACCGCCGTGCCGCGCGCGCCGCGGCGCAAGCGCAAGTGGCTCGACAGCTTCTCCATCTACCTGCCCGTGGTGCTCATGGGGCTGCTGGCACTGGCCTCCTATTGGCTGCTGCGCGCCACACCCGTGGCGGAGCTGCCCGAGGTGGACCGCCCCGTGAGCACCGAGCCCGACTACTTCATGCGCCGCTTCTCGGTCAAGGTGTTCGATGCCGTCGGCGCCCTCAAGACCGAACTCAACGGCGTGGAGGCGCGCCACTACCCGGCCACCGACACGGTGGAGGTCGACAACGGTCGCATCCGCCACGTCGGACTCAACGGGCTGCCCACCCTGGCCAGTGCCCGGCTGATCACCACCAACGGCGACAACACGGAGTTCGTGCTCGAAGGCAACGCCGTGGTGGTGCGCGAAGCGGGTGTGAACGCGGCGGGCGAAGCGGTGCCTCGCCTGGAGTTTCGCGGCGAGTTCCTGCACATCTACACCGCGCCCGAGCGCGTTGTGTCGGACCAGCCCGTCACGCTGCTGCGCGGAACCGATCGCCTGCAGGCCGATACCCTGAACTACGTCGGCGACGAGCGTGTGGCGAACTTCAAAGGCCGCGTCAAGGTTCGCATGGAGCCCCGATGAGCACACCCGACACCCACCCGTCTGGCCGGCCTCTGGTGTTCATCACCGGCGCCTCCAGCGGCATCGGCCAGGCCCTGGCCGCCCGTTTCGCGCGCGATGGCTACCGGCTCGCGCTGGTGGCGCGCCGCACCGGCGAGATGCAGACCTGGGCGGATGCGCAAGGCTTCGATGCGGCATCGTGTCAAGTGTATGGCGCCGACGTCGCCGACACGGACAGCATCGTCGCAGTCGGCCATGCCTGCATCGCGAGCCAGGGCCTGCCCGACGTCGTGATCGCCAACGCCGGCGTGAGCATCGGCATGGACACCGCAGTGAGGGAGGACATCGACGTGATGTCGCGCCTCCTGGCCACCAACAACGTCGGCCTGGCCGCCACCTTCCACCCCTTTGTGGCCGGCATGACCGCACGTGGCAGCGGCGCACTGGTGGGCATCGCCAGCGTGGCCGCCATCCGGGGCTTGCCGGGGCACGCCGCCTACTGCGCGAGCAAAGCCGCCGTGGTGGCCTACTGCGAGAGCCTGCGCGGCGAACTGCGCGGCAGCGGCCTGGCCGTGATCACCTTGCTGCCGGGGTACGTGGACACGCCACTGACGCGCCAGAACCGCTACGCCATGCCCTTCCTGCTGAGTGCAGACACCTTCGCCGACCGGGCCTTCGGGGCCATTCGCTCAGGCACCAGCTACCGTGTGATCCCCTGGCAGATGGGCGTGGTCGCCAAGCTGCTGCGCCTGCTGCCCAATCCTGTGTTTGACCGCCTGCTAGCCGGGCGACCGCGCAAGCACCGGCAAACCCACCCATGAAAAAAGCCCTGCGGCGAGGCCACAGGGCTTTTGTTGTCTGCTGAAGGACCAGCGCGAGCGCTGGTTCAGGCCGACGGGTGCGGGCGATCAGTAACCGCCGCGGCCACCACCGCCGCC
>VFQO010052033.1_pt1 | contig 10207 bp, 10 predicted proteins | sample 3512331 | NCBI WGS metagenome assembly VFQO01 (sample SAMN10412371, study PRJNA504923) | tailings metagenome | isolation source: Replicate 3 from Balatoc abandoned mine | place: Philippines: Itogon, Benguet | collected 2017-08-28 | reverse complement strand
AACCCCTGCCGCCCGCCCCGTAGCCATGGCGTAGCGCCTGCCAGCTTGAAAGCGCGCGGCGCTTCGCCTATTGCGGGACCAGTCGATCTCGTTGGGGTGCCCCGGAAGCAAGGCCGGGGCTGAGAGGCGGTCAGCCAACCCACGAACCTGATCCGGGTCATGCCGGCGGAGGAAACGGGTCGCGCGCGCCGCACGCTTTGCGTTCGGCGGAGGACGCGCCCGGCCTTGCCGGCCAGGGAGGCGTGCCGATGACGTCCACGGCGATTGCGGTGACGATAGCAGGTTCGGATTCCGGCGGCGGCGCCGGCATCCAGGCCGATCTCAAGACCTTCTCGGCGCTCGGCGTCTACGGCGCGAGCGTGATCACCGCCCTGACCGCGCAGAACACGCTCGGCGTCCAGTTCGTGCAGAACGTGAATGCCGGTTTCATCGCGGCGCAGATGAAGTCGGTCTTTTCCGACCTCGCCGTGAAGGCGGTGAAGATCGGCATGCTGTCGCAGGTGTCGACCATCGAGTCCGTCGCCATAGGGCTCAATCTCTGCGGGGCCGAGAACATCGTGCTGGACCCGGTTATGGTGGCGACCTCCGGCGACCGCCTGCTCGACCCCGACGCGGTTTCTGCGCTGCGCAACGTGCTGATCCCGCGCGCGACGCTGGTGACCCCCAATCTCCTGGAAGCCGCGGCCCTGCTGGACCAGCCGGTGGCCATGAGCGAGGACGACATGCTGGCTCAGGGGCAGGCGCTCATCGCGCGCGGTGCAAGGGCCGTGCTGATGAAGGGCGGTCACGGTCAGGGCGACCGTTCGACGGACCTGCTGGTCATGCCGGACGGTGTCGTGCGGCTTGACGCGCCGCGCATTTCAACCCGCAACACCCACGGCACTGGCTGTACGCTGTCATCGGCCATTGCTGCCGGCCTCGCCAAGGGTTTTCCGCTGGGACAGGCGGTCGCCGAGGCCAAGGACTATGTCACGGCCGCGATTGCCGCCTCCGACCGGCTGTCGGTCGGCAAGGGCCACGGGCCCACCCATCATTTCCACGCCTGGTGGTGACATGACCTCTTTCGATCGCCGTTCGACCCTCATTGCCGCCGCCGGCGTCCTCGCCGCGCCGACCGCTGCGCGCGCACAAGGGCCGCTCCGCTGGCGCATGGTCACCTCCTGGCCGAAGGCCCTGCCGGGACCTTCGTTCTCCGCGCAGCGCATCGCCGACAGGATCAAACTGCTCTCTGGCGGGCGCATCGAGGTTCAGGTCTTCGCCGCCGGCGAGGTGGTGCCCGCCTTCGCGGTCCATGAAGCGGTCGGCAACGGCACGGTCGAACTCGGCCACACCGCCTCGTTCTTCGCCATTGGCCGCGAACCAGCGCTCGCCTATTTCACCTCGGTGCCTTTCGGCTTCACGCCGCCGGAGCACAATGCCTGGATCATGAACGGTGGCGGCCAGGCGCTGTGGGACGAGGCCTCGGCGCGGTTCGGCCTCAAGCCGCTGCTCGGCGGCAATACCGGCGTCTCCATGGGCGGCTGGTTCCGCAAGGAAATCGCCTCGGCCGAGGACGTGAAGGGCCTCAAGATCCGCATGGTCGGGCTTGGCGCAGAGCTGTTCCAGCGCATGGGCGCGACCGCGCTCGCCGTGCCGCCGGGCGACATCTATCCGGCGCTGGAGCGCGGAGCGATCGATGCCGCCGAGTTCACCGCGCCGGGCTCCGACATCCAGCTCGGCCTTGCCCGCATCGCGCCGTTCTACTACGCGCCGGGGTTCAACAAGCCGAACGGGTCGAGCGAGCTGCTGGTTGGCAAGGCCCTGTGGGACAGCCTGCCGGCCGATCTCAAGGGCGTGGTGCAGGCGGCCTCCGACGCGGAACAGGCCGTGGCCCTCGCCGAGATCGAGAAGCTCAACATGGACGCCCTGGCCCAGTTGGTCGGCGCCCAGGGCGTGCAGTTGCGCGGCTTTCCGGCCGATCTTGTGCGGATCGCGCGCCGGCATGCGAGCGACCTTATGAAGGATTTCGGCACGCGCAGCCCGATGGCGGCCAAGGTCGGCGAAAGCTATGGCGCCTTCCAGGCGCGCATCGCGCCCTGGACGCGCGTGTCGGTGCATGCCGCTCTGGGCGCGCGCGAGGTCTAGGTGGCCACGGCAAGGCCATTCAAGGCGGCCATCTCCTCGGGCGAGGGCGGTTGCCAGAGCCGTTCGACGAAGTCGAACATCGGACGGGTGACGGCAAGCCGGAACGTCTCGCCCTTCTCGGCATTGCGCGCCTCGACGCGACGCCAGCGCTCTGCGGGATCGATGTCGAGGACATGCAGACTGGGGGCACAGCCCGCAGCCACGACAGCACCTGCCACACGCTCGCGCTGATCACGGCTGAGGAATCCGAGATCGAGAACGGAGGGGATAGTCAGCCGGCCGAGCTGGTTCGTCATCGCAACGATCTGTGCCTCGGCGCGCCCGACCCGCCTGGTGATCCAGTTCCAGTCCGGCACGGCCGGCGCATCGGGCGAGAACAGCGTCATCATCCACTCGTCGATGGAGAAATGGACCGCACCGAGTTCCGCGCAGAGGCGCCGGGCATAGGTGGTCTTGCCGGCGCCGGATGGGCCGCAGATGAGATGGACGGTGGGCACAGGCAGGTTCACGGTGGTGTCCTCAAACGAGGCGACCGGGCTGGCCGGCCGTCAGGCGACCGAGCAACTCGGCAAGCGTTGCGATCTCGGCCTCGCTCCAGCGGTCAAGGAATAGTTCGGCCGACTTCTGTCGAAGCGTGACCTCGGCCTCGCCGATGCGCGACCGCCCGGCCTCCGTGAGCACGACATAGGACAGGCGTGCGTCGCGCGGGTCGTCCTCACGGGCGACCAGCCCCAGCTTTTCCAGCGGCAGGCAGGTACGGGTGATCGTGGACGGGCTGGCATTGAGGCGCTTGGCGAGATCCACCCGGCTAAGGCGTTCGCGCGGCGCCCGCGCGAGATGCATCAGCAACAGCGTATCCTTCACGGCAAGGCCATGGATGGAGGCGAGTTCGCCCGCGAGTCGTTCCTCCAGCAGGGAATGGGCTCTCAAGAGGTGCAGGACGGCGGCGAAGGGCGTGTTCGACATGCGACCCTTCTATTCCACAGTTATTCCATATGCAAGCATGTCGGAATAAATAGTGACGCATAGCGCGCTCTCGGCTGCCTCCAGGTGGTTCGGCGCCCGCCGCCGCGGGGCCGCCTCGTCTTGCACCGCAGCGAGCCGGTCCGTATGATCGTTTCAACGAACGATCGTTCGTCGCAACGACCGGACTTGCACCCTCCCGATGGCCGACCGCGACCCGAAGAAGCAGGAACTTGACGCTGGAGCGCATGTGCTCTCCGGCAATCTCGGCAAGACCGTGCAGCGGTTGCGCAAGGCCTACAATCTCTCGCTGTCTGAGCTGTCCGAGCAGTCGGGCGTCGCCAAGTCGATCATCAGCCAGATCGAGCGCAACGAGACCAATCCGACGCTCGCCACCATCTGGCGGCTCAGCCAGGCGCTCGACGTGTCGATCGAGCGCGTGCTGGCGACCGCCAACGAGGAGCCCTTCCTCGAGAAGCTATCGAGGGGGGATACGCCGCTTCTGGTCTCCGACGATGGCAAGTGCCGCCTGTCCATCATCGGCTGGATCAAGACGGTCGAGTGGCTGCAATGGTACGATTTTCAGTGCGACCCGGGAGGTGTGCTGGAGAGCGAGGGCCACCAGCGCGGCTCGATCGAGAGCCTGTCGGTGCTGTCCGGCGAGTTGAAGATCGAGGTCGGCGACCGGGTCGAGACGGTCGGTCCCGGCGAGAGCGCGCGCTACCGCTGCGACGGGCGGCACGTCATCCGCAACAGCGGCAACGAGACGGCTCATGCCGTGATGGTGTGCATCCTGAAGGCCGCCGTGATGGAGTGAGATGGTGGCTGACTCGTTGATTCCGGCTGCGGCATCAAACCATTGAAAAACCCCGGCTTTCGCCGGGGTTTTCATGTTCAGAGTTCGATTCGGGGTGGCGGGCCTGAAGTTCCGATCCCGATTCAGCCGGCTCCTGCAACAGCCTCACTTCCAGGCGATGACCTTCTGGGTCTGCGTGCCGAGGCAGTCGATGCCGAGCGCCATCGTGTCGCCGGCCTTGAGGAACTTTGGCGGCTTCATGCCGAGGCCGACGCCGGGCGGCGTACCCGTCGTAATGACGTCGCCGGGTTCCAGCACCACAAACTCGGAGATGTAGGAGATGACCGTCTTCACATCGAAGATCATGGTCTTGGTGGAGCCGGTCTGCATGCGCTCGCCGTTCACGTCGAGCCACATGCCGAGATTCTGCACGTCCTTGATCTCGTCCGGCGTCACCAGCCAGGGGCCGAGCGGGCCGAAGGTCTCGCAGCCCTTGCCCTTCATCCACTGGCCGCCGCGCTCGGTCTGGAAGGCGCGCTCGGACACGTCGTTGCAGATGCAATAGCCGGCGACGACCGACAGCGCGTCCTTCTTGGACACGTAGCGGGCGCGCTCGCCGATGACGATGGCGAGCTCGATCTCCCAGTCGGTCTTCACCGACTTCTTCGGCAGCATGACGTCGTCGTTCGGGCCGACGATGCAGGAGCGCGATTTGTTGAACAGGATCGGCTCGGTCGGGATGGCGGCGCCGGTCTCGGCAGCATGGTCGGCATAGTTGAGGCCGACCGCGATGAAGTTGCCGACATTGCCGACGCAGGGTCCGAGCCGTGGCTTGCCCTTCACCAGCGGCAGCTTCTGCCAGTTCGCCTTGGCGATCTTGGCGAGGCCCTTTTTCGACAGGGCCTCACCGGCGATGTCGGGGACCACACCCGACAGGTCGCGGATCTTGCCGTCGGGATCGACGAGGCCGGGTTTCTCTTTTCCCTTGGCGCCATAGCGAACCAGTTTCACGACCGTTTCTCCCCTTCTTTGAAGCGTCGTTGGCGGCGATCATGACGGCGGATTCAACCGTTTCGCAAGCGCGCGCCGCGCATGGTCGACCGTCGGGAATGGCGGCATCGCCGCGGCGTCACTGCCGCGCGAGGATCGAGGCGACGATGTCGTGCGTCGCCCGTGCGCGCCCGAGCGCGCGCGCGTGAGCGGCCATGGCCCGGAGCCGCTCGTGATCGGTCGTCACGAGCCGGGCAACCTCGGCGCCGAGACGCTCGGCATCCGGCTCGAAGAAGCCGGCGCCGGCATCGACGACATGGTCGACATTGGCGGCCTCCTGGCCGGGAATGTAGCCGTAGAGCGCCATGGGCAGGCCGCGGATGCTCGCCTCGGCAATGGTGCCCGGGCCGGCCTTGGTGACGATCAGGTCGCTGGCATGCATGAGGTCGGACATGGCGTCGACATAGCCAAGCGCCGTGACCTGCACCGGCCAGCCGCGGCCCTCGATATCGGCTTTCAGCCGCGCATTCTTGGCACAGACGACCGCGATCTGGGCGGCCCGCCGGTCTGTTTCGGCGATGCGCCTGGCGGTGGCCGACACGATCGCCTCGATCGGGCCGATGCCGCCGCCGCCGCCGACCACCAGCACAACCGGCAGGTCCGGATCGAGGCCGAAGGCGCGGCGCGCCTCCGCCCGGTCGGCCGGGGCCCTGGCGAAATCCGCGCGGGTCGGCAATCCGTGGGCGTGCAGCCGGTCCTGCGGCAGGCCGCGAGCGGCCGCAACCGCCACGGCCCGTTCGGTCGGCAGGTAGATCGCCGCATTCTTCGGATGCAGCCACAGCGGGTGGATGCCGCCGAGATCGGTCACCACGGTCACGTAGCGTGTGGCGGGCGCGACGCGCTGGAGAATCGGGATCATCAGGTGGTTGACCAGCGGGTGGACCGAGACGACGAGGTCCGGCCGCGCCTCGGCGAGCAGGCGCTCCAGCTTGGCGCGCGACATGCGCCGCACGATGGCTGTCGACGAGCGGCCGACCGTCTTGAAGGCGGTCATCCGCCACATGGCGTGCCACAGGCGCGGGGTGCGGTTGACGACCGTGTCGTAGGTCTTGGGCAGGCTGGAGAAGGGAAAGCTGATGTGATCGGTCAGCATGTCGACGATCACCACCTCGGTTCCCGGCCGCTGGGCCTGGAACTCGGCTTCGAGCGCGCGCGCGCTGGCGAGGTGGCCGCCACCGGTCCGGCTCATCAGGATCAGCACGCGCAACGGCTCCCCCGCCGGCGTGCTCATCGGTTCGGCTGCGGTCGGCACGGCCTGGTCCAAGAACGTCTCCCGGCGCCGTCTCTAGACCGGCCGGGCGCGAAAGGCGAGGGCAGGCGGTGTCGCGGTGCGGACCGATCAACACCGGTGATGGCCCCGGCACAAAGCTTGGCTTGTCGGAAACCTCCGGCAGGGATCAAATGGCCGCAATCCCGAAACCGCCGAGGAGCCTCCCATGCCCGTGCTGCCGACCGCCGCCGATGTCGCCGATGCCGCCCGCCTGATCGCGCCGGTCGCTCGCCGCACGCCGCTCGTCACTTCGCAGGAACTGGATTCCATCACCGGCGCGCGGGTGTTCCTCAAGGCCGAGCCGCTGCAGCGGACCGGCTCGTTCAAGTTCCGCGGCGCCTACAACCGCCTCGCCCGGCTGAACGAGACCGAGCGCAAGGCCGGCGTGGTGGCCATGTCGTCGGGCAATCACGCGCAGGGCGTGGCGACCGCCGCCCAGCTGCTCGGCATTCCCGCGCTCATCGTCATGCCAAAGGATTCGCCGGTGCTGAAGCGCGAGCGCACCGCTGCCGCCGGCGCCGAGATCGTCCTGTTCGATCGCGAGAAGGACGACCGGGTCGCCATTGCCAACCGGATCGCGGGCGAGCGTGGCGCGACGCTGGTGCCGCCCTATGACGATTTCTACATCATGGCGGGGCAGGGCACCGTCGGCCGCGAAATCGTCGACGAACTCGGCGGGCAGGGGCTCAGCCCCGACACCGTGCTGGTCTGCTGCTCCGGCGGCGGACTTCTGGCCGGCGTCGCGCTCGCGGTCCACGAAAAGGCGCCGGGCGCGAAGATCTATTCCGTGGAGCCGGAGGGCTTCGACGACCATGCCCGCTCCTTCGCAGCCGGTAAGCGGGTCTCGAACGAGAAGCTGGCTGGCTCCCTGTGCGACGGCCTGCTGGCGCGGATGCCGGGCGAACTGACCTTCGCGGTCAACCAGCCGCATGTCGCGGGCGGCCTGGTTGTCACCGAGGACGAGGTGAAGCGGGCCATCGGCTTCGCCTTTCGCGAGTTGAAGCTGGTTGTCGAGCCGTCCGGCGCCGTGCCTCTCGCCGCCCTGCTCGCCGGCCGCCTGGACGTGAAGGGGCAGGTGGTAGCGGCTGTCGTCTCCGGCGGAAACGTCGATCCCGGCCTGTTCGCGACGCTGGTAGCCTGAAGTCCGCCGGTTCTGTCTCGCAAAGGCTCTCCGGCCCTCGCCGCAGCGCCTCATTGGCCCCTCACCCTTACCCTCTCCCCGCAGGCGGGGAGAGGGGGCGCGGGCCTCGCGCATCAACTGCCGCGTGGTACCTGGCACGACGCCGATCGACGGGACTGGCGGTCATGGTTCCCTCTCCCCGCCTGCGGGGAGAGGGTAAGGGTGAGGGGCAGAAGAACCTGACCGAACGAAGGCCTCGGGGCGGTCAGCTGGTCAACGCGACCTTCTCGATGAAGCTCAGCTTCTCGATATCCTCGATGGTCGGCGCGCCGGGCCGGGCCGGCGGCGCGTCCTGGCGGGCCGGGCGCGGGGACGGCGCCATCGGCAGGTCGCCGGTCGAGAGCGCAGCCGCGGCGGTTGCGCGGGCGGTCACCGGCACCTCGTCGGCCGGCCGCACGGGGGCCGGCAGTGGCTCTGGTTCGGGCAGTTTGTCCGGCGCAGCCGCAGCCGAAGCATCGGCGAACAGGCCGTCGTCCATCATCATGTCGACATCGGTCTGGGCGAGGCCCTCGCCGGGCCGCGCAGGACCGTTGAGCAGCGACGGCTCCTCCGACCTGGCGGGTGCCGGAGGCGCGGCGGCAACGCCGGATTCGCCCCAGATCGCCATCATGGAATCGATGCGCTCCTCGAGGAACCGCAGGACACCGATCACCTTGCGGGTGCGCTGGCCGGTGATGTCCTGGAACGAGCAGGCCGTGTAGATGTCGGTCGCCTTGGTGTCGATGAGGTCGCAGACCTCGCCCTCGGCGCCCATTTCGCGCAGCGTCCAGGCGATCTCCTGGATCGTCTCGGCGGCCGAGAGGATGTCGCCCGTGGCGCTTTCCGTCGCCTGGACGATGGCGTCGAGTTCGACTGAGGCCTCGTCGAAGCGGCCGCCGTCGGTGCCCTCCGGCTTGATGGAGGCGATCTCGGACTTGGTTCGGGCGATGGCATGGGCCATCTCGCGCAGATCCATACGGATCCGGTCGACCTCGGGCGCAGCGCGCGGCGCCGCGACCGCGCTCTCCAGCTTGCCGATGGCATCAAGCACCGCCAGCGTGTCCGCGGCGCGGTTGCGGCGGGCATATTCGGCGAGGAACCAGCGGCCCCGCGCCGTCTCCATCACCGCATCGGCAATGGTATCGTAGTCGGCAGATGTCAGCGGGGAGGGCTCAAGCCTCGCCGGAAGCCGGGTCTCGTCTGACATCGGGTGGGTTGCTCTCGCGGGAGGGGCCGGGGCAAGCTTGGAACGCAGCTGAACACGCGAATCTCTCCGTGAAATCATAATGCTCCCCGGCCCCGCCGCCAAATCCGACGACGCCAGGCTGTTCGCGACGCGCCTTGCGCTGTTCTACGCGGCGATGTTCGTCGGCTTCGGGCTGCACCAGCCGTTCTTTCCGATCTGGCTGAAGGCCAAGGGCCTCGACGACGCGCAGATCGGCACGGTGCTCGCCGGCGGCATGCTGATCCGCATCATCGCCAATCCCATCGTCACGACGCTCGCGGACCGCGGCGGCAAGCTCTCCGTCGCCATCGCCATGTGCTGCTTTGCCACCGCGGTGGCCTTCGTCGGCGTCGGCCTTGCCGAGGGCTATGCGATGATCCTGGTCGGCGTGGTGATCACCGGCTTCGTCTGGGGGCCGCTGGTGCCGCTGACCGATGCCTACGGCCTCGCCGGGGTCGCGCGCCGGGCGCTGGACTATGGCCGCATCCGGGTGTGGGGCTCGGTCGCCTTCATGGCGGCCAACGTCGCCGGCGGCGTGTTGCTGACCTTCGTCGCGCCGACTCAGATCGTCTGGATGATCGCGCTGACCCTGATCCCGCTGGTGATCGCCAGCGTCATGCTGGTCCCGGACCAGCGCGACCGCTCAGTGGCGCCGACCGGACCGGGCTATTTCAACACGCGCTTCGTGCTGGTCATGGCAGCCGCCGCCTTCCTGCAGGCGAGCCACGCCGTCTATTACGGTTTCGCCTCGATCCACTGGAAGGCGCTCGGCTATTCGCCCGCCACCGTCGGCACGCTCTGGGCCGTTGCCGTCTTCGCTGAGATCGCATTGTTTTGGTGGGGCACGCGCTTCACCCGCGACTGGCGGCCGACCACCTTCCTGCTGATCGGCGGGGCCGGCGGCGCCATCCGCTGGGCGATCATGGCCTTCGACCCGCCGCTCTGGTTCGCCGCGCCGCTGCAGGTGCTGCATGGCGCCGGATTCGGCCTCGTCCACCTCGGGACCATGGCCTATCTGGCCGCGCGCGTGCCCCCGCACATGCGCGCGAGCGGACAGGGAACGGTGGCTGTTGCCATCGGCACGACCATGGCGGTGTTGACACTGCTGGCCGGCTATCTCTACGCGCGGGTGGACGCGCGCGCCTATCTCGCCATGGCCGCGCTCTGCCTTGCGGGCATGGCGGTGACGGCGATCGCCCGGTCCATGCCGATCGAGCGGCCGAGCGCGCCGGAAATCGGCCGCTAGAGTGGGATTGCCCCACCCATACCCTCCCCTTGATCGCTTCGCTCCAAGGAGAGGGGGGCTACCGCGTCGCGCCTTGTCGGATCGGTTGGGCCAGGCGCTGCCGTTCAGAACTCACAGCACGCTGTAGTCTCCCTCTCCTCGCGCAAGCGAGGGGAGGGTGAGGGTGGGGCAATTCAAACTAACCCCAGAGGGATGAAGCCGGCGGGTAGACCGTCGAACCGTCGTAGCGCAGACCCTCCGGCCGGTCCTCGCGGAGCAGCAGCGGTCCGTCGAGATCGACGAGGAAGGCGCGCTGGGCGACCAGCGTGGCCGGCGCCATGGACAGCGAGGTGCCGACCATGCAGCCGGTCATGATCTTCAGTCCGCGCGCCTCG
>VFQO010052032.1_pt1 | contig 10208 bp, 16 predicted proteins | sample 3512331 | NCBI WGS metagenome assembly VFQO01 (sample SAMN10412371, study PRJNA504923) | tailings metagenome | isolation source: Replicate 3 from Balatoc abandoned mine | place: Philippines: Itogon, Benguet | collected 2017-08-28 | reverse complement strand
CAGGTGGGCAAGGCGTCCAACTGGCACTGCCTTTGTGACTGATAGGGGTTTTGCACGTTGAGGCACTGAGCTGAACAGCTGTGCGACTCCCTCTGAAACCCACGTTGACCATCAGTCTCTCTCGCTGTCCACGCTCTGCAGGCGGCTGGCAGCACCACAATCCCCAACGTTCCGGGCGAGACATTCCTCACCACTCTGGGTGAGCGCCCGTTCTTCTCTCTTCTGCGGCCTGAAATCGCTTGCGTGAGGGCGGCTGCCCATCTTGGGTCCCAACTTACAGCGGGCAGCAAGGGCATGTCACAGCAATAGCCATCCCACCCACCCTCACACCCCTCTGCCCCTCTGCCTGCAGGCTTCGACCCCAGCCGCACAACCACCGACATCGGTATTCTGGTTGCCTTCTACTTCCTCATGGTCCTGCTGGCCCTGGCCCTCTTCTTCCTGCGCCTGCCACGTCAGCGCGGCGGTACCGGCCGCGCCCGAGCAGCCGCCTCGCGGGCCTCCTCTGTCGTCACCTCGATGTTCGATGCGGCTCGCACCGCCAGCGGGCGGCTGCTGCAGCGCGGCGGCAGCACGCGGCCAGAGGCGGTTGCCGTGCCGGTTGGCGCTGCGGGCGGGCTGCCGCCGACAGGCAGCAAGCGCTTTGCACAGCCGGCGCCGCGCGGCATAGAGGCTGCAGCAAACGGCGGCTCAGAACCGCCAATGCCCAAGGCAGCAAAGGCGCAGCAGCTGCCAGACGTGCCCAGCACAACAGAGCTGCTGCCGGCGTCGGCCACCCCAACAAGTGGTGCCGAGGTGGCCGTGGCTGCTGATGCCGCCTCATCACCGCTTGCCAATGGCATCACCCGGCTCAACAGCTGATCTTGCACTGCACATGCCATCTTACATGCACATGGAATAACAGCGTTTTTCAGCTCCAGCGCACCTATTATTGCAGGCAAATGTTAGCTGCGTACCTTACACCAATGACATGATCCCCTGTCCACATCTATTCTATCAGCGGTCCTGCCTGCCTGCTTGCAAGTGTGGGCCCTCAGTTGCGCATGCATGTTGCCCTCCGCATGAGCCCCATTTTGTGCCTCGATTGTAATTCTGCACTGCCCAGTTGCAATGCCGAGGTGGTGAGGCGGCGGCTGAATCAGAGGCAGGCAAGGGCCTGGCCCGCACTCTTGCCTTGCGTGAGGTTGGTTCGCTTTCACACTTTACTGTCAAACAGACACAGGGTGATGTCAGCCTAGTAGCGGCGCCACATAGGCAAGGTGCACACCTTGCGATCACTGGTCCACATCTCAATGGAAACACGCATTCCAGTTTGCACCTCAGCACCAAGGTCACAGGAGCTCCTGCAGCGGGATGGGCGGCCCCTCGCTCGCCGCACCGCTGACCAGCCGCTCCCGCAGCGCCGGGCTGATGCGCTTTGGCTTGTACCGCTTATCAAGCGAGACCACCACCGCCTCTGCAGTCAGTACGAGCTCTTCTTGCTCCTCCCCTGCCTCAGCTGCACTGCCGCCGCTGCCGCCGCCGTTGCTGGCCGCCGCTGGTGCACGGTGCTTGCGTGGCAGCCGCCAGATTTGCTGCTCAAAGACCAAGCGGACGCCCGTGGCCTTGGACACGCGGCATGTGCCTGCAGGCAGGAGCGGATGGGATAGCAGGTGCTTGAGAAGCAGTGGACAAAAGCAGCTGGGTGGCCAGCAATGGTGCAGATCAAATCCACGGTGCTGCCATGCTGAAGAGGATTGTGGCTCGCTGCTGCTGCTGCTGCTGCTGCTGCCGAGCATATCATGACCTCCCACATCAGTCGGCGCAACCAGCTGGTCCGCAAGATTCAGAGCCCACCTCGGAAGCGGTCTCCCGAGCGCAGCGGCTGGATGTACCGCATGTGCAGCTCTGCAAGTTGTAGGAAGTTGGTAGCAGCGGCCAGTAAGAGAGGACAAATGGGTGGTTGATACATAGCGCCTGGGTACGCTGATCACATGGAAGGAGCGCAACATCTAATACAAGGCAGCCTGCCCCACCTGAGAGCGCGAGTGCATCGCCGGTGCGGGCAATCGTGTCTGCCGACACACCCACGTGCAGCAGGAACTCGTGGCGGACTGCAGGAGGGTCGGCAACTTGCAATAATGTGAGCTTGTTACCAACAGTGTCGGTGGCGCTGCAAAGTGCAGGGCACAAGGTGCATGCAAGACCCTCGGGTCTGCTCCGCCTGTCAGGGCCACGCTGCTGCATTGACCTTCTCTTACCGTGCTGCAGATAGTTTGCGTACACGGCATTGTTCACAACCTGCAGCAGTGAAGACGGATGTCGTGAGATGGGTGCAGCCAACAAAATGCTGGACCTTCTGCCTTGCAACCCCCACCAAAACGCCAGTTGACTGCACCCCGCCCCAGCCCAGCGCGGCGCCCTCCTTGCTCACGTTGAATTGCTGCAGCGGTGAGGCAGGGGAGCAGGCGCACAGAAATCAGCGCAAGCAGTGCCCAGTGCACAGGGGAGCAGGCAGGTAAGTCAAACCCACAAACAGTGCCCAGGCAGCTGGCCTCATTCAGCGGACGGGTTGCATGACCAGTAGCTGCGTCTGCCTCAGAGGTGTGCTGGTGCGTGCACAGCCGGCCACAAGCATATGCATCCAGCTGACGACTCACATCCAACTCGTAGTCGCGAGCCTGCATGTCGATGCTGCGTGTGCACAGAATGCGGATGGCGGAGAGAGGCTCAACACAGCGCACAGACAGGAAGGCAAGCTGGGAACGGTGGTGGAACGAGGAGGGCGGCAGGCATGCAATGGGTGCGCACAGTGCTAGTGCAGCAGGCAGGTTAACACCAAGACACGCAAGTCACTCTGGAACTGCATTCAACAACAGCCTGCTCCACTGACCTGAACCATGCCGGTTCAGCGGCTGCATCTGCCGCTCCCGCTCGCGTCGCAGCATCTGCCGCTGCCGCCGCTGCTCGCAGGGACCGGCGGCGGCCTGCGTTCACTGCTGCTGCATCTTGGGGCGTCCATGTCGCCGCAATGCGACAGCTGGGGAGCCGGGACAGGCGCTGCCCGCTGCGGGACGCCGGCGCCCGTGCAGCACTGCAGCGTTGCAGAGATGTCGATGTGCAGGCTAGCATGTCGCACTGGTCTACGAAGCAATGCACGTGCGGTTGGTTGTGGTTCGGCCCCCAGGCGCATTTTGGTTTCGGCGCCCGGTCAGCACAGCATTATCTGCACTGCAAGCACAATCCACAATGGCACTCCGCCGATCACGCGAAACAATGGAGCGGGCAGCCCCAGACGCTGCAGAGACGTGCCTGCTACTTCTCTCCGGCCTGCCTGGCGCGGGCAAGACCACCCTGGCCCGCTCCCTATCACGAGAGGCATGCCGGGAAGGCATTGAAGTGCGCCACGTCTGCTTTGACGATCTGGGCTGCCAGCCATCCGGTGGCAGCAGCGGCGGCGGCAGCGGCGGCGACGAGGCGGCGGAAGCGTTCGACCCCGCGGCTTGGCAGCTAACCCGGAGAGCGGCCTTGGCGCAGCTTGCAGCAGACCTCGCCAGCAGCGGAAGAAGAGAAAGCAGCAGCAGCAATGAGCCTCGGCAGGGGCAGCAACCAATGCCTGCCGCCGTCGGCACACAGCAGCAGGATGCGGGCAGCGGCAGAGCACTGCCCTGCCCGGCGTCTGAGCAGCAGCAGGACATTAGCTTGCGGCGACAGCGGCGAAGGCTTGTTATTGCAGATGACAACCTGCAGTACCGCAGCATGCGGTGGCAGTGCTACGGCTTGGCACGGGCAGCGGGCGCTGCTGTGGTCCTGCTGCACCTGCAGTGCAGCGAGCAGCTGGCACACGAACGCAATGCACAGCGACCGGCGGGAGAGCGGGTGCCGGCAGACGTCATCACCCGGATGGCAGCCCAGCTTGAAGCGCCTGGGAGCAGCAGCAGCAGCAGCAGCGGCGGAGGTGGATATGATGGCAGTAGCAGCAGCGGCAGCAGTGCGGCCTGGGAGCGGGCCTGCTTGGTGCAATGCAGCGCCGACCAGCCAATCGATGCTGCAACCGCGTGGCAGAAGGTGCGGAGCAAGTGGGGTGCACCTGCCCCTCCGCCCTTTGACGCTGAGGCAGCTGCAGCAGAGCGAGCGGCGGCACAGGCAGCCACAGCAGCCAGCAGAGCGCACGCTGTCGATGTCGCCACTCGGCAGGTGCTGTCGCAAGCCATGCAGCGACTGGCAAATGCAGCGCCGGCCGCCAAAGCAGCCACGGCGCAGCAGCTGAACACAGCTCGACGGCAGCTGCTGCAGGAGGCAGCTGCTGAGCAGCCGGCAGCAGCAGCCGAGGACCCTGGCGCTGCAGCAGAGCGCTGGGCTGCTGTCTACCTGCAGCGCTGTGATGCCGTTCTTGCCAGCCCAGGTTAGCACTTGCCACTCTTTGCCGGCATTGCAACCTTGCGTTTGAGTCCTATTCGACTCTTATTCTTCCCTTTTACATAGCAGTCACACTGCAAAATTGGCTTGAAGGTGAAAATCAGATCAAATGGAGGTCAGGTGATGCACAGCCTCTCAACGCAGCAGCTGCAAGCGGGGTCGCAAGCCAGAGGCCCCTCGGTCCAGCTGAGCTGGTGGAATTCCGGCACTCAAATAAATAGCCAATCCATCAGTCAAAGGTGCCGATCCATCAGTCAAAGGTGCCGATCCTGCCATCCATTCCATCCAGGAAACCCTTGAACACGCCCTCAGTAGGCGGCAGCTGCACCGCCAGGGCCGCCCTGCGGCACACGGGAGGCGTTGATTGTGGTGCTGGTGATGCGAAGTGCTGAGTGGGGCAGAATGCAAGCAGCCGCTGCGCATACGGCAACAAGCAACAAGCCAGCCAACCAGGCCAACCTCGCTGCAACACTAAAGGTTTATGCAAGCATACTCCATGCACACTCCCACCCGCCCTCCTCTGTGCTCACCAGGGTGGGCTGCCCAGCCCGCTGCCGCGCACCCGCCCGTCCAGCCGCAGGCTGACATACAGCCCGTCTGCCAGCCCCTTGCCGGCCATGGCTGCCTGCTTCTGGAACCAGGCCTGCCAGTCTCCCAGGCGGATGGGGGTGGCCCGCCACCGCAGGTCTTCCGCCCCAGGCGGCGCCAGAGCAGTCGCTGCCGCCGCTTCTTCCTCCGCGCTGCTGCTGCCGCTGGCTGCCATGAAGGGCAGGGGCACGACGAGCACCCCCCGCTCCTGCAGCTGCTGCTTGTAGGGCTCTGCCGCCGCCAGCGCCGCCGCCACCTGGGCGGGCGTGCCCGCAATCAGCACTACCCGTGCAAAGCCTCTGCACAGGGAGGAAGGGTCCACAGGCAGTGCAAGGAAACAGTTGTGGGAGGTGGCAAGTTTTCCGAATGCTTACGGAGTGCGTGCCAGCAAGCTTGGTTGCGCCCTGCTGAGCTGACCGGCTGCGCCATGCAACTCACACACAAGACCACAGGCCGTACTGAACAAAAACTGCGGTCACCCACCTGAGCTGTGCCAGGCGCAGCACCTTCTTGTTGGCCAGCTCCAGCTGGCAGGCACCCAGCTCGTCCTCCCGCAGCAGCCGCGCCATCTGCTTGTCGCGCGCCTGTAGCACAAAGCCAGAGAGATAGTGATGCATGTCGGCATTCCTGCAGATGTTCACCAGGATCTGGCCATGGTGCAGCCTGTCACAGAATCTGTTCCACAGGCGGTGCAGCCAGGAAAGTGCCACCAGGCGTAGCATCGGCGGCACCTCACTACACCAAAGTTTGCTGCACTTGAGCTGCCATGTTAGCTCAACAAGCAGCCCCCGTTCCGCCAGGCAGGGCGCAGCAGTTGCTGTCGCATCCCACATTCAGCACAGGACACCCTTGAGACCACCCCACGACCGCACAAACGCCCCCCACCTTCAGGTCTCGCTGCACCAGGAATGCCAGCGCCGAGAACGAACCGACATTGATGGCAAAGTCCTGCAGCGCTTCAGCCGCCGACTTGGTAGCGTTAGGGGCGCCGCCTAGTGCGCCAATCAGCTGCGGTAGGCCAAAAAGGGTGGCCAGGCCGGCGCCGACGGCTCCCGCGCCGAAAATGAAGAGGCGGAAGCCGCGGAAGGGTGCCTCTGCCTCCGCACGCAGCGAGGCGCCTTCAAGGGATGGGGGCCTGCAGAGGGAAGGGAGTGCTGGTGGGTGGGCGGCAGCGGCGGCGGCGGCAGCGGCGGCGGGATGAGTGGCGGCAACGCAGGCGCTTGCAGATCGGTCACAGAGGCCTGTCACCTGTAGGCCGTCATGGAATCGGGCGTGGCGCCCTTCTTCTTGCCCTTCTGCGGCTCGGCGGACGCAAAGACCGCTCGCCGCGCCGCCCCAGGCCGAGCGGGCGTGAAGGGACGCCCGTGGTGGGCTACTGTGCGCGATGGCACATCTACCCGAGCCGCTGACAGGCTCATTGGCGAGACAGGCCGCAGAGGGTTGTGTGGGAGGGCTTGCTCGGCTGTTGCGGACCCGTCGATTACAATGAGGAGATAGTTCTCGCAAACAAAGCAGCGGTCGTGCTGCAGGTGCTGGTCATGCTGCGCTGGGCGGCATCCCAGTGCCGCAGTTGCCGGGCACGCCTACTGCTGTCCTATTGCGGACATTACAACGAAGAATGGCATGTTGTGCAAGCATGCACCAGAAATGAATGGGTCAGATGATGTGCTGTCAATAGGGGTTGCAGCACGCGCCGTGCGCAGCAGCACGCTCCAGCTGTGCGGCCCAGCGGCGTGCGCCTCTCGTCTCGCTCTCTCATGTCGCTCTCCCGCTAGTCAGGGCTAGCTGACATCAGTCCTTCCTGAACAGCAGCATGGCCTCCTTGCCGCCGCGGCCAGGGTGCGACAGCTCAGCAGGCACAGCGTACTCCTTGACGAGCGTGAAGCCTGCGGGCAAGAATGACAAAGGAAAGCAGCACCCGTGAGACCCACGCTGGAGCACGCCCCCGCAAACCAGCAACTGACCAACCCTCCAAGGCGCACAAACCACTGCCACTCTTCATTCTGGGCATCTTCCAGCAAGCAGCATTCCACCAGGACGAAGCAGGCAAGCTCACCCAGCGGCAGCAGCACATCCATATAGTCCTGCGGCTTGACCGGCCAAGGCGGCCCGGTTGGGTGCTCCCCCGCCGGCACGATTGGGAAGGCCAGGCAGGCCAGCAGGGCGCCGGGGGCCAGGAGGCGTGCGTAGCCCGCCGCCCAGTCCCGCCGCATGGCGGGGTGCAGCGCGCAGAAGAAGGTATAGTCTGCAGGAACGGGAGGAATTTTAAACATTACAATCAGCCGCCCTTTGCGGTGGTGCCTCCTTCAACAAGGCACAACAGCCGGCAGCTTGCCAGCGCCTCCACACATCCCACGCCGAGCCCCGGCCGAACAGCTGAGCAGGGCAGGCGCGCACCGTAAGCGACGTCCCAGGCTGCGTGCGTGGGGTGCTCCCACTTGAAGAAATCACCCGTGTGCACCTGCGGATGCAGAGACGGGGGCGGCCAGTGAGGCAGAAGTGCAGCTTGAGTGTTGTGACGACAGGCAGTCGGGCGCTTCCTGCAGCTCACGCAGGACCCACGGTAGGCTTCTGCAGGCAGCTGGGGCCAGCAGTGCACCTGCGTTCTTCGCACCTCTGCATTTGCAAGCTCGGCCGGCGTCAGGGTGTCTGCCAGGTATGCCGCTGCCTCGCGCTGTGCTGTTGGGGCCAGCTCCAGCCCAACCGCCGCTGCAGCTCCCGCCCGCACAAACTCAACCAAGTCGTAGCCCCTGCAGGGAGGGAGGGATGCACGAGAGGGGTGCGGCTGGTGGGATGCAGGTCCAAGGCGGCCAGGTGCACGTGCTGAGCAGCTGCAACATCGCACTCAGCTGGCAAGTCGGCTTGTCCCGCGGCTCCTCCCATCTCCCTCTTTGCACAACCGCTGAACCAGCCGCGGTGCTCACCGTCCGCAGCCGGGCACCAGCACCCGCTTGCCCGCCACTTCCAGGCCGCTCTGCTTCAGCAGATCCGTCAGCGCAGGGGACGACCGCTTGGCATCAAAAGCTTGGCCTGCAAAGGGGCATCCAGCGGGGGCAGGTGAGGCGTGTCATGCTGCTGAGGTTAGCATGGTTGCAAGCAGCCTCAAAACTTTCGTACCAGCGCTTCCTTAGTATGCCCACACCAGTGAAAGACCCATGCTCATCATCAAGCGGCAGCACCCACCCAGCAGCACGCACCTGGCTGCAGGCCGCCATCCTTGCCCCAAAAGTTGTCCTCCCAGCGGGCGTGGTACTCGTCATGGTCCAGAAACTCGTGGCTCTCCTCCTGTGGCAAGGCAAACAACGAGTGCGGGCAGGCCAGGGTGAGGCAGCAGCCGGCTGCTGCAGCTGGGGCACGGCGGCAATGAAGTGGCACCAGGCACATGCATTGCAGGGCAACTAGTTGCAACAGTGCGGAGCTTAGGTGAGCCAGCTCGTGAGCCGCGGGGGGCGGCGGCGGCGGCGGCCGCAGGTCCCGCGCCCACCTGCGGCATGGCGGCGCCTGAGAGCCTGCCTGCGGCCGACGCACAGCGCGAGCGTGGAGCGGGGGTGGTGGCTGCTCCGGCCTGGCGGGCAGGGAGAAGGCGCTTTGGCTGGGCAGCGGCGAGGCGCACCAAGCTGGAGCAGCAGCGCATGGGAGTGCACGATCGGAGAGAATGAAGGACTTCCCCTAGCGCGGCCCGCTCTCAGGGGGCGCGTCCCACGTTTGCTGCATGCAGCTGGATGCTTGCAGGCCGGTGAATCGGTTTCCAGCAACCTTTGATCGCCAGATGCGGTGCAGCAAAAGCCAGCTCGCTCCTGTGGCGGCCGTCGGCGCCGCCGCCACCTGCGGTTTCTGCGCCGGCGCCGGCTGCCTGTGCGTGGCGAATGTATGCAAGGATATTTTGCAGGACGTGTTTTTGTTAATGTTGTGTTGATGTGATTCCAAGCATGTTCATCTGATCATTCAAACTGCCGGCATTTGCTGCCACCACAGTGGCGGCGGCGCCGCCGCTGCGCACCGCATGGGCGGCTGCTGGACAAGAGATGCCTTTCACCGCGCTCCAGGCGGCTGCAACACGTGCAGATTGAAACCAAGTATCGACCGTCCCGCGTGAGCTTCAGCAGGAGCAGGGAAAGCCCCACTCGGCGCAAGCTTGCAGCCTCCGTGCCTCGTTGGGCGAGCCAACGCCTACAGTGAGGGAGCAGATGCTGCACATGTGCTCAGGCCCGCCGCCGCTGCCGCCACCGCCCGGCTGCCCAGCTCCGCCTCACTTGACCACTGCACCAATGGGATCTTCGACCAGATCATCCCCATGCTGCCATTGGATCGCAGGGTGCAGGCTACGTTCTGCCACCATGGCGGCGCTCCCTGGGCTAGCTGCTGAGCTGGAGGTGCTGCTGCAGCATCTGGACGAGGGCGGGCTGGATTCAGACGAGTCGGCCATGAAAGCTCTGCACCTGGCAGCCACCATCCGTGATTCCGCTTCTGTGTGGCTCCAAGTGGACCACAGCGCCCAAGAGGAGGAAGCTCTGCGCACGTGAGCTTGGATTTCGTTGCGATATGGCCGACATCGCCTGCTGTCCTTATCCGCCTGTGTTTGCACTGCGCTGGCCTGCAGCAGCTGCCCCGCACAACCGCTGCCGATTGCCCCAGCACCGTGTGCATTGGGGCGTTTAAGTGGAAAGCTGAGTTACGCCATAAAAGTGGAAAGCTGAATGAAGTACGGCCGCCCCTCCCCCGCCCCACAGCATCATCAACGGTGTTGCAAGCCGGTTCGCCCCTGTGCTGGCCTCTCTGCGGCAGCAGGCGTCACTGCTGGACGCAAACAGCGCCGACGACAGAGACACGCTGTCTTGCCTGTCTCTGGTGCACATAGCACATGACCCCATTGTGGCCTGCATGTATGTGGCGCCAGCATGCGGCGCCAGCAGCGAGGCGCGGCTGCAGCTGGCGCGGTTGGCCATTGGCAGCCTTATGTCCTGCGGGCGCTTGGGGCTGTCAGCGGCCAGCTTGTGGGTCAGGCGCGATCCCGGCTCTGTGGCGCGTTCCTGCTCTTTGCAGCTGCGGATGCAGCTGGAGCTTGCCACGCTGTGCATGAGGGTGCCGGGCTTCACGGCCGCCTCGGCAGCTGAGGCAGCACCGCCGGGCGAGTTTGTGGCCTGGCTTCTCGCGGCAGTGGACTTGCTACAGTGTCTCGGCGAGGCCAGTGAGACAGGTAGCCGCGCTTGCACCAAAGCTGT
>VFQO010052031.1_pt1 | contig 10209 bp, 16 predicted proteins | sample 3512331 | NCBI WGS metagenome assembly VFQO01 (sample SAMN10412371, study PRJNA504923) | tailings metagenome | isolation source: Replicate 3 from Balatoc abandoned mine | place: Philippines: Itogon, Benguet | collected 2017-08-28 | reverse complement strand
ATGCGTATGCGTTCTATCCCACGCATTAGTAGGTACAGCGGCTCTCGCCGTGTTCTGGCAATACAGAGACGATTGCACGTCAACGGGCGACCTCACACTGCCCACTTTCCACACCCGTGTGACCTCACACTGCGTATGCGCTCGGCACACTTTTTCCTAGTCCAGGACAAGCAGCAGCGAAAAGAGCAAGACATCGTGCACAGTTTAATGACAATGGGCACAGCTGGCCTGAGAGAAGGCAATTCATAAGGCTTACAGGAACGCAGGTCGGAGTATGTACGTGTGCCTGTGCGCTGCCATGCATGCCTTCAGGCACTGCCCAGTCAAAACGCACACCAAAACTGGCACGCACAGAGAGCAGAGTCAGGTGCAAGCGCTCGCTCGCAAAAAAGGAGTCTACGACGGGCCTGCAAGCTTTGTCATCAAAGCACGAATCAACACGTGCCTACAAACCTACTACTCCTACTTCTCTCACTGCGGTGTGGATGAATTGCCCCCTCCCTGTGTAGAGTCAGGAGGGGGCTCACGAAGACTCGCTAGGAGATTCGGTGTGGCCGCAGCTACCAGGAAACCCGCAGTGTTGGCCAGTATGGGCACCCAGTCATCTGTCCTTGACACCACAGGTCCCTGCGAACAATGTGCATTGACAACCCAGAGCGTGTGCATGTACCCAGAGTTGCCAAGCAGTGCACGGATAGGCCACCAGCGACCAGCATTGACGCACAGACACAATCGGCGCAGACACACAGACACAATGGCTAGATCACCTGGATGTGAAGCTATCTATGCCTTGATTGGTTGAGGTGATGCTGAGTGAGGTGATGCTGAGTGAGGTGATGCTGGCAGATGTGCTGATAGTGGCAGTGTTGCTGGGCTTACCAGTCCGAAAGAGAAGAAGAGTGAGCCCCAAAGCGGGGAGAAGAGAAGCGGCCAGAGCCATCGATTCGTCACAAAACCTGCACATGTGCACACAGACAGGCACACGGCACATGAGTTCACCACCCTTGTAACTTGTAACTTGTACGTGTGTCGGACTGTGGATATATGTGTGGGCACATGTGCACGCGCGGACCTGGCGCCATGTGTGCGTGCTCTGCCTAACCATATGTACCGCTGTCTGCCCAATATCTGGTGTGCGTGCAGATGCCTGTGTACGTGCGTGGATATTACCTGTGGGCTCCAGTCTCCATGTAGACCCTGCTATAATGCCCCCAGCAACAGACATGGCAAAGCACACACCCCATTGATCCGCAGTCAAGCCCGGAACCACCTGCTCACACACACGACACAACACAGCACGCACACCAACCCTTTGCTGCCGGCTCTGCTCGCGCTGCACTTCTGGGCCCTGCGAAATTGCCAAGAACTCATTCTGCAGGCGCTGGGCAGGCGCTATGCCAAAGCGCGCGCGCGCGTGTATGTGAGTCAGTGCGCGTGTTTGTGTATGCATAGTACGTGTGTGTGTGCATGTTTGTGTGTTCCCAGACAGCTCACCCTGCAGCCCTCAGGTACCTCCAGACACTGTGTCATAGCGCCAATGGTATTCAAGATGGCTGTCTGCTCGCCCTGCACAGCACATATAGGACATGACAAACCAGATATGTCCCATACCTTCAAACGGCACTCACCACGCATCACACGCAGCCTGCGCGGTCTTCCTGTCTATCGCATGCTGTGCATGGGCAAACGGGCTTCGTGCGCGCCTATGTTCCATGCACTCACCTCGTCCCGCACGTAAAAGATGGACCCATATCTGGCTTGAAGCTCAAACCAAAAGGGCCGTCGGAGCTTGCTCAGCACACTATCACCTGCACGCAAGAAATAACGGTGTAAGCTACACTATACAAAGTAAGTCAGCATGCAAGACTGTCTGCATGTGTGTATCTGGAGCATGGGCAATGCTATGGTGGCACCTAGGTATACGAAGTTGGTCAGGCTAGGGTTTGAGCTGTCAAAGTTGACCACCACGGTGTTTTTGTCGGGTCGCCACGCAGCGCGCAAGGCGTCATCTGTTGGACGAGAGTCTGTCCCATATGACGTGAACACGCGTACACGCCACCCTGTGCGACTGCGGGCACCGCGTAAGAGAAGCAGTCAACAGTGAGTGACAACAGCGTAAATCTGCGAGCCCACATACGCGCGTACGCCCCCATACGACATACAGGCGCCCATGCACCAGCTGGGCCGCGCGCGGTATGCGGAGATCCTAGCGCCCTACCTTTCGAAGTCGCGCAGTTCCTCGCTCACTTGCTGCCTCTTTTCCGTCGCGATGAGCCGCGCGCCATCATACACTGCATACGCACAAGCGCAGTGTTGATACGAGCCTGTCAGTGTGAGTGCCGGAACTCTGTTGGCCCGCGCGGAAGGTGGGCGCGCCATCGCACTACTGCAGGGTTACGAGACTTACTGGCGAGTTGACAGAGCTACCACGGGACCACAGCAGGGCAACCTTACACTAACCTGGTACATCGGAGGAGACGGAGGTGTCATCGGCCCAGGCCGGAGGACTGAATGCGAGACTCAGGGCTGTGACTCCCGCTGCAAGGCTGCACAGCGCAGGCTGCCAGGCACTGGTGCTGCATTCTCCATCACTGCTAGACTGTGCGCGGCAGTCGCAGGTGGGTCTCCGTGGGTGAGGGGCTTGCGGGCGCGGGACCGCAGCGGGACACGTCCGCGGTCTGACTCGCGCGGGTCTCGGCGCCGTGCAGCCCTGATGAGACACTTCAGCAGCTATTTGCATTCTTCTGGGGCAGCGTAAGGATGGCGAATCGGGCAAAGATGCCCTACGCAAGGTGCATCAGGAGTGAGCTCGAGTGAGTTGTACTGCGTGCTGCAGTTGTTGCGACGGCCTACACTCCGTTCATCGCATATTACACGGGAGGTAGAGCGTACTAAACCGGAAGTTCAGACTGTATGGGCACAGATTCTTGTATGGAATGCGGTCACATATGGCAAGAAGACTAGATTTCGACCAAGCCCACGAACACCACTCGGACCTCTGATAGGTCCATAGGAGGCCCGTGCCATACTCAGTACAGCACTAATAGAGATACAACATCGATGCATCCGCGACAGGGCTCTCAGGCACATGCAAACAATGCAAGCAGAAAAACACACCGCTGACGTTCCTTTCTTTCCAATCTTTCGCATGTACAGTGCACGCACTCTACATCTACTTAAGACCACTCTTCGCACGCCCGCATGGAGCGCGAAAGCCACCTGGTCGGTCAGCATGCATGCAGAGGCTTCGTGTTGAATCCGTGGCGAAAAGAACGAGAAGAAACCCAGAAAACCTGCAACAAGCTACAATGCCGCCGAGAGGAGGGTCACGTGCGAATGACAGTCCTTGCTTACCTCCCGGTGTAGTCAGGGGCTGTGGCAACCCAAGACGGCTAGCAGAGTACAGAAAAGGTACACAGGTAGAAAGCACCCAAAGCTAATCAAATCATATGAAAACCTCTGCCCGTGCTCTCCGTAGGTGGTCAGTTCACACTAGTAGACACAGCTTCCTAGCACATGCCAGTACTCAGTCCTACCAATACAAGCTATGAGCAGCTCTACACGGTACAGAACGCACTCTTCCTTGAACTGCGTGACAAGCTTCACATGGAGATTAGAGCATGTCGCTGCCTGTAGGACGGAAAGCCCGGCGTCGCAACTAGTAAGGAAGAAGTTATGTCCGCCCGGCTGCCCGTCAGTCCGTCATATCATTGCAAGTGCAGTGCGAGTATCAAGGCCATGGTCTAAAGCGGATGATAGCACAAACAGGCTGCCAGTGAAGCTGAATGAAGTGAATGGCAACTCAGGGCCACTCCCTGGTAGTCTCCCAGGACAGGGTAGTTGCCTGAGGCCCTCCGATCACCCCCATCGCAGAGTCAAGTCGCACCAGCACGTCTGGGAATGTGGGGCGGTCCTCAGGCTTCTGTGCCCAGCAGGCGCGGATGATATCTGCAAGCTCAGGCGGCACCTGGGGTGGGATAACAGGCCGGCTGCCGGACACCTGCATAAGCAGAACATGACAACAGTATGCATGGGCGCCGCATGCGTGCAGGTACGCGGGTGCTCGTGTTAAGCAGGACTGGCCGCATGACAGCAACCGCGCGTGGGCGGTACCAGGGTGCATGCATGCACTCACATGGGGTTACTACAGCAACAGCAGCATGCATGTGCCTGCTTGCGGCTGACTATGCACTTACCACGACGCTCTTAATTGCGTCCCGCGCCATGTTCATGAAGGCATATCTGCCCAGCAACAACTCCAGCATGACGATGCCAAACGCGTACACATCACAGGATTGTGTGCGCGGGGCCTTGGGGTTTTGCAGCACCTCAGGCGGGCTGATGTGCACTGTGAGCGCGCCTGAGGACACGGCCTGGCCCTGGATGCCTGCCAGGCCAAAGTCCGTGATGACAACGCTTTCCATGTCATCGCTCATCAGAAGATTGCCTGTCTTCAAGTCACCGTGGATCATGTTGCGTTCATGCAGACAGCACATGCCAGTGGCGACCTGGAATCACACCAACAGAGCAGCACATAGAGACAATCTGGCGCATAGCCTTGTGTTGACTGTGACTAGCCGGTGGTCTTATGCACAAGCTTGAGCCCCTATGAGTAATCCTTTGCATGCTGGCTAGCATGAGTACACGTGACAGCCCTGTGCATAGAGGCTTATGGGCACTCACCTGTAAGGCATACTTGAGCCTGGAGAGTTCCGAGACTGTCTCGTATTTTCCGTTCTTGAAAACCTCCGACACCGATCCGTTGCGGTAGTATCGCATCACCAGCGCACACCGCTCCTCCTCATCAACCATACCTGTGGATAGATAGATAGGTAGATAGGCAAACGCGCACGAAAGCACATGAAAGCAAAGCGCGCAGTCAGGACGGCATGCATGCGGGCAGGCTGAATGGCTCAGTGCTCGAGGTGACTACATGTGCGTGCGCTCTCTTGACCCACCATATATGGTCGCCACACAGGGATGTGGTTTCTCAAACATTGCCAATGCCTCACGCCTTAGCTCGATACGCTGTGTGGGTGTGATCTCCTTGACCTTCAACATCTTGACAGCTACAGTGTTTCCCTGCGTGTGAGGACAGAGAAAGAGAGGCCGCTGGGCACAGGCTGTAAGGGACCGCTCCCATGCACCATCAAGCAAGCATACAAACGGCTACTACAATGCCTTGTTGCCACCCAGCATAGTGCCGGCAAGACAGATACCCACCTGCCATTGTCCCTTGTACACCGAGCCGAACCCGCCCACGCCGAGTTCGCGGCCAACCTTAATTGTGCTCCATGGGATTTGCATGCGGTTCAGCGCACCACGCTGCGAGCACAAATCAGAGGCAGCTCAGCTCAGATATAAGTAAGGTGAGTTTGGATGAGCTTCTAGCAAGCTGCATGTACTGGTGCAAGAGCGAGGCGTACACACACACACACACGCACACACATGCACACACCTGGTACGCGTTCTCTTCCTCAGGGCTGAGCACAGGCAGAGATCCGAGCGGCTTCCGCCCACTGCCTATGCCCGACTGCCAGCTTGGTGCTGGCGTAGCTGGCGGATGGAAAGACGCGTCATCGTCCGACCGAAAGCCCCCACCATACCCCTGTGGGCTGCCCAAACCACCACTCGTGGCACCAAAGGGTGTGTTTCTTCGGGCATACGCCGACCCGGCATATGACGGTGGGCGACCATGCGCGGACGCCCCAGCGCTCGTCGCGCTTGGCGGGCCCAAGAAGCCCGTCCCTGTCTGCGTCAGTTGACTGCCAGGCCCCTGCTGTAGCTGCGTGATTGAGACACCACCCTGGGTTGCCATCTGGCCTGTGTTGGTTTCTGACTCGGGTGCGTTTACCACCGACCCAGGTGCTGCGTGACTGCTTTGCGCGGTGCCGCTTTTGTCGGAGGCGGCTGTGACGGTCACCATGGTGTGCTGTTGGGAGTTGTTCTCGCCGGGAGTCGAACTGCGTTTCTCGCTTTTGCTGATGACCACGGATACTTCCCCGTCGTTGTTATTGTATGCGGGGTTCATGGCAGGACCAAAACCGCCGCCTGAGGCCCCCGTAGCACTGCCCGTACCAGTCTGGGTCTCGTCCTTGGATGCAGCCTGCATGCATATGCATCCACATATGCCAGATGGCATCACTCACCCCATCGTGCCCTGCATGCTGCATAAGCTGGGGCAGATGCATCCTCAGACATGCATATCGTACCAGGCAAAGCTGGACTATTCTACATCTCAGCCTGGTACCTGGCTGCAGCATACTGCCTTGCTGCATTGCTACCTCACTGAAGATCGGTGGAGACACAGGACCCACTGTAGCATGTCTGGCAGGCAAGCCATCCCATGGCAGCATGGCGGTGCCACCAACTCACCGGAACCAGAGCAGCAGCAGCCTCCTGCTTCTTGCTCCTCGACACAAACACCCAGGCCACCAGCCCGATCAGCGCAAGGCCCGCCACGCCGCCCACCACCCCACCGACAATGGCTGCTGTGTTGGACTTTGACTCGGTCTCTGTAGGGGGGGTGGTTGTGGTGCTGACTGCGGGCGCTGGGGCTGGTTGAGTGGAGGGGGTGGGTGTTGTGCTGGGAAGTGGTGTGGGGGCGGGGGTGGGGGCTACGGGCCGGACCGCGGGGGGCGTCGCGGCAACAGCCGGCGGCGGAGGCACTGCGAAGCATGACAAAAGGGCACACAACACTTTGGCCTTCCTTGTTGCAACTGCTAGAACAGTCATACGTGGGTGGTCCGACATGGGTGGCCGCGGGAGCCATGCAAAGTCAAATGTAGCTATCACTCTGTCTTCGAGACCATACAGCAGAGCACTTGGGTGCTGCTGTGCATGACTGAATGTGCTGTGCGTGTAGCATGACTGACCTTGTGCCCCCGGGGGTTCGCCATACCCTATGATAGCCTGCAGCACGAACGCAGAGCAGAGTATGCGTTTTAGCGTACATCAGTTCACGTAAGCAGCTGATGGTTTGTAATTCTGCTGTACTGTCGAGTGGATCTTGGCTGTGCCCGTGTTGCACCGATTGGTGCGCCCGCTTGCATTCATATGCATGTGCGCACGTACCGGGCATAGGTAGTCCCTCCCGGTTATGCACCGCCGTCTCATACCGGCCCTGCGCACATGAGAATACGACACCCATCTATAACGCGGGCATACCGACCTATCTATCCCCAGCGACCAGCCCTGTGTGCCGTGGCCAACTGCATGCTGCTGCTTAGTTGGGGGGCTCTAAATGCATCCCTGGGAGATTTGAAAGCGTGATGGCGCCTCTTCTGCTGCCTAGACTGTCCTTCGAGCGCACTCCCTGTCACATTCAGCTGCTTTGCCCACACATGCTCCCTTCTACTCACACTGTCAGGTACATGGCAGGTAGGGCCGCCACAGGGGCACCAGCTGGGAACCTGTTGGCTGTGATGCCTGCACAAATCTTGAAGATAGCGACCTCCAGACACTCCGCAGTCTGTCAGAGCATGCACCACAACAACACACATGGCACCATAGTAAGCATGGATTCCTTGAGCAGCTGCTGAGCGTGAACGTGTGTGTGTGCGTGTGTTTGGGTGTGTGTGTGTGTGTGTGTGCTAATTTTTCTTGATTCGCTTGTGTGCGTGTATCTGAGATGCTGGAAGCATGCCTTACTCACTGCGGGATTGTCATCGATTGACTTCCAGCCTGCTGCACAGGCAGCGCTACAGCATCCGTCCTGCACCAAGAGGTCCTGCAAGTGGCAGAGAGACAAGCACCAGATAGTCTTGAAGGCACATACGAGGCCCTTGGCCAACTCCTTATCGCATGCAATCATGCGCAGTCAGTGCTCTAGAATGCCTATGCCCCTTACGTTTTGGCATCCCACAGCTGTGGCAGACAGAGTTGCGTCGACGCAGGCCTGGCTGACATTGAAGACAGTCGCCCCTTGAGCGACGAGGTAAGCGGCGCCTGTGAAGATTTCTGCGAAGGGAAGGTGCGCGCACGCCAGCACAAGACATCAGTGTGGGCCTGAGTGGCACTGTTCCTGCGCCCTGGAGCCTGCGTCGTCCAGCAGGCTGCGTTGGCAAGCCTGCGCAAAGCCATATCTGCTTTGTTCAGCATTGTAGAGCAGGCCAGCCTGTGGCTGTGGCACTACAGCTGGCCCCTCGCAGCTAGCTTGCAGTCCAGCTGTGATGCGGGCGTAGCTGCGGTGAGCTAGGTGTAGCTGGCAAACAGCAAGCACAGCAGTAGGTGGTGTTCACCCGGCAGACCTGTGATGAGGCCTGCTCTTGCCCAGAAGTTCCCGAGCTGCTCATCTATGGCGTTACTATTGCAAGTGAGCGTGCAAGTATGCCAGAAGCAGGGCCAGAGAGGCCACAGAGCCATGGTGGGCTGGAGACTTGTCCGGTCTCATTCACACCTCTCTCTATGCGTGCAGGTGCCAGTGCTACTGCGTGTGCGCTGACTTACGTGCTTGGATGGCTGAGTTGAAGAGCTTGTTGGGCACGGTGCACTGAGCGCCATCTGCAACGAGCGGGTACCGGTAGACTGTGGCATTGGTGGCGTCCTGAGCACTGGCTGCTGGAAGTGCCAGAAGGGCAAGAAGGAATAGGGCCACGGCGGTGTGCCATCCGGTGCCCATCCTTGAACAGCCCACGCACTTGCTTGCCTACAAGGCCTCTACACCATCTGCGTTGGCGTTCACAGCAACAGGGAAGCGCAAGAGGGAAAATTTGCACCGATTCTGGTATGGACTGTTTTCGCTTGCCCTCCAATGTGCGCCAGCCAGCGAGGCGCCCTTTTGTTGGAACTGTAAGGCCGCGGCCGCAGAGCAGGGGTCTGTCTCGATGGTGCATTTGCGAGGCGGGCGCCTTTTCTGCGCTCTCCTGCTGTGCTTCCTCGCAATCACCACGGCACAAAACAGCAGCATCACGTATCCATTCATAGCAGGTAGGTATGCGCTGCAGTAAATCGCGCACGGCCAGCTTATGCTCCCCCATGAGCGCGAGCTTTGGCTCATCGCATTGCCTTCTACACTTGCTTGCAGAGCGGGGCTCAGCGAACTGCACCATACAGACGAAGCTGTTCCCGCGAGACATCCAGACACGTAAGTGGACACCATCACAATGCAGCGTCTCAGGCCGCTGACAGCCCAGGCCAATTGCGGCACCCAGCCACATTGGAGCGCGCCAGTGATGTGGCTGGGCTCTCAGGGGAAACCATAGAGCCAACAGACCAGCAGATGGGGCAGCAGGGTCAGCCAGTGATGGGGGCAATGGGCGAGGGGCCACTGCTCGCTCGACGTAGCCTTTGCCCTGCTTGCCTTCGCCTGGCAGAAATCTTCACTGGCTCGGCCTTCCTTGTGGCACAGGGCGCCCAGGCCTTTAACGTTTCGCAGAGTAAGGCAGCACACACGCACGCGCAGGCAATTGTAGTTGGGCCAGCAGACAGAGACAGCAGCTGTGCTTGCTGAGGGATGCCACCAGCGCACATGCGCGTCTTCCAACCTGTCCTTCGCAGCTTGTCTTGACGTTGGCCTGGCAGCGACCGCGACAGGATGCCAGGAGGCAAGTGATGTGAACACATTGGCCAGCACGCCATCCCACAGCGCACCTTGTTCACCCTGCACTGCCAGACTCGCCTGATTGTTGCAGAAAGTGTTCAAGCGTGACCTCAGTCCTCTGCTACCCGCAATCGCAGGATTTGCTGATCCAGGACGGATGTTGCAGCCCTGCGTGTGCAGCCGGCTGGAAGGTCGGCGAAGACAACCCACAGGTAGGGCATCACACAACGCATGCCAATAGGAGTAGTTTAAGCGCGCTGAGTACTTCTCAGGGCGCCAACTAATGCTGCTTCAGACAGCCGCCATGTACCATGATTGGACTGGCTTACAAAGCACGATGACAATGATCAGTACTCCTGTGTGATGCTTATTGCTGCAGACAGCTGGTTGCTTTGAAGTCGCGATCTTCAGAATCTGCGCGGCTGTGACGTCGGGTAGGCTACCGCCTGGCGCGCCTCTGGAAGCCATCCCCGCCATGTACCTTAGTGTGTGAGTGACCAAAGACAGTACCGTGCTAGCCCACCCATCTTCCCATCGCGCATGCCAATAGATAAGCTGACCTACCGTGGGCCGTCAAGCCTGCCTCAACAGTCAGCAGTCCACGCTGGGCCAGAACAGTGGGCAACACGGGCTGCCCATGGTGTCTCAACACGGGCAATGCCAGCATG
>VFQO010052029.1_pt1 | contig 10210 bp, 7 predicted proteins | sample 3512331 | NCBI WGS metagenome assembly VFQO01 (sample SAMN10412371, study PRJNA504923) | tailings metagenome | isolation source: Replicate 3 from Balatoc abandoned mine | place: Philippines: Itogon, Benguet | collected 2017-08-28 | reverse complement strand
CGCGCACCGCCTCGACCGACTGCGATTCGGCCAGCGACCAGTACAGCCCCTCGATCGCGGCGGCGAGCTCCTCTCGCGTGCGCTGTTCGATGAGCGCCACGGCGGCACGCTCACGGGAGGCCGACCGCCATGTCGCGCCGCGCTCCTGACGCCCCGCGAACAGCGGCTGCGACACATTCACCGACAGAACCGACGGCGCCGCCAGCTGCCGCAGTGGATCGAAGCCGCTCCCGTCCTGCCGCTCGTACGCCACCAGCACGTCGGTGCCCCACGGTAAACCCACCATGCCTTCCACCACATTGTTGACCGCAAGCCGCGATGTGCCGCCGAAGAGGTCTGACGCCACGCCCGACCGCATCCCCAGCCGCGGATCGGGCACCCGGTTTGCACGCCACAGGTCGCCCTCCGCCCGCTGGCCCTCGGCGACTGCCACACGACCCGCGAGCGCGTCGCGTGCGGCAATGCGGAGCAGCGCGTCGAGCGTGATCGCTTCCCCGGGCAGTTCGGCCTCGAGCGCCTGCACCGTGGGCAGCGGAGCGACAGGCCGCGGTGCCGCGGGCGGCGAGAGCGTGTCTGCGCGCGCCTGCGCCTGCGCAGCCGGCACACCGGCCGCCTCGACGCCGGCCATCACCACCGCGATACACACGACGGCTCGCCACACCCGATGATGCGTTGACATGCTCACGCCTCCTGCTGAGCGGCCAGCCGCGCGAAGACGCCGCCCTGCGTGAGCAGATCCGTGTACGTGCCCTTCTCCACGACACGCCCGCGATCGAGCACCACGATCACGTCTGCCTCGCGCACTGTGGACAGACGATGCGCGATCACCACGCGCGTCGCGTGCAACGTGGCGACACTCTGGCTCACGCAACGCTGCGCGCGGCTGTCGAGCGCGCTCGTCGCTTCGTCGAAGAGCAGGATCTTCGGCCGATGAATGAGCGCCCGCGCGATCAGCAGCCGCTGCCGCTGCCCGCCGGAGAGGCTCGCCCCCCCGTCGGGGATCAGTGTCATCAGACCCATGGGCATCGCCCGCACCTCGTCCTCGAAGCCGGCGAGGCGCAGCGCCTCCCACACCACGTCCTGCGGACGCGGCGTGTTGCCGGTGATGTTGCTGTAAATGTCGCCGAGCGAGAGCGACGCGTGCTGCAGCACGACGCCGAGCTGTCGCCGCACGGCGAGGCGGTCCACCAACTGCAGGTCCTGCCCGTCGTAACAGATGCTCCCGCGACGCGGCACCTCGAAGCCGAGCAGCAACCGCAACAGCGTGGACTTGCCGGAACCCGACGGACCCACGATGGCCACGAACTGCCCCGCGGGAATGGCAAGGGAGACATCCTCGAGCACATCCGGACCGTCCGGGTCGTACGCGAAGTGCACGTGGCGGAGTTCAATGTGCCCGGTGAGCGTCCCCGGGTCGGGGCGCGCGTCAGCAGTCTCCGGGACGGCGTGCAGCACCGGCGCGGCCCGCTCCCATTCCGGCAGCAGTTCCAGCAGCGAGAGGAGGGTGGCCGCGATCGACAGCACGGCCGCGCGAAACGTTCCCTCCGCCGCCGCAAAGGCCACAAATGCGCCGGTGGAGAGCGGTGCGCGCTGCTCGGACCACAGCCACGCGTAGCTGCCGAACAGCACCAGACGCGACAGCACGTCCAGCATGGACAGCAGCGCGGTGTGGTGCGCCGCCAGCCGATCGACCACAAACGCGGCCCGCTGCTGCCGTCGAAACGGCTCCGACCAACGCGCCACGAGCCGCGACTCGGCCGCAGCTACGCGCAGCTTCGCCATACCGCGCAGCGTCTCGAGCGTGAGCGCGGAGAGCTCGCCGGCTGCCCGTTGTCGATCGCGCGCGTATGGCATGGACTCGCGCGCAACGCATGCGGTGAGCGTGACGTTCACCGCAAGCAGCGCCACGCTCAGCAGTGCCATTGGCACGCTGTACCAGAAGAGCAGGACGAGTGAAGCACTCCCTGCGAGGCCGGCAAGCAACGCGGACAGTGTCGCCTGGCCGAGTGTCTCGCCGATGGTCATGATTCCCATCGCACGACGCCCGAGATCGCCAGCGGCGAAGCGCCGGAAGAATGCGACGGGCAGACGCAGCAGCCGATCAAGCACGGCAAGTTGCAGGTCGTGCACCGCTCGCACGTGCAGACGCAGCACGGCGACGGCGCGCACCCAGTCGAAGAGCAGTCCCGACGCGCTCGCGACCAGCAATGCAAGCAGCACTGCCGTCAGCCCCGCACTGTCCGCTGCCGGAATGACCTGATCGAATAGCGCACGAGTGAGCAGCGGTGGCACGAAGCCGAGTAGCGCTGCGGCGGCGCCCGCGGTAACGAGGGCCCGCGTTTCACCACGCACGCTATGTGCGAGGAAGCGCCATACGGCTGACGCACGCACCGGTGTGGCGGGCAGTGCGCGGTAGAACTGCAGCGCGTGCTTTGTGAGGCCGGATGCCAGCGCGGCAGTGGCGCGCACCCGCGCGCCCGAGACGGGATCTACGAGGTCGCAGCCGCCGTGTAGTGCGGGGAGCAGCACCACCGGTCGTTCGCTAGCGGGACTCGCGTCGCCAGTCCCCGCATCGCCCGTCGCGTTCACGAACGCGAGCAGCGGCCCCACATCGCGCCGCCACCAGCCGGCCTCGAGCCGCACCGTGCGACATCCCACCGATGAGCGGAGCGCGATGTGTCGCACACACTCGGCGAGGTCCGCGGCTGGCGGCATCACGCCTGTTCGTTCGAATGCGACACCCACTGTCGATCCGATAAGTTGCAGGGCATCGTGCAACGCCGCACCCGTGCTGCCCCCCCCTGCGGTGTGGCCGCGAGCGAAAAGCGACGTGATGGACGCCAGCGCCTGTGTCTCCGCCGTCGCGTCGGCCGCGCGCCGCGCCTCGAGACGCGCCATGCGCACGGTGTCGTGCTGGCGCACGCGCTGCGCCGCGCGATGTCGAACCGCCGCATGCATCGCATCCAGCGCCGACCAGGGCGCAGGACCGTCGAAGGCCTCCTGACCGAACACGACGTTGTCAATCGCATGGTCAGTCGAATCGGCCCCTTGCGCCGCCGGCCACAGCGCATCGCGCACGCGCCCGACGTACGCAGTCAGCTGGGCCCTGACCGTGTCAGGCGCTTCAGCGAGCGCCACCACGAGGTCGTCGCGCGTCACCGGTGCGACGATCGTGTCGACATCGCCAACCGCGATCACGGCGAGCGCTGTCGCATCATCCCGCAACGCGTGATCGCCCGCATCGCGATCGCCGACGCCGAAGCACAGCGAGCCCGCCTCGATGTGATACAGGAACTCGCGCGCGCCTTCGCCCGCCTCTCCGTGCACCGGCACCGCGAACACGTGCAGCGTGCCACACACCACCAGCCATGCATCCTCGCTCCCGTCGAGTCGGAGCGGCGCGTTGCCACCGGCCGATCGCGGGGCCCCAACCGGCAGCCCGTGCATGCGCGACGCGCTCGCAGCGCGCGGTTCGACGCTAGGCGACATGCGCGAGGTGCTCCGCCGAGCGGCCGTGCACGTCGAGCAGGCGGACATAGTGTCCTTCGCGCTCGCGGATGAGCGCGTCGTGTGTGCCGCGCTGCACGACCACGCCCTCATCCAGCACCAGGATCTCGTCGCAGTCGCGCACGGTGCTGAGCCGGTGCGCCACGATCAGGCAGGTACAGCCGCGGCGGCGCAGCGCCCGATCGATCGCCGCTTCTGTCACCGTGTCGAGCGCACTGGTGGCCTCGTCGAGCACGAGCAGGCGTGGCGACGTGGCAAGCGCGCGCGCGAGATCGAGCCGCTGCCGCTGCCCGCCACTCAGATTCGCGCCGCCCTCCGCGAGGAACGCGTCGTAGCCGCCGGGTCGCGCCATGATCACGTCGTGCACCTGCGCATCCTTCGCCGCCTGCACCACGTGCTCGTGGGGAATCGTCGGATCCCAGAGCGTGATGCTCTCGCGGATTGTTCCCGAGAAGAGCTGCAGCTCCTGATCGACGAAGGCCACGGACGCGCTGAATACGTCGCGATCGATCGTATGCGCCGACACGCCGTCGAAAAGGATCTCCCCGTCCCACGGTTCGTACAGGCGACAGAGCAGCTTGCCCACCGTGGACTTGCCGGAGCCCGACGCCCCCACGAGCGCCACCCGCGCGCCCGGCGCGAGCGTGAGGTCAAAGTCGCGCAGCAGTGGCGGCGCGAGGCGCGAGTAGCCGAACGTCACACCACGGAGCTCGACGCGACCCGTGAGCAGGCGCGATGGCTGCTGCGCCGTCACCGATGACCGAGTAACCGTGAACGGCTTTGCCGAAGAGGTGAACGTGATGGCCGGCGCGGGCAAGACGCCCATCACCGGATCCACCGGATGCTGCAGCACGTCGTCAAGACGGCCAATCTCCCCCACCGCCTCCTGCAGCTGCGCACCGAGCGTCACGAGGTTGCGCACCGGCTCGAAGAGGCTCGCCTGCAGCGACTGCAGTGCGACCAGCGTGCCGAGCGTGAGTGTCCCCGCCATCACGTGCAGACCGCCCAGTGCAAGCACGAGCGCGGCGCCGACCGTCGCGAGCAGCCCCGGCACGAGTGAGAGCGCAAGCGACTGGCGCGCCAGCTCCTGCGACGTGTTCGCGAGCCGCGCCTGATGCCCGGCGAACGCCGCGAACAGATCCGCCTCGCGGCTTGTCGCCTTCACCGTCTCGATCGTCGTGAGCCCGCCCATCAGCGCGCCCTGGTAACGCCCCTGCTCTTGCAGCAGCCGCCGGCTCGCATCCACGCGACGGCGCGTGATCACGCGCATGAGCAGCAGGTTTGTCCCGACCACGGCCACCGACAGCAGCGTGATTTGCCAATCGTAAAGCAGCATCAGCCCCACGTAGCACGCCAGCAGCGCCACGTCGATTGCCGCCGCTGCCACTCGCCCGGTGAGGAGTTGCGCGATGCGGTCGTTCAAGGCGACTCGCGCGGCGAGGTCACCTGGCGTACGCTGTTGATAGAACGCCATCGGCAACCGCAGCAGGTGGCGCAGAAAGCGCTGCGAGTCGCGCAACGCAAGCCGAAGCCCGAGTCGGCGCAATACGTATTCGCGCAACCACGTGCTCGCAGCGCGCAGCACCGCCGCGAGCAGCATGCCGGCCAGCAGCGGCCCCACCCAGCTTCGCATCTGCTGCACCAGCACCTGGTCCACAAAAACGCGCGTGAACGCGGGGAGTACGAGCCCGGGCACCACCAGCGCGAGTCCCGCCAGCACCGCAAACGCCACGGCATCACCGGCGCCACGCAGCCGCTGTCGCAGCGCCGGCACAAGCGCGGGTTCCGCGCCCGCCCGCCTGAACGCCGGACCGGAGTACAACACGAGCGCGATGCCCGTGAACGACTCGTCCAGCTCGGCCATGGTCGTGGCGCGTGGTCCGCTCGCTGGATCGTTGAGGTAGACGACGCCGGCGTCGATTCCCTCGAGGACCACGAAGTGATTGAAGTTCCAGAACAGCACGCATGGCATCGGCACTTCGGCGAGCCCGGCCAACTCGCAGCGCATACCGTACGCTTCGAGGCCGTACTCCCGCGCAGCGCGAAGGAGGTTCTTCGCCGTCACGCCGTCACGCGAGGAGCCGCAGGCCACGCGCAGCTCCTCGAGCGGCACGAAGCGGCCGTAGTAGCCAAGGATCGCGCCGAGGCACGCCGCCCCGCACTCCACCGCCTCCATCTGGATGACGGTGCGTGTGCGGTGCGGACGCAGGCGCCAGAAGGCACGCCACCACGCCGGCCCGCGCCAGCGCGTGAGCACGCGCCACCGCTCCCGCATGGTCACGTCGGCACCCCGGTCACGCCGACACGCCGGCCAGCCGCCGCAGGAACGGCACCAGGAGCTCGATCGGACGGCGACGCTGGACTTCCACCTCGATGCGGATCGCCGACCCGCTCCCGATGCGCAGCGGCGGGCCCTCGCGCGAGGACCAGCGATACCCGCTCGCCGTGCGCGCGTCGGCCTCGAGGTCGATCTCAACCAGGAACGACGCGCCCTGCGTCGCCAGCTGCTGCACGAGCACGTCGTTGCCCAGCGTCTTCGCCATGCCGGCCAGCGTGGCCGGCTGCGTGGACACGTCGCGGACCGTGCCCACCAGGTAGCCGTACTCCTCCTGCGGCACGGCCGCCGGCGCGACGCGCACCCGCATGCCGGGCGCGATGCGCTTCGCGTCGCGCGCCACGTACGCGACCCCCTGTACGGGCGCCCCAATGGGCTCCACAGACAGCAGCGGCTGGCCGGCTGCGACCAGCTGGCCCACGGCACTCCGGATTTCGCGCACCGTGCCGCGGTGCGGGCTCGTGACTTCGCCGCTCTGCGTGAGCGCGAGGCGCAGCGCGGCCAACTCGCGCTCGGCATCCTGCAGACGACGACGCACCTCCGTTACGCGCTCCGCATTTTCGTCGGCCGCCTGCACGCGGCGGAGCGCGTTCTGCTGCAGGTCGAGCGCGATCGCGGCCAGTTCGGCGCGCGCCGCTTCAAGCGCATTCACACTGGCCTGCACCGACGATTCCGTCACCAGCCCGAGCGTCCGCGCTTCACGTTCCGCGGCCACGCGTCCTTCAAGAAAACGCAGACGTTCGGCCAGCGGGCGCTGCCTGCGCTCGAGATCGGTGCGGGCCGCGTCGAGGCGGTCGGTCTCCAGCACCGCCCCGCGCGCCACGAACGCCTCGCGCGTCGCGGCCTCCTCCCGAAGCGCGCGCACACGCCGCTCGGCCTGTGTCACCTGCTCTTCGAGCAGGGGCTGGCGAATGCGGGCCAGCACCGTGCCCGGCTCCACCGTATCTCCCACGGCAACCGGGAGAAGCTCCACCACCCCCGGGCCGAGCGCCGACACATCGCGCAGACCTGCGGCACTCAATAGAAGGCCGCTCCCCTGCACCGTAGTCGGTACGCGGCCCAGGATCGACCAAACCACCACAAAGCCCAGGACAAGCCAGACGCTTGCCAGGGCCGCCCACGTAGGGCGGCTCGTGACGACGAGCAGGCGGTCAAGCTGCTCCGGGTCGGTAAAGCGCTCGACAGCGGCGGCCCGGTATTGCGGAGGGGACGTCATCGTTCGGTGAGTGGAGGGGGTAGAACAGACGAGCCCCGGGCGCGGTAACCCGGCCCGGGGCATCTGTCCTGCGCCAACGGTGCTTAGTCGTTGACGTCGCCGATGCGACGGCCACCAACCACAGAGCCCAGCGTCTCGTCGTTCAGAATTTCGTTCGACATGGGAGCATCCCCGAAGTCAAAGGTTGAACTGCATGGTGTGACACGTTCGTGCCGCACGTCGGTGAGTCTAGGCAGCTCCTTGCGTGGCGCATTCCACCCATGTTGCAGCGTGAGCGCCCGCGTGTTGCAGGCAACCAGGAGGCATTTGTGGTGCAACACCGAGGCAGTTCGAACCGTGCTTTCGGACCTTCGAGCCTCAAACACAGGCATTCTTGCGCTGCTACGGTTGGCAGCAAACGTAAGACCTGCACAGATGCTGAAGGAAACTTCAGGTGGAAGGAAGCCGGCGCGTAGACGTTGGATTGACGAGTGTGCGATCACGTGCCCGCCGAGCCACCAGTAACGAAGCAACTGCAGTGGAAGCACCGAGCCCCGCGAGCACCAAGCCACCTGTCAGCCCTATCGCCGGACCAATAACCAGCAGGCCCGAGACGCCTGCTACGACGCCCCCAAGCAGGCCAAGGCGAATGACGCTGAGCTGTCGCATGGCAGGAATCCACTTGGCCGCGAAATGCAGCGCCACGGCAAAGCCGGTGCCAATCACTGCCCCGTGCGCGAACGCATAGAGCCACGCGAAGGCCGCTGCAGACCATGGCGGTTGCCAGGCTGCCGGCCCGGGTGGGGCGCTATTCAGCAGAGCCCAGAGTGTCGGAATACTAAGCAGCGACCACACGGCGCCCCAGGCCAGGGCGGTGCTGCCGATTGCCTTCAGAACACGAAGCCATTTCATGTGAGAGTCTCCGGGGGTTGCCAGCCCAGATCGGCACAACCAGGCTGGAAGAAGCGCTCCATCATTCCGCAATGCTGAGCAGGAGGACGTCCTCCTCACCCGTAGCGCGGGAACGGAGCACAATGGCAACGCTTGCATCCACAAACAGCAGGCGGTCGCCGATACCAAGTGTGAGTCGCCGCAACACGGGATCGCCGTCTCGCACGCCGAGCCACGCGGCGACGGTGTCTCGCACTCCAGGACTCAGCCGCGCGAAAACTCTGCCGTCCGCACTCGCCGCGATTGCATCGAACATGGGAACACGTTTTCCCCAGTCCATCTCGGAATGTACGGCGCGAATGAGACGACGCATGACTGTGTCGGACTCGGCAGCCAGCCGCGCCTCGAGATATCGAGCCTTGTCGACGGTGGTGACGGGACGAAGGCGAATGCCTGGTAGTGTCAGCAGCTCTTCCCAACTCGTACCTTCGAGGCGTCGTATAGAAGACAAGTGCGACTCAGAAACTACCAAACCGCCCGGTCCAGCGGCAGCAATAGTACGGTGCGCAAACGGACGTTCGTAGAACGCTGCGTGTCGCTCGCTCACAAACATCTCCGTTCCCTGGAGCGAGGTCACCCATACGGGATTGCTTGCTTGCGGGCTGTAGCGAAACACGTTCATTGGAAACATCTGATTGCCCTTGCCAGGCAGCTGATCGGGCATCGTTGTAAAGTACAGCGATTCCGCACCGGTGCATCCAACGAAATCTGCACCGGTCAAGGTCGCTGGCAGCTGCAGCTGACGGACGAAACGACTTGACGTGAAGACATGAAGACGTGCTTCACTGTAGTCGTAGGCGAAGAGCGAATCGGCACAGGAGTGAAGCCGGTATAGCAGGTCGAACTCGCCCGGGCCTCTCCCTCGCTGTCCGAGGGTCACGCCGGTGTCGTTTGCTGTCGCGAATACGCGGAGTTGCGCGCGACCAGCGTCGGCGATGACAATCTCGCCGGACGATAGACGGACGGCTCCGGCCACGCCGCTGAATTCAGTCGGGAGCATTTGGGCGGACGTCACGCGCAGCGGCTGTTCTTCCGGCCAGCCTGCGCTGCTTTGACCTGACTCACAGGCTATGGCAAACGACACTGTCCAAAGAACTGCCAACCAGCCGCTGGGGTGTACCCCTCGTCGCAGGACACCCCAGCGAGCGGCGATTCTCACCATGCCTTTCGCTTGTTGACCTTGTTGCAGCAGTAGGTATTTGGCTTGGTCGCACAGTTACAGGCTTCCAGATCCTCGTCAGGATCATCCTGCGCGCAAGCGTCAGTGACCGCATACTGTACACCAGCTCGTGCCGAATACTCAACGCTCGCGGGAATCGCCAACGCAAGTGTCAGGAAAGCAACGGAACCAACGAGATTCAGGAACATCATTTCCTCTCGGAGCGGGTTATGGCCGGGAGGGCAAGGTTTCGCCAAAAGTCTCTGATCCCGCACCAGTGTCGAGTGACATCTTGTCATCTTTGCCGGCAGACATATTTCAGCTCCCACCAACAAACACGAGAGACGCGGCCTCTTACCAGCGATTAAACAGATAGCGATCGCAGCGAGATACCGTGTCGCCTGACTGCTGCCAGCATCGTTACGCAGTGTTGGTCTCGACCTCATCGATCCATACGTGCGACAATCGCGCCGCGGTGGCCGCATGCTCGGCCTTCATGTTCACAAGATTGGGGCCAGTTCGTGATCGTAAGAGGCTTTCTTTCGATCTAACTCATCTCTTCCACCTCGGCGTCCGAAAAACAGAGCGGCCCCGATTCGGGTAACTTCTTCGCTTTCACGACTCGAACCTGCCGTCGAAAAAGGCGTCGTGAACCGCGAGCGCATCCGAGAGCAGCACCACGCGAAGGTACCGGCTCGCCTCCGTAATGTACGCATATCGGCGAATCCGTCCATACCCTTGCACGGCTTAGGCCACGATGCTCTTGAACATTGACAGGATCAATCAGGCAGCGTTTGGCCCACGCTCCACCGCAGGGCCTGACAACATTACTGCGGTTCCATCAGCAGCAGCGCTTCGGTCGAGTTGTTGAGACGCAGATGGGATCGTCAAGTACGGGCGCCAGTACGCTCCCTTCCGCCGATCGCTGCACCGTGAACTCCGACTCACTCGGCTCATAGACGCGGCCAACTGCATTAGCAGGGAAGTCAACAACTGCCGGGAAACAGCAACACTTCGCAACTGACCCTTGCCGACCTGAAGGACCAGCACGTTCACATCATCG
>VFQO010052028.1_pt1 | contig 10211 bp, 9 predicted proteins | sample 3512331 | NCBI WGS metagenome assembly VFQO01 (sample SAMN10412371, study PRJNA504923) | tailings metagenome | isolation source: Replicate 3 from Balatoc abandoned mine | place: Philippines: Itogon, Benguet | collected 2017-08-28 | reverse complement strand
ACGAGATGCAGCTTGGGTCCATGCCTGTACGAAATGTGCACGCTGACAGAGCTCAGCCATGCCGTGGGTTTAACGCGCCGTAGCAATCACAGAAGACATGCAAGTATTAAGATATGTAGCCGAACGTGCGTAGCCCTGCGTACCCTGCGTGGTCTAATCTCTGCACTGTCATGCTTCTCGGTCATGTGCAGGGAATCATCACCCTGAGTGGTCTCCCTGAGCCCCCAGAAATCCGCCCCTCCGCCACGAGCATCCTGGGCGGGGACGACGGGTGGGCCTACGTGCGCGATGCGGTTGACGGTTTGGAGAAACCGCCCGTGCCCATGGTCAACGTCAACAACCGACTGGTGCGAGAGGACTCTGTGTTGAATGACGGGGACTTGGTAATCCTCGCCAGGGAGAAGGTCAGGATCTGACGTGCCCACTGTCAGTGGCGGCCTTCTCTGGTGGCCTTCTCTGCGTACCTTGTCAGGGCACTAGTCTTGATAAGCGGCGCTCTGCTGGCCACTGACCATGCATCCACGACCCCCACTGCATGCCAGTAAGGCCTTGAGCTGGGTGCTGTGCCCCCATAAGTACAATAGACTTGAGAAAGAACACATGACATGTGGCCCGCCAAAGCGAGGCCCAAAAGAGCCAATGCTTTCAGGAGTAAGATGTATGGCCACATATGGCCACACACACATGGCCACTGAGCGTTCGCATGACACTATTAGATGCATACTTAGTCTTGTGCTGTATTCTGAGTGCTTTTGCGAGCAGACGTTCCATTCAACAGCTTGTGCGTACGGCTTAGTAGCAGGGAAGAATAAGAGAAGGAAGGGTTTCTGCATGGGTGCTTGTACGCATCTCCAGGGGCAGTACAAAGTACGTTGCCGTGGGTTTGCTGTGCGGGTCCATAGCTAGCGCACAGTCACCCTGTGTGAGCATGGCTACCATCGCCTTACCTTTCATAGCGTGAGAGCAAACCTAACCTGGCTTATGGGATAGCGCAAGGGTGTGTGGTTTCATGGTCTGGTATCACAGGCGGACATGTCTCACGGTGTTGAAGCTCCCAAGCGAGCGGTACGTAGGGTCTGCGTTGCAGTATGTAGGCTGATGACCCTCTGTACCATACATACGTGTCAAGTGCACTGCAGAACTCTGCAGTGCCCACACTGAGAATGAGAGTTGCAGCGTGAAGTTGCCTAGTAGGTGTCGCCCCATACGTGCACGTGCACTGTACCCACGTCCGTTGACATTTTCCCTGTGCTGGTGGTGGAGCACCTATTCCCTGTACCTTTGCCCCTTATCTGGCTTGCCCGTTGCGAGCCCTAGGAAAACAAGCGCAGTTGCAAGCATGGCACTGTCTGTACATTATCCCACTAACCGAGGGACTGAGTGTTGTGTGTGTGAGTGCGAGAGAGTGAGATTGCAGGGTGTTTCTAGTCGGGGGCAAGGTGGTGTGTTTGCCGTTGCATTCTTGGCCAATGGCTAGGGACCTGCGGAGTACTAGGTGTGGCTGAGTTTGCGCGTTCTGTCATGTACTGCATTTGCTTGATACTATTGGAGCCTGTTGTACTATTGTCGAGAGCCCCCTCTGTAAACTATTGAGCCATCCGCTACTCTTACGTTGACCATATGATCCGTCAGTCCCCACAACGTCAGCAAACAGGGCAGCACTAAAAGCAGCAGTACGATAACAGCACAGAAGCAGCAGCAGTACGATAACAGCATCAGCCTTCTTTTCCCGTGGCTTCTTGCACGAGCTACAGAAACTCGCCTTGCTCTCCTAGAATAGCATAGCGCGGATGCTCCTAGCGCAGCTGCAGACAGAGCGATGATGAGAACCGAGGTGGAAGCCGGACCGTCACCGCCCGCCCTCACCTCGGATGATGACTTGTCAGCTGCAGAGCTCACGCTCAAGGTGCGCGTCACTAGGAAGCGCGGATGCAGGTCATAGTGTCAGCCCGGAGCCCAGAGCTGGGGACGAGCGGGACACAGCACGCGAGTTGGGCACGGCACACCGGGTGGGAGACCCTCCGTCCCTGATTCACGGGCAGCCTGCTGCTACATCAGTGCCAAGCTGACTGTTCCGGCATGGTGCAAAGAGCTACATCGAAGCCAATGTGCGTTGGCAAACATCACGTGACCTGGTTCCCCGGTCTGCGCAGGTTGGCACGGCCATCTTCACAGCTGGGCCCTTCACAACCCGCCATGAACTGTTGCAAGGTAGGGCAGCATGTCAGCATGCAGCAGTGGACGCCCGGAGCAAGGGGATGCAGCGCAAGGGCAGTGCAGAGCTTTCAGCGCAGCACGGTCAGGCAGCGGCCCTCTCGCTTGTTCTCTGTGCGCAGGCTGCACGGTCATCGGTGGCCGTGACTCCAATGTCAGATTTGCAGACCGCAAGCGTATCGTCACGTCCAGGGGACACGCCGACGCAGTGCACCACGAACTGCTGGCTTCACAGGGGTTGTCCGCACCAGCGACCGCCCTGCTAGGTGCGTGGCACCGCACTTGCAGCCTTGCAGCTCAGACATGACCCTAAAGACGCAGCTACACGAGCGCACATGGTCTAAGGCTCATCCAACGCAATGCTTGCCTGTGCAGATGTCAGACGGCTACCAACTGGGACCATCACTTGCTGTGTTACAAACCTGGGCAGTGGAAGCAAGGTAAGTTAAGCAGCCGCAGCGCAGGCACATGATGAGAAGCCGTATTGCGCTGTTTGAAGTGTGCTTTTACTTCTGTGCGTCTGCTGTAATGGTTTGACATCACGCAGACATACGTTGTGGTGAATGGCGTGGAGACGTTGGCTCTCACACCCCACACACCCACCTATCTACCTTTCGCACAGACCACACACGAGCTGCAGCTAGGCGAGCTCACATGCCGGTTAGAACTCACCTCAACCTCTCATGCAGCCACAGCCGCAGCTGCAGCCACAGCTGCCACGGCAGCTGCAGCAAGCAGCACGCCAGTGTGGCACGCGCACGCTGCTGTTCGTGTCACTGACGGTCCCGTGATGGAGATGGATCATGGCACACAGCGATTGCCACCGCCAGATGAAGAGGACCCCGCAAGCGGGGTTGTCGGCCACGCACATGCACACAACAGCCAGGCCAGGGATGCGACAGATGGCTTGCCGACGGGCAGCATCCCAGACCCGCGTGCTGACCCAGCTGGAATGTACCAACAGAGGCAGGCGGCATTGGCGTGGATTGATGCAGCAGATGATGATGGAGACTCGGTACGTGTGAGAACACTTTGGGCACGGTGCCTACAAAACGATATGGCAGCTCCACACAAAGACATGCGTGATATACTTGGGCAAGCCCGGTGTGTCAGACTGCGTTGATTTGTGCATCAATGTTTGTGCGCTGTTGATGATGATGATACAGGATGCTGAGTTGCCATGGCATGAGTTTTGTTTGTATGCCGCACATGCAGGTCTGGGATCCGAGTCTCCAGGCAGACCTCACAACGGGCTCCCATCCTTCATGCAGACCTAGCCAGGAGCAGCCGTCATGCAAGCCAAGCCAAGAGCAGCCGTCATGCAAGCCAAGCCAAGAGCAGCCTCTCTGCCGGCCTAGCCAAGAGCAGCCGTCATACAGGCCCAGCCAGGAGCAGCCCACAGCCACACCCACTATACCGCCCTCACCCATAGAGCTCACCCCTGCCAGTACAGCCGCACCTAACCTTGCACCGCAAGCAGGCCACACGCACGAGGCCTCGCCCAGCCTCACACCAGCTTCACTACGCATGCAGGACTCTGACCATGCAGGGGGCCAGGAGTCGGTACCAGGGTCGCAGGATCCTGTGTACGCCGTGTCCAAAGGTCTCATGCCAGCGCCGTCAGCAGGCATGCCAGACAGCCATATGGGTCATGGGTCGGTACCAGGGTCACAAGAGGCAGCCCATGTAGTGTCACCCAGTCTGACGCCAGCGTCGCTGCACGGATTGACGCCACTTGCGACGCAAAAAACCCCTGCAGCCAGTCAGACGGAGGCCGCGGCAGGCCTGCTGCAGCCTGTAGTGGCGGGCAGAGCGGAGGAACCGGCCTTCCAGCTAGCAGAGAAGCCCTCGTCACAAGGTAACTGTTGCATTGGCTTCACTATTACGATGTCACATTGGCTTCACTGTTACGATGTCTGCTTGCGACTATAGTGCATAACAATGTACGTATTGACGTAGCTGTTCTTGCGCCTCATTTGTACACAGGTGCGGTTGTGGTGTCACAGACAGTAGTGTCAGAGCCGGGTAATCCAGACCCAAGCCAGGGACAGCTGCACGCAGCCGCTCCGTGCACGCAACAGAAGGAGCAGCTCAGACTCGCACAGGCTCAGCAGCAGCAGCCAGCTGCTACCCTTGCGGACACCACAGACACATGGATGCCGCGACGCGGCCGCCGCGGGGCTGCATCCGCCGCCGCCGCCGCCACCGCCGCCGCAGCAGCCGATCCCTCCACTGCTCAGCCTCCGACAGCTGCCATCCTCTCAATACCTGTCCCCCAGCCGTCACAACCTCACATGCTGCAGCCCCAGACAGATGCTGCTGCCGCAGCCGTGCGCGACCCAGGGGCGCAGGCGGTACAGCCAGGGATTCCAGCAACGGAGCTTGGGCCGCTGGCAGCGCAGCAGCCAGCGGTAGCAGCTGTGCCGCAGCGCTCACTGAGCCTCAGCCGGCTGCTCGGCACGCAGTCAGGCGGCAGCAGCATGGCTGTGTCCTCCCGTAGCCCCAGCCCAGTCGTGGCTGCTGCACAAGCTGCGGCAGTGCAGGCCAGCCATTCTACCCTGCCGCACGGTGCAGCCGCGGACGGCAGCGGCCAAGCAGCTGGGCAGGCCGCGCAGCAAGCAGGCACAGCAGCTTTGGCTGGCAGCGAACCAGGCAGCGAAGGCGGCTGGCTGACAAAGCAGCGGCGCGGGGTTGCAGCCGCGGCCGCTAGGGCAGCAGCCGCAGATGCAGGCCCAGATGCAGCAGCTGACGCTGCCGCGCTGCAGGGACCCCAGGCAGGCGCTGCTGCAACTGGGCCTGCGGGTGGCCCCACCAGTGGAGCGCCTGGTTCAGTTAGCTGGCGCCTACCAATGCCTCGTGCCAACGAGGGCCAGGGCAACGCAGGCACACCGAGCCTGGTCGGCGGACGTAGGCTCGTGTCGGCTTCCCCAACAGGCGACGCACAGGTAACTCGCATGCATGCATGTGTGTTTGTGTATGTGGCCATGTGTGAACTCGTCCTTGCGCACATTCAGCAGCCATCTGCAAAGCATATTCTATACAAAACAGCAAGCGCGTGACAGCTTCGTGTGCATGTGTGGTTGTCTGTGCCTTTGTAGGCCGTGGTACTGCCCTTCTGTCTGGCTGACCTGGAAATGGTGCCAGACAGCTACGTGGAGAGCCAAGCTATCAATTCACCACCACCTCAATTACGGCCCACGCAGACAGTGAAGGCTCCACTGTCAGTACAGCCAGGTGCAGGTACCAGTACAGCCTTACCCCCTCCCTCACTACCTAGCAGTGTGCCTCCTACACAGGCGCTCGGTGCCACGCAATGGCACGCAGCGGCGGCCTCACCAGGCCAGGCAGAAGGCGCCTCGCCAGCTGCGCCCAGCACGGACCCCTCCGTTCCCCCCACAGACCCTCCCGCGCCCGCCATCAGCCCGCCACCTCCACACCCCACCTTGCCTTGCTTATCTCCCACTGCACATACCGCGGACGATGTGGCTGAAGGGCAGAGTGAAGGTCAAGAGGCTGAGTTGGGCGACGCAGGCGAGCAACCGACCGACGTGCCGGACACGACGGCGTCTGATCAGGCGCCTAGGGCCGAGCAGGGCCACACGAATGTGACGGTCGTGGCTGGGTCACAGAGGGATGCGCCCTTGCTGCACCCTGAGTCACAATCACGGTCCTTGCAGAGAGAGTCTCAGGGCATGATCCCAGGGCTCATGACCCAGGTCAGTGGTTCGCAGATCGCATCATGCCAGTATGCAAGTCTAGGAAGGAATGAGCTGCTGATTGCATGCACATATCAGCGTGAAAGTCGTGTGGTACATGCGCCATGTCATTTACATTGATATTGTATTCCTGTCGATCTCCTCTTATCTGCCTGCAGGTTGCGGCCGACGCCCTTGGGTGTTTGGCAGTAGGCTCCCCCGCACCCTCTATGCAGACAGCGCGCGGTGCGGCCGACTTAGTCGCCATGCACGATGATCACGATGCAACCGTGCAGGACACCTACGACCATAACCCTGGCACAGAGAACATGGGCAAGCCCGCGAGGGGCAAAGGACAAAGAGGCAGGGGCAGGGGTCAGGGAAGCCGAGGAAGCGCCAAAGGCGCCGGGCGGGGTGAAGGCCGCGGGGCGGGCGCGAGGGGCCGGGGCGCGAAAGGCGCGGGTCGCGGGCGGGGCGCCGGCAAGCGCGCCGCAGAAGCCGACACGGCAGCGCCAGCGCCGCGGAGTAAGCGTGGGCGCGGAGCTAGTCGTACGCCGTCGCCAAGCCTGCGTGCCCAGCGCGACCGCACGCCGGTGCCGGAACCCCCGCCAGCTGCGGAAGGTGCGGTAACACGCCGCCGCGCTGCGAGCCGTACGCCTTCCCCTGCACCCGAGCATACCCCTTCAAGCACACCTACTCCCCAAGAACACTACCCTCCATCACACAATCCGGCCCCCCAGCCCGGCGCGCTTGTAGGCGCACATGACGGAGCTCTTCAAGCTGACCTTGCGCCTCGCACGCGGAGGGCAAGAGAGCGGGGCAGCAGGCGCGCTCGGGATATGACCTCAGCACAATTGCCTTTCACACCTACCAAGCCTGAGGACGCGGGCGACCCTGCTGCTGGCCCAGCTGCTGGGCCTGTGAATGATGAGGCTGCCGCTACGGTGCCAGTGGTCCAAGCGGGGGTGGCTGGTGCCAGTTCGACGCCAGCAGGACGGGCCGCAGTGGCAAGCCAGGATGCGCTGCCGTCCGCTGGCGAGGCTGCTGCACATGCAAATCAAGTCTCAGTGCCAGCACCCGCACCCATTCCTGCCGGTACAGCGCAGCAGATGGCACAGGGCACGGGTACGGCAATGCCTGTGGTACCAAGTACACACAACGAGGCCGTCGGGGCCGGTGGCCAGGGGTCACCATGTAGGTTGCATGACGCCCCCGTGCGCAGTGCTGAGCAGGGTGTGTCCAGGGGCCCCATGCCTGACGCAGACATGCATGGTGTCGGCATGCATGGGGACCCTGTCCATGCTACAGACACGCATGTAGACAACATGCATGGGGCAGAGGCACATGGGTCTGAGGCTCACAGCGCGTCACAGGGCTCACCAGAGCCAGCCACCGACAGCGATAACGACGTCAACGCACACCCGCTCATCTCAGCCATCTTTGGCACGACCCCTGACGTGCTGGATGCGTTCTACACACGCCAACGTAGCACCACGCCTGACCACAACAACAATACCAACAGCGCCGACAGGCACGTGATGCAGCCAGCTTTGGCCTCGGGTACTGCCCAGCCTGCGCTGACACCCCAGCTGGCTGGCAGTGACCAGCACGGCGCCTTGCCAGCCGCGCCGGCGTCCACAGCACGGCCTAAGCTCTTGCCTAAGCCGGCTGAGGACGATTGCTCCAGCGGGCGGCGTGCCGGTTGTGCGCTGGCTGCTGCCGAGCCTGCAGGCACAGAGTCAGCGAGCGCAGGTGGAAGCGCGCACGCTGATAGTCACACAGCTGGGGCGCAGAGCTTGCCTGAACGGGCAGCCTCAGGTGATGTGAGCCTGGGCGGGTTAGCTAATCAAGGCCCTGAGTCAGTCGCGGCCCTGTTTGCGTATCGCGAGACAGACAATGACACTACACACCCTGCAGCTTCAGCCCCCAGCCAGCTGCACCCACAGGGCGTGACAGACACAGCAGGTCAGGTTACAGCGGCCAGTGGCAGCGCTGGCGTGGGCGGCCCTCAGAGCACGGGTGGTGCTTACGCGAGCACAGGTGGCGGTGGTAGTGTCAGTGTTGGCCTAGGTGTGAGTGAGGAGCAGGGTGGGGCCACAGCGGGTCGCAAAAGACCCCGTCGTGTGTCCGACACGGCCCCTGCCATGGCGCCGCACAGTGTGCGGGGTGCTGGCACGGGTAAACAGCCACGCAGTGTGGTCAAGAAAGAGGCTCCTGAGTCAGCACCAAGGAGCCAGCGGGCATCTGCAGCACGTGGCGGTGAGAGGCGTACCAGCGGGCGTCGCACGTCTGCACCCCTCTCACTCTCGCCCAGCCCTACACCGACCCTACCAACAAACCAGGTACGCTATGGCTTCGGACAACTGCATACTCCACGATTGTGTGCTTGTATGTGGGCCTACTACATCGCAAACTCTGTTGCATGGATGCATGAGGACGCAGCCTGTACGCGTGTAATCGTAATGGATGCGTGAGGACATAGCCTCTGCTCAAGTGCTTGTATGAACAGTCTCTTTGTAGTGTGACTTGTTGTGCTTATGTTTTGCAGGTGCGAGTTCAATTCTCGTCTCAGTACTCGGCATCGGATCAAAAGCGGTTTGCGGACATGGTGCGGCGCCTCGGCGGCGTGGTGGTGGCGGCGGGGCCGGACGACCCGCACGACGCGGCAATCACGCACTTGCTCGTGCCGCGCGCGCATTTCACGCGCAGCGCCAAGCAGCTGCAGGCGATTGCGTGTGGCGCTGCGGTGGTGTCTGAAACCTGGCTGGCCGACTCGGCTGCCAATGGTGGGTGTCTTGGCCCCGGCTGTGCTGTACCTCATAGCTCATAAAGCTAGTGAGCATATCTGCCTTCATTGAGCGTATGCTTGTGCGCGCGTGGACTTAATGGTGTGTGTGCAGGTGCATGGGCTGAGGTGCGTCAAGAGCACATGGGCGCAGATGCTAACGCACTGCGCAAGTGGGACTTTGACCTGTGGCGATCTTATGAGCTGCGTCGCCAAAATGGACCCGTGCTACAAGGTAGGCTGCACACACACTCGCATGCAGAGTACAAGCCAGTATGGCAGGCGGTACTGCACACATGCATCAGACTGTGCAAGGTAGCGTGCACACACTGCTCAGCTGTGCAAGCCACAATACCATACCAAATCCTCCACGTTTCCTACAAGGCCTTGTCTGGTCAACGGACTCTACTCTCACTGCTGTGTATGTCCATGTCTCAGACTTTGCGAGCCGTGGTGTGTCCGCGCCTGCAGGTGTGCGCGTCTTCCTTACACCAGGCCTTGAGGCGCATCTGAAACGACAAAAACTGAACGGGAAGCTGGACGCTATCAGGTCGCTAGTCCCGCTCTGCCAAGGGACCCTTCTCGATCGCTTGCCAGACACCCATGCCACCAGCATGGACACACATCAGCACGCGGATGGTGCAGGCCTCAAGCAGGAGACATCAGGGGTGCAAGACTCACCGTCGCACACTCAGCGCAAGAAACGGCTCAAAACAGCCTCAGCAAGCGCCCCAGCTGCGGCTAGTACGCAAGCCATTCCGGGCGGTGGGAATGTAGGCGTGCCTGTTGGGGGAGCACACTGCGGAGATGTGACCGGTGAAGTAGCAGCAGGGACAAGTGGGGATGTGACAGCAACGGTAGCTGCAAGCGGGCTGCTTGTGGTTGGGTGCAAGGATGACAACTCAAGGCGCGCGGGGATCGCACCTGGCACGTGCGTGTGGGGCGAGGAGACTCTCATTCGCAGTGTGCTGTGTAGCGAGAAATTGTGGGAGAGGCCTGGCGAGAAGCCTCTGTTCGTATCCAGGCAGTACGGTTAGCTCGCAGTAGCACAGCTTGCCACGTGCTCCGAGTAGGCAGGGCTTACTTAAAGGTGGTTGGGGATGATATGGGCGCCATATTACTGCAGTAGGAGTGCAGGATTTACTGGCGCTAGGTTGGCTTGTTTCCACAGATAGGTCTAGGTAGATACGAGTTGCAAGCAGCGTACCATTTTGAGCATACTGACTTTCGCTCTTGGCTTTCATGCTTTCGCGATCCAGACCCCCCATTCATCTCTGTTGTTCTCCTTTTGAGCTATTCAAGCGCTTGCTGTGCGCATTCGCGTGCATGGCGGCCATTTCAGAATGGCCGTCTTGCTTGCACGATCATAGTGCAATCCGCTTTGCCTTGTCTGGAGACCCATGAACTTTCATCAATCGACTGCTGTACTGCAAGTGTGTACTTTGCTGTGAATCTTGATGTAGTGAGATGATACGTATCTGGCAGTAGTGTCGCACGCAGGACCGTGCAAGACATGT
>VFQO010052027.1_pt1 | contig 10213 bp, 8 predicted proteins | sample 3512331 | NCBI WGS metagenome assembly VFQO01 (sample SAMN10412371, study PRJNA504923) | tailings metagenome | isolation source: Replicate 3 from Balatoc abandoned mine | place: Philippines: Itogon, Benguet | collected 2017-08-28 | reverse complement strand
ACCGCGATCAGCAGGTGCTGTCCACGGTGTACGATCAGGTGTCGCGTGGGCCCATTGGTCGCATCGCCAACGCGGCCCGCTCGCGCATTCATGGCGCCGAGATGGAACTGGTGTGGCAGGTCACGCCCAAACTCGATGTGCAACAGTTCTGGGCCGTGCGCGCCGGGCGCTACCGCGAGTTCAACACGGTGGATGCGCAGGCGTCCATTGCGGCGGGCCGCGAGGTTACGCGCAGCTTTGCGGGTACCTGGCTCAACATCCCGCGCTACAGTGCCGGCGGCGCCGCCACCTATGCCTTTGATGCGGGCGGCGTGCAGTGGCGGACGCAGGCGAGCTACAGCTACCGGGACCGTCAGGAAGCCTCGCGGGTGATTTTTTCGCCCGAGTATGACGTGGCCCCGTACGCGCTGATCAACGCCACCATCACCGCGCAGCGCGCCGGCTCGCCGTGGTCGCTGCAACTGTTCGGGCGCAATCTGGCCGATCGTCGCTACGAACTTACGCGCAACTTCTTCATCAATGCGCGGGTGACGGCTATCGGGCAGCCGGCCACGGCGGGGCTGCGGATCCGGTACGAGCGGTAGAGACAACTCGCAACTCAACACTTCAACTCAAAGCTCAGAGCTTACCGACAGTCCGGGTAGCTGTGAGCTTTGAGTTCAAGTGTTGAGTTCGGAGTGGGACCGACACACCACTCGATACCTGAACTCAAAACCCGGAACTGATCAGTTTCGAGTTCTGGGTTCGAGTTCCGGGTTCTGGGTTGGTGCAACACGCAGCCCAATACTCACCGCTGACCGGACCCAAGGCGCGCCTCCACGCCATCGAGCAGCAATGCCATAGACCGCCGCACCGCACGTTCACTGGCACCAACCGGCGCCAGCGCTGCGCCGTGCACCAGGTCCGCCAATGCATCCGCCAGCTCGTGCTGTGCCCGCCGTGCCAGACCCGTGTCCGCCAGCGCCCGCCGCACGCCGTCCCGCCACCGGGCCGCCAATGCGGCCGAGGCCTCGCTTCGCGCCGTGAGCGCCAGCACCAGCTCCGGCTGCCCCGCCACCCCTCGCCAGTAGGCCAGCGCCAGCGCCTCGAGTCGCGTTCGCCATCGGCCCCGTTTGCCCATGGCCGCATCAAGGCCGGCCCCCACCCGCCGCTCGGCCAGTGCCGCCACTACGGCGTCCCGTGACCCGAAATACCGGTACGGGGCCATGGGGTCGACCCCCAAGGCCGAGGCCAGCGCACGCATGCTGAGCGCGGAGGCGCCGCGGCGCCGCAGCAAGCGTTCGGCGGCATCGAGAATGCGCCCGGGTGTAAGTGACGCGGGACGTGGCATGCCGGTAAGTCTACAGTGTAGACTAACAGCTGTCACCACCATCGAGGTCACACCATGTCCGCATCGTCAGCCGCCGTCCTCCGCGTCTCCGCCTATTTGGGTGTCAGTCTGGATGGATTCATCGCCGAAGCCGATGGCGGTCTCGGATTTCTCGCGCCGTACCAGGAGACCGGGACCGACTATGGCTACAACGCCTTCATGAGTACGGTGGACGCGGTGGTCATGGGGCGCGCCACCTTCGATGTGCTGCGGGGATTCGATGTGCCCTGGCCGTTTGCCGAGCGACCGGTGGTGGTGCTCACTCATCGGCCCCTGCCTGGCACGCCGGCCGTTCCGACCACCGTGTCCACGCATGCTGGCTCGCTGCGGCCCTTGCTGGAGTCGCTGGCGGCGTCGGGAGTGGCGCATGTGTATGTGGACGGTGGCCAGGTGGTACGACAGGCCCTTCGCAACCAACTGGTGGATTCACTCACGTTGTCGGTGGTGCCGGAGCTGCTGGGGCAGGGGCGCCCGCTCTTTGGCGCCGAGGTGCCGCGCAGTCACTGGCGACTGATTGGGTCGGAGTCCTGGCCCAGCGGGTTGGTTCAGCTTCGCTACGAGAAGCAGGCGGTGCCTCAGGTGTCGTGAAATTGTCACTCAGTGCTTTCGGATGGATCGGGAAGCAGTGAGCTTTGAGTACAAGTGTTGGTGCTATGCACCCATCACCACTTCAACGCAAGGCTCGCAGCTTCCCGCCATGACCGACTCCCGCGCCGAGCAGTCCGCCGACACGCCATGGCGGCGCAGGCTGCACACCATCGTGTTCGAGGCCGACACACCGGCCGGGCGCTGGTTTGACGCTGTGCTGCTGGCGCTCATCGTGGTGAGCCTGGTCGTGGTAATGCTGGAAACAGTGCCCAGCATGCCGGAGCCATGGCGGCGCGGACTGCGGGCCGCGGAGTGGGTGCTTACAGCGGTATTCACGGTGGAATACCTGCTGCGCCTGCTCATTGTGCGCCGGCCTCTGGTGTATGCGGGCAGCTTCTTTGGGCTGGTCGACATGCTGGCCATTCTACCCACCTGGGTGAGTCTGATCTTCCCTGGTGCGCAGGCCCTGCTGGCGGTGCGGGTCCTGCGGCTGCTGCGCATCTTCCGTGTGTTCAAGCTTGCCCGCTACCTGAGTGAGGCGCGCGTCATCGGTGACGCACTGCGTGCAAGTTCGCGCAAGATTGCGGTGTTCCTGTTCACCGTGTCCACGGTGGTCGTGGTGGTCGGTGCGCTCATGTATCTCATTGAGGGTCCGGTCAACGGCTTTACCAGCATTCCGGTGAGTATGTACTGGGCCGTCGTCACGCTCACCACCGTCGGCTATGGCGACATTTCACCCGCTACCGGCCTGGGCCAGGCGGTAGCGTCACTGGTCATGATTCTGGGTTACGGCATCATTGCCGTGCCCACGGGCATCGTGACGGCCGAGCTGGCCAATGCGGGCCGCAAGCTCGAGGCGCAACAGATCAATACCCAGATGTGCGCGCACTGCGGTGCCGACGATCACCGCAGTGATTCCAAGTTCTGCCGGCATTGTGGAACAGCCTTGCACTGAGGCACCACCTTCAGCCGTTGGCTGGACGGCCGCAACATGGCGGCCGTGACAGGACGGCCGACACGTGAATTAAGTCTCATGGGTGTCGTGAAAGATTTCACGCTCCTATTGCGCTGAAACTTGTGCAGCAGGCGTGCACGTAGACGCAGCACGCTGCAACGTGGGGGTGCGCACGGCTCGCGCACGCCCACCCTATCGAACAACCGAGGTCACTCATGTATTCCCTGATGCTCCGCGCCGCGGCGGGGCTGGGCGCCGTGCTGCTTACGGCGACCCCGGCTGCGGCTCCGCATGTCGATCCGTCCATTCCGGGTGCCAACGTCGTCGACGTGGTGGCGCTGGACTATGCCTTCGAAATGCCGTCCAGCATTCCTGCCGGACTCACCACGCTGCGGCTCACCAACAAGGGCAAGGAACTGCACCACGTCTACGTGGTGAAGGTCGACGCGGGCAGGACCGCCAATGACGTCATGGCCTGGTTCAAGGCGGGCGGCCCGCCGCCGGCGTGGCTCAAGCCGGTGGGTGGTCCCAATGCGTCCGTGGGTGCGACCCTGTTCACCAGCACGCTCGACGCCGGCAAGTACGTGGCGCTCTGCGTCATTCCGAGCCCGGGCGGCCCGCCGCACGTAATGAAGGGCATGATCAAGGAGTTCACTGTCACGCCCAGCAACCGCAAGGCGCCCGCGCCCAAGGCCGACATCACACTTACGCTCAGCGACTACTCGCTCGAGTTCTCCAAGCCGCTGTCGGCCGGCAAGCACATCGTGGCCGTCACCAACACCGGCAAGCAGCCCCACGAGTTCTTCTTTGCCAAGCTGGTGCCGGGCAAGACGCCCATGGACATGGCGATGTTCGCCGAGAATCCCCAGGGCGCGCCGCCGGGCATGCCGATGGGTGGCATCACCGACATTCTCCCTGGTGCCACAGTCTATCTGGAAATCGAGGTGCCGGCCGGCGAGTATGGTTTCATGTGCTTCACGCCTGACGCCAAGGACGGCAAGCCGCATCTCGCGCATGGCATGATCAAGCAGGTGTCGGTCAAGTAAGCGGCCGACGCGTCCGCACGTGACGCAGGAAGTGCCTGGCGTGGTCAGCGCGTGATGAACAACCAGAGCGCGCTGGCCACGCCAATGAGCGTGACCGCCCCGCGTACCCAGGCCTGCGGGACACGCTGCGCCAGGCCTGACATGGCGTAACCGCCCACGCTCGAACCCAGCGCCATGACCAGCGCGATGGGCCAGTTCACGAGCCCCTTGAAGGCGAAGGTGGCAGCCGCCACGCCATTGAAGCAGATGCCATTGAAGTTCTTGAGACCGTTCATGCGGTGGATGTTCGTCATGCCCATGAGGCCGAATACGGCCAGCATGACGATGCCGGCGCCGGCGCCAAAGTAGCCGCCGTAAATGGACACGAGGAACTGCGCGGCCATCATGCCGCGTGTCGGTTCAATGGGTGACTCGCCGTGCGGCTGCTCGGTATAGCTGCGCAACCAGCGCATGACACGCGCCTGAAACGCAAAGAGCAGCGTCGCACCAAACACCAGCCAGGGTACGATGCGGCGAAACTGCTCGTCGGTGGTGGCCATGAGCAGCAGCGCACCGAGCAAGCCACCGGCGATGCTCGGTACGGCGAGCTTGAGCGCCCAACGCTCGGCGCCGGCCAACTCCCGGCGATAACCCAGCATACTGGCCAGTGAGCCAGGCCAGAGCGCGACCGTGCTGGTGGCATTGGCCGACACGGGCGGCACCCCGAGCCCCAGCAGCGCAGGGAAGGTGAGCAACGTGCCACCGCCGGCAATGGAGTTGACCATGCCACTCACCGCCGACACGGCAGCAATGGCGGTCAACTGCGCGACCGAGGGCTCGGTCAGCAGCACGCGACGCCGAGTCCCAGCGTGGTCACCTGCAGTGCGAGGTCAGGAATTGCGCGCTGCCAGGGCGAGGCACACCCACCCGGCGATGAAGCACACGCCGCCAATGGGCGTGATGGCGCCGAGCGCGCGAATGCCGGTAAAGGTCATGGCGTAGAGCGAGCCGCTGAACACCACGGTGCCAGCTACAAACAACCAGCCGCTGGCCGTGGTGAGTGAGCCCGGCCAGCGCGTCGCCGCCCACGCCACCGCCAGCAAGGCCAGTGCATGAAACATCTGGTAGCGGGCCCCCGTCTCGAATACCTCCACGAGACGTGGCTCGACCCGACTCTGCAGCGCGTGTGCCCCGAAGGCGCCGGCCGCCACCGCGATGGCGCCCGAGAGGGCACCAAGCATGAGAAAAGTGCGTTCCATGATTACAATCTAGTGGACCCGAACCCTTTACGAGATAGGCCAATGGCCACGACGGCACTTTACGCAGGCATGGGACTGACCACCACCAAGGCTCCGTACATTGAGCAGGCGGTGTCCAACGGTGAGATGTACATCGAGCAGCCCTATGAGCTGTACTCGGCCGACAACCATGCCACGTGGCAGCGCCTCTATGCGCGCATGCAGGAGAACTGGGGTCGTTTCGCCAACCAGCGTTTCCTCGATGGTCTGGAAACGCTGTGCTTCGAGCCCACCCATGTGCCGCGTCTTGACGACGTGAATCGCTTCATGGCCCCGCGCACCGGATTTCGCGCCAAGGCCGTGAGTGGCTTTGTACCGGCTTTCGATTTCTTCGATTGCCTGAGCCGCCGCGAGTTTCCAACCACCATCACCATCCGTGACGGGCAGTCGCTCGACTATCTGCCCGAGCCCGACATCTTCCACGACATTGCGGGTCACGTGCCCATGCACACCGACCCGGCCTTCGCCGAAACGCTGGTGCGCTTCGGCGCCTGTGCGCATCTGGCGGCGGACATGGTCCGTGACATGAGCGACCGGGAAGAGCGGCGCCGGCGCCTGTCGAGCATCCAGAACGCGCTGCAGCGCTTCTTCTGGTTCACGGTGGAGTTCGGCCTCATGCGCGACACAAGCGGGCAGCGCGTGACGGTGTACGGGTCGGGCCTCTTGTCGAGCTACGGCGAGATTGTGCACAGTGTGGAGAGCCCCACGGTGCAGCGCTATCCGCTGCAACTCGAGTGGGTCATCAATCAGCACTTCGAAATCGATCACTATCAGCCGCTGCTGTTCATCGTGGACAGCTTCGACCAGCTCTACGAGCAGGTGGCCACACTCGAGGCCTGGATGAAGGCCGGCAAGCTCGACCACGTCACGCCCGGCTGGCGTGACATGAGTCAGGCCGACGTGGAGAGCTTCCTCGAGGCGAGCCTCCGGCCACGCTGAGCGCGGGACCGGGCGGGGGCGAAGCGCATGGGGGCGGGCCTGAGCGGCTCGTCCCTCGTGACGGGTTGCTTTGAGGTGACGGGATGGGCAAACGCGGCGTATTCTATGCCTCACATATGCCTTTCTCCCATGGAGCATCTCCGATGCATTCAGCAACTCGTGTTGTTGTCCCGAGGCTGACCGGTCTGGCCATTGCGGCGATACTGATTTCGCCAAACGGGACGCTCTCAGCGCAGGCTTCGCCCGCCGCGACGCCACCGGGTGCTGCAGCGGCCACGTTGCCGCTCAAGGCCGCCCGCACCCACACCTTCACCACCACCAAGGGTACCTGGATGAGCGTGGACGTCTCGCCCGATGGGCAGACGCTCGTGTTCGACCTCCTGGGTGACCTCTATACCATGCCCATCAGCGGTGGCAAGGCTACGCCACTCACACAGGGTATGGCGTACGATGTGCAGCCGCGCTTCTCGCCCGACGGCAAGAAGGTGGTGTTCGTATCCGACCGCTCCGGCGGCGACAACGTATGGATCATGTCCCTCGACAAGAAGGACACCGTACAACTCACCAAGGGCAACAACAACTTGTACGTGTCGCCCGAGTGGACGCCCGACGGCAAGTACGTGGTGGCCTCGCGCTCGGGTGGACTGGGCGGCACGTCCAAGCTGTGGATGTACCACGTGGATGGCGGTTCCGGTGTGCCGCTCACCATGCAACCCGCGCCGGCCCCCACGCAAAAGCAGCTCGGCGCCGCGTTCGGCAAGGACCCGCGCTACATGTGGTTCGCGCGGCGTACCGGTGACTGGCAGTACAACAGCATCGGACCGCAGTACCAGCTGGCTGTGTGGGACAAGGACAACGGCCGCGTCTCGCAGATGACCACGCGTTTCGGATCGGGCGCGCGCCCCACGCTCTCGCCCGACGGCAAGTGGCTGGTGTACGTCACGCGCTTCGAAACCAAGACCGGTCTCATTCTGCGCAATCTCGACACGCAGCAGGAAGAGTGGCTGGCCTTCCCGGTGCAGCGCGACGACATGGAATCGCGCGCGCCCATGGATGCTTATCCGGGCTACACCTTCACGCCGGATTCGCGGGCGGTGATCGTGAGCTACGGTGGCGAGATCTGGCGTGTGCCGGTGGACAAGTCGACGCCGAGCAGGATTCCCTTCGAGGCAGAAGTGAAGCTGGAGATGGGCCCGGAGGTGAAGTTCGCCTATGCCATCGACACGGCCGCCACGTTCACCGCGCGGCAGATTCGCGACGTGCAGCCGTCGCCCGATGGCAAGTCGCTGGCCTTCGTGGCGCTGGCGCGGGTGTACGTGATGAGCTTTGCGGACATGAAGCCGGTGCGTGTGACCACGGCCAGCACGGGCGAGTTCAATCCGGTGTGGTCGCCCGACGGCAAGTCACTGGCCTACGTGACCTGGGAAGACGCGCGCGGCGGGCAGATCATGCGCGCCGATCGCGATGCGCGTGGCAGCTGGCGTACGCGTCCGCTCACGGGCATGGCGGGTCTGTACACCGACCTCGCGTGGTCGCCGAGTGGCACGCGCATTGTGGCGTCACGCGCGGCTGCGCGTGAGATGCAGGAAGCGGGTGGTGCGTTCTTCGGGCCGGCGGCGTCGGAACTGATCTGGGTTCCGGCCACGGGCGGTACGCCCACCATGATCATGCCGGCCGGTGGTTTGGCGGCGCCGCACTTCACGCGTGACTCTTCGCGCATCTATGCCTACAGCTTCAGCGGTGGGCTGCAGTCCTTCCGCTGGGACGGCACCGATGTGCAGACGCATTTGCGCGTGACGGGCCCCATGCCGCCCAATGCCGGCAACCTCGACGCTGCGCTGGTGGCCAAGGAGGCGCAGTTCAATTTCGGTGGACGTGCCGCGCGGCCGTCGAGTCAGGGCATGCATCTCGACGACGATCACGGCATGGAGCCCACGCCCTCGGCGCCGCCCGCGAGTCTCATTCTCATGGCGCCCACGGGTGATCAGGCCCTGGCCACCGTGGGAATGGACCTCTACGTGGTGACGGTGCCGCAGGTGGGTGCGTCGGCCGCCACGGTGAGTGTGGCCAGCCCGGCCAGCGCGCCGGTGCCGGTGAAGAAGCTCAACACGGTGGGTGGTGAGTTCGGCACCTGGAGCCACGACGGCCGCAAGGTGCACTGGGGGCTGGGCAACGCGCTCTTCACCTACGATCTCGACCGCGCCAAGGTGGTGGAGGACTCGCTCAAGGCTGAAGACCGTCGCAAGGCCGCGCTGCGCGCCGACACCACGAAGGCGGTGAAGGACAGCATTGCGCGGGCCGACAGCCTTGCCAAGGCCGACACCACCAAGAAGACGCCGCCGGGCTACAAGGCGGAAGAACTTCGCATTGCGGTGAGTGTGGCGCGCGACTTGCCCACGGGTGTGGCCGTGCTGCGCGGCGGCAAGGCCATCACGATGAAGGGCAAAGAGATCATCGAGAACGCCGACATTGTCATTCGCGATCGCAAGATCGTGGCCATCGGGCCGCGGGGCAGCGTCGCGGTGCCGGACGGTGCACGCATCATCGATGTGTCGGGCAAGGTGATCATGCCGGGCATGGTGGATACGCACTATCACCCGCAGTGGCTCACGCCCAACATCCACAACACGCAGACCTGGCAGTACCTGGCTACACTGGCCTACGGTACCACCACCACGCGCGACCCGCAGACGGCCACGACGGACTTCCTGTCGTACAGTGACCGCGTGGAGAGCGGGGACATGATCGGCCCGCGCATCTACACGACGGGCCCGGGCGTGTTCTCGAGCGAGCCGGTGCGTGACCTGGCCCATGCACGCGAGATTCTCACGCGCTACGCCAAGTACTACGACACGAAGACGCTCAAGATGTACATGAGCGGCAATCGTCAGCAGCGGCAGTGGATCATCATGGCGGCCAAGGAGCTGGGCATCATGCCCACCACCGAGGGCGGCCTCGATCAGAAGCTCAACATCACGCACGGCATCGACGGCTACCCGGGCATCGAGCACACGCTGCCCATCACGCCCAAGTTCGACGACCTGTTCGAGTGGTACAAGGCCACGCAGGTGGTGAACTCGCCGACCCTGGTGGTGGAATACGGTGGGCCTTTCGGCGAAGGCTGGTTCTACCAGTCGGAGGACCTGCTCGGTGACCGCAAGCTGCGGCACTTCACGCATCCGGTGGACTTTGACAGCAAGGTGCGGCGGCGTGGCTCGGGCAATGCGCCCGGACCGGCAGGCTTTGCGGTCAAGGAGGAGTACGCGATGTGGCAGCACGCCGAGGATCTCGCGAAGACCGTCGAGAAGGGCGGCCGCATTGGCGTGGGCAGCCACGGGCAGCTGCAGGGGCTCGGCATGCACTGGGAGCTCTGGCTCATCCAGTCGGGTGGCATGAGCACGCACGATGCACTGCGCGCGGCCACCATCGTGGGCGCGGAGGCCATTGGGCTTGGCGCGGAAGTCGGCTCACTCGAAGCGGGCAAGTACGCGGACCTGCTGGTGCTGAACGCCGACCCGCTGGTCAACATCCGCAACACGAACACCATCGACAAGGTGATGGTGAACGGGCGTATGTACGACGGCAACACGCTCGATGAGGTGTACCCGCGTCAGCGGCCGCTGGCCAAGCAGCCGTGGAGCTACACGGTGCCGGTGGCGGGCGCGGGGATCCGGCCCTGATCTGGGCGTTTGGTTGAACTGACAACCCAGAACTTTCACTCAAAGCTCAAAGCTAACCGGACTGTCGGTCAGCTCTGAGCTTTGAGTTGAAGTGTTGAGTATTGAGTTGCGCGGACCTAGAGCTCGAAACCCGAACTCAGAACCCGAACCCAGAACCCGAAAGGGATCAGTTTCGAGTTGTGTGTTCGGGTTTCGTGTTTTGGGTGCTCATCGTCTCACGGCGCCAACACCAGCGCCGAGGATGGCGCCGAGTCCGGCGCCAACGCCGCCCACGCTGAGAATCATGTTGCGACGTCTGGCGTAAGTTGAACAACCAGTGTCAACGGCGTCGCAGCCGGTTCCGATCTGTGTGCCGCCAA
>VFQO010002737.1_pt1 | contig 10213 bp, 8 predicted proteins | sample 3512331 | NCBI WGS metagenome assembly VFQO01 (sample SAMN10412371, study PRJNA504923) | tailings metagenome | isolation source: Replicate 3 from Balatoc abandoned mine | place: Philippines: Itogon, Benguet | collected 2017-08-28 | reverse complement strand
ATGTGCTGGAGCCGCGAGGTCAGCGGGCCGTCCTGCACCTTGATCGACAGGAACTCGAGTTCCTCGGCATAGGACGGCGAGGCGACCGAATAGGCGCGCAGCAGCGGCTTGCCGTTGTCGCCCGGCAGACCGATCATCACGAACTCGCCCGAACGGAAGCGGAAGCTCGCCGGGCGCGTCATCTTGAGGCTGAACAGCCCGTCGCACCAGTGGTGGACTTCGGTGATGGTCTCAACAGAGAGCGCCGCGCTTTCGGTGAACTGGTCGCGGGTCAGGGCGGTTTGGGTCAAGACAGGCCTCGGATACAGGTCAGCGCCGCCCGGAGCGGACGGCTGGAATGGGGGCGCAAATGGACGACAAGCGCGCCCCCTTCAAGACAGTTTAGTGATAAGGGCTGAAAGCGGGCCTTGATTGGGCGCAATCAGTTCCAGCGCGCGGCGTTGTAAAGCTCGACCGCGCGGGCCTCGTGCTTGCCGATTTCGGACGGCGCGAGGTTATCGGGCTTGAAGCTGCCGAGCGCCGCAACGGCCGAGGTCGGCGCGAAGCCCTTGGCTGCCGGATATTCGTTGTTGGCGTTGGCGAGCACCTGCTGCGCGCTTTCGGAGCTGAGGTATTCGAGGAACTTCACCGCATTGGCGCGGTTGGGTGCGGTCTTCACCACCCCTGCCCCGCTCATGTTGACGTGGGTGCCGGTGGTCGCCTGATTGGGGAAGATGATCCCGATCGCGTCCAGCACCTTGCGCTTCTCCGGCGTATCGAAACGCGCGAGGTAATAGGTGTTGACCAGCGAGATGTCGCATTCGCCGGCTGCCACCGCCTCGATGTTCGACATGTCGTTGCCCTGCGGCGGGCGCTGGAAGTTGGCAACGACGCCCTTGGCCCAGGCCCCTGCCTTCGCCTCGCCGTCATGCGCGATCATGCTGGCGAGCAGCGCGATGTTGTAGACGCTGGAGGAGGAGCGCATGCAGATGCGGCCCTTGAATTCGGGGTTCGCGAGGTCGGCATAGGTTTCAAGGCCCGCCGGCTTCCCCTTGGCCTTGTTGTAGATGATGATCCGCGCGCGGGTGGTGAGGCCGAACCAGCGATTGCCCGGATCGCGCAGGTTTGCCGGAATACGTGTCGTGAGCACCTCGGAATCGACGGCTGCGAGGATCCCCGCCTGCTCGGCGCGCGACAGGCGCCCGGCATCGACCGTGACGAACACGTCCGCCGGGCTGAACTCGCCTTCGGACTTGATCCGCTCGATAAGGGCATCGGCATCAGCCTCGATCCGGTTGACCTTGATCCCGGTTTCGCGCGTGAAATCCTCGTAGAGCGCCAGATCGGTGTCGTAGTGGCGCGAGGTGTAGAGGTTGACCTCGCCGGTGATCGGCGCGGCCTTGTCACCGCCCTGCTGGTCGCTGCCGCTTTCGGCGCAGGCGGCAAGCCCGCCCAAGCTGATGCAGGCGATGGCGGCGAGGAGAAGCTTCTTCATCGGAATCGGGGTCCTGTGTCTATTTGCAAATGACTTGCAATAGAAACACGGCCCGCGCAAGACCTAAGTGCGGGCGAAGGCGCGCACGCTGGCGGGTTGCGGGATTACCCTGTAGCCCTGACCGGCGGCGGGCGGCGATGCCGTCTCGACCGTGATCTGGGTGCCCCCTGCCCCTTCCAGCAGCACCCGCGTGGTCGCGCCCATCGGATGCACATCGCGCACGGTGCAGCCTTCGGGATCGGCCACCAGATCGAGCCGGTCAGCCTGCACCAGCAGATCAAAGTCGGCTGCATCGGGCAGCGCACCTGCAAGGCTGGCGGCGGGCCACAGCCCGAAAGCAGTTGTCACATCCCCCTCGCCCGTTCGCACCCCGGCAACAACCTGCGCGCCGCTGAAGATCGCGCCGACAGCGGCAGTGGCGGGGCCGTGGTGGAGTTCATGCGGAGTGCCGAACTGGACGATCCGCCCCGCCTCCATCACCGCAATCCGATCGGCAATGTCGAGCGCCTCAGCGGGATCATGCGTAACCAGCAGCACCGTTGCCCCGGCCTCGCGCAGCAGAATGCGGCAATCGCGGCGCAGCTTGCGGCGCAGCACGATGTCGACGCTGGCGAAGGGCTCGTCCATCAGCAGCACGCGCGGCCCCGGTGCCATCGCGCGGGCGAGCGCGGCGCGCTGTTGCTGCCCGCCCGAAAGCTCGTGCGGATAGCGCGCGCCCATCCCCTCAAGCCCGACCTTGGCGAGCCAGCGCTCCGCCTCGCCGCGCCGCTCCTTGGGCAGGCCGAACGCGACGTTGGCGGCGATGGTCATGTGCGGGAACAGCGCGCCGTCCTGGAACACCAGCCCCACGGGGCGGGCTTCGGGCGGCGGGCTGCGGCGGTCATCGGCCAACACGTCGTCGCCGAGCGCTATCGTGCCCTGCTGAACGGTGAGCATGCCGGCTGCGAGGCCCAACAGTGTTGACTTCCCGCAACCCGACGCGCCAAGCAGGCACGTGATCTCTCCGGCCGGGGCGCTGAACGTGATGTCCGCCAGCGCCTGCACCTGACCGTAAGCATGGGCAATATGACGAAATTCGAGGCTCAATGGCTGATCCCGCCCATGATTCTAGGGAGTTTGCGGTGAGCCGCCTTAGGCAATTTGCCGCCGAACGCGCAAGCGCTAGCCGCTGGAGCATCGCTGCGCTGGTGCTGGCGGCGCTCGCCGGAATGCCGCTTGCCGCGATCAGCTGGGCCGCGCTGAGCGGTGCGGGCGGCGGCGAGGCGCTGGGCGATCTCGCCCGCACGGTGCTGCCGACCTACATCGCCAACACCGCGCTACTGATGCTGCTGGCAGGCGGGCTGGCCGCAGTCACCGGCACCGGCTGCGCGTGGCTGGTCGCCGCCTGCCGCTTCCCCGGCCGCCGCGTGCTGGGCTGGGCGCTGGTGCTGCCGCTGGCGCTGCCGGCCTACATCGCCGCCTATGTCTATGCCGATATGCTCGACTATGCCGGGCCGGTGCAGAGCGCCCTGCGCGGCGCGACCGGCTGGGGTGCGGGTGCATACTGGTTCCCCGATATCCGCTCGCTTCCTGGCGGCGCGCTGGTGCTGGCATCGGTGCTCTACCCTTACGTCTATCTCCTCGCCCGCACCGCCTTTGCGACGCAGAGCGCGCGCCAGTTCCGCGCCGCGCGCAGCCTTGGCGCGAAGCCTGCGCGCGCCTTCTGGCAGGTCGCCCTGCCCGCCGCGCGCCCCGCCATCGCGGGCGGTCTTGCGCTGGTGCTGATGGAGGTGCTCGCCGATTTCGGCGTGGCCGAATACTTCGCCATCCCCACCTTCTCTACCGGCATCTTCCGCAGCTGGCTGGCGATGGGGGACAAGGAAGCGGCGCTCAAGCTCGCGGCGGTAATGCTGGTCTTCGTCATCGTGCTGGTGACGATCGAGGCGGCAACGCGGCGCGGGCGCAGCGACAGCCGCGATGGTCTTGCCCAGCAGAATGCCGAGGCCGAACCGCTGGTCGCGCTTTCGCCGACCGGACAGGCGCTCGCCTTCCTCGCCTGCCTCACGCCCGTGCTGATCGGCTTTGTCCTGCCGGCCGGATACCTTGCCTCGATGGCGATGACCGACACCGCGCAAGCCGCGATCGGCGACCTTGCGACCTATGCACGCTCAAGCCTGTGGCTCGGCCTTGCGGCGGCCAGCCTGTGCCTCACCTGCGCGCTGCTGCTCGCCTTTGCCCGCGCGCGATCGCATTCGCGCATCACCGCCAGTGCGATCCGGCTGGCGACGCTGGGCTATGCGCTGCCCGGCGCGCTGCTGGCCGTTGGCCTGCTCGCCCCGCTCGGCGCGTTCGACCAGAGCCTCACGCGGTTTGCGCGCGATAGCCTGGGCTGGAGCGGCGGGCTGCTGCTCACGGGGACCAGCGCGATCCTCGTCTATGCGCTGTCGGTGCGGTTCATGACGGTGGCCTATAACAGCGTGAGCGGGGGTCTTGCGCGCATTCCCCCCGGCCTTGATGCCGCCGCGCGTAGCCTTGGCGCAGCGCCGTCGCGGGTGCTGGCGCGGGTCTATGCCCCGCTGCTCTCCCCCAGCCTTGCCGGAGCCGCCGCGCTGGTGTTCATCGATACGGTGCGCGAACTGCCCGCAACGCTGATCCTGCGCCCGTTCAATCTCGAAACGCTGGCCACCCGCACCTACCGCCTCGCAGGCGACGAGCGGCTGATCGAAGCCTCGATCCCCGCGCTGATCCTGCTCGCGGCGGGGCTTCTGCCTGTCCTCGTTCTCAACCGACTGGGCAAGCATTAGCAAAAACTGTCCAGCCCGCTTGTCACTTTAGCTTGTCCAAAGCCCTCCGAACGTTCACAAGGTGGGGCACATGGCACGCTTCCCTTTCTCCGCAATCGTCGCTCAGGACGAGATGAAACAGGCGCTGCTGATCGCCGCCGTCGATCCCGGCATCGGGGGCGTGATGGTGTTCGGCGACCGCGGGACGGGCAAAAGCACCGCCGCGCGCGCGCTCGCGGGCCTGCTCCCGCCGATCATGGCGGCGGACGGCTGCCCCTATGGCTGCTCCAAGGAAGATCAGGCGCGCTATCCCGACGTCTGCGGCCAGGGCAAGATGAAGAGCCGCGCCGTGCCCTTCGTCGATATGCCGCTTGGCGCGACCGAGGATCGGGTGATCGGTAGCCTCGATCTCGAACGCGCGCTGCGCTCGGGCGAAAAGGCGTTTGAACCCGGTCTGCTCGCCAAGGCGCACCGCGGATTTCTCTATATCGACGAGATCAACCTCCTCGAAGATCACCTCGTCGACCTGCTGCTCGATGTGGCGGCCTCGGGCGAGAATGTGGTCGAGCGTGAAGGCCTTTCGGTCCGCCACCCGGCCAAGTTTGTGTTGATCGGCAGCGGCAACCCCGAAGAGGGCGAACTGCGCCCGCAATTGCTCGACCGCTTCGGCCTGTCGGTCGAAGTGCGCACGCCCAAGGATATCGAGGTGCGGATCGAAATCATGCGCCTCGTCGCGGCGAACGAGGCCGATCCGGAAGGATTTGCCGCGCGCTGGGCGGGCGAGGACGAGGCGATCCTCAAGCGTGTTGCCAAGGGCAAGGCACGCCTGCCCAAACTGGTGCCGGGCGAGGATGTGCTGCGCGATGCCGCCAACCTCTGCCTTGCGGTCGGCGCGGATGGCCTTCGCGGTGAACTCACGCTGATGCGCGCCGCCCGCGCGCTTGCTGCGCTGGAGGGCGCGAAGAAGGTCACCCGCAAGCATCTGATCGCGATTGCCCCGTCTGCCCTGCGCCACCGGCTGCGGCGCGACGTGCTCGACGAGACCGGCTCCACCACGCGCATTACCCGGGCGATTGCCGAGCTGTTCGGATGACGCCCGACCCCGCCGATCCGCTGGAAGATGCGGTGCTGGCGGCGCGGCTGTTCGCTCTCGCCCCGCAGGTGTTCAGGGGGCTCGTGCTGCGCGGCAGCAGTCCGGCGCGCGAGGCGCTGGTGGCCGCGCTTGGCGCACGGATCACGCTCCGCCGCCTGCCCGGCCATGTCGATGACGAGCGGCTGCTCGGCGGGATCGACCTTGCCGCCAGCCTCGCTGCCGGGCGCCCGGTGCGCCAGACCGGCCTGATCGAGGAAGCCCGCGGCGGCGCGCTGGTCGCCGGCATGGCCGAGCGGCTCGACAGCACCATTGCCGGGCGCTTGGCGCAGGCGCTCGACGAAGGCGGGACGGCGCTCGTCCTGCTCGACGATGCGGCAGAAGCCGATGACGCGCCGCCCGCCAGCCTCAGCGGGAGGCTCGCCTTTGCCTGCGACCTCACGCCATCGCGCCGCTGGCAGGGGGTGGCGCTGGAACCGGCGGCAGGGTCGCTGTCGGCGGTCGCCCCGCTCGACGATGCCGCCCGCCGCGCGCTCGCCGCCACCGCCGATGCGCTGGGGGTCGAGAGCTTGAGGGCGCTGATCTTTGCCGGAGAGACCGCACGCGGCCTTGCGGCGCTGGACGGGCGCGATCATGCGGCCAAGCCCGATCTGGCAGGGGCGGTGCGGCTTGTTCTTGCCCCGCGTGCCACCCGCCTGCCGCCGCAGGAGGAGCCCGAGGAGCCCCTCCCCGAGGACCAGCCGCCCCCGCCCCCCGAAAGCGGGCGCGACGATCCCCCCGACAGCGAACAGCAGCAGCAGAGCGAACCCGACCTCTCCGATATCCTCGTCGAGGCGGCCAGGGCGGCGATCCCGGCGGGGCTGCTGGAGCAACTGGCACAGGGCAAGGCGCCGCGCCGCGCCGCCTCGAGCGGCACCGGCCAGAAGCGCAAGGCGGCGACCCGCGGCAAGCCCCTGGGCGCGCGCCCGGGGATGCCGCGCGGCGGCGCCAAGCTGGCGCTGATCGACAGCTTGCGCGCGGCCGTGCCGTGGCAGGCGGTGCGCCGGCGCGATCGGGGCGGTGCGCCCTCCTCCGCGATCCTGATGCACAAGGAAGACCTGCGCATCCGCCGCTTCGAGGAGCGTGCAGCCCGGGTCACGATCTTCGCGGTCGATGCCAGCGGCTCGGCGGCAGCGGCGCGGCTGGCCGAGGCCAAGGGCGCGGTCGAGCTGATGCTGGCGCAGGCCTATGTCACCCGTTCCGAAGTCGCGCTGGTCGCCTTCCGGGGCGAGAGTGCCGAACTGCTGCTGCCTCCCACCCGCTCGCTCACCCGCGCGCGGCGGCGGCTCGCCGAACTGCCCGGCGGTGGCGGCACTCCGCTGGCGCTGGGGCTCAAGGCAGCGCGCGAAGTGGCCGAAAGCGTCATCGCCAAGGGGCGCAGCGCCGCGCTGGTGATCCTCACCGATGGCCGCGCCAATATCGCTGCCGACGGCGCGCCGGGCCGCCCGCAGGCGATGCAGGATGCCGAGTCCGCCGCCAAAGCCATCGCCGCGCGCGGGATCGACGCGCTGGTGGTCGACATATCCGCCCGTCCCGGCCCCGAGGGCGCGGCCTTGGCGGGCGCGCTGGGCGGACGCTTCCTCGCCCTGCCCCGCGCCGACGCACGGATGCTGCAAGCCGCGATCAACGCCGCGCAGCCGATGCTGGCCGCATGAGCCGGCTCGACTGGCAACGCGAAGGACGGATCTGGCCCCACCGCGAGGCGAGCCGCTTTATCGATGTCGGCCCTGCGCGCTGGCACGTACAACGCATGGGCGCCGGCCCGCCGCTGCTGCTACTCCACGGCACCGGCGCGTCGGTCCATTCGTGGCGCGGGCTGATGCCACTGCTTGCCGAGCATTACGACGTCATCGCGCCCGATCTGCCGCGCCACGCCTTCACCACCGGCCACGATGCCTATGCGATGAACCTGCCCGCGATGGCGGGCGAGGTCGCCGCGCTGCTCAAGACACTGGAGGTCGATCCCGCCGCGATCATCGGCCATTCGGCGGGCGCGGCGGTGGCGCTGCAACTGGCGCTCGATCAGGGCTATGCAGGGCCGATCGTCGGCCTCAACGCTGCGCTGCGCCCCTTCCCCGGCGCCTTGGCACAGATCTTCCCGGCGATCGCCAAGACGCTGTTCGCCAACCCGCTGGTGCCGCGCTTGTTCGCAGGGACCATCGACCTGGCTGGCGGCGCGCAGCGGTTCATGTGGCGCTCGACCCATTCGCGCATCGATGCCGCGGGGATGGCCTGCTACCGCACCCTCCTGAAGAACCCGGACCACGCTAGCGGGGGGCTGGCGATGATGGCGAACTGGGACTTGCCGGGCCTGCGCGCACGGATGGGCGAGGTCGCCAATCCGGTGCTGCTGCTGCACGGCAGCAATGATCCCGCGATCCCGCTCGACTGGGCCAAGGATGCCGCTGGTTGGCTTCCCGATGCGCGGCTGGAACTTCTCCCCGGCCTCGGCCATTTGGCCCACGAGGAAGCGCCCGAAAAGGCCGCCGCGCTGATCGCCGCTTTCCTCGCGCAGGACACCTAGGAGCGGATTGATGGGCAGCGGGAACTTCGGCTGGATCGAGATCGTGCTGTTCTACGGCGGCGCAATCGGCTTTGGCGTGTGGCAGTTCTGGAAGATGGACCGTATGCTGAGAAAGACCCGCGCCGAACGCGAAGCAAAAGAAGCCGCCGAGCGCGAGGGCGGCGGGCCGCCCGCCGCCTAGCGCCTTTTGCGCGAGTCCCTTGGCACGGAGCCACTTTTCCGCCATGTGAGCGTCACTGTCAGGCGCAAGCGTGCTCCTGAAATGCCGGAAGATCAGCTTCGGCAATCATTCCGGAATACCCCGTTTTTCATGAACATTCAGGCAGATATTCTGGCGGCTGACGTTGAGGTCGTGACGACTTCGGCGCGGTTCAATCCCTTGGCGATTGCCGGAATCCCCGAACTTCTGCTCGCCTTCACCTTCCTGGCGACCGCCATGACCTTCGGCTGGGCCTTCGATCTGCCCTTCATGGTCCCATCGGGTGACGCGCTGGAATTCACCGGCATGAGTTATGGCGTGCCGCTGTCGCTGATCGGCATGCTCGGCCTCTATCTGGTGGTAACCAAGCAGACGCAGCGGCTGGTCTATTATGCGCTGGCGGGGGTCGCCTACGGGGTGATCATCATCTCGCACTTCAACGTGAAGATCTGGATGAGCCTGATCAATCCCGTCTTGTGGGATGATTTCTACTGGATGACTGACGAGGCGCTACGCCCCCTGGTCAGCGCCGCCTTCGCCCTGCATAGCGGGGTCGAGACGATCATGCCGTTTGGCGATCACCTGTATCTCTTCGCCTTTCTGGCGATGTTTGCTGGCAGCATCATCGTCCATTCGCTGCAGAGCTTCATCGTGTTCCGCAAAGTGCTCTTCACCGCGATGCTGGTGCATGTCCTTGGCGCGCTGAGCTATCTGGTGATGCCTGCGGTCGGGCCGTTCCTTTACGAGCAAGGCGCCAACGCGCTCGAAGCCGCGCGCCAGCAGCATATGCACGAAGGTTACATGGCGCTGATGGCAGGCGGCCGGCCGTGGCTCTCCAGTCAGGGCAGCCAGTTCATGTTCGCCGCCGTGGCCGCGATGCCTTCGCTCCATGTCGCCTCGTCAGCGGTGTTCGTCCATTTCGCGTGGAAGCATGCGCGCTGGCTGGGTGTCGGATACCTGCCGCTGTTCGTCTTCATCATCTTCGAGGCCGTGGCGACCCGCTGGCATTACTGGATCGATGTGGCCGCGGGCCTTGCGCTGACCGCGCTGGCGATTGCGATCACCACGGCGTTGTTCCGCCCGGTCGAAGCGCAAGAGGCCGCCCGCGCGGCCTAGAGCCTGCCCCTATCGTTTCCGTCGCGGCATCCGGTAGGGCAGCATGAACTGCACCAGCCGCGAGGAGAAGCGCCGCATGTCGAGGCTCTCCTGCACCGCCACCACCTCCTCGCCGAGGAAGCGCGAGGCGAGCTCGGATCGCGCGTAGAACGGGGTATCCTCCCATGTCCGGCGCACTTCGGCGACGCCGATGTCGCTGCGGGTGCGGCGGGTGATGCCCCACTTGCTTTCGGGCAGGGCAGCGATCGGCGGCAGCTCGACCGGCTCGGGCACGCCATGCGCGTCGAACCGCAGCGCGCTGGCAAACAGCGATCCGTCACCGCGCTCGCCTTCGTAGCAGACCAGCGTCCCGGCCTTTAGGTGCGCGCGCGACCAGTGCCAGGTGTTGAAGCCCGTTTCGAGCGGCTCGGCCCCGCGGTTGTGATCGAGATAGGCCTTGCCGCTCCACCGGCATGCGGGCGAGGTCATCTCCACCTCGATCCGCGCGCAGGGGGCAAGGCAGTGCCAGATGTGGCTTTCCTTGGGATCGAGCGCGAAGGCCGCGCGGTTGAGCGCCTCGGGATAGACCCGCACGGTGCCTGCGACCTTGCGCTGCCACGGCACGAACAGGCGCGTGTCGCCTTCGTGGATGTCGATGGTGAGCGCATCGCCATCCCAGCGCACCGCGCTCGGCCCGATCACGAGATTGCTGGCATCGCGCTCCACCGCGCTGCGCCCGCGCTCGGTCATTACCCAGCGGTGCTGCGGGCCATAGAGCGCGACGTTCAGGGAACAGTGGTTGAGCGGATCGCCGCGCCCGCTCTTCTTGTAATAGGGCGAGAACACGCTGCCCAGAAAGGCGATGATCGTCAGCCCGTGCTGCCCGTCGTCGCTGATGGCATCGACATACCACCAGGAATAGCCGCCGGGCGGGACGTCTTCATCGAAGCGAGGTCCTTCGCGATTACCCGCGCGGCCAGCTGCCCGGACAAGGCTGCCATAGGGACGCCGGCCGCCGGATGGGTCGCCC
>VFQO010002736.1_pt1 | contig 10213 bp, 7 predicted proteins | sample 3512331 | NCBI WGS metagenome assembly VFQO01 (sample SAMN10412371, study PRJNA504923) | tailings metagenome | isolation source: Replicate 3 from Balatoc abandoned mine | place: Philippines: Itogon, Benguet | collected 2017-08-28 | reverse complement strand
GCAAGGCCGAGCGATTCATCCAGACCTGCCTGCGCGAATGGGCTTACGGCAGAACGTGGCAGCACAGCTCAGAGCGCACCGCCTGGCTTCCATCCTTCTTGAGCTACTACAACACCCGCAGGCCTCATTCGGCCCTCGGTCATCGCCCTCCGGCTTCCCGCCTCGGTGGGAATAACCTATTGCAACTCAACACCTAGTGGGAGCCATCACCCTGCTGGTATTGGCACCACCCCTGGCCAACGTGGCGCTGGCTTTTGGTCCCACCGAGTACTTTTGGATGGCGATCTTTGGCCTTACGTTGGTCTCGGCCCTGTCGGTCGGCAACACCATCAAAGGCCTGATTGGTGCCTGCTTGGGTCTGCTGCTGTCGACCATTGGCGTGGCTGTCGTTGGCGGTGACGTGCGCTACACCCTGAACTCGCAGATGCTCCTCGGCGGCATTGATGTCACCTCGGCACTTATCGGGCTATTCTGCATTCCGGTCGTCATCGATTTGGTGGCCACCAAGGCCCCGCACCTGAACGTGCTGCAGGATGACCGTGGCTACCGGCTGGGCGAAGCCTTGCGGATCACCCTGAATAGCAAACTCAATACCCTGCGCAGCTCGCTCATCGGTACGGTTGTGGGCATCCTGCCCGGCGCCGGTGGCTCCATCGCCGGCCTCATTTCATACTCGGAAGCACGTCGCTCATCCAGGCACCCGGAGCGGTTTGGCAAGGGTGAGCCCGATGGCGTGATCGCCACCGAGGCATCCAACAACGCCACTGTGGGCGGCGGCTTCATTCCGACGCTGGTGCTGGGTATACCGGGCACGCCACCCGACGCGATCATCCTTGGAGCCTTGCTTGTGCAAGGCATCAAGATCGGCCCCACGTTGTTCAGTGATCAGAGCAACATTGTCTACACCTTCATGTTCGGCCTGCTGATCGCTACCGTGTTGATGCTGCCTGTGGGGCTGGTGATGGGGCGCTACGCGTACAAATCCATCGTGCATATTCCGAAGTCGCTGCTGGTGCCGACTGTTGCCTTTCTTACGATCCTCGGCAGCTTCGCTATTCACAGCAACGCCCACGAGACACAAATGATGGTGGTTCTGGGCATCATGGCCTGGGTCCTGCAACGCTTTGGCTTTGCACCGTCTCCCATCGTCCTGGGTCTGGTGCTGGGCCAGATCGCCGAGCAGGGATTCGTGCAGACCCACATGATTGGCAGCGCCACGGACAACCTGGCTGGAATGTTCTTCGGACGCCCGATCAGCATGGGCATCATCGCCTTCTCGCTGCTGACGTTGCTCTATCCCTTGTACGTCAGCCTGCGCGCCCGCAGCCAGCAAAGGCAAGTGACAGAGGGTACCGATACGGTCGTCAAGTTGGTGTCCTCGTCAACCCGACCGTACCGCGATACGCCGGCCATCGTGTTCGGGGTGTTCTTCGTGGTGATCGGCGTGATGGCCTATGTGCAGACCAAAGACATGTCCCCTATGGGGTCTGTCTTCCCTGGCGCTCTGGCCGCCGCGCTGGTGTTGCTGTCGGTCATCCTCATTGCTTTTCAGGTCGGTCGTTCGAAAGCCCCGGAAATGGTGGCGGATCACAGCGAAGCGGGCAAGCCTTCGACATTGCGTCGCACCGCCATGGTCGTTGCTCTGGTGCTCTGGGCCTTGCTGATGCCGGCGGTGGGATTCTTCGCTACCAGCCTACTGGCCTTCCTGGTCTTGATCGCCATTGCTTCGTTCGAGTCGCTCAATCCCCGCACCATGGCTGCCTACGCGATCTTTGCGGTGGTGATCGTGGGTGCCTTCCACCTGTTGATGGCGCTGGTCCTGAACTTGCGAATGCCCACCGGGCTGCTGTTCTAAGGGAACCGGGCCATGCAAATCAAACCTGGCCCGGCAAACTTGCTGAAGGCCCTGTTCGATGCGGCCATCTCGGCTGCCCAACCCGCGAGGTGTGTCCCGCGCCATCTGCCGGAGGCGCCCAAAGGACGGCTGGTGGTGATTGGTGCTGGCAAGGCCTCCGCCGCCATGGCGCGAGCGGTGGAAGACCACTGGCGCAGTCCGCTCAGCGGCCTGGTGGTTACGCGCTATGGCTACAAGGTGCCCTGTGAGCACATTGAGATCGTTGAGGCCGCACACCCTGTGCCGGACGATGCCGGTGCCCTCGCCGCTCAGCGCATGCTGCAGCTCGTGCAAGGCCTTGCCGAGGACGACCTGGTGCTGAGCCTGATCTCGGGTGGCGGATCATCTCTGCTGCCCCTGCCGCCGCCCGGCGTCTCGTTGGCTGACAAGCAGGCGTTGAACAAAGCGTTGCTGGCCAGCGGAGCCAGCATCACTGAGATGAACTGCGTGCGGCGCCACCTGTCACTCATCAAAGGTGGACGCCTGGCCGCCGCTTGCCACCCGGCGCGGGTGCTCAACCTGCTGCTGTCCGACGTGCCGGGCGATGACCCAATCGACATCGCGTCCGGCCCTACCGTGCCCGACCCGACCACCTGCGCCGATGCGTTGGACATCTTGCAGCGATACCGCATCGCCGTGCCGCCGGCAGCGCTCGTCTGGCTGGAGCGTGGCGATGGCGAATCCCTCAAGCCCGGTGATCCGCGACTGCCGCCCATCGAGACCCGCTTCATCGCCACGCCGCAGATGGCGCTGGAGGCTGCGGCAGCTGTGGCGCGCGCGGCCGGGCTGTCCGCCCACATTCTGGGCGACGCCATCGAAGGCGAAGCCCGTGATGTGGCCAAGACTCTGGCGGGCATCGCTCTGCAGGTCGCACGTCGCGCCCAGCCCTTCCAAGGCCCCTGTGTGCTTCTCTCGGGTGGCGAGACCACGGTCACGCTCAAAGGCACAGGACGCGGCGGGCGCAATGTCGAGTTTCTGCTGTCGCTGGCGGTGGCCCTCAACGGTGAACCCGGCATCAACGCGATCGCCGGAGATACCGATGGCGTGGACGGCCAGGAGGAAATCGCCGGCGCTCTGCTCGCACCTGACACCCTGGCCCGCGCCTGGGCGCTCGGTATGAACCCGCGCGAACGGTTGGATCACAACGACGGCCATGGCTTCTTTGAAGCGTTGGGCGATTCGGTGATCACTGGCCCGACGCTGACGAATGTGAACGACTTCCGGGCCATCGTCATCGATGGCCCAACAACCGGGAAACCCTGAATGATCCGACCCTGCAATGCCAAGATCGTCGCCACGCTCGGCCCCGCCAGCGCCGACCGCACCACCATCGAAGCCCTCGTGAACGCCGGGGCCGACGTGTTCCGGCTCAACTTCAGTCACGGGACCCACGCTGACCACCAGCAGCGCTTGGCGCTGATTCGCGGCGTCGAAGCAGACATTGGTCGTCCCATCGGGGTACTGCTTGATCTGCAGGGCCCGAAACTGCGCGTGGGCACCTTTGCCAATGGGCCGGTGACCCTGGTCGAAGACGCAGCCTTCCGCCTTGATCTGGACCGCGCCACGCCCGGCGATGCCGGCCGCGTACCGCTGCCACACCCGGAGATCTTTGCCGCGCTGCAGCCTGGCGCCGAACTGCTGCTGGACGATGGCCGGCTGCGCTTGGTGGTCGAGCGTTGCGGACCGGATTTCGCCGAAACCCGCGTGGTCAACGGCGGCCTGCTCTCGGACCGCAAAGGTGTGAACGTGCCGGGCGTGGTGTTGCCCCTCTCAGCCATGACGAGCAAAGACCGCGCTGATCTGGACTTCGGACTCAGCCTGGGCGTGGATTGGATCGCGCTCTCGTTCGTTCAGCGCGCAGCCGATATCGAAGAGGTCAAGTCCATCGTGCAGGGCCGCGCCGGCATTGTGGCCAAGTTGGAGAAGCCCGCCGCCATCGACAGTCTTGAAGAGATCCTGGCGGTGACCGACGCAGTGATGGTGGCGCGTGGCGACCTGGGTGTGGAAATGCCTGCGGAGCAGGTGCCTGCGATCCAGAAGTGCATTGTTCGCGAATGCCGCAAGCGCGGCATTCCGGTAATCGTCGCCACACAGATGCTGGAGTCAATGGTGAGCGCACCTGTGCCGACGCGGGCAGAAGCTTCAGACGTAGCTACCGCCATCTACGACGGTGCCGACGCGGTCATGCTGTCGGCCGAATCTGCATCGGGTAAGTTCCCGATCGAAGCGGTGGCGATGATGGACCGCATCATTGCTCAGACCGAAGCCGATCCGCACTACCGCAATGCGATCGATGCTTCGCACACCCAGCCCGCCGCCAACACGGCCGATGCCATTGGCTGGGCGGCCCGCTCGGTCGCCGGGCTTCTAGATGTGACCGCCATGGTGGCGTACACCAGCTCGGGCTCGTCGGCCTTGCGCATGGCGCGGGAGCGACCGCGGGCTTCGATCATCGGTATGACCCCCAGGCCGGAGATCGCGCGCCGACTGGCGCTGGTGTGGGGGGTCAATCCGGTGGTCTGCAACGACGTGACCGGCGTGGACGACATGACCGAGCGGGCCATCACCACGGCCCGACGCACGGGTTTTGCTCAGCGCGGCCAGACCATCGTCATTGCCGCCGGCATGCCCTTCGGCACGCCCGGCTCGACCAACCTGTTGCGCATCGCGCAGATCGACTGAAACCCTCATGGCATCCATTCAACACGTTCGCGGTTTCGAAATACTCGATTCACGTGGCAACCCCACCGTGGCCGCGGAAGTCGTCCTGTCCGATGGCGCACGCGGCTTTGCGGCCTCGCCCTCAGGGGCGTCAACCGGCTCGAGGGAGGCGCTTGAGTTGCGCGATGGCGACCCGAAACGCTACTGCGGCAAGGGAGTGACCCGAGCCGTGGCGCATGTCAACAAAGAACTGCGCGCAGCGCTGCTGGGCCATGACGCGGCGGACCAGGCGGCGGCAGACTGCCTGATGATCGATCTCGACGGCACACCGACCAAGGCGCGCCTGGGTGCGAACGCGATCCTGGCCGTATCGCTGGCAGTGGCCAAGGCCTCGGCCGCGTCGGCTGGTTTGCCTTTGTACCGGCACCTGGGTGGCACGCGCAGCGCACGGCTGCCGATGCCCATGATGAACATCATCAATGGCGGCGCCCATGCCGACAACAACGTCGACATGCAGGAGTTCATGATCGTTCCGGTGGGAGCCCCTCGATTCGCTGAGGCAATGCGCTGGGGCGTCGAGGTGTTTCATTCGCTCAAGGGCCTCCTTCGCCAGCGCGGCCTGTCCACAGCGGTGGGCGACGAAGGCGGTTTCGCACCCGACCTGCCATCCAACGAAGCCGCGATCGAGGTCATCCTGGCCGCGATCGAGCAGGCTGGATTCGAGGCGGGTCAGGACATCGCATTGGGCCTCGATGTGGCGAGCTCGGAGTTCTTCCGCAACGGTGTCTATGAACTGGCTTCTGAGAGCAGGCGCTTTGACCCGTTGCAGTTCGTCGACCACCTGGCGCGCTGGGTCGATGCCTACCCGATCGTGACTATCGAAGACGGCATGGCCGAAGGCGATTGGGACGGTTGGGAGCAGCTGACCGCCCGCCTGGGGCACCGAATTCAACTGGTAGGTGATGACCTGTTCGTCACGAACACCGAGATCTTGCAGCAAGGCATCACACGCAAGGCCGCCAACGCAATCCTGATCAAGCCGAATCAGATCGGCACGCTGACCGAAACGCTCGCGGCCATAGCGCTGGCCGAGCAAGCGGGTTTCGCCTCCGTGGTTTCACACCGCTCGGGTGAGACCGAGGACACCACCATCGCAGACCTCAGCGTGTGCACGGCCGCGACCCAGATCAAGACCGGCTCCCTGTGTCGTTCAGACCGCATGGCCAAGTACAACCGGCTCTTGCTCATTGAAGCCGAACTGGGCGGCAACACCCGATTCGTCGGACGAGGGGCCATCAACGCCTGCCGTAGCTCGCGGTAAATCCGGCAGGCAATCCGCGCAGCCGGTAGTTTGTCTTGATTGTTGAATTCAGGTTCACGATGGATTCACTCTTTGAATGATTCATTGAGCCGATCCAAACCTACATTCTCGACCACCAGAGCGCATCCCGCGCCCATTTGGAGACAAACGTGAAAACCGTTCAAACTGGTATCCGTCGCCGCATGGCGCAAGCCATGGTCATGACTTTTGCCTTGCTGGGTGGCAGTGCCATGGCTCAGACTTGGCCCAGCAAGCCGATCAGCCTGGTCGTGCCTTTTGCAGCAGGTGGGACCACCGACGTGCTGGCCCGTGCACTGGCCGAGAAGCTCTCGCTGGCCCTGGGTCAGCCAGTCATTGTGGAGAGCAAACCCGGTGCTGGCGCCACCATCGGCGCCGACTTCGTGGCCAAGGCCAAGCCCGACGGCCACACCCTGCTGATGGGCGCGGTGCACCACACCATCGCGCCGAGCGTCTTCAAGAAGCTGCCCTACGACTTCTCGAAGGACTTTGCGCCCATCACCACCGTGGCCCTGGTGCCCAATGTGCTGGTGGTGAACGCCGGCACGCCAGTCAAGAATGTGAACGAGCTGGTCGCCATGATCAAACCCGCCCCCGACAAATTTGCCTTCGGTTCCAACGGCAACGGCACGGCGCAGCACTTGATCGGCACACAGTTCCAGAACCTCACCGGCACCGAGGTGATCCACGTACCCTACAAAGGCAGCGGCCCGCTGGCCACCGATCTGCTTGGCGGCCAGATCCTGATGAGCTTCGACACCATCACGCCGGTCCTGCCGCACATCAAAGCTGGCAAGTTGCGTCCCCTGGCCGTGACCACTGCCAAGCGATCGGGCGCGCTGCCCGACGTGCCCACGTTGGAAGAAGCCGGTCTCAAGGGCTTCAACATTGGTACCTGGTTCGGTGTGCTCGCCCCCGCCGCCACGCCAAAAGACGTCGTAGCGCGTCTGAACGCCGAGATGGTCAAGGTGATCCAGTCGCCCGAGTTCAAGTCCAAGATGGCCGACATCGGCGCCGAGCCCATCGGTAACACCAGCGCTCAGATGGCCCAGCAGATTGCCAGCGAGACCGAGAAGTTTGGCAAGCTGGTGAAAGAAGCCAAGGTCGTCATCGAGTGAATCCCTCCCTTTCCACACCCACCCAGGAGCCCGCCGTGGACAAAGCTACCGCCGTCGCGGATCTGACCGATCTGCTGGCGAAATTCACCTCGCACATCGGCAAACGCCTGCCCACCGACGTAACTCAGAAACTCGGTGAGCTGCGCGAGAAGGAAGTGAACTTCCTGGCAAAAGAGGTCTACGAGTCGATGCGAGCCAATCAGGAAGCGGCCGACAAACTGGACCGCCCCAGCTGCCAGGACACCGGCGTCATCCAGTACTTCCTGCAGGCTGGTGCGCAGTTCCCGCTGCTGGGCGAGTTGGAGGAAATCCTGCAGGGTGCCACTGCTGGCGCCACCCGCATGGGCCCGCTGCGCCACAACGCGGTGGAGACATTTGAAGAGAAGAACACCGGCACCAATACCGGCTCCAAGATCCCCTGGCTGGACTGGGAGATCGTGCCCAACGACGATAGCGTGACCATCGACGTTTACATGGCCGGTGGCGGCTGCACGCTGCCAGGCAAGGCCACGGTTCTGATGCCGGGGCAGGGCTACGAAGGCGTGGCCGAGTTCGTGTTCGATGTCATCACCTCGCGCGGCGTCAACGCCTGCCCACCGCTGCTGGTGGGGGTGGGCGTGTCTACCTCGGCGGAGACCGCGGCGCGCCTGTCCAAGAAGGCGATCCTGCGACCCGTTAACGCTCGCAATGCCAACGAGAAGGCGGCGTTGATGGAAGAACTGCTGACGGACGGCCTGAACGAGCTGGGTTTGGGACCGCAGGGTCTGACAGGTAACAACAGCGTGATGGGTGTGAACATCGAATCGTCCGCGCGTCACCCGTCCACGATTGGCGTGGCCGTGTCTACCGGATGCTGGGCTCACCGACGTGGCCGCATCAAGATCAACGCCGACCTGACGCATGAAGTCATCTCGCACCAGGGTTTTCAAGAATGAAAAGGATCCTTACCACCCCCATCAAAGACGAAGACCTGGAAGCCCTGAACATCGGCGACGTCGTCTACCTCACCGGCACGCTCGTCACCTGCCGCGACGTGGCGCACCGTCGCCTGATCGAACAGGGTCGCGAGCTGCCAGTGCAGCTCAAAGGTGGCGCAATCTTTCACGCCGGTCCGATCGTTCGTCAGAAAGACGATGGCGAGTACGAGATGGTCTCTATCGGCCCGACAACCAGCATGCGCATGGAGAAGTTCGAGAAGGCCTTCATCGAACAGACAGGCGTCAAGCTAATCGTAGGCAAGGGTGGCATGGGTCCCGAGACGCAGCAGGGCTGCCTGGAGAACAAGGCGGTGCACGCCATCTTCCCCGGAGGCTGCGCGGTGTTGGCTGCGACGCAGGTGGAGAAGATCGAGGCGGCCGAGTGGCCCGACCTGGGGATGCCCGAAACCCTTTGGGTGAATCGCGTGAAGGAGTTCGGACCGCTGATCATCTCCATCGACACCAAGGGCAAGAACCTGATCGAGGAGAACAAGGCGGTCTTCAATCAAAAAAAGAAGCCGATCTTGGAAAGGATCAATCAGCAGGTGCGCTTTATCAAGTGACCTGACGCGGCGCGAACCTCTCCGTTGGTTGGTCAGCCGCAGTGCGAAGGGTAACAACCGTCGGATTGGACGACAGCAAAGAGCCAGGTACCGTGAACTCGCCCTTCGGCTATGGATGACAGGTTTCGCTGCAAACGCTTCTTTCGCTTTCGACGACCGCAGTTTCGGCGCTGTTCGTTGAGTCATTGATCCGACGAACGGCGCACCACGCGACGTTGAACACAAAGTGGCGGATTTTCAAGGGCTTAGACCACACCAAGAATTTCATGCACCGTTCTCATGTTTGCGTATGTGATATCCGCGAGCGAGGGGAGGGCTTGACGGCAGAGCCTGCCTTGAAAAAACTACTGATTCGGCGGGCCGCCAGGCCCATTTCCGTTGCTCTCCGACAGCTGCCAACCCTGCCGCGTGGCCCGCAGCTTGAACCGCAACTTCACTTGCGGAGAGCAACATGGAATCCAGCGATCTGGTTCTCAGCCCGACTCCTTCAGCGGAGCGGCTCGATTGGCTCACTCAGTGGGCACGCGACAAGGGTGCCACGCACGCAGCCTTTGACTTCACATGCGATGTCGCTTCGAGTGACGCCTTATTCATCCTCTTGGCGATGGCAGTCGACCCCGAGTCCCCATCAAACTTGCGTGCGGGCGCGCTGGCAAGAGTGTCGCGACAGCTGAGATTCCGTTTCGACGAACTGCCAGCCTCGAACGTGCTGCTGCACGACTTGCGCCTGTTGCTACCCAAGGTGCTTTCGCTGGAGGAGATGCACGGCTTCCTGCACGTTGCGTACAGCCTTCACAACATCCGGGTGCTGTACCGAGAGCCCCTGGACCCTACAAAGCCCAACTTCGAGCTGACGGAGCAGGGCAAGACCGTGGCGGCAGGTCATCCCCTTGAGTTCGCGACCGATTTGCTCGGTCAAGCCAATGCCTACCTGGAGCGACTGCCCCAGAGCGATTTCGAAGCGATGAGTCTTCAGACTCGCAGGCAAGCCGGTGAGCTTCTCCTGACCCACTACCTTCACGGCAGCTCGAAAGCCCCTTCCTGGCCCAACAAGAAGCGATGGCAGCAGATCGTGACCAAGGGCTGGCGCGTTTGGGCGCATTTGAAACCTCACGGGTTCGTCGCGACGGGCGACGGTGCAGCATGTTCAAACACGCTGAGTGGGAGCAGTCTTCAGATCGTGTGTGAGCGGTTGAGGGGGGAAAGCGAGGAGCAGGGCCAGAAGGTGGCATGCAGGGCCGACAGTGAGCCGGCTCTTGCTTCCTCCAAGGACACAGCAACCGCGCTTGGCGAGATGCTCGTGGTGATCCCCGGCGCTATCCCCCCAGCGAAGGACGCCGAGGACAATGCGACGATCAAGCGCTTTAGCGAGCTGCAGGGCCCGCTGGGCGTAGTGCTGCTGCCCGAGCTGACCATGCTCATGGTCATCAAGGATCGGCTCTGCGGCGAGTTCCCCTGGGCCGTGGGTGCCATCGAGGAGATCTTCAGTGGTCTCCTACTGAAGCGCCGGTGCGGCGTTCTGCGTTGTCAGTTGCCCCCCACCTTGATCGCCGGACGGCCTGGCGTGGGCAAGACCCGCTTTGCCCGGCGCCTAGCAGAGGAGCTGAGCCTGCCGTTTCGGGCCATCGGCGTGGGCGGCATGAACGATTCGTTTGCCCTGC
>VFQO010052026.1_pt1 | contig 10214 bp, 8 predicted proteins | sample 3512331 | NCBI WGS metagenome assembly VFQO01 (sample SAMN10412371, study PRJNA504923) | tailings metagenome | isolation source: Replicate 3 from Balatoc abandoned mine | place: Philippines: Itogon, Benguet | collected 2017-08-28 | reverse complement strand
GGACCGGTCAGGCCGGCCGTTCGGTGGGGAGAGGCGCGACGAGAACACTACCGTGCCGGCCGCGCGAGACAGGCTGTGAGGAAACTAGGCAACGCGACGCCCTTGGCGCTATCCTGACGCCATGTCTCCCGTGCCCGCGCCCCGTCTCCCATGTACACCGATCATCTTTTCGTCCCGCTGACGGGTACGGCGTCCGGGTTGGCGCTGCACGTGGAGCGCACGGGATACGGCGGGTCGCCCGTCGTGCTGCTGCATGGGTTTGGGACCAGCACGTTTGTGTGGCGGGGTGTCGTCCCACGTTTGGCCGAAGCCGGGGCCACCGTGCTGGCGGTAGACTTGCTGGGTTATGGGGAGTCAGTGGCGCCGGGCGAGCGTGGCATCAGTCCCGCGGACCAGGCGGCGCATGTGGAGTTGGCGCTGCTCGCTTTGCGGGCGGCGCCCGGCGTGGTGGTGGGGGTGGGACTGGGCGCGCTGGTGGCCCTGCTGCTGGCGCAACGCGCGCCGGACCGGGTGCAGCGCCTGGTATTGGTGGACCCCTTGGATCCTGACGACCTCCCGGGGCCGGCCGTCCGGCAAGTGCAGCGAAGCAGCGTGAGTGCGGCGCTGTCATCGCACAGCCTGTTTGGCGCGAAACCGCTGCTGGAGCCACTGCTGGCGCGCAGCATGCCCGAAAGCCAGCCGTTGGACGATCTCGCGCTGGCGCGGCACCTGGCCCCCTTTGTGGGACCCGACGGCGCCGCTCGCCTGCTGCAACTGGCGGGTGCCATTGCGCTGGACGACGAATCCCGCGCCGCCCTCGACACGCTGCGCAGCGAGGTGCTGCTCTGGCTGAGCGCCGAACCTGGGGGCAGCCAGCTCGATCGCCGATCAACCAGTGACGCGCTCGGCGGCTCACCGGTTGAGAGAGTAGCGCGCTGGCGGGCACTGCTGCCGGCTTGCCAACTGCGGCCCTTGGTGGCGCGCACGCCGGTTGGTGAGCTGGTACCGGAGTTGGCGCCCAATGCGCTGGCGTCAGCGATCGGGGCCTGGAGGCCGTAACTCCAGTGTCGGCCCGTCCGACGATGTGGCAAACGGCGTTCCACCCCTAGGATCCGGGTGTCTCATCAGTTAGCTTTTGTATGCTGTACCGGAATCGCCGGACAGCGTGTTGGACGCACTACCCAGAGGAAATGGCCAAGCCCAAGCTTCGTCCGCGTCGTGACGCCATGGTGCCCTCGCCGTATCAAGAGGCCCGTGACGAGATGTTCCAGCAGATCATGCAGTGCGGGGTGATCGGATGTCACCCGGTAGACCAGAAGGAGTGGTTCGACAACACCATGGTTTATCTGCAGGATCGGTACCCTGAGCTCAAGGCGAACGAGTTCGTCGAGCTGCGTACCCTTGGCGAGCGCTTCGCGCAGCCCGCCAAGCGCCAGGAAGTCGCCGCGGTCTGATCGAAGACCCATAGCAGGACCCGCAACATCGAAACGCGTCGCCGAGGAAGGCGGCGCGTTTTTCGTTTTGGGCCCGACCCCAACCCCAACCCCGACCCCGACCGCCGTCACCTCGCCCGCAGTTTCTTCCCGCAGTTCCACCTTACGCGGACCACCTTACAAGGTCCCATCTCTCAACAATCTCGTCTCTCATCTCCCACCTCTCACGCTGTCGTCCGATTTCTCCAAAGCATCAACGTGTAGTCCACCGAAGCCGCAAAGCCGAGCGCAAATACTACCCATACCATCCCGTCAACCCACGAAGGCGCCACCATCACCACAAGAAACGTGGACAACTGCAGCACCGTGACCACCTTGCCAAGTATCCGCGCCTTGAACGCAATGGGCCTCAGCCACGACACATTGCGCGCCACGAACCAGCCAATGATTGACATCACATCGCGGAACATGAGCGCCACCGCCTGCCACGCAGCGAGCTGCCCGCCAGCCACATAGGCCACCACCACGCAGAGCGCAAAGAACCGATCGGCCAGCGGATCGACCAGCGCACCGAGCCGCGAAGCCGCACGCGTGCGACGGGCCAGCCAGCCGTCGAGCATGTCGGTGAGCGAGGCCACCGCAATGAGTGACAGACGTGCCGTCACCGACTCGACCAACAAGAAGGCAATGCCGAGCCCCACGCGGGACGCGGACACGAGATTGGGCAGCGTCACCACCGACGACGACGCCGGCGGTGCAGCAGACACCGGGCGCGTGGGGGGAGGCGACGGTGACGTGACCATACCGGAAAGTAGGCGCATCACACCCCGGGGTGCCAGCACTGCGTTGCGCGAGTTAACGTCAGCCGAACATGCGTCCTGCTTGGTGGAGTGATCCGTTGCCCTGGGTGGTGGTCGGTCTGGCCGCCGCCGTGCTGGCGTGGAATGTGGCCCTCGCGGGCTGGATTGCCTCACGCCGTGAGGCGCCGCGGCTGTTCACGCAGCTCACCGCATTCTGCGGGCTGCTGGTGGTGCCGTCGGTGGTCATCGGCATCGCTTCCGGGTTTGAGGCCGGCGCGCGCACCATCTCGGGCATCACCTGGCTCTTGCCGGTGGTCACCCTCGCCTTTGCCCTGCAGGTGCTGTACGCCTTGCTCCGGCGACTCGTCTCACCATTGGTGGCGCTGCCGCTGCTGCTCTACAACGGCGTGCTCGTGGCCGTCAGCCTCGGCGACTATCTCGTCACCACCACCGGCGAAGCACCGTTGGCTTTGCAGGCGGCCGTGGCTGCGCGCGATGTCGTGGTGGGCCTCACCGTGGGACGCTCGGCGCTGGCCTCGCCGTTGGCTCTGCTGGTGCCCATGGTGGCACCGGCGTACCCGGCGCGCTGGAAACTGTCCGGCGCCGCGCGTGCGCTGCTGGTGCTGATGGCTACGGCGCTCACCACGCTGCTCGTGCTCGAGTGGCCGCGCGGCGTGGCCGCGGTGCGCAGCTATCGCGAGGCGCAGGTGGAACCCATGCAGGCGCGTCCCGCCGGCGACTTTGTGGTGGGCCTGCGTCTGTATCCCACATTGAGCGCGGCGCCCACCGAGCGGCGGCAGCGGCTTGATGCCCGTCTCGTGGAAGCCTTCGGACCGGACGTGGTGCTGGTGGTGCTGCAGGCCGATCCGCTTGGCGCCGCCGGTCTCGACGCGCTGGCGCGCAGCGTCGACCCGCTGCGGCAGGACGGTGTGCAACTCGCCGTGGCCGTGTCGCTGGGTCGTGTGCCAGACGCGCCCGACAGTCCGGAGCGTCTGGCCTATTTGGCGCGCATTCTCGATCGACTCAAACCCGACATTCTGTTTCCGGCGCTCGGCGAGCCATTGCCCTCGTGGATTGCTGCACCGCCGCCAAGCAGCGACTGGTGGCGCGCGCTGCTCATTCGCAGCGGTGCACTCGTGCAGCGCATGCGGCCTCGCACCGTGCTGGGCTGGAGCGCGGCGCGCCTCGACGCCACCGACAGCACGGTGTATGCCTGGGCCGCTGCGCCCGGTGCTCCCGTGGAACTGATCGGCGCGATGGTCTACCCGAGCTTCTCCGGCTTGCCCGGTGTGGACGCGCGACTGCGCGCCCTCACGCGCTGGCACGACGCCGCCGTTGGACGTCGTACCGACGGCCGGGCCCTGCCTTCGCACTGGCTGGTACATGTGGGCGGCTTGCCGGCGGCACATGGTGACGATGCACAGACCATCGCCATGCGGCGCAGCCTGGCCTTTGCGACGAGGCAGTCGTGGATCAACGGCGCCATAGTTGGCGAGCCGTCTGATGATCGTGGCCGTTTGGGTCTGCGCGCGGCCAATGGCCGTGAGCGCGACGCCGTGCAGGCCATCGGGCTGGCCATGCGCCGTTTCACCGAAGCGCGCGCACGACGCTAGCGGGTCACCCCGTCCCGCGGACCACGCCTTCGCCTACGCGCTGCGGGTTGAAGTAGTGTGCAGCGACCCGCTGCACATCCGCCGCCTGGACGGCCGCCAGTCGTTCGCGCTCATCATCTGATTCACCGAGTCCCTCGCCAAACAGCCAGGCGTCCACGAGCTCGGCGAGCACATGGCCACCGGACTGCTGCGCGATCGCCTGCGTGCCCAGCAGATAGCGCCGCGCGCGGTCCATTTCTTCCTCGCTGGGCGGTGCGTCCACAAAGCGCGCGAACTCGCGCAGCAGCCCCTCGCGCGCCTCGTCCTCACGCGCGGGCGAGGTGGCGATATACGCCGCGAACGCGCCAACGGCGCTGCGCTCGATGGGAAAGGCCGACACCGTGTAGGCCAGCGACAGCGCGTCACGCAACTGTTCGAAGAATCGTCCACCCAATCCGCTGGCAATGCTCGACAGCACGCGGGTGGCATGGCGCTCCGCATCGGTGCGCGACGGGCCTGGAAACAGGAGCGCCAGCGCCGTCTGCTGCTTCTCGCGCGTGTCCACTTCGCGCCGTACTTCCTGCGGCCACGGCGCAGCCTGCACCAGCGCCTGCTCGCGATAGGTCAGCGATGCAAACGCCGCGTCGAGCTGCGCGGCGGTGCGCTCCGGGTCCACGTCGCCCACCACGGCCAACACGGTGTGTCCATGCATCACCTGCGCCGCATGCGCGGCCGCCAGCACCGACGCATCGAGCGCCGCCAGACTGGTCTCGCTGCCGATGGTTGACCGCGCATACGGATGCGTGCCATACACGGCCTGCGAGGCCAGTCGCATGGGCCAGCGATACATGTCATCTCGCAAACGCGCGAGTTCACTGAGCGCCTGTGCGCGTTCGGTGTCCACGCCCTCGGCCGGGAATGCCGCCTCCTGCACCACTTCGGCCAGCAGATCACCGGCCGCGGACAGATGACGCAACGGCACCGACAGCGCCCACCCCAGACTCTCGAGCCCCGCACTCACGCTGATGCTGCTGCCCAGGTCCTCGGCCGCTTCGGCAATCTGCGCACCGCTGCGCCTCCTGCTGCCCTTGAGTGTGGTTTGCACCATCAGTCGCGCGCGGCCCTCAACATCGGCGGCATCCAGCACGGCCCCGCCGCGCTGGAAGAGCCCCAGATGCACCAGCGGCGCTCCCGCCCGCGGATGCACGAGCACCGGCACCCCACCACGCGTGTGAAACACGTGCACATCATGCCCGCTGTCAGGGGACAACGTCACGGCACCTTCGTATGACGCGTCCCGAGTATGCACCGCCGGCGCCTCGACCCGCGCGCTGGTCGGCGGTGTGGACACAGACGGCACTGCCATCACCGCGCTGCCCTGCCCCGCAACCTCCGCCAGCAGCGCCTGCATGCCTTCGGCATCGGCCGCCAGCGGCTCGGTGCCCTCCGGGCGATACGACACCACACTCATCTGCTCTGCATCCAGATGCGTGGTGACCACACGCTGCAGCGCCTGCCGGTCCAGCGTCATGAGCGCGTCATAGTATTGCGACGCAGCCACCAGGCCGCCCTCGGCCTCCCAGGACGCGAGATATTGCGCCTGTCCGTCCATGCTTTCGAGCCGCCTGAGCCAGCGCGCCTCGAGAATGCGCTGCGCACGCTGCACCTCGCTGGCGCGGAAGCCGTCCTGACGCAGGGCATCGAGCTCCCGCCACAGGGCCTGAGCCGCCGCGCGAGCCTGGGCCGGCGGGCCCTCGGCGTGCAACACGAATACACCGATCGCATCCGTGGTGTAGTTCCACGCCGACACAGAGCTGGCCAGCTGTCGCTCTCGCAGCGCGCGATACAGCCGCGACGCGCGGCCCGAGCCCATGGCCACGCCGGTCAGATCGAGCGCCGCCGCATCGGGATGCGCAAGACCCGGCACCCGCCATCCGAACGCCGTGTGCTGCGGCGCGATGTCGCCACTCCACTCCCGGTGACGGAAGCCTGGCGCGATGCGCTCCATGGGGCCACGATCACGCGGCGGGGTGCCCGCTTCCAGCGGACCGTAACGCGCCACGACTTCACGGCGCACCTCGTCCACACTGACGTCACCGACCACACAGAGGATGGTGTTGTCAGGCCGGTACCAGCGACGATAGAAAGACACGAGTTGCTCGCGCGTGAAGCCGCGCAGCATCTGCTCCTCGCCGATGCGCCAACGCCGGATGCGATGCCGGTCATGCAGCAACGCATACAGGGTTTCGATGGTGACCGCCGAGGCCGTGTCGCGCTTGCGCTTGGCCTCCTGGATGATGACCTCGAGTTCGCGTGCGAGTTCCTCGGCATCGATGACCGAGCGCGCGTAGGCGTCGAACTGGATGTCCAGACCGGCCACAAACGACGACGACGGCAGCACCGTGTAGTAGCTGGTGTGGTCGTAGATCGTGTGCGCGTTGAGATAGCCGCCGTTGGCCTTGGTTTCCCGCGCGATCTGCCCCACCCCGCGCGTCGGCGTGCCCTTGAAGTACATGTGCTCGAGCACATGCGCGATGCCCACGATGTCGTCCGACTCGTCGAAATAGCCGGCCTTCACATGCGTGACTATGGACACCACCGGCGCCGAGCGATCCACACGCACCAGCAGCGTGAGACCATTGGGCAGGACTTCACGCACGGTATCGTGATGCAGCGCGAGCGCGTCGCTCGGCCGCAGGAGCTGCGACGTCATGGAGTGACTCGTTACGGAGTGGGGCGCGGTGCCGCGCCCGGTGGCATCGTGCCAGGTGGCAGCATGCCCGGTGGCATCATGCCTGGTGGCATCATGCCTGGTGGCAGGGGTGGCGTGGCCAGACAGCCCTGCCACTCGCCGGGACCGGCGCGTTCATACCAGCGACGCGCCTCGTCGAAGCGCTGCAGGCGATGCAGCGCACAGGCGAGAAAGCCCTGCGCCACCCGATCGGCAGGATCAATCTGCAATGCCCGCACGTAAAAGCGTCGCGCGATTTCCGGCTGGCCTTCGGTCAGCATGAGCGAAGCGAGCTCACGCGAAGCGATGGCCGAGTTGGGCGCGAGTTCAACGGCTGTGGTGAGGAAACGCCGGGCACGCGGCAGATCGCCATCATCACGCGAGAGGCGGCCGAGGTACACGAGGGGCCGCGCGTCGTTGGGGAAGCGGCGGGCCATGTCGGCCATGGCGCTGCGGGCCAGTACCGTGTTGCCGCTGCGATAGGCCGCACTGGCCTCGGCAAAGGCACGATCGGCGCGGCCCTGCCACCACCAGACGCCAGCGATGATGGCGGCCAGCACGAGCGCGGCCCCCGCAAGCCAGGCCAGCGTCGGCAAACCCAACCGCCGTCGGCCAACGTCATCCGGAGACGCAGACGCAGACGCAGACGCGGACGCGGACGCAGAAAAAAGCGGTGGCATGGACGCCGGTGGCGGCGGCGGCGCTGCGGTGCGCGGCGCATTGGGTGGCGTTGAGGTGGCCGCACTCGCCGCCCCGGCAAAGCCCCCCGCAGGCGGCGGCGCAAAGCTGGGCGCACTGTCTGGCGCGGCGTGTTCCAGCGCCATCCAGGCCTCGCGCAGCAGAATGCGCTCAGACTCCGTGGTGGCCGGCGCATCACTGCGATCGGCCCACGACGAGAGCCCTACGAGCGCATGGGCATCGCTGATGGTGAGCACGCCCAGACGCCGCGCCTCCCCTACCAACGCCTGACCAGTGAGCTCCGGTCGCCCCACCACGCGCTGCAACACCACCTGCGCCGCATCCCATAGCACGGGCGCGGTGGACGTGGCCATGGCATCAGGGCTGAAGACACGTCGCGCCGCGTCAAGCGCGGCGCGAGCAGTGAGCGATGCGTCGGTGCCGGTCATACGGAACCCGTCATGCGGAACCCGTCAGACAAAGTGAGACATCGGGCGTGCGGCCAGCCTGGGGCCGCACGCGAGTGCGCAGCGCCATTCAGTCAGCGCACGATGCGCAGCATGCCGGCCTCGGCACCGCCACGCAGAAACGCCTCGGGCGCATGTGACGCCACCTGGCGACCCGTGGCCCCGTAGAAGCGCCGCGCCTCCTGGGCCATGAATTCCTCGAGTGGTCGGCCAGCATCGCGCGCGTCGCGCAGCGCCTGCACAATGGCCTCCCAGGTGCCCTCGAACACCGTACCGTCGCGCATGACTACGCGATGCAGGTCGTCATCGGTCATGAGCACGTCGGTGGACGAACCCTCCGATGCGGCGCCGCTGGCGTTCTCGCCGTCGGTCTCGGTGCTGGGCCCGCCGGCCTGCTGCTGACTGACCAGCCCAGTCAGCAGCGTGCCGAGGGTTTCCAACTGTCCCTGCGATTCGCCGTCCTCGACCAGTTCACGCTCGAGCACGGCCTGCTCCACTTCGGCCAACAACTCGTCGATGGCGTCCGGCTCTCCGGCCAGCTCCACCAGACGGGCTTCCCACGGCTTCAACTCGCCATCATTCTCGGCCAGCTTGTAGATGGACTTCTTGAGCTCCATCACGCGCCAGATGCCAAGCTCGTCCCAGTGATCGGCCGGCGCCGTGGCCTCGAATTCAACCAACGCGCCATCGAGATCGCCCCCGTCGTACAGCAGGTTGGCGAGATAGACGCGGGCTTCCGCGAAGGACGGATCGATGGTGAGCGCCCGGCGCAGCGCGATCATGGCTTCCACGTCGTTGCCCAGCCGGTGCTGCGCATACCCGATGCAGGCCACGGCCTCGGCCGAGTCCTCGGCCTGCTGGATGGCCCGCTCGAAGTACGGGAGCGACGCCTCCACGTAGCCCTCACGAAAGAGGGCGCGGCCGATCTGCAGCATGAGATCGACGTCGTCCTCGTACCCCAGTTCGATGGTGCGTTCGAAGGCCTGCATACCGGCCTCCGTCTGCCCGAACTTGAGCAACACTTCTCCCAGGCCAGCGAGGGCATCCTCGTGCTCGGGGTCGAGCGTGAGGGCCTCCTCGAAGCGCTTTCGCGCCCAGACGAACTCCTCGCGCGCCATGCGCGCGTAGCCGGCCCCGACATGCAGTTCCACTGCCGACGGGTACAGCGAGAGTCCCTCGCGCAGGAGATCGAGCGCGTCGTCGTACTGCCCCTCGTTGTAGAGGGCGTGGGCGCGCTCGTCGTACTCCTCGGAACTCAGGAACGGGTTGGACATTGCGAAACAGGCCTCCGGATACAGCGGGTTACCGGATAGTACCGTGCACGCCCGGGTTGGTTCAACGTGCCGATACCGCGCGTATCGCGATCGGTGAGCGATTTCAGGCGTTTGCTGGCGACGCCGCGGCGGCTCGCGTGTCAAGGGCTGCCAGTGCGACAGCCACCTGCCCTGCGAGATGTGCGTTGGCCTCGAGAAGCGCCAGATTGGCGCGAACCGATCGTCCGTCCGTACGCTGCTGGATTTCGGCCAGCAGGAAGGGGGTCACCGCCGCCCCACGAACGCCCGCCGCAGTCGCGGCGCGCAAGGCAGCCTGTGTCGCGGTTTCAACGACATCCACCGGCACGGCATCGGACGCCGGTGGCGGTTGTACGACCAACATGGCTCCAGGCCGTCCAAGGGCCCGGTGCGCCTGCCACACAGCGGCGAGATCCTCGGGACGATCGACGCGCGCCGAGAGCCGCAACCCTGTGGAAGACGAGAAGAAGCCGGGAAGTTCGTCCGTCCCATAGCCGACAACCGCAACGCCCAGCGTTTCCAGACGTTCCAACGTGGCCGGCAGATCGAGAATGCTCTTGGCACCGGCACACACCACGATGGCCGGTGTGCGGGCCAGCTCCACGAGATCGGCTGACTCGTCGAACGGCGCATCGCGGTGCACGCCTCCGATACCGCCGGTGGCAAACACTTCGAGGCCACCGAGCGCACACAGCGCCAGCGTGCCCGCCACGGTGGTGGCGCCATCGGCACCCTGCACCATGGCCAGCGCCAGATCGCGAGCCGACACCTTGCGCACGCCATCACGGCGCAGGAAACGCTCGAGGTCTTCGCCGTCGAGATCGAGCACCGGCACGCCGCGTGATATGGCGGTGACGGCCGGCAGCGCACCGGCGCGGCGCACGGCGCCCAGCATGCGTTCGGCGGCTTCGCGGTTGTGCGGCGGGAGCAGTCCCTGCGCCAGCACGGAGCTTTCAAGGGCGACGACGGCGCCGCGGCGCCGAAGCGCCGCCTGGAGCGTGGGCGTGCAGCGAGGTTGCAGCGGGCTCCCTATCACATCGGCATAGTACAATGCGGCATGCACCGGAGCAACAGGTGCACGCCGCATGATACACGCCGTATGGGGGTGGGCCGGCGACGGCACCGAGACACGTCGCCGGCACGCCAACAACCGGTGACCTTATTCGGACGGGTCGTCAAAGGCGTCAGCCTTGCGCGCCTCGACCAGCTCCCAATCGCTCGACGTCGGGTCGAATACGGCCA